>Ga0182742_1000280_pt1 | contig 90523 bp, 80 predicted proteins | sample eDN5th37CBELigMG_FD_128880 | JGI IMG/M metagenome (GOLD analysis project Ga0182742, IMG submission 128880) | Enriched Miracle-Growth compost microbial communities from Emeryville, California, USA - eDNA 5th pass 37_C BE-Lig MG (version 2)... ...
ATCCAGTAGGAGCCGTTGAGGTTGATGTCGATCACGCGGCGGAACTCGTCCGGCGTCTCGCGCGTGGCCGGCACCGCGGTGCCGATCCCGGCGTTGTTGACGAGCACGTCGACGCGGCCCAGCTCGGCGACGGTCTCCTCCACCACACGCGTGCAGTCCTCGGGGACGGCGACGTCGGCGGTGATGGGGTGGCAGCGGCGGCCGAGCGCGCGCACCCGCTCGGCGGTCTCCTGCAGGCGCTGCGCGCGGCGCGCGCAGATCGCGACGTCGGCGCCGGCCTCGGCCAGGCCGACGGCGAACGCCGCGCCGAGGCCGGAGGACGCGCCGGTGACGACGGCGACCTTGCCGTCGAGGCGGAAGCGGTCGAGAACGGTCATGCCCGGCACGCTACTGGCCGCGCGCGGGAGTAACGTCCGCGCCGCGACATCCGACGGAGAGGAGAGCGATGCAGCCCGCGTTCCTGCGGCGCAAGCCCGTGGCGGCGATGACCGCCGAAGCGGGGACGGATGATGCCTCCAGGGGCGAGCTGGCGCGCTCCATCGGCCTCTTCCAGCTGTCGCTGTTCGGCATCGGCGCGACGATCGGCACCGGCATCTTCATCGTGCTCTCCGAGGCCGTGCCGGTGGCCGGGCCGGCGGTCATCTGGTCGTTCGTGCTCGCCGGCGTCGTCGCCGGGCTGACCGCGATCTGTTACGCCGAGCTGGCGAGCACGGTGCCGGTCTCGGGCTCCTCTTACTCCTACGCCTACGCCACCCTGGGCGAGGGCGTGGCGATCATCGTCGGCGCCTGCCTGCTGCTGGAGTACGGCGTGGCGGGCGCGGCGGTCGCGGTCGGCTGGTCGCAGTACCTCAACGAGCTGCTCGACAACCTGTTCGGCTTCACGATCCCCGAGGCCGTCTCGCAGGCGCCCGAGGGCGGTGGCGTGTTCAACCTGCCGGCGGTGGTGCTGATCGCGATGTGCACGTTCCTGCTGATCCGCGGCGCCAGCGAGTCCGCGCGCGTGAACGCGGTGATGGTGCTGATCAAGATCGGCGTGCTGATCCTGTTCGTGCTCGTCGGCCTGCAGGGCTGGGAGTCCGACCACTTCTCGGACTTCTCGCCGTTCGGCCTGGAGGGCATCACCTCCGCGGCCGGGATCATCTTCTTCTCCTACATCGGGCTCGACGCGGTCTCGACCGCGGGCGAGGAGGTCACCAACCCGCGGCGGACGATGCCGCTGGCGATCATCATCGCGCTGCTGACGGTGACCTCGGTCTACGTCGCGGTCGCCGTGGTGGCGGTCGCGGCGCAGCCCGTCGACGCGTTCGAGGGCCAGGAGGCCGGGCTGGCGGCGATCCTCGAGGACGTCACGGGCTCGACCTGGCCCGCGACCGTGCTGGCGGCGGGCGCCGTGATCTCCATCTTCAGCGTGACGCTGGTGACGATCTACGGCCAGACGCGGATCCTGTTCGCGATGGGGCGCGACGGCATGATCCCGTCGATCTTCCGGCGCGTGCACCCGCGCACGCTGACGCCCGTGGCGACCACGCTGATCGTCGCGTGCGTGGTCTCGCTGCTGGCCGCGGTGCTGCCGATCAACTTCCTGGCCGAGATGACCAGCATCGGCACGCTGGTGGCGTTCGTGGTCGTCTCGGTCGGCGTGATGGTGCTGCGCCAGACCGCGCCGGACCTGCCGCGCGGCTTCAAGGTCCCCGGCTACCCGGTCACGCCCATCCTGTCGATCCTCGGCTGCCTGTGGATCATCTCCGACCTGCGCTTCGTCACGATCGCGGTCTTCTTCGGGTGGGCCGCGGTCGCATTGCTGTGGTACTTCACGTGGGGCATCAAGCACTCGGCACTGGGGAGGCAGGGATGACGTTCGTGGTCGGCTTCCCGCCCGACGGCAGCGGCCACGCCGTGCTGCACCTGGCGGCGATGCTCGCGCGCTCCGGCGGCGAGGACCTCTTGGTGACGACGATCGTGCCCGCGCCGTGGGCGCCCGGGCCGGCGCGCGTCGACGCCGAGTACCAGGCGGAGCTCACGCGCGCCGCGCACGAGGCGCTCGAGCTCGCCCGCTCGCGGCTGCCCGAGGGCGCCGAGGCGCGCTACGTCGTGCACCACGCGCGCTCGGTGCCGTCCGGGCTGCTCGAGCTCGCCGAGCGCGAGTCGGCGGAGCTGCTCGTGCTCGGCTCGGCGCTGCACGGGCCGCACGGGCAGGTCACGCTCGGCAGCGTCAGCGACCAGCTCGTGCACTCCTCGCCGCTGCCGGTCGCCTTGGCGCCGCGCGGGTTCCGCTGCCGGTCGGGGTGTCCCGTGCGGCGCGTGAGCGCGGCCTTCGGAGGCACGGACGTCGCGCTCGTGGAGGCCGCCGTGCGCGTGGCCGCGCGGATCGGCGCGCAGGTGCGCGTCGTCTCGTTCGCGGTGCGCCCGCGGGCGCCGCTCCAGGCCGGCGTGGGCGCCTCGGCCGAGGATCCGGTGGTCGAGCAGTGGGAGCGCGATGTGGCGGCGGCGCTCGGCGGGTCCTACGAGATGGCGCTCGGGCGCGGGGCGACGTGGGAGGAGGCGCTCGACGACGTCGAGTGGACCGAGGGCGACGTGCTCGTGGTCGGCTCGAGCCAGCTCGGGCCCATCGCGCGGGTGTTCTTGGGGTCGCGGTCGTCGAAGATCGTGCGGCACTCGCCCGTGCCCTGTGTGGTGGTGCCGCGCGAGGCGCTGCAGGAGTAGCGCGCGCGTGAGCCGCCGGAGCGCGCGCGGCCGATCGCGCGCTGCTCCGGCGGGCTCGGTCACGGCGGGCGCCGATGGATCCCGCCGTCGCCCTCCTCCGCGGCGGGGCGCCGCGCCGTGGTGGTCGTTACGCGGCCCGGGAGCCGATGGTTCGAAGGCTGCCGAGGGTGTCCAGGCTCCAGACGTCCTCGCGCGCGCGGTGCGTGGGCGGGGCCTCGCGTGCGTCGTGGGCCTCGCTGGTGCGCCCGGTCGCGGCGAGCGCGGCCGCGAGCGTCGCCCCCGTCCACGTGCGCGTGCGGCGCGCGCACTCGCGCGCGAGCGCCAGGGCCTCGCCCGCGCGGCCCTGCGCCAGCCGCAGCCGCGCGAGGCTGTCGAGCACCGCGGGATCGAGGCCGTGGGTGTCGAGGCGGGTCCCGCAGGCCTGCAGGTGGGCGGCCGCGCGGTCCGGGTCGGGCACGAGGCGGGCGGCGAACGCGTGCAGGTCGGCTCGCTCGCGGGCCGGGATCTGCCCGTAGATCGCGTGGCGCACGAGCGGGTGGGCGAAGCCATCGCCGCGCAGGACGCCGACGGCCATCAGCGCCTCGGCGGCCTCGACGGCGGCGCGCACGTCGAGGCCCGCGAGACGGGCAGCGATCGTCCCGCCCCCGGCAACCGCCATCGCGCGCGCGAGTTTCAGCGCGGCGGGCGTCGCGATCCGCGCCACGATCGGCAACGGGTCGCCGGCCATCAGCGCGCGCGTGTCGTCGTCCAGGCGCGCGAGCGCGCGCTCGCTGAGCGGGCGCGGCCGCACGGTGGTCGCGGCGGGCAGCGGCGTCTCGGAGGCGACCACCGCCGCGTCCAGGCGCTCGATCTGCTCCGTGACCCAGCGTGGGTCAAGCAGGTGCGCGTCGTCGATCAGCACGGTCGCCCCGGGCGGCGGCTCGAGCGGCGGGCGCGGGATCCAGCGCTCGAGCGGCCCGCCGCACGCGCGCACGACCTCCCGCTCGCGCGCCACACGGTCGAGCAGCGCGGTCTTGCCGCTCCCCGCCGGGCCGGTGATCAGCACGCAGCCCCGGGCGCCGGCGATCGCCGCCAGCTCGCGCTCTCGCTCCAGCAGCTCCACGAACGGCATCATTGCGCTCGCAGCGGCGGTAGGGTCGCGGGCATGTCCCTTGCCCAGCTGCTGACGGACGCCGCGGCGAAGTTTCCCGACCGTCCGGCCCTCAAGCTCGACGACACCGTCCTCAACTACGCGTTTCTCAACGAGGCCGCGACCCGGGTAGCTGGCCTGCTGAAGGGGCGCGGCATCGAGCCCGGCGATCGCGTCGGGATCATGCTCCCGAACGTCCCGTACTTCGCGGCCGCCTACTACGGGATCCTGCGCGCGGGCGGGATCGTGGTGCCGATGAACGTGCTGCTGCGCGGGCGCGAGGTCGGCTTCTACCTGTCGGACTCGGGCGCGAAGCTGCTGTTCGCCTGGCACGGGTTCGCCGAGGCCGCCACGGAGGGCGCCGAGCACGCGGGCGCCGAGCTGATCCTGGTCGAGCCGGGCAAGTTCGAGGAGCTCGTGCTCGCCGCGCCGCGGGCCGAGGAGAACGAGCCGCGCGCGGGCGACGACACCGCCGTGCTGCTCTACACGTCCGGCACGACCGGCACGCCGAAGGGCGCCGAGCTCACGCACGACAACCTGCGGCTGAACTGCACGACGACCGCGTCGACGCTGATCGGCGTGTCCGAGCAGGACGTGATCCTGGGCGCGCTGCCGCTGTTCCACTCGTTCGGGCAGACGTGCGGGCTCAACGCGGCGGTCGCGCACGGCGCGCTGCTGACGCTGATCCCGCGCTTCGAGCCGGCCAAGGCGCTCGAGATCATCGGCCGCGACCAGGTCACCGTGCTCGAGGGCGTGCCGACGATGTACCACGCGATGCTCAACACGCCGCACGAGGACGCCGACACCTCCTCGCTGCGCGTGTGCGTCTCGGGCGGCAGCGCGATGCCGGTCGAGGTCATGAAGGCCTTCGAGAAGGAGTTCGACTGCATCATCCTCGAGGGCTACGGGCTCTCGGAGACCTCGCCCGTGGCGTCCTTCAACCACCCGAACCGCGAGCGCAAGCCCGGCTCGATCGGCACCCCGATCGAGGGCGTCGAGATGAAGGTCGTCGACGACGACGGCAACGACCTCCCGCCCGGCGAGGTCGGCGAGATCGTCATCCGCGGCCACAACGTGATGAAGGGCTACTGGGGCCGCCCGGACGCCACCGCCGAGGTCATGCGCGGCGGCTGGTTCCACACGGGCGACATGGCCCGGGTCGACGAGGACGGCTACTTCTTCATCGTCGATCGCAAGAAGGACATGATCATCCGCGGCGGCTACAACGTCTACCCGCGCGAGGTCGAGGAGGTGCTCTACGAGCACCCGGCCGTCTCCGAGGTCGCCGTCGTCGGCGTGCCCGACGACTCGCTCGGCGAGGAGGTCGCCGCCGCCGTCGTGCTGCGGCCCGGGGCGGACGCCACCGAGGACGACATCCGCGCCTACGTCAAGGAGCGCGTCGCCGCCTACAAGTACCCGCGCAAGATCTGGTTCCCTGACGAGCTCCCCAAGGGCCCGACCGGCAAGATCCTCAAGCGCGAGATCAAGGCACCTTCTTCCTAGCCAGCGTCATCCCGTCGTTGAGCCCGAGCAGGACGCTGTCGACGCGCTCGTCGGCGGCGATCCGCTCGTTGAGCTCCGCCATCGTGCGGCCGCGCTCGTCCTCCGGGGCGAGCACGCGGCCGCCGAGCAGCGTGTTGTCGAGCACCACCAGCCCGCCCGGCCGCAGCCGCGGGATGATCGCCTCGTAGTAGCCCGGATAGCCCGTCTTGTCCGCGTCGACATAGACCAGGTCGAGGTGCGGGACCGCGGGCAGCCGCTCGAGCGCCTCCGCCGCCGGCCCGACCTCGACCGTCGTCCGGTCGGCCACGCCCGCCGCCTCCAGGTTGCGCCGCGCGACCTCCGCGATCTCCGGGTCGACCTCGAAGCAGGTGAGGCGGCCGCCCGGCGCGAGGCCGCGCGCGATGCAGATCGCGCCGTAGCCCGTGAACGTCCCGATCTCGAGCGCCTCCCGCGCCTCCAGCAGTTGCGCGAGCATGGTCAGCAGCGCGCCCTGGTCGGGCCGCGACTGCATCTGCGCGTTCGGGCGCTTGCTCGTCTCCGCGGCGACGCGCTCGAGGACCTCGTCCTGGCCGGCGAAGCGCGTCAGATAGTCGTCGAACTCCATGGGGCGATGATCACACGTGGGGGGTGGCGAGCCGGCCGCGTGGCATTGGTGGGCGAGGGCGATAAGGGGCAGGGGAGCGGTGGCCAGCACCGTTCGCTCACTCCGCGGGCCCGTTTGCCGCGCCCCTGTACACGCCGGCCGTGCAGGGACACCGTCAAGGTACGGGCCACGGAGAACGTGGGTGATCGTTTGCGATCACCCGCGGCCGCTATGGCCCTTCTCGAAACACCATCGAACGTTCGAGTTGGCGTGTTGGTGGGGGTGTGATCCTCTAGCTTCCCGTGAGGAAGCTAGAGGATCACACCCCCCTCGGGGCATTGATCGAGAAGGGCAGAAACGGCCCCGAGCCGATGAGCGGATGACCCACTGTCTCCGTGGCCCGTACCTTGACGGTATCCCTGCACGCGCAGCGAGCCAAGGTGCCCGGATAACGGGCCGCCGCGACGGCGACGCGCGGTGCCGGCCACCGCTCCCTCCCCCTTATCGCCCTGGTGTTCGGTAACCGGTGCGCCCGGTGGCACCGCGACCGCCCACCGATGCCACGCCGCCGGTCTCAGCCCTCAAAGCCGAACTCGGAGCCCGAGGTGCCCTTGGGCGCCGAGCCCGTGCGGCCCCCGGAAGACCCGCCCCCGGACGAGCCACCGCCCGCGCTCGCGGCGCTCGCCACGGACGCGTTGAACTCCTGCGGCGGCGGGGCGGTCGATCCCGCGCTGCCCTCGAAGCCGAACTCGCCGTCGTCGCGCTTCGCATCGCGCTGCTTCGGCCGCTCGCGCCGCGCGGGCTTCGAGCGCTCGCGCTTCGGGGCCGCGGTCGCCGCCGGCGTGGGCGTCGCCGCCGCGGCCGTGACCACCCGCCGCGGCTCGGAGAGCGGCTCCGCCCGCCGCGGCGCCGGCGCGCGCTTGCGCGGCTTGCTCGCCTTGCGCGGCGCCGGCGTGGGCTCCGGCGCCGAGGAGTGCGCGATGATCGGCGGAGCCGGCAGCGCGCCCGTCATCACGCACGCCGCGCCCGCGCCCACGCCCGAGACGCAGATCCCCAGGATCGCCGCCGCCGGGCCGAGCCGGCCGCCGCCCGCCGACGTGTACAGCGCGACGTCCGAGCGCGAGAGCAGCCGCACGAGCCAGCCCACCGGCAGCCACAGCGCGATCCGCCGCGTGCGCGAGATCCGCAGCTCGCGCACGGTCGCGCGGCAGGCCGCGCAGTGGCGCAGGTGCGGGCGGATCGCGACCAGCTCGGCGCTCGTCGCCGTCCCCGCGGCCAAGGCGTTCAGGGTCGCCTCGTGGCGCGCGCACTCCTCGCCGCGCTCGATCCCGCGGAAGACCTTCATGAAGCGCGCGCGGCCCTCCGTGATCGAACGGTTCACTTTCGTGTAGGACCATCCAAACCGCTTGCCGATCTCCTGGTAGGAGTGGCCCTCGGCCTTCAGCAGCAGCGCGCGGGCCTCGTCGGGCTTGAGCGCGTGCAGCGCCTCGACGGAGCGCGAGACGCGCTCGCCGCCCGCGACCGCGTCGTCGACCTCGCGCAGCTCGCCGTGGACGGTGGCGTCGAGGTCGGCGTCGTCGTGCCCGACCGACGCCAGCCGGGCGCGGCGGATCGCCATCGCCTCGTGCTTGACGACGACCCGCAGCCACGCCCCTTCCGTGGCGGGATCGACGGAGTCCAGCCGCCGCAGGTAGATCTCGAACGCGCGCTGGTAGGCGTCCAGGGCATCGTCGTGGCAGAGCGAGAACTGGGTGGCGACGCGCAGGACGGCGGCGCCGTGCCGCGCGACCATCCGCTCGACGCGCCCTGCCGTGGGCTCACGCTCGCCCAGTGCTGCCACCGTCAACAATCCTCTCCGTTTCGCCCGCTCGACGCATTTAGGCGGATCGCGCAGCGCTTCGCCCCGGCCGGTCGGGGCATCGTGCGCAAATTGCGGGGATTTCGTTCGCGAGCTACCCTCACGCGCCGTTGTTGGCCAAGGGCAAGGGGGAAACGTGAGCGAGGTCATCCAGAAACTGCGGCGGGACCTGGAGGAGCGGCTGAAGGAGATCGACCGCGAGCTCGAGGCCTACGAGCCGCTGCTGGCCGAGCGCGCCCAGCTGCAGGAGGCGCTGGCGACGCCCCCGTTCGCGAGCCCCAACAACCGCCCCGCGACGAAGGCCGCGGCGCCGCGCAAGCCCCGCACCCGCGCGCCGCGCGGCGCCAACCGCGAGGCGATCCTCAAGATCGTCTCCGAGCGCCCCGGCGTGACCGCGACCGAGATCTCCGAGGTGACCAAGATCTCGCGCGCGGTGACCTACAACACGCTCGCCAAGCTCGTGGAGCAGGGCCGCCTGGAGAAGACCGAGCTGCCCGGCGGGCAGACCGGTTACAAGGCCGCCGAGCCCGGCAGCCTATAGTCGCAACCATGACCCCGACGGCCACGACATCCGAGATCAAGGACTCCATCCTGGAAACGGTCGGCGAGACGCCGCTCGTCCGGCTCAGCCGGATCGCGCAGGGCTGTGCGCCGCAGATCGTGGCCAAGGTCGAGTACTTCAACCCCGGCGGGTCGATCAAGGACCGGGTGGCGCTGCGGATGATCGAGGCCGCCGAGCGCGACGGGCGCCTGCGCCCCGGCGGCACGATCATCGAGCCCACCTCGGGCAACACGGGCACCGGCCTGGCGATCGCCGCTCGCCTGAAGGGCTACCGCGTGATCGCGGTCATGCCGGACAAGATGTCGCGCGAGAAGATCGACCTGCTGCGCGCCTACGGCGCCGAGGTGGTCGTGTGCCCGACGGATGTTTCACCCGAGTCGCCACAGGCCTACTACCGCGTAGCGGACCGGCTGACGAAGGAGATCCCGGGAGCGTTCCAGCCCAACCAGTACGCCAACCCGGCCAACCCCGAGACCCACTACGTCTCCACGGGCCCGGAGCTGTGGCGCCAGTCGGGCGGCAAGATCACCCACCTGGTCGCGGGCGTGGGCACGGGCGGGACGATCACCGGCCTGGCGCGCTACCTGAAGGAGCGCAACCCGAAGATCGAGGTCATCGGCGCCGACCCGGTCGGCTCGATCTACTCCAACGAGGAGGTCCACCCGTACCTGGTCGAGGGCGTCGGCGAGGACTTCTGGCCGTCCACGTATGACCCGTCGGTGGTCGACCGCTACGTGACGGTCTCCGACCGCGACGCGTTCCTGACCACGCGCCGGCTCGCCGAGACCGAGGGCCTGCTGGTCGGCGGCTCGTGCGGCCTGGCGGTGCACGCCGCGCTCGAGGTCGCGGCCGAGATCGACGACAAGGACGCGATGATCGCCGTGATCCTGCCCGACGGCGGGCGCGCGTACCTGTCGAAGATCTTCAACGACGACTGGATGACCCAGTACGGCTTCCTGGAGCGCTCGGGCGACCTGTCGGTCGGCGACGTGCTGCGCCAGAAGACCGCGGCGGGGGAGATCCCGCCGTTCGTGGTCGTCCAGACCGACCAGCACGTGCGCGACGCGATCACGCTCTTCCACGAGCACAGCGTCTCCCAGCTGCCGGTGGTCGCCGCCGACGACCCGTACACCGTGGTCGGCAGCGTCGGCGAGCGCGGCCTGCTGAAGGCGGCGATGGCCGACCCGCAGGTGATGTCCGCGCGCATCGAGGACGTGATGGAGGCGCCGTTCACCGGCGTCGCCACCACCGACCCGGTACGCGAGGCGGTCGAGCTGCTGACGGGCGAGTCGCAGGCGCTGATCGTCTCCGAGCACGGCCGGCCGGTCGGCATCGTCACCCGCACCGACCTGCTCGAGTCGCTGGTCGCATGAGGTTCGCCACCAAAGCGGTGCACGCGGGCCTCGAGCCCGACCCGACCTACCGCAGCGTCGTCCCCGCGATCCACCAGTCGACGACCTACGTCCAGCCCAAGCCGGGCGAGTTCGTCGAGGACTACGACTACTCGCGCTCGGCGAACCCGACCCGCTCGGCGCTCGAGCGCGCGCTGGGCGAGCTCGAGGGCGGGCTGGCGAGCGCGTTCTCGTCCGGCATGGCCGCCGAGCACGCGCTGATCACCGCGGTCTGCAACGCCGGCGACCACGCCGTGATCCCGGACGACCTCTACGGCGGGACCTACCGGCTCGTCGACAAGGTGCTCTCGCGCTGGGGGCTGTCCTACACGATGGTCGACCAGACCGACCTCGACGCGCTCGCCGCCGCCGTGCGGCCCGAGACCAAGCTCGTGTGGGTCGAGACGCCGACGAACCCGACGCTGAAGGTGATCGACATCCCGGGGATCGTCGAGCGCGCCGGCGGCGCGTTCGTCGCGGTCGACAACACGTTCGCCACGCCGGTCTACCAGCGCCCGCTCGAGCTCGGCGCCGACGCCGCCGTGCACTCGACGACGAAGTACCTCGGCGGGCACTCGGACGCGGTCGGCGGCGCGGTGATCGTGCGCGACGAGGAGCGCCACCAGGCCGTGCGCTTCGTCCAGAACTCGATCGGCGCCGTGCCCGGGCCGCTGGACTCCTTCCTCACGCACCGCGGGCTGCGCACGCTGACGCTGCGGATGGCCGCGCACACCGAGAACGCGCGCGTGGTCGTCGGCTGGCTGGAGGAGATCGAGGGCGTCTACGACGTCCGCTGGCCCGGGTTCTCGGGCATGGTCTCCTTCCGGCACCCGGACGCGGTCGGCATCGTCTCGCGGACGAAGCTCTTCTCGCTGGCGGAGTCGCTCGGCGGCGTGGAGTCGCTGATCGAGGTGCCGCAGGCGATGACGCACCAGTCCGTGGAGGGCTCCGGCGCGGCCGTGCCGCCCGACCTCGTGCGGCTCTCGTGCGGGATCGAGGCGGCCGAGGATCTCGTGGAGGACCTGGCGCAGGCGATGGGGGTGGAGTGACTCAAGCCCGCGGCGCGGGACGCCGATGCGTCCTGCGGTGCGAATTTTTACCTCCCATCGAGGCAAGGGCAGGCACCCTAGGTGGATGCTTCGGATCGCCGTAGCCGCCTCGACGGCCGGGCTCGCGACGCTCGGCGCCGCGTGGGTCGCGCTGGGCGCGTCGGACTCGGAGCCTGAGTCGCGCCCCATCGTCACTTCGCCGATCGTCTCGGCGAACGCCGACGTGGCGGCGGACCTGCCGCCGCTGCCCGAGGGCACGCGCGCGAAACTCGTGGAGCCCGTCGCCGGCACGGTGACCGCCGCGCCCGAGGAGACGAGCGCCGATCCCGGCCTCACCTCGACCGACGCCGCGCCGACGCTCGCCGCCTCGGCCGCGTCCGTGCGCCCGGGCGGGCTGAAGGCGAACCGCACGCCCTCGGTCGACAAGGCGGTCGCGCTCGACAACGGCGTCGCGCTGCCGCCGCTGGAGGCGCCCGAGGCGGTCAAGCAGATCATCGAGGCCGGTAACAGCATCGCGCGCACGCCCTACAAGTGGGGCGGCGGGCACGGCAAGTGGCAGGACACGGGCTACGACTGCTCGGGCTCGGTGTCCTTCGCGCTGGCCGCCGCGGGCCTGCTCGACGGGCCGCTCGCGTCCGGGCCGCTGATGTCCTGGGGCGAGCCGGGCAAGGGCAAGTGGGTGACGATCTGGACCAACCCGGGCCACGTCTTCCTCGAGGTCGCCGGCATCCGCTTCGACACGTCCGCGACGCGCATCACCGGTTCGCGCTGGATCAACGAGATGCGCTCGACGGAGGGCTTCGTCGCCCGCCACCCGCCGGGGCTTTAGGCGTCTTTAGGGGCCTTGGGGTGTGAACCCCATGACAGGTCCGCCGGGCGGGGTCGATCATCGGGGGTGCAAGCTTCTGGACCCCGTTCGAAGGACCTCAGCCTGATGCCCCTCTTCACGCACGACCACACCCCCCTTCTCGGCCCGCCGCCCTGTGTGCAGGCCGAGGTGGACGCTGCGTGGGAGCGGGCCCAGGACCTGCTCGCGGGCGAGCTCGAGCTGCACTTCGAACTCTCGGAGTCCGGCCCCGTGTGCGAGCTGCGGGTGCCCGGCGGCGCCACGGTCGAGCGGCTCTCCGCCGCCGAGGCGCTCGCGCTCGCCTGCGGCGACGCCGCGTTCGTCGCGCACGCGCTCGCCGCATAGGTACGGGGTTACCGGGGCACACTGCCCCCGATGCCATCGTTACCGAAGAAGCTGATCGACACCGCCGCGGACCTCGCGATCAAGGCGGTAGGCGCGGGCGCCCGGATCGTCCGGCGCGACGAGGACGACGACGACACGAGGGTCCCGCCGCCGTCGGACGCGCCCGAGACCGTGGGCGCGCCGCCCATGGGCGCTCCAGGCGCGCCGAAGTCGGCGACCGTGAGACGCAAGCCGAAGCCGCGCGCGAAGACGAAGCCGTCTGGGCGCGGCGCGCGCGTGAAGGCGGGGCCGACGCCGGCCGCGTCGAAGCCGCGCGCGACGTCGCCCGGGAAGGCCGGGGCGGCGAACCTGCCGAGCGCGCCGAAGCCGCGCGCCGCGGCGCCGGCGGCGAAGCCCGCGGCGGCGCCGAAGGCGCGCGCGACGACGGGCGCCGCGAAGCCGGCGGCGCCGAAGCCCCGCGCGACGACGGGCGCCGCCAAGCCGGCGGCGGCGAAGCCGCGCGCGACGATGGGCGCCGCGAAGCCGGCGGCGGCGAAGGCGCGCGCGACGGCGGGCCCGGCCAAGCCGGCGGCGCCGAAGCCGGCCGCGGCGAAGACCGAGCCCTCGGCGACGGCCAACGCGGCCGCGGCGACGCCCACCCAGGGTTCGGTGGCGACTGGCGCACCCGCGAAGAAGGCGGCGGCGACGAAGCCCAAGCCCGCGTCGAAGCCGAAGGCCAAGCGCAAGCCGGCCGCGGCCAAGCGCAAGCCCGCGGCGGCCAAGCGCAAGCCGGCCACCACCGGCCGCGATGTGGCCAAGGCCGGGGCGTACCCGTCCCGCCCCGAGCCGGCCGCGAAGCCGAAGGCCAAGGCGAGCGCGCCCAAGCCGGTCGGCTCGATGACCAAGCCGAAGGCCGCGGCGAAGAAGTCGCCGCCCAAGCCCGCGCCCAAGGCGGCCACGGAAGCGGCCGCTTCCAGCGGGCCGGAGGCGGCGAAGGGCGCCGCCGGCAAGCGCGACGACTGACGTCCAGCGCGCGCGGCCCCGACCGGCGGGCCGCGCAGCGCTCTATTAGGGTCTGCAGTCCATGCGACCCATCCCCGCGGACAACCTCGGTCACGCCCACGGGCTGATGCGCGCGATCGACGAGCGCGGCCGCGTGCGCATCGACGAGTTCGTCACCCAGTTCGATCTCGAGGACCTGTTCCCGCCCGACCTCGAGAACGCGCTTGGGCGGATGCGCCACTTCATCTCCTACGCGCGCGCCGCCGGGCTGGTCAAGGAGGACCGCGGGGTCGTCGAGCTCACCGACGTGGGCCGCCGCTACATCCGCGCGGGCGACCCGGAGCAGCCGTTCACGATCGTCTTCCAGCAGGCCGAGTGGCTGCGCCGCCAGCTGCGCGAGAAGCACATGACGGACTCGATCTTCCACGGCCTCGCGATCGGGCTGAGCCTGCTCGCCTCCTGCCCGCCGGGGATGCGCGTGTCCACGCTGGACTTCGGCCGCTCGATGGCCTACCTCGGCCGCGCGGGGTGGGACAACGACAACACGCTGCTGATCCAGGGCCAGCGCCACCTGACCCTGCTCAGCCAGCTCGACCTGATCGACGACCAGCACCGCCTGACCCCGACCGGCGAGCAGATGCGCAGCGAGCTGACGCTGCCCGTCCACATGTCGCTGACCGACCTCGCCGCCCAGCTGAACCCGGGCGGCGCCGAGGCCGTCCGCGCCGCGGCCGAGGAGGAGTGGGCGACCGCCGCCCCGGAGCCGCCCGCCGAGGAGCCCGCGCCCCCGCCCGTGGCCGAGGCCCCGCCCGCCGAGGACGAGAGCGAGGAGAACGGCTACCACACCGTGATCGGTTCGATCCCGGCCGTCGCGCCCGAGGAGCCGTCCGGCATCGATTACACGAAGCGCCGCGAAGAGCCCATGGCCCCGCCGCCCGCGTCCGACCCGGTCGTGCCGCCGCCGGCCGGCGAGCCGGTCGCGCCGCCGCCCGTGTCGTCGGCGCCGCCGCCGTCCGCCGCACCGCCGGCGGGCGAGCCGCCCGCGAGCGCGCCGCCGCCCGCCGGCGCGGAGACGCCCGCATCGGCGCCGCCGCCCGCCGCGGAGACGCCCGCGGGGCCGCCGCCTGCCGCCGCACCGCCGGGCACGGAGACGCCCGCATCGGCGCCGCCGCCCGCCGCCGCGGAGACGCCCGCCGTTCCGCCGGCCGCCCAGACGCCGCCGTCGTCGCCCCCTGCCGCGGAAACGCCCGCCGTACCGCCGGTCGCCGACACGCCGCCGCCCGCCGGCGCGGAGACGCCCGCATCGGCGCCGCCGCCCGCCGCCGCGGAGACGCCCGCCGTTCCGCCGGCCGCCCAGACGCCGCCGTCGTCGCCCCTTGCCGCCGCGCCGCCCGCCGCGGAGACGCCCGCCGTACCGCCGGCGGCCGAGCCGCCCGCGTCGCCGCCGCCGGTTGCCCCCGCAGGGCCGCCGCCCGCGGCCGCGCCGTCTACGTCGACGCCGCCGCCCGCCGCGGCGCCGCCCGTGGAAGGGGGCGTGCCCCTTGTCGCGGGCGTAGTGCCCGGGCCGGCGCGTCCGCGCCCGGCCACGCCGACCCCGGTCGACCCCGGCGACGAGACCGTCGTCGCCCCCGTCCGGCGGCCGGCGTTCATCGAGCCCGGGGCGATCCGCGCCGCGGCCGAGCAGGCCGGGCTGCGGTTGCCCGAGGGCGTCTATGCGAACGTCGCCGCCGCGCTCGGCGCGGGCAAGCACCTGCTGCTCACCGGCGCTCCCGGCTCGGGCAAGACCACGCTCGCGCTGGCCGTCGCGCGGGCGGCCGCGCAGGCCGGGCGCGCGCACGGCGCGATGGTCGTCACCGGCGCGCCGCCGAGCGAGGTCCTGATCGAGGCCGCGGGCCGGGCGCGCTGGGTGATCGCCGACGAGCTCGACCAGGGCGACCTCGACGCCGAGCTCGGCCCGCTGTCGACGTTCCTGGGCGGCACGCCGATCACCCACGCCGGCGAGGACATCGCGCCCGCGGACGGCTGGCGGATCGTCGCCACCGCCCTCGGCACCGAGCCGAAGGCCAGGATCCTGCGCCGGTTCGCGACCGTCGAGGTGTCCGCGCCCGCCGCCGAGGACCTCCGGCGCCTGCTGCGGACCGCGGCCAACGGCGACGAGAGCGCGGTCCGGGCGGCCGAGCAACTGCAGGAGACGGGGCTCGGGGCGGGCGTGCTGCTCGAGGCCGCGCGCCACGCGGCGGCCCGCAACGCCGCCGTCCCCGCGGACGCCGAGACGCTCGCGCGCGAGGTCTACGCCGCGTACGTCGCCACGAGGCCGTAGTGGACCCCGCGGCGCTCATGGCGCTCGCCCGGCACAGCGTCGAGGTGGCGACGATCCGGGCCTTCCAGCAGCGCTCGAACGCCACCCGCGTCGTGCTGCTGCTCGACACGCCGGACCAGCCGACGATGCTCGAGTCCGACAGCGACGGCGGGATCGCGATCACCGAGGGCGACGCGGTCGCGTTCATCCCGAACACGGCGGCGATCCCCGCGCCGCCCAAGCCGCTGCCCGAGATCCGCCCGGCGCCCGCGAGCGCGATCCACATCGACACGGACACGGGCGAGCTGGCCGCGCCGATCGGCACCGTCGAGCACCTCGCGAGCTCGACGCTCGCGCTCGCCCAGGCCTTCGGCGGCCTGACCGTGGCGACCGCCGAGTTCGCGACCGACGACGCCGAGTTACCGATCACGTTCGCCGCCCGCGAGGGCGAGCGCGTCGTGCTCGCCGCCGGCGACGCCCAGTTCGAGCTGTGACGATCCGGCCCGAGCAGCCGCAGGACTTCGCCGCCGCCCGCGAGCTTCACCGGCAAGCGTTCGCGCCCTCCACGCTGGAGGCCGAGATCGTCGACGGCCTCAGACAGGACGGCGACCACGTCCCCGAGCTGTGCCTCGTCGCGCTCGACGACACGGACACCCTCGTCGGCCACGTCGTCATCAGCAAGGCCAAGGTCGAGCACCACGACGCGCTCGCGCTCGGCCCGATCGCCGTCGACCCCGCCCGCCAGAACCAGGGCATCGGCAGCGCGCTCATGCGCGCGGTGATCGAGCGCGCGAACGCCACCCGCTACCCGCTGATCGCGCTGCTCGGCCACCCCGGCTACTACCCGCGGTTCGGCTTCGCGCCCGCCGCCGCGACCTTCGGCATCACCACCAAGTACGCCGCGCCGCCCGAGGCCTGGATGGCGCTCGCGCTCGACGCGTACGACCCGGGCGTGCGCGGACGCTTCAGCTACGCGGGTGCGTTCGACCGATCCGGAACCTAGACCTTTGCGTAGTCGTGGTTGACGATCGCCTGATCGTGCCGAATACGGGTAGGACCCGTGATGGAGATGCTGCACCAGCGCCACTACACCGCCGCGCAGGCGAACGCCCTGCTTCCCGAGGTGCGTGCGACCGTCCGGCGGCTGCAGGACGCCAAGCGCGTGCTGCAGGGCGAGGGCTTCGACACGGGCCTGACCACGCTCGCCGACGTCACCGGCGGCGCCTACCCGGGGCCGGCCCGCGCGCGGGCTGCCGTCGTGGCCACGCTGGGCTTCGAGCACCTCGAGGCGCTCGACCTGCTGGTGCGCGACCTGGAGGCGGGGCTGATCGACTTCCCCGCGCTGCGCGACGGGCGCGAGGTCTACCTCAGCTGGCAGGTCGAGGAGCGCACCATCGGCCACTGGCATGCCGCTGAGACCGGCTTCCCGAGCCGGCTCCCGCTCGACCCGTAGCCGCTCTTACACGGTTCTCAGTTTCGCCGCCGACCATGGGCGCGTGCGCATCCTGGTGGTCGACGACGAGCCCTCCGTCCGCGACGCGCTGGACCGCGCGCTGCGCATGGACGGCTATCGCGTCCAGCTCGCCGCCGACGGCCGCGAGGCGCTCGACGCGCTCGCCCAGACGCCGCCGGACGCGGTCGTGCTCGACGTGCTGATGCCCGAGCCCGACGGGCTCGAGGTCTGCCGGCGCCTGCGGGCCGCGGGCGACCGCACCCCGGTGCTGATGCTGACCGCCCGCGACGCCGTCCCGGACCGCGTCCGGGGCCTGGACGCCGGGGCGGACGACTACCTCGTGAAGCCGTTCGCCCTCGAGGAGCTCGGCGCCCGCCTGCGGGCGCTGCTGCGGCGCAGCGGCGGCCCGGCGGCCGAGACGCTCAAGTACGCCGGGATCGTGCTCGACCCGGCCGGCCACACCGTCACCCGCGACGGCACGACGATCGAGCTGACCCGCACCGAGTTCCTGCTGCTGGAGCTGCTGATGAACCACCCGCGCCAGGTCCTCACCCGCGCGCAGATCTTCGAGCACGTGTGGGGCTACGACTTCGGCCCGAGCTCGAACTCGCTCGAGGTCTACATCGGCTACCTGCGCCGCAAGCTCGGCGAGCCGCGGGTGATCCAGACCGTGCGGGGCGTCGGCTACGTCCTGCGCGAACCATGAGCTTCCGGCGCCGGCTCGCGCTCTCGTGCGGCGCCGCGGTCGCCGTCGCGGTCGTGCTCGGCTCCGTGCTCGGCTACCTGATCGTGCGCGACACGCTGCGCGGCCAGATCGACGAGTCGCTGCGCAACCAGGTCGAGCAGGCGCCCATGGTCACGACGCAGTTCGACGACCGCCTGCTGCTCACGGGGGAGCCGCCCGCGTTCGTGCGCGTGGCGCGCACCATGCGCTCGCTGCCGGCCGACATCAAGCCCGCGCCCGGCGTTGAAGCGGTCGCGCGCGGGGAGCGCGGCTCCTACTTCGGGGACCGCGAGATCGACGGCGTGCACGTGCGCTTCTACGTCGGCCGCACGGGCGACGGCGCGGCCGCGTTCGCCGCCCGCCCGCTGACCGAGGTCGACCGCGCGCTGGGCACGCTGCGCTGGGCGCTCGGCGGCCTCGCGCTGGCCGGGATCGCGCTCGCGGTCGTGCTCTCGCGGCTGGCCACGCGCACCGCGATCCGGCCGGTGGCGCAGCTGACCGAGACCGCCGAGCACGTCGCCTCCACGCGCGACCTCTCGCGCCGGATCGAGACCGCGGGCGACGACGAGGTCTCGCGCCTGGCGCGCTCGTTCAACACGATGCTGGAGGCGCTCGAGCGCTCGCAACGGGCGCAACGGCAGCTCGTCGCCGACGCGTCGCACGAGCTGCGCACGCCGCTGACCTCGCTGCGCACCAACCTCGAGGTGCTGGCCCGCGGCGCCGTCCTGGACGAGCGCGACCGCGACCGGCTGCGCGCCGACCTCGTCGCCCAGCTCGAGGAGCTGACCGCGCTGGTCGGCGACCTGGTCGAGCTCGCGCGCGACGACGAGCCCGACCCGCCGCCGACCGAGGACGTGGCCTTCGACCGGCTGATCGAAGGCGCGGTCGAGCGCGCCCGCCGGCACGCTCCCGCGCTCACGTTCGCGACCGAGCTCGAGTCCACGCTCGTCCACGGCGTCCCGGCGCGGCTGGACCGGGCGGTCGCGAACCTGCTCGACAACGCCGCCAAGTTCAGCCCTCCGGGCGCGACGGTGCACGTCCGCCTGCGCGACGGCGAGCTGACCGTGCGCGACCACGGCCCGGGCATCCCCGCCCAGGACCGCGGCCACGTCTTCGACCGCTTCTACCGCGCCGACGCCGCGCGCGGGCGGCCCGGCTCCGGGCTCGGCCTGGCGATCGTGCGCCAGGTGGTGGAGGCCCACGGCGGCCGCGTCAGTGCGGAGGCGGCCGAGGAGGGCGGCGCGCTGCTGCGGCTGCGCCTGCCGGTCCTCTCAGCAAATCCCTAGGTTCGGCTGAAGCCGATCTCAGCCCCGCACGGCGCAATGCGGGGATGCGAACACTTCTGATCCTCGCCGCGCTGGCGGCGACCCTCACCGCCTGCGGTGGCGCCGACGAGGAGCCGGCCTCGAGCACCGAGGACGCCAACCGCACGGCGCTGCTGGAGTTCGCGCAGTGCATGCGCGAGCACGGCGTCGACATGCCCGACCCGCAGTTCGAGGGCGGCCGCGTGACGATGACCCAGCGCGGCGGCCGCGACACGAGCCCCGAGAAGATGCGCGCCGCCGAGCAGGCGTGCGCGAAGTACCGCGACAAGGTCAAGCCGCCCGAGGGCCGCGAGCCGTCGGACGCCCAGCAGGCCGAGTTCCGCGAGCAGGCGCTCGCGCACGCCAAGTGCATGCGCGAGCACGGGATCGACATGCCCGACCCGCAGTTCGAGGAGAACGGCGTGCGCATGCAGGTCGGCCCGGGGATCGACCCGGAGTCGCAGGAGTTCAAGGACGCCCAGGAGGCCTGCCGCGACACGCTGCCCGAGGGCGGGGAGCGGCGATGAGGCGCGTCGCCGGCGGTGCGGTCGCGGCGGCGGTCCTGGTGGTCGCCGGCGGCGTGCTGGTCTCCCGGGGCGACGCGCCGACCCGCGCCGCGGAACCGGTCCAGGCGCGGCCGACGGTGCGCGTCGAGCGCACCGACCTCGTCGACCGCGAGGACATCGATGGCACGCTCGGCTACGCCGACCCCGGCACGCTCGCGGCCGGCGTCTCCGGGACGCTGACCTCGCTGCGCGAGCCCGGGACCGTCGTCACGCGCGGGCACTCGCTCTACGGCGTCGACGGCGAGCCCGCGGCGTGGCTGCTGTACGGCGAGCTGCCGGCCTGGCGCGACTTCGAGCCGGGCATGAGCGACGGCGAGGACGTGCGCCAGCTCGAGCGCAACCTGCGCGCGCTCGGCTACGACCCGGGCGCGGTGGACGGCGACTGGGACTGGGAGACGACCGCGGCCGTCAAGCGCTTCCAGCGCGACCGCGACCTCGACGACGACGGCACGCTCGCCCGCGGCGAGGTCGTCTTCCGGCCGGGCGCGACCCGGATCGGCGAGCCGCAGGCCGCCGTCGGCGACCAGGTCGGCCCCGGGCGGGCGCTGGCCGAGGTCGCCTCGACCGAGCGGGTCGTGACCGTCGCGCTCGACGCCGACCGCCAGGGGCTCGCCCGCGAGGGCGACCGCGTGACCGTCGAGCTGCCGTCCGGGCGCGAGCTGCGTGGGCGCGTCGAGGAGGTCGGCAAGGTCGCGACGACCCGGCAGGAGGAGACCACGATCGAGGTCACGATCTCGATCCGCGGCCGCGCGGGCGACCTCGACCAGGCGCCCGTCGACGTCGCGTTCGCCGTCGAGGCCCGCGAGGGCGTGCTGGCCGTCCCGGTCAAGGCGCTGCTCGCCCGCCAGGGCGGCGGGTACGCGCTCGAGCGCCCGGACGGGACCATGGTCGCGGTCGAGCCCGGCCTGTACGCCGACGACATGGTCGAGGTCTCGGGCGCCGGCCTGCGGGCGGGCATGCGGGTGGTGACCGCAGAATGACCGTTCTCAAGCTCGTCGGGCTGCGCAAGCGCTACCCGGGCGGCGTCGAGGCGCTGCGCGGCGTCTCGCTGACCGTGCGCCGGGGCGAGGCGGTGGCGGTGGTCGGGCCCTCGGGCTCGGGCAAGTCGACGCTGCTGCACACGATGGGCACGCTCGAGCGCCCGACTGCGGGCGAGGTGTGGGTCGACGGCCACGACACGGCCACGCTCGGCGAACGCGAGCTGGCGCGGCTGCGGGCGCGCGCGATCGGGTTCGTCTTCCAGCAGTTCTTCCTGCTCGACGGCATGAGCGCGCTCGACAACGTCGCCACCGGGCTGCTGTACGCGGGCATCCCGCAGGCCGAGCGGCGCGCGCGGGCGCGCGAGGCGCTCGAACGGGTCGGGCTCGAGCACCGGCTCGCGCACGCGCCGGCCGAGCTCTCGGGCGGCGAGCGCCAGCGGGTGGCGATCGCGCGGGCGCTCGTCGGGCGCCCGGCGATCCTGTTCGCCGACGAGCCCACCGGCAACCTCGACAGCCGCACGGGCGCGGGCATCCTGGCGTTGCTGCTCCAGCTGCACGCCGCCGGGTCGACGATCGTGATGATCACCCACGACCGCTCGATCGCCGACGCGCTGCCGCGGCGGGTGGAGCTGCGCGACGGAGCGCTCGTATGACCCTCGCCGACGTCCTGCGGACGGGCTCGCTCGGGCTGCGCACGCGGCGCGCGCGGGCGGCGCTGTCGGCGCTGGGGATCGCGATCGGCGTCGCCTCGATGGTGGCCGTGCTCGGGATCTCGGAATCCTCGAAGGCCGACCTGCTGGCCCAGCTCGACCGGCTGGGGACGAACCTGCTGCGGGTCGCGCCCGGGCAGTCGTTCCTGGGTGAGGAGGCGGTGCTGCCCGAGAGCGCCGCGCCGATGCTGCGGCGCGTCGACGGCGTCCAGTCCGTCGCGGCCACGGCGGCCGTGCCGGACGTGACCGTGCGGCGCAGCCCCTACATCGACGAGGCCGAGACGGGCGGGATCTCCGTGCTGGCCGCGGACCCGTCGCTGCGCGGCGCCGTGGGCGCGACGCTGGCGCGCGGCACGTTCCTCAACGCCGGCACCGCCCGCTACCCGGCGGTCGTGCTGGGCGCGGACGCGGCGCGGCGGCTGGGCATCCGCGACGCGGGCGCGCGCGTGTGGATCGGCGGGCGCTGGTTCAGCGTCGTCGGCATCCTCGACCCGGTCACGCTCGCCTCCGGCCTCGACAGCGCGGCGCTGATCGGCTTCGCCGCGGCCGAGGCGTTCGGGCTCGAGGGCGACGCGTCGACGATCTACGTGCGCGCCGACAACGAGCGGCTCGCGGCCGTGCGCGAGCTGCTGGCCCGTACCGCGAACCCGCGGCGCCCGGAGGAGGTCGAGGTCTCGCGCCCGTCGGACGCGCTCGAGGCCCGCGCGGCGGCCAAGACCGCGTTCACGTCGCTGTTCCTCGGGCTCGGCGCGGTCGCGCTGCTGGTCGGCGGGGTCGGGATCGCGAACGTGATGGTGATCTCGGTGCTCGAGCGGCGCTCGGAGATCGGCCTGCGGCGCGCGCTGGGCGCGACCCGGCGCCACGTCGGCGTGCAGTTCCTCGCGGAGGCGCTGCTGCTGGCGGGCCTGGGCGGGCTGGCCGGGAGCGTGCTCGGCGCGCTGGTGACGCTGGGCTACGCGGCCACCGAGGGCTGGACCGCCGCGGTGCCGCCGGTGGCGCTCGCGGGCGGCGTGGCCGTCGCCGTGCTGGCCGGCGGCGTCTCCGGCCTGTACCCGGCGCTGCGCGCGGCGCGGCTGTCGCCGACGGAGGCGCTGCGATCGGCCTAGCCTGCGAGGCATGTTGCCGCCGGGCCCGCGCGAACCCGCAGCGCTGCAGACGATCGAGTGGGTCGTGCGCCCGACCGCGCTGCTGCGGCGGGCGCAGGCCCGCCACGGCGAGCCGTTCACGCTGCGCACCGCGTGGTCGGACGCGCCGCTGGTGCTCGTCTCGGACCCCGCCGAGATCAAGCGCATCTACGCCGCGCCCGCCGACGTCCTGCAGGCCGGCGACAGCTCGGCGTTCCTGGCCCCGTTCGTCGGCCCGAGCTCGATCCTGATCCTCAACGGCGACGCGCACCTGCGCCAGCGCAAGCTGATGCTGCCGCCCTTTCACGGCGCGGCGCTGCAACGCTGGCGTGAGACGATCGCCGAGCTCGCGCACGCCGAACTCGACACCTGGGTGCCCGGCCGGCGGATGCAGGCGCTGCCGAGCATGCAGCGGCTCACGCTCGAGGTGATCCAGCGCGTGATCTTCGGCAGCCGCGACCCCGAGCTGCGCGACGCCCTGCGCGGCGCGCTGGACATGACGGGGTCGCTGCCGCGGCTGATCGCGATGTCGCTGCGGGGAGGCCCGACGCCGGGCTTCCGGCGCGCGGTCGAGCGCATCGACGCGCTCGTGTACGCGCGCATCGATCGGGCGCTGGCCGCGCCCGGGGAGGGATCCGTGCTCGACCTCCTCGTCGCCTCCGGCGCGACCCGCGCCGAGCTGCGCGACCAGCTCGTCACGCTGCTCGCCGCCGGGCACGAGACGACCGCGACCGCGCTCGCCTGGGCGCTCGAGCGGCTCGCCCGCCACCCCGGGACCGACCTCTCCGACGACGCCCACATCGACGCCGCGGTCCGGGAGGTGCTGCGCACGCGGCCCGTGCTCTCGATCACGGCCCGCAGGACGCTGCAGCCGTACCCGCTCGCCGGCTACACGCTGCCGGCCGGCGTGTACGTCGCCGCCTGCATCTACCTCGCGCACCGCCGCGCCGGGACCGCGTTCGACCCCGCGCGCCCCGCGCCGGAGCCCTACACGTTCATCCCGTTCGGCGGCGGCACCCGCCGCTGCCTGGGCGCCGCGTTCGCCGCGCTGGAGATGCGCGAGGTCCTGCGCGCGGTTTCACAACGCTTCACACTCGCCCCCGGCGTGGCGCGGCCAGAGCGGATGCGGCGCCGCAGCGTCACGCTCGCGCCGGCGCGCGGCGGCTCGATCATCCCGAAAGCGCGCTAGCGTAAGCCACGCCCATGCCAGGCATGTTCTGCCGTCACAACCGGCTCACGTCCAAGTGCCCGATCTGCTCGCGCGAGCTGGAGGAGAACCTGCGCGCGAAGGCGCCCGTGCGGCACGTCACGCCGCGTAAGACCGGCGCGTCCTCGACGCCGCGCTCGCGCAGCGCCTCGACGCGCTCGGGCAGCCGGCTCGTCACGCGCAAGCTCGCCCGCGCGGCCGACGACGGCTACCGCAACCCGCTCGTCCCCGGCATCAAGGCCACCGCGGACGCCGAGCGGCTCGCGCACGCGCTCACGCAGGCCCACCGGCGGCTCGAGCCGCCCGGGCCCTACCCGGTGATCGACGAGATCCCCGACATCGAGCACGCGACGTGGCTGGCGTTCCTGTTCGCGCTCGCGCCCGAGCTGCGCGACGTGATCGAGGAAGTCCGCCCGCGCCCCGAGGACGACCTGTCCGAGCTGCCCGAGCCCAAGCAGCGCACGGCCACCGCCTACCGCGCCTGGGTCGAGCGCGCCGGCTCGCAGGAGCGCGCGTTCACCGGCGAGGAGCACTGGTCGCCCGAGCGTCGCTTCGGCCGCGTCTTCGAGCGGCTCGCCCTGCCCGGCTTCACCCGCGCGATGCGCTTCGACCTGCTGACCGCGCTCGGCGCCGCCGACATCTACCCGCTGGAGGCGGACGCCCTGCACTTCGGCGAGGACGACGCCACCACGCTCGCCGCCAAGCGCGCGCTCGTGTCCGGCGACCGGATGTTGCTCGAGCGCCGCGCGCGCGAGCTCGCCACCGCGGCCGACCTGCCGATCGCGGCCTTCGACCGCGGCCTGGCCGTGTGGGGAACCCCAGGCGAGCACGTCGACCTCACCGGGGACCCGCACCCGGGGATCGCGGCGGCGCTCGGCCTCGACAGATAGGGCCGATGGCGTTCGCCGCGCTCGCTCCCGGCGCCTCGCGCATGCTCGAGCGGCTCGCCCCGCCGCCCGAGGCCGCGGCGGAGTTGCGGCCCGCCCGCCCGTGGAAGCTGCTCGTGCTCGCGTGCCTGGCGCTGTCGGCGCTGACGCTGCTGGGCCCGAGCGTCCCGACCTACGACCCGTGGGCGTGGATCATCTGGGGCCGCGAGATCGCCCACGGCGACCTCGTGACGATGACCGGCCCGTCGTGGAAGCCGCTGCCGGTGCTCTTCACGACGCCGTTCAGCCTCGCCGGCGACGACGGCGCGCCGCTGCTGTGGCTGTGGATCGCGCGCGCGGGCGGGATCCTCGCGTTCGCGCTGGCGTTCCGGCTCGGCAAGCGGCTCGCGGGCCCGGTGGCCGGGATCATCGCCGCGGGGGCGCTGTTCCTCGCCGACGAGTTCATCCGCAACTTCTACCGCGGCAACTCCGAGGGCATCCTCGTCGCCGTCTGCCTGTGGGCGATCGAGCGCCACCTCGACGGCCGCCGCCGCGACGCCTTCCTGCTCGGCATCGCCGCCGCCCTGCTGCGGCCCGAGGTGTGGCCGTTCATCGCGCTCTACGGCCTCTGGCTGATCGCGGCCGACTGGCACCGAAACCGGGTCGGGACGACCGCGCTCGTGCTCGGCGGCGGCGCCGCGCTGGGCATCCTCTGGTTCGTGCCGGAGTACATCGGCTCGGGCGACTTCCTGCGCGCCGCGAATCGCGCCCGCGACCCCAACCCGGACAGCGCCGCGTTCGCCGACTTCCCCTTCCTGGAGGTCTTCAAGCGCTCGGCCTCCGTGCTCTCGCCGCCCGTCTACGTCGGCGGGGTGCTCGCCGTGATCGTCGCCGTGCGCGCGTTCATCAAGGAGCGCAAGGAGGGCCTGTACCTGGCGATGGCCACGATCGCCACCGTGTTGATGGTCGCGGTGGCCGCGATGACGCAGTTCGGCTTCGCCGGCAACCTGCGCTACGTCGCGCTCCCCGCCGCGTTCGTATGCGTGCTCGCCGGCGCGGGCTGGGTCTGGGTCGTCGGCCACACGGGCCAGCGCTTCGGCGCCCGCTGGGGGACCGCGCTCGGCGTGCTCGTGGCCGTGGCCAGCGCGCCGTTCATCGTCGCCGACATCCGCGAGCTCGACGAGGCGTGGTGGCGGATCAAGGCCGAGGCGAAGCTCTACGGCACGGTCCCGGACGCGATCGAGGCCGGCGGCGGGCGCGAGGCGATCAAGGCCTGCGGCTCGATCTATACGGGCAACTTCCAGACGCAGGCCGTAGCGTGGTACATGCACATCCACGAAATGGAGGCGGAGATCTTCGCCTTCCCACCCGGCACGACGATCGCGCCCACCTACTCCGCACTGTCCCGCGACCCCCGGTTCCCGACGATCGCCCGTACCGAGAAGTGGGTCATCGGCTCCTCCTGCCAACGCTGATGTCGACCTACGCCACCCGCCCCGCTTGGACCGTGAAGGCGCGCGCCATCGCCACCGACGCGCGCGTCCACATCCCCGTGGGCCTGGGGGCGCTGGTGGGGATCTCGCTGCTGCTGCGCACGACCCAGCTCGGGATCGGGTTCTGGATCGACGAGGGGCTGTCGGTCGGGATCGCGGACCGCCCGCTCGGGGACATCCCGCTCGCCCTGCGCGAGGACGGCTCTCCGCCGCTGTACTACATGCTGCTGCACTTCTGGCTGGACATCGGCGGGCGCAGCGAGGCGGGCGTGCGCGGGTTGAGCCTGCTGTTCGCGTTGCTGGCGATCCCGGTCGCGTGGTGGGCCGGCCGGGCGATCTGGGGCACGCAGCGGGCGGCCTGGTTCGCGGCCGTGCTGATGGCCTTCAACCCGTTCCTGGGCCAGTACGCGCAGGAGGCGCGGATGTACTCGCTGGTGGCGCTGCTGGCGATCCCGGCCACCGCCTGCTTCCTGCGCGCCTACGCGCTGGACACCGAGCGCCGGCGCCCGTGGGTGATCGGGTTCGCGCTCTCGGTCGCGGTCGCGCTGTACACGCACAACTGGCCGATCTTCTTCACGATCAGCGCCGCCGTCGGCTGGGCGCTGCTGTGGAAGCTCGCGGAAGGGCCGCGCCGCCGCGAGCTGGTGCGCGACGGGCTGCTCGGCTTCGGCGCGCTCGCGGTCCTGTACCTGCCGTGGGTGCCGACGACGATCTACCAGGCCCAGCACACGGGCGCGCCGTGGGCGGACGCGCCCGCGTTGAGCTCGCTGCTCGGCGTTCCCGGGGTGCTGCTGGGCAACATGCCGCAGGTCGTCCTGCTGATCTGCGCCGGCGCGGGGCTGCTGGTGCTGGCCAGGCGGCCGCTCAGCCAGCACGGCCGCGCCGCCGCGGTGCTCGTGATCCTCGCCGTGCTCACACCGACCCTGGCCTGGTTGATGTCGCAGGCCTCGCCGGCGTGGGCGAACCGCTACCTGGCGGTCGCGCTGCCGCCGTTCATCCTGCTCGCCGCCGGCGGCCTGTCGCTCGCGCGCCGGCTGGGGCTGGTGGGGCTGGCGCTGGTCGTGATCATGTGGGCGCAGGACGACGCGCCCGTGGAGAAGTCCAACGTGCGCGCGGTCGCGCACGACATCGGGCCGAGCCTGGCGCCCGGCGACCTCGTGATCTCCACCCAGCCCGAGACCGTCCCGGTGCTGCACTACTACCTGCCGGACGGGCTGCGCTACGCGACGCTGACCGGCGAGCTCGACGAGGTCGGCGTGTGGGACTGGCGCGACGGCGTCGAGCGCCTGGAGGCGACCTCGCCCGAGCGCGACCTCGGGCCGCTGATCGATTCGATGCCGGCCGGCTCGCGGATCGTGCTCGTGGAGCCGATCACGTGGACGCTCAACCGCTGGCGCGCGCCGTGGACGAAGCTCGTCCGGATCCGCTCCAAGGAGTGGGCGCAGTACCTCTCCAACGACCCGCGCCTGCAGGTCACGGCCGTCCAGCCGACGAACTTCATGCCGCCGCGGCCGAATCCGGTGCAGGCGACGGTGCTGGTGAAGACGGGCTAGCGGGCAGCGTCAGCACGAAGCACGCGCCGGGCCGCGGGGCGTCCGCGAGTTCCAGCGTGCCGCCCATCCGCTCGGCCAGCTCGCGCCCGATCGCCAGCCCGAGCCCGAAGCCGGATTCGGCGCTCGAGGCCTTGCCGCGGTGGAAGCGCTCGAAGATCCGCTCGCGCTCGTCCTCGGGCACGCCCGGCCCCTTGTCGGCGACCCGGACCGCGACGCGCGTGCCGACGTGCTCGGCGGTGATCGCGATCGGCTCGCCGTGCGGGGCGTAGCGCAGCGCGTTGTCGATCAGGATCCGCACGACCCGCGCGCAGGCCGCCGGGTCGGCGCGCGCCCAGCACGGGCCGGGGGCGTCGACCTCGAGCGCCACGTCGCGCTCGCCCGCGCGCAACGCGAACTCGGCGGCGACCGCGCGCGCGATCTCGCCCAGCTCGACGGGCTCCGAGCGCAGCTGCACGGCCGCGTCCAGGCGCGAGAGGTCCAGCAGCTCGCTGGCCAGCACGGACAGGCGGCGCAGCTCGCCGCGGGCGCTGGCGACCTGCTCCTGGGCGTCCGTGAGGTCGCCGCCGTCGCGCAGGTCCTCGTCGAGCAGCTCCATCGTGCCCTGCAGCATCGTCAGCGGCGTACGCAGCTCGTGCGAGGCGGTGGCCACGAACGAGCGCCGCGCCGCCTCCTGGCGGCGCAGCTCCTCCTGCATGCGCACGAGCGCGCGGGCGAGGTCGCCGACCTCGTCGCGGCCCTTGTCGGTCGGCGACGGCGCCTCCGGCCCCTCCTGGGCGATCCGCCGCGCCGCGCGCTGCAGGCGCTTGAGGCGGCGGGTGAGCGTGCGCGAGAGCGCGAGCCCGAGGCCGATCGCGACCGCGAGCCCGATCGCGGCCGCGGTCAGCAGCGCGTTGCGCACGAGGCTGACCGTGTTCGAGACGCCGGCCAGGCTGCGCTGGGAGACGACGACGCCGACCTGCTGGCTCTCGGGGTCCAGCAGCGGCAGCGCGAAGAACAGCTGGTCCTCGATGACCTCGACCTCCGGCAGGTTCTCGCGGCTCGCGCGCAACCCGAGCCGCAGCGCGGCGCCCTGCTCGGCGCCGAAGTCCGTGTCGTGGAAGAACGCCGGCGCGCGGCCCTGGTTGTCCGTCCAGCCGAGGTCGGAGACGAGCACGCGGGTGGCGCCCGCGCGCTCGCGCAGGTCGAACGCCGGGGTGGAGAGTGCCTGATAGCGGCGCAGCCGCCGGTCCTCCAGCGCGCCGTCGTAGTCGCCAGCGTCGGCCTTCGCCCGCTCGGCCTTGTCGAAATCCTTCGTGTCGAGGATCGCCCTGGTCAGGCCGGCCGCCGCGTCCTGGGTGGCCTCGCGCAGCTGGCTCGTGCTCTCGTCGCGCAGCCGCGACTGCAGCGGGCCGATCGTGATCACGGCCGCGACGGCGAGCGTGACCGCGCTCGTGGCGACGAAGGCAAGCAGCAGCCGCCCCCGGAGCCCACGCAACGCGGTCCGCATCAGATCTCCCGGAAGCGGTACCCCTGGCCGGGGACGGTGAGGATCAGGCTCGGCTCCTCCGGCCGCGGCTCGAGCTTCTCGCGCAGGTGGCGGATGTGGACGTCGATCGCGCGCGGGTCGCGATAGGCGGAGTCGCCCCAGATCGCGCGCAGCAGCTCCTGGCGGTTGAACGCGTAGCCGGGGCGCGACATCAGACACGCGAGCAGCTCGAACTCGCTGAACGTCAGCCGCACGGGCTCGCCCTCCATGGTCACGCGGCGCAGGTCGCGGTCGAGCGTGACCGGGCCGACGCGCAGGTTGCCCTCGACGACGCGGCCCTGCGCGCGCCGCAGCACGGCGCGGATGCGGCTGCGTAGCTCGGCCAGGCCGAACGGCTTGGTGACGTAGTCGTCGGCGCCCGCCTCCAGGCCCTGGACGGCGTCGGCCTCGGAGTCCAGCGCGGTCAGCATGATGATCGGCACCACGTCGCGGCGGGAGCGCAGCATGCGCGCGACGTCGTAGCCCGTGGGGCCGGCGCCGAGCGCGACGTCGAGCAGCACGACGTCGTAGGAGCGTTCCTGCGCGGCGTCGAGCGCCGTCTCGCCGTCGGCCACGGCGGTCACACGGTGGCCCTCGCGCTCGAAGGAGCGCGTCAGCATGTCCCGGAGCGGCTTGTCGTCGTCGACCAGGAGGATGTCCAGCGGCGATGGTGCCTGCACGGCCGATGAGGTTAGAGGCTGGGCTTAAGGCCTGTTAGCGGGCTTTAGCAACGCGCGGGAAATGGCCCGGATGTGGGCAAGGTGAGGGCCATGTCCACCGTTGACTACACGCCGTCCGACGCCCCGCGTCGGTTCCGGCCCGAGAAGCCGGTCGCTGTCCTCGGCGGCGGCCCCGCCGGCCTCACGGCTGGGTACCTGCTCGCGAAGGAGGGGCGTCCCGTCATCGTGTTCGAGGCGGAGGATCAGGTCGGGGGCATCGCGAAGACCGAGGTTCGCGACGGCTACCGGTTCGATCTGGGCGGCCACCGCTTCTTCACCAAGTCCAAGGAGGTCGACGACCTCTGGCACGAGGTGATGAAGGAGGAGTTCCTCAAGCGCCCCCGGATGTCGCGCATCTACTGGCGCGGGCGCTTCCTCGACTACCCGCTCAACGGGCAGGACGTGATCAAGAAGCTCGGGCCGGTCGAGCTGACCCGCTGCCTGCTGTCCTACATGTGGGCCGCGATCAAGCCCAAGGGCCGCGAGGAGAACCTCGAGCAGTGGGTCTCCAACCGCTTCGGCAAGCGGCTCTACCAGCACTTCTTCAAGTCCTACTCCGAGAAGGTCTGGGGCGTCCCGGCGACCGAGATCCGCGCCGAGTGGGCCGCCCAGCGCATCAAGGGCCTCTCCTTCTTCTCCGCTGCCAAGGCCGCGTTCCTGGGCAACAAGGACAACAAGATCAAGTCACTCATCAACGAGTTCCACTACCCGCGCTTCGGCCCGGGGCAGATGTGGGAGACGATGGCCGACGAGATCATCGCCAACGGCGGCGAGGTGCGCCTGAACGCGCCCGTCACCAAGCTCGAGGTCCGCGACGGCCGCATCGTCGCGATCGAGGCCGGCGGTGAGCGGATCGAACCGTCCGAGGTCATCTCGTCGCTGCCGCTGCGCACGACGGTCGGGCTCTCCGGCGCGGCCGCGCCCGGCACCGTCCAGGCCGCCGCCCAGGGCCTGCGCTACCGCGACTTCCTCACGATCGCGCTCGTGATCGACGGGGAGGACCTGTTCCCGGACAACTGGATCTACATCCACGAGCCCGGCGTCCAGGTCGGGCGCATCCAGAACTTCCGCTCCTGGTCGCCGTGGATGGTCCCGGACCAGTCCAAGGCCTCGATCGGCATGGAGTACTTCTGCTTCAAGGGCGACGAGCTCTGGGAGATGGACGACGACGACCTCGTCGAGCTCGGCAAGCGCGAGATCGAGAAGCTCGGTCTGGCGAAGGCCTCGCAGGTCGAGCGCGGGTTCGTCACGCGCGTCCCGAAGGCCTACCCGATGTACGACGCCGACTACGGCGAGCGCGTCGCGGTCATCAAGGAGTGGCTGGCCGGCATCGCCAACCTGCAGCAGGTCGGCCGCAACGGCCTGCATCGCTACAACAACTCCGACCACTCGATGCTCACCGCCATGCGCGCGGTCGAGAACATCATCGCGGGTACGAACCATGACCTGTGGGAGGTCAACGCCGAGTCGGCCTACCACGAGGAGCATCAGGAGCCCGAGCAGCCCTACAAGCGGGTTCCGAGCACCCAGTACGAGCGCGAGCCGCTCGCCGACCGCGAAGAGGCTGCCGCGTAGTCAACGGATGTCCGATTGGCCGCCCTCCGGTGTGATGGCACTCTGATCCTCACGCTTACGGAGGGCGTTCGGACGGATTGCGTCACCTCACGGAGGAGGAGCGGAAGGATTCGCAGTGAAGACGGCCGCGACGATGTCGCGGCCGTTTCGCGTTAAGGCCGCGCCCGCTCGCGCCTGGTCGATGATCGGCCGTCGGCTTCGACGCGCACCAGGATCGTGCGCGCGCGGGTGCGCAGCGCGCGGGTGATGGCGCGGCGGTCGCGGACGCGCAGGCGCACGACGCGGCGCGTGCCCGGGACGAGCCGCACGCTCGTGGCGCGGAAGCCGGTGACGCCGCGGACGCGGCCGGTGAGCGTGGCGCGGCACGGGCGGTCCGTGCGCAGGGCGACGCTGAGGAAGTGGCGGCGGCCGAGCGAGCGCAGGCCGGTGATGCGCACCGAGACCGCGCAGCGCGGCGGCGTGGTGTCGGCGGCCGGCGAGGGCGCGGCGGGCGGGGCCGGCGTGGCGGGCGGCGTGGCGGTGGCGCGCGGCGTCGCGGGGGCGGTCGCTGCGGGCGTGGGGCTCGCGGTCGGCGTCGGGGTCGGCGTTGCCGTCGGGGTCGGCTCGCCGGCCGGGCACGGGGTCGCCGCGCCGTCGACGAGGCGGTACACGGGGCCGTTGAGCGAGACGACCAGCACGCGGCCGCAGGCGTCCTCGCCGAACGAGCTCAGCGCCTGCACGGACAGGCCGACCTCGGCGTCGGTCGAGGCGTCGGACAACGCGACCGACCGCAGCGGGGCGGCGCAGTAGTCGCCGTAGATGTGACGGCCGAACAGGGTCGGCAGGCCCGGGTCGCGGACGACGTAGCCGGCGACGATCGAGCAGTGGAACGGGGTGCCGTGGCCGCGCACGAGCAGCGGGTCGTGGAGCGGGACGCCGGCGCAGCCCGGCTCGGGCCGGTACTCGGCGAAGCCCTCCTTGCACGGCCAGCCGTAGTTGCCGGCGAGGCCGACATCGAGCTCCTCCCACTGGCCCTGGCCGACGTCGCCGATCACGATCCGGCCGTCCGGGGCGAACGAGAAGCGCCAGGGGTTGCGCAGGCCCTGCGCCTCGATGCGCACGTCGCCGGTCGCGCGGTCGGCGCTCAGCAGCTTGCCGAGCCGCGAGGCCGGGTCCTGCGCGTGGCCGTACTGGTTGTTCCCGCCGCCGCCGTCGCCCGTGGCCAGCCACAGGCGGCCGTCGGGCCCGACCTGCACCTGGCCGCCGTTGTGGTTGGCCGCGTCGGGGTGCGGGGCCGAGACCAGCCGCCGCCCGCTGTCGGGGTCGGCGACGTCCGGGTCGGCGGAGCGCCGGAACTCCCAGACCTCGATCGTCCCGAGCGGCTCGCGCGCCGTGTAATAGACGTAGAAGCGCCCCGTGTCCGCGTAGTCGGGCCCGAACGCCGCCGACAGCAGCCCACGCTCGCTCGCGGCCGACTCGACCCGGTTGCGCAGGTCGAGGAACACGCGCTTGACGCCGTCGGAGATCACCCACATCTGCCCGCCGCGCTCGGTCACGAACACGCGCGACGGCTCCGACGCGGGCGCCCCCGCCCAGGTGGGCTGGGAGAACGTGCCGAGCAGGATCGTGGTGGGCGCCGCGCCGGCCGGCGCGGCGAGCGCGAGCGCGAGAACGGCGGCGAAAAGGGTCGCGCGCGCCGCGCGGCGCAGCCGCGCGCGGGCGGCGCCGGGCGGCCGGACGGCGGCGCGCAGCACCCGGGCGGCGCGGCGCGGCCGGCCGCGCAGCCGGGCGGCGGCGCGCATCACCCGCGCACCCTCGCCGCCCGCCGCAGCGTGCGGACGTTGCCGGCCGCGTCCACCGCGCGCACGCGCAGCGCCAACCGCACCGACGAGCGGCGCGCCAGGGCGCGGCGCAGCGCGCGCGTCCCGCGCGGCGTCAGCCGCAGCCGCACCACGGCGCGGCGCCCCGGCACCAGCGAGCGCCGCACCGTGCGCAGCCCGGCGACCCCGCGGATGCGGCCGCTGACCCGCGCGCGGCACGCCTCGTCCGTGCGCAGCGTGAGCGTGACCCGCCGCAGCCGCCGGACGCTGCGCAGCCCCCGGACCCGCGCGGACACCGCGCAGGCGCGCGTGTCGGCGGCCGGCGGCGGCGCCGGCGGCGGCAGCGGCGGGGGACCCGCGACCGCGCACGGCGACGGCGCGCCGTCCACGATCCGGTACACCGGCCCGCGCAGCGAGACCGCGAACAGCCGCCCGCACGCGTCCTCGCCGAACGAGCTCAGCGACGGCACGGACAACCCGCTCGGGACGTCGCCGCCGCTCCCGTAGAGGTCGGCGGCGCGGATCTCGGGCCGCGCGATGTCGCCGTACAGGTAGCGGCCGAGCAGCGTCGGCAATCCGGGATCGCGCACGACGTAGCCGCCGGTGATCGCGCTGTAGCCCTCGAGGTGGCTCTTCTCGAGCACGGGCGTCGCCGCGCCCGTGTCGCAGCCGGGAAGGCTCTGCCGCCGCGCGGAGCCCTCGAAGCACGGCCAGCCGTAGTTCGCGGCCAGGCCGAGGTTGACCTCCTCGATCTCGCTCGCGCCCACGTCGGCGATCACGATCTGCCCCGTCGCGCGGTCGAACGAGAACCGCCACGGGTTGCGCAGCCCGCGCGCGAGGACCTCGACCGCGCCCGTGGCCGGGTCGAGCCGGATCAGCTTCCCGAGCAGCGACCCCGGGTCCTGCGCGCTCGCGGGATCGGCGCCGCCGTCGCCCGTGGCCAGCCACAGCTTCCCGTCGGGCCCGAGCTGCAACTGCCCGCCGTTGTGGTTGCTCGCGTCCGCGTGCGGGATCGAGAGCAGCAGACGCCCGCTCGCGGCGTCGGCGGTGTCGCCGGCGACGCGGTACTCCCAGATCTGCAGCGCCCCCGGCGGCTCCCGCGCCGTCAGGTACACGTACGCGCGATCGCCGGCCAGCGCCATCGACAGCAGCCCGCGCTCGCCGCCGCTCGCCACCATCGGCCGCAGGTCGAGGAACGTGCCGACGCCGCCGTCGCGCACGACCTGCACGCGCCCCGCCTGCTCGACGACGAACACGCGCGCCGCGTCGCCCGTGGCGAACGTCGGCGACGCGAAGTCACCGACCTTGACGAGCTCCGGCGCGGCCGCGGCCGGCGCCGCGAGCGCCAGCAGCGACGCCGCGGTCAGTGATCCGCCACGAAGCCACCGTCGGGCTCGAGCGGCCGCCCCTGTGCCTCCCACTCGACGAGCCCTCCCGTCATCGTGTACGCGTCGTAGCCCGCGCGCCGGAACGCGTTCGCCGCCATCGCCGAGCGCCCGCCGACGCGGCAGTAGAACACGACCGGCGTCGAGGGATCGATCGTCTCGGCCTGCGCGGCCAGCTCCGACATCGTCAGGAAGCGCGCGCCGGGGATCCGGCCCGCCTCCCACTCGTGCGGCTCGCGGATGTCGATCAGCTGGATCGACCCCTCCCGCTGCAGCTCGGCCACCCGCTCCGGCTCGACGTCCATGCCCCGGACGGTAGCGTCCAGCCCCGTGGAATGGGTCAACTGGTCGGGTTCTCAGCGCGCCACCCCCGCCATCTTCGCGCGCCCGCTCACGCGCGCCGAGCTGGCGCACGCGATCGTCAAGGGCCCGCACCCGGTCCGCGTCGCCGGCGCCGGGCACTCGTTCAGCGCCGGCGCGGTCACCGCGGGCACGCTGCTCTCGCTCGACGGGCTCAACCGCGTGCTCGACGTCGACGGGACGCTCGTGCGCGTCGAGGCCGGCATCCGCCTCCGGCAGCTCTCGCGCGAGCTGCACGCGCGCGGCCTGGCGATGGCGAACCTCGGCGACATCGACGAGCAGTCGCTCGCGGGCGCGCTGGCCACCGGCACGCACGGGACCGGCACGCGGCTGCCGAACCTCTCGGGCCAGCTCGCCGCCGTCGAGCTCGTCACCGCCGACGGGCGCGAGCTGACGATCGACGGCGGCGACGAGCTGCTCGCCGCCCGGGTCTCGCTCGGCGCGCTCGGGGTGATCGCGGCGGTCACGCTGCGCTGCGTGCCCGCGTTCCGGCTGCGCCACACCGACAAGCCCGAACCGCTCGAGCCCGTGCTGGAGGAGCTGCAGGAGCGCGCCGACGCGCACGACCACTTCGAGTTCTGGACCTTCCCGCACGCCCAGGTCGCGCTCACGCGCACGCTGGACCGCACGGACGCGCCGCCGAAGCGCCCGGGCCGAGCGCGCGCGTACGCCTCCGACGTCCTCCTGGACAACCACGCGTTCCGCGCCGTCAACGAACTCGGCCGCCGCTTCCCGCGCGCGATCCCGGGCCTGAACCGCTTCTCGTCCGCGGTCGCCTCCCAGCGCGAGCGCATCGACTGGTCCTACCGGATCTTCGCCTCCAAGCGGCTCGTGCGCTTCGAGGAGCTGGAGTACTCCGTCCCGCGCGAGCACGCCGTCGAGGCCGTGCGCGCGGCCCGCGCCGTGCTCGAGCGCCACCCGGTGAGCTTCCCGATCGAGCTGCGCTTCACCGCCGGCGACGATGCCCTGCTCTCGCCCGCGCACGGGCGCGACAGCGCGTTCGTGGCCGTCCACGTCTTCCGCGGGATGCCCTACGAGCAGGCGTTCCGCGAGGTCGAGGCCGCGCTGTCGGAGCTCGGCGGCCGCCCGCACTGGGGCAAGCGCTCCTACCTGGGCGCGGCCGAGCTCGCACCGCGCTACCCGCGCTGGGAGGACTTCCAGCGCGTCCGCGCCGCGCTCGACCCGCACGGCCGCTTCGCCAACGACTGGATCCGCGAGGTACTCGGATGAACACCCACAACGTCTTCAGGCCCGAGTTCAGCTACGACGCGAGCGACCCGGACGGCTACCGCGCCGGCATGGACCGCTTCGGCCCCAAGATCGGCGCGACCCGCATCGGCGCCTCGGTCTACGAGCTGCCGCCGGGCCAGGCGCTGTGCCCGTACCACTACGAGTCCGACGAGGAGTGGCTGATCGTGCTCGAGGGCGACGTCAGCGTCCGCCACCCGGGCGGCACGGACGTGCTCACGCCCGGCGACGCGACCGCGTTCCCGGCCGGCCCGGACGGCGCGCACAAGGTCTTCAACGCCTCCGGCGAGACCGTCCGCTTCCTGATGCTCTCGACCAAGGACGAGATCAACTACGCGATCTACCCCGACTCGAACAAGATCCTGTTCAACACGGGGCGCGAGCGCGTGATGACGCGCCTGGGCGAGAACCTCGACTACTTCGACGGCGAGGTCTAGAGAAAGGCCTGGCCCTCGCCGCGGTAGGTCGGCACGGTGTCGATGATCTCGCTGCCGCGCACGAGGTGCACGACGTTGAAGCGCTCGCACAGCTCGCCGGCCTTGGCGTGCCGGAACCAGACGCGGTCGCCGACCCGCAGCCCTCGCGCCGCCTTGCCCACGAGCGGCGTCTGGACCTCGCCCGCGCCCTCCTGCCGGTCGAGCCGCAGCCCGGCGGGCAGGAACGGCCGCGGCAGCCGGTCGCGGCCCGCCGGGCCCGAGGCGGGGTAGCCGCCGCCGAGCGCGGTCGCCAGCCGCGACGACGGCTTGCGCACCACGGGCAGCGCGAACAGCGCCGCGGGCTGCGGGCGGAACGCGCGGTAGGTGTCGAACAACGTCGGCCCGAACAGGCCCGAGCCCGCCGCGACCTCGGTGACCGCCGCCTCGGCGGCGGTGCGCTCGACGGAGCCCGTCCCGCCCCCGTTGACGAAGCGCAGCGGCGCCAGCTCGCGCACCGCCGCGACGATCGCCGCGCGCCGGCGCGCCAACTCGCGCGCGGACAGCGCCTGCACGACCGGCAGCGCGAGCCGCAGCAGCGGCCGCCCCGGCGGCGCGTCGCCCACGCCTGCGATCTGGGCCTCGTAGGCCATCAGCCCGTCGAGCCGCAGCCCGGGCCGCGCGAGGATCTCCCTTGCAAGATCCGTCACATGGTCGACGGCGTGCAGCGGCGAGCGCTTGGCGCCGATGGTCATAACACCGATGCGCCAGCCTGCGTCGACGTCGATGCAGACCTTCACGGGCCCGCCGCCCGCGGCCGCGATCGCGTCCAGGTGCTCGCGGCAGTCGACCATCACCGTGACCCGTTCGCGCGCCGGTGTGTGCGCCAGCTCACGCAAGGCGCCGCGGTCGACGGTGGGGTAGGCGACCACGAGGTCGTCCCAGCCCTTTGACGCCAGCCACAGCGCCTCCGGGAGGGTGAAGCACAGCGTCCCGGCAAAGCCGGCCGCGAGCGCGCGCTCCTGCAGAACCCGCACCCGCACTGACTTCGAGGCCAGCCGCAGGGGCACGCCACGCGCGCGCCGGAGCAGGTCTGCCGCATTGGCATCGAACGCGTCCAGATCGACGATCGCGAACGGCGGATCGAGCTGCTCGGTGGCGATTTCGAACCGGCTTTGGAGTGTCGTCTGGAGCAAGTTCACCCGAATCGGGGACGCTATCCGCTTGAAGATGAGCTAGAGTGCCGCGCTGGAACACGGGACATAACGCCGAACCGTGCCTGGCTCCGGCTGGGCGCGGGCGGGGGAACCAAGGTTTGGAGCAGGGGTCACTGCTCCGGGGGCGAATCGCCGCAACATGCGGTGTAGCGCGACGCTTTCCGCGCGAGCCCGACAGCTAACCCCGTAGGCGATCGGAAAGAGGAGATCGTCTTGTCACGCTGTCGCACGCTCTGTGCGGTCATGCTCTTAGCTGTATTCGCGCTGCCGGTAGCCACGGCGGACGCGCGCCGCATCACATTCGGAGAACGCGACCTGCGCCAGGGCATGCGCGGCACCGACGTTCGCGTCCTCCAGGACTTCCTCACGAAGGTGGGTCTGAAGACGAAGGTCGACGGCCAGTACGGCCCCAAGACCACCCGCCGCGTCCGCACGTGGGAGCGCCGCAGTTCGCTCCCCGTCAACGGCCGGATGACTCGCGAGGACGCGGCCACGCTCCGCGGTCAGGTCGAGACCGGTGGCGTCGGCCTGCAGAACGCCGCGTCAGCGCCGACAGGCAAAGCCACGCTGGGGTCCGACGGGAAGGCGGTTCCGCCCGCCGACGCGCCTCCGGAGGTGGTGGCCGTCATCGAGGCCGCCAACGAGATCGTGGGCAAGCCGTACAAGTACGGCGGCGGCCACGGGGACTGGAAAGACTCGGGCTACGACTGCTCTGGCGCGGAGTCGTACGCGCTCCACGGGGCCGGCCTGGTCAGCCGGCCGCTGAACTCGTCGGAGTTCATGCGCTGGGGGGAACCCGGCGAGGGGCAGTGGATCACGAGCTACGCCCACGGAGGGCATTCCTTCCTCGTGGTCGCCGGCCTGCGATTCGACACGGGCTATCACGGCGGGGGCAGCGGCCCGCGCTGGAGCGAGAAGATGCGCCCGACGAGCGGGTTCACCGTCCGCCACCCCGAAGGTCTCTAGTAGTACTCGCGACGCGTCGCGACCGGGCGGTCCTCGACGACCGCCCGGCGGCGCGGCCGCCAGTAGAAGAGCGAGACCAGCAGGCCGATGACGCCGACGATCATGAGGATGATCCCGACGGTCGAGATCTCGATGCCCGAGATGTCGGCGGTGACGGCGAAGGCGAGGATCGCGCCGACGGCGATCAAGAAGAGTGAGGTTCCAAGTTCCACGCTGACCTCCTCCCCGCCGCCTCGGCGCGCCAAACTACGCGGATGGACTCGCCGACAACTGCCGTTGACACGTACGCGCTGACCCCGGACCAGATCGAGTTCCGGGACACGATCCGCCAGATCGTCAAGGAGCGGGTCGCGCCCCGTGCGGCCGAGATCGACGCCAAGGCGGAGTACCCCTGGGACATCCGCAAGCTGTTCGCCGAGCACGACCTGCTCGGGCTCCCGTTCGACGAGGCCTATGGCGGCACGGGAACGGGCGCGCTGATGCTCAGCGTGGCGATCGAGGAGGTCGCCAAGGCGTGCGCGTCCAGCGCCCTGATCCTGATGCTCCAGGACCTCGGGACGCTGCCGATCAAGCTCTTCGGATCCGAGGAGCTCAAGCAGCGCTTCCTGCCCAAGTGCGCGTCGGGTGAATGGTCGCCGGCGTTCGCGCTCTCGGAGCCCGAGGCGGGCTCGGACCCGGGCGGGATGATCACCAAAGCCGTCCGTGACGGCGACGAATGGGTCATCACCGGGACCAAGAACTGGATCTCGAACCTCGGGATCGCCGACTTCTACATCGTCTTCGCCAAGACCGACCCGTCCGCGCCGCGCTCGCGCGGCATCAGCGCGTTCGTGGTCGAGGCCGACCGCCCGGGCTTCAGCGTCGGCAAGCTCGAGCACAAGCTCGGGATCAAGGGCTCGCCGACCGGCCAGCCGATCTTCGACGACGTGCGCGTCCCGGCCGAGAACCTGATCGGCGCCGAGGGCAAGGGCATGAACGTCGCGCTCGGCACGCTCGACCACTCGCGGCTCGGGGTCGCGGCGCAGGCCGTCGGGATCGCCCAGGGGGCGATCGACCATGCCGTCGCCTACGCGAACGAGCGCAAGCAGTTCGGCCAGGCGATCGCGGACTTCCAGGGGATCCAGTTCAAGCTGGCCGACATGGAGACGCGCACGGCGGCCGCGCGCGAGCTGCTCTACCGGGCCAGCGCGAAGATCGACCGCCACGAGCCCGACCGCGGCAAGTACTCCGCGATGGCCAAGCTGTTCGCGTCCGACACGGCGATGGCGGTCACCGTCGAGGCCGTGCAGGTGCTGGGCGGCTACGGCTACGTCAACGAGTACCCGGTCGAGCGCTACATGCGCGACGCGAAGATCACGCAGATCTATGAAGGGACGAACGAGATCCAGCGGCTCGTGATCGCGCGTACCCTCCGGTAGCCTCGAAGGTATGCTCGCGCGCCTGCCGGCCGGCCGCCGGATCGCCATCTCCGCCGTCGTCGCCTTCTCGCTCGCCCTGACGCTGGCCGTCGGGCTCCAGGGGTTCTCCGAACGCGGCTGGCTGCGCGTGCTCGAGGTGCTCGCCGTCGTCATCAGCGCCGGCTCGGTCGCGGCGCTGCTGATCGGCCTCACGGTGTCCAAGCTGGCCAACTACCAGGACCCGGAGTCCGAGGCCGAGTTCGAGCGCCTCGTCGTGCGCTCGGAGGAGCTGGCGCGCGAGAACCTCGCGGTCGAGCCGGACGAGGGCGAGTTCCTCGAGCTCGACCCGTACAACCCGGAGGACTTCGACCAGCTCGTCCGCGAGGCGCTCGACGACCTGCCCGACCTGCTGATCAAGGCGCTGCACAAGGTGCCGGTCGTGGTCTCCAACAAGGGCCGGCAGGCGGGCGCCTACGGGCTCTACCAGGGCGACACCGTCGCCCGCGACGACTACCACGACCGGATCATCATCTTCCGCGACACGCTGCTGCGCGACTTCGGGCACGACCCGGACCTGCTGCGCGACCAGGTGACCCGCACCGTGCGCCACGAGCTCGCGCACCATCTCGGCGCCGACGAGCTCGGTGTCCGCGAACTCGGGCTCTAGTTGTACGATGGAAGTCGAACATGCTTGCTGACGAGCCATCGCTCGAGGACGTCTCACTGGCCGCCATCATGGCCGCGCTCAGCGATCCGGTGCGGGTCGCGATCGTGCGCGGGCTGGCCGGTGGCGGCGAGTGCACGTGCGGCTCGTTCGACCTCGGGATCTCCAAGGCCACGCGCTCGCACCACTTCCGCGTGCTGCGCGAGGCGGGCCTGACGCACACGCGCGCCGAGGGCACGCACCGGCACGTCTCGCTGCGGCGCGAGGAGGTCGACGCGCGCTTCCCCGGGCTCCTGGACGCCGTGCTGGCGGCCGCCGAGCGCGAGGCGTCTAGCGTGGTCCCCGCCTGATCGCCTGGTTGGCCATCCGCACGAGCAGCTTGCGCTCCGTGCGCTTGGTGCCGACGTTGGCCGCGATCCGGTAGACGATCCCGCGCTCCTTCCACTCGATCGACGGCGCCGAGCAGGACGCGCCGCAGGTCAGCGGCTTGAAGCGCCCCTTGCGGCCCTTGGCCAGGGTCGCCTTGCGCGGCCCGCGCGCCTTGCCGCCCTTGCGCGCGCTGAAGTCGGCGACGAAGCAGGCGGTCGCTCCGCCGCAGTCCTCGACGGCGCCGAGGCCGATCGAGTACTCGCGCGCGCTCCCGGCCGCCGACGGGTACAGCGGGTCGATCTCGGTCACGATCGCGTCGGGCAGCAGGATCGGGAGCGACGTCTGCGTCTTGAGGTCCGCGACGGGCGCGGACAGCAGCCCCGGCAGCAGGGCGACGGTGGCGAAGGCGGAGGCGAGCATGTGGGCGCGAGCCTACGGGCGCCGCGCTCGGCCTGCATCCGGGAGACGCCTAGCGCGGCCCGCGCTTGATCGCCGAGTTGGCGAGCTTGCGCAGCGCCGCGCGCTGATCGGCCTTGAGCGGGATCATCGCCTCGAGCGTGTAGGTCGCGCCCCGCTCGCGCCAGGTGATCGACGCCGGCGAGCACGAGGCGCCGCAGCTCATCGGGTGAAAGCGGCCCTTGCGGCCCTTGGCCAGGCCGATCGCGCGCCCGGTCATCCGCCCCTTTCCCTTGCGGGCGCTGAAGGTCGCCACGTAACAGAAGTTGGCGTCGCAGTCGGGGGTCGTGGTGAGCCGGAACGTGTAGCGGTCGCGGCTCCCCGAGCCGGTCGCGTGGAGCTTGATCCGGCGGTCGACGACCGGGAGCGCGTTCGGCAGCAGGATCGCGACGCGCGTCTGCGCGCGGAGTTCCGTCGTGGGCTCGGCGAGCACGCCGTCGATCCCGATCGTCAGGGTGGCCGCGGCCACGAGCGCGAGGAGCATGACGCGCGAAGCTATCCGACCGGGGCCTAGCCTTTCTGCCAGAACGCGGCGTCCTGCTCGCCGAGCGGCGTGCTCGGCGGCGCGTCGCTCCAGTACTCGCCGCCGAGCTTGGACCAGTCCGCGCCCGCTCGCAGCTCGCCGAGCGTGGACAGCACGAGGCCCTCCATGCGGCGGATCAGCAGCGCCTGGGGCGGGATCGTCTCGCGCCGCATCTCGCCGAAGAACTCCGAGCGCGGGGAGGAGCCGCGGTCGATCAGGTCGGTCACGTAGGCCGGGTCGAGGCGCCGGAAGCCGGGCTCGAGGTACCACTCGCCGGCGGTGCGGATCTGGGCCAGCAGGCGCTCGGGGTCGAACGTGTCGGGCTCGGGCAGGTAGCCGAGCGTGGCCAGCTGCCGGTGCACGCCGGCGGCGTCGCCGCGCTCGACGGCCTGCGCGAGCACCCGCTCGCCCTCGAGGTAGTCGGCGTCGACGACCCGCATCAGGCCGAAGTCGAGGAAGCCCACGCGGCCGTCGTCGAGCAGCAGGTAGTTGCCCGGGTGCGGGTCGCCGCTGGCGCGCCGCGTGTACTTGAGCGTGCCGAAGAAGAAGCGGAAGACGATCTCGCCGAAGCGGTCGCGCCCGGCCTCGTCGAGCTGCTTGACCTCCTCGAAGCGCTTGCCGGTCAGAAGCTCGGTGACGAGCACGCGGCGGCGGCTGAGCGCGGTGTCCACGGCGGGCACGTGCGCGAACGGGTGCCCGCGCCAGGCGCGCGCCATCGCGCGGTGGTGCTGGGCCTCGATCTCGTAGTCGAGCTCCTCGGCGATCCGCTCGCGCAGTTCCTGCGCGAGCGCCTTGACGTCGAGCCCGGGGGCGAGCCGCTTGACCAGCGGCAGCAGCAGCTGCAGGTTGCGCAGGTCGGTGTCGACGGCCTCGGCGATGCCCGGGTACTGGATCTTGACCGCGACGCGCTTGCCGGCCGCGGTCGTGGCGCGGTGGACCTGGCCGATCGAGGCGGCCGCGAACGCCTCGTGCTCGAAGTCGTCGAAGACGTCGGCCAGCGGTTCGCCGAGCTCGTCGCGCAGCAGCTTCTCGACGCGCTTGAACGGCAGCGGCGGGACGTCGTCGCGCAGGCTCGCGAGCGTCGCCTTGAACTCCTCGCGCTCGGACTCCGGGATCGCGGTGAAGTCGACGGTGGAGAGGACCTGCCCGATCTTCATCGCCGCGCCGCGCATCTGGCCGAGCTGCTTGACCAGCTCGCGCGCGGTGGCGGCGGCGCGCTCGCCCGTGGCGGCGTCGGCCGCCTCATCGGTGCGCAGCGCGTTGGCCGCGCGCGTCCCGGCCCAGCGCAGGCCTTGGCCCGCGACGAGCCCGCCGAACCGGCGCGTCCGTGCGATCCGGGAGGTGGGCGGGCCTTCCTGCACACCAGCAGCTTGACAGGTCGACTATCTCGATATATCGTTGACGCATCGGTATAGATCGACGAAAGGCAATCGACACATGCACGCTCTGACCGCGGCGACCGAGTGGAGTGGTGGACACCGCCACCACCGGCGCCATCACCACCATCGCGGCCCACGCGGCTGGGAGGACCTGATCGCCTTCATGACGGGTCGCGGCGGCCCCTTCGGGGACCCTCGCGACTTCAAGGCGATGTTCTTCGGCCCGGGCTGGGGCCCGGGGCGCCACCACCGCGGCCCGCGCCGCGCCCGGCGTGGCGACGTCCGCGCCGCGCTGTTGCTGCTGCTCTTCGAGCAGCCGCAGAACGGCTACCAGCTGATCCAGGAGATCGAGCGCCGGACCGAGGGCGTCTGGAAGCCGAGCCCCGGCTCGGTCTACCCGGCGCTCCAGCAGCTCGAGGACGAGGGCCTGGTCCGGGCCGCCGAGTCCGAGGGCAAGCGCGCCTACGAGCTCACGCCCGAGGGGCGCGAGTACGTGGACGCCAACCGCGAGGAGCTCGGCGATCCCTTCCAGGCCGCCACCGGCGGCATGGACGAGGGCGTCATGGACCTGCGCGGCCTGATGTTCCAGGTCGGCGCCGCGGCCATGCAGGTCGCCGCCGCCGGCCACACGGACGAGGCCCGCAAGATCCTCGCCGACACGCGCCGCGCGCTCTATCGCATCCTCGCCGAGGACGATCCCGGCGACGCCTGAGTGTTCGTTGCCGGCCCGTGACCAGCGCGGGCCGGCGCCGGCGCCGCCACAATGGCGCCATGAAGGGAATCATCGCGACGGCGGGCGCGATGGCGATCGTCCTCGGCACCGCCGCGACGGCGCACGCCTCGAGGATCGTCTACAGCTGCGGCGCCGAGATCTGCGTCGTCAACCCCGAGAGCGGGGCCGCCCAGCAACTCACCACCGACGGGGCGAGTTCGCCCTATCGGCACCCGAGCGTGTCCCGCGACGGCAAGCGGATCGCCGCCGCGCGCGGCGACGACGTGATGGCCGGCGACTACGGCTCGAACCTCACGACCCGCGTGGCGGGCACGCGCGACATGAACGACGTCGCGATCTCGCCCGACGGCGCCGCGGTGGCCGAGAGCCACAGCTACGTCGTGACCCGCTACGGCTGCCCGCTGACCGGCGGCTGCCTGGAGCTGGTCGACAAGAGCGGGACCGAGTTCACGGCCGGCGGCGCGGCCTTCGGCCACTACGGCGGCGGGGGCGTCGGGTTCCTGGGCGCGGGGGCGCTGCTGAGCTCGTTCTACTCGGCCGGCGACAAGCTGCACGGCGTGTGCGTGGTGGCCACGCCCGGCCTGCCGGGCGCCGAGTGCGTGCCCCGGATCTCCGCGGCGGAGACGCTGAGCGGGCCCGACGGCTCCCCGGACGGCGCGCTGATCGCCGTCGCGGTCGCCAACGCCGTGACGCTCTACGACGCCGCCACGGGCGCGCCCGTGCGCAAGCTCGCCGACGGCGCGAACCCGGCGTTCTCGCCCGACGGGCGCGAGCTGGCCTACGTCGCGCCCGACGGCTGGATCAACGTCGTCCCGACCGCGGGCGGCAAGCCGCGCCGGCTCGTCGAGGGCAGCTCGCCGAGCTGGGGCGAAGGCACCGGCCCGGGCCCGGCCGTCGCGTCCAAGACGCTGCGCTACCGCAAGGCGCGCGTGGCGGTCAAGGTCGCCTGCGAGGGCTCGGACGCCTGCCGCGGCACCCTGCGCCTGAAGAAGGGCAAGACGCTGCTGGGCAAGCGCGCCTACCGCGTCGCCGCCGGCCGCACGGCCACGGTCAACCTCAAGCCGTCGGGCCGCGGCGCGCGCACGCTGGCGCGTTCGCGCAAGCACCGCGTCGTCGTCGAGCTCAAGCCGAGCCGGGGCACGACGCTGAGCACGAAGGTCACGTTGCGCCGCTGACTAAGGTGCGCGGCGATGCACGTCCACGAAGAAGTCCGGACGGCCCTCGACGAGGGCCGTCCCGTCGTCGCGCTCGAGAGCACGATCATCGCCCACGGGCTGCCGCGGCCTGACAACCTGCGCGTCGCGCGCGAGATCGAGGCCGTGGTGCGCGAGCGCGGCGCGGTGCCCGCGACGATCGCGATCCTCGGCGGCGAGGTGCGCGTCGGGCTCGACGACGCGGCGCTCGAGCGGCTCGCGGGCGCGGACGGGGTCGCCAAGTGCGGCGTGCGCGACCTCGCGCCGGTGACCGCGCGCGGGGCGGACGGCGCGACGACTGTGGCCGCCACCTCGCACCTGGCGGCGCTCGCGGGCATCCGCGTCTTCGCCACCGGCGGCCTGGGCGGCGTGCACCGCGGCGCGCGCGACACCTTCGACGAGTCGGCGGACCTCGGCACGCTCGCGCGGCTGGGCATCTGCGTGGTCTGCGCGGGAGTGAAGTCGATCCTCGACATCCCGGCCACGCTCGAGCGGCTGGAGACGCTCAACGTGACCGTGCTCGGCTACCGCACGGACACGTTCCCGGCGTTCTATCTGACCTCGTCGGGGCTGCCGGTGCCGTGGCGCGTGGACTCGCCGGCGGAGGTGGCCGCGGTGCTGCGGGCGCGCGAGGCGCTCGGCACGCCCGGGTCGGTCGTGGTCGCGAACCCGCTCGACGAGCAGCTGGACCCCGAGCTGCACGACCGCACGCTGCGCGAGGGCCTGGAGGCGGCCGCGGCCGCGGGCATCAGCGGCCGCGACGTGACGCCGTTCCTGCTCGAGCGCTTCCACACCCACACGGGCGGTGAGTCGCTGCGCGCGAACGTCCGGCTCGTGCTGCGCAACGCGGCGCTGGCGGCCGAGATCGCCGCGGCATGATCGTCGTCGTCGGCGAGGTCATGCTGGACGTGGTGGCGGTGCACGACGTGCCGCTCGCGCACGCCAGCGACACGCCGGCGCGGATCTCGCTGCGCCCGGGCGGCTCGGGGGCGAACACCGCGGCCTGGCTCGCGCGCGCCGGCGCCGAGGTGGCGCTGGTGGCGTGCGTCGGCGACGACGACGCGGCCCGGGTCGCGCTCGGCGGGCTCGACGGCGTCGACCTGCGCCTCGGCGTCGACCCGCAGCTGCCGACCGGGACGTGCGTCGTGCTCGTCTCGCCCGGCGGCGAGCGCACGATGCTGCCCGACCCGGGCGCCAACAACGCGCTCAGCGCGTCCGTGCTGTCCGACGAGCTGTTCACCGCCGGCAACATCCTGCACGTCTCGGGCTACTCGCTGCTGCGGCCCGGCTCGCGCCCGGCGGCGCTGGCCGCGATGGACAAGGCGCGCGACGCGGGCATGCCGGTCAGCGTCGACCCGGCCAGCGCGGCGCTGCTGCTCGACGACCCCGCGTTCCTGGACCGCGCGCGCCCGGTCGACCTGCTGCTGCCCAACGAGGACGAGTTCGCGGCGCTCGGCGGCGACCTGCCGGGCGTGAAGGAGTTCGTGGTCAAGCGCGGCCGGGCCGGCGCGACCTGGAGCGGCGGCCTGCGCACGGTGTCGGTCGAGGCCGTCCCGGTCGACGAGGTGATCGACACCACGGGCGCCGGCGACGCGTTCGCGGCCGGCTTCCTCAGCGCCTGGCCCGGCGAACCCGAGGCCGCGCTCGCCGCCGGAGCGCGCCTGGGCGCGCTGGCGGTCGCGCGCGAGGGCGGGCGGCCCTCGTGCGATCGACGCGGATGATCCGCGAGTCCTGAGGAAGGCCGATCGCCTCGAGGCTTGTCCGTTCCTGCGTTGTGAGACTGAGCCCGGCGGCCATCTCGACGGTGCGGCGGTGGCGAACTTGTCATGCAGGATGCGCCGCTCAGGCGTCGCGCCTTAGGTCGGCGTGTGACGAGCCTCGCGTCATCGGCGATCACGTTTCCGCACCCGAGCCGCCCCGGTTCACTCATCGAGCGAACTAGAAGCCGAGAGGGCGGCAAAGAGCTTCAGCCGTGCCTGCTGGAGTTGCTGCTTCACCGCGTCGCCGCTGAGGTTCAGGTCGTCGGCGATGTCACGCGGCGATCTGCCTGCGCCGATCAGCGTCAGAATCCTGCGCTCGCGCGGCGTGAGAGCGGCCAGCGGGTCATCTTCAGCTCTGACCGACGCGAGCGATGCTTCCATCGCGGCCATGAGATCAGGCACCTTTTCACCTACGCTCGACGACGCGGTCACAGGGTCATGCCGGTCGCCGATGCTCAGTTGGATGCGGTCTTCACCGAACGCGGCGACAAGCTGTAGTTCGCCGCCCATCGCCTCGATGTAGGACGCGAGCGTCGACAGGTAGAGGTCAGACTGCCTCTCGATTCGGGAGACCTGGGCCTGGCTCACGCCGAGCGCCTGTGCGAGCTGTGACTGCGTAAGCGCGCGGGCGCGCCGAACGTCAGCAAGCCGCTGCGTTTCCTCGTCGTAGCGCTCGATCGCGGCCTTGGCGTTCGCGTCCAGGCGGTCGCTGCCGACCTTGTCGGCCAGTTCGCTTCGCAGCTCGTTGAACTTTCGACGGGCCATCCTCAGATCTCACCTTCCTCTCGCAACTCGGCGAGATGAATCTCATAGAGCCGGTCTGCCGCGGGGATCGCCGTCGCGTACCAGGCGTTCCACGCGCCGCTCTTGTCACCGCCCAGCAGAAGGATCGCCGAGCGACGCGGGTCGAAAGCGAACAACACGCGAAGGGCGCCACCTTCGCCGACTCGTAACTCCTTCATGTTGGGGAACTTCGACGTCCTGATCTCGCCAACGTAAGGCCGGCGCAGGCCAGGGCCACGCGCTGCGAGTAGGTCCACGCGTTCTGTGATCGCCACCTGCTGATCGACCGTCAATCCGTCCCACCAAGCACCGAACTCGTCGGTGAACTCGATTTCCCAACCCACGGATGTAGTATACGGATAAGCGTATACATTTGAAGGGGTATATCGAGATCGATGTCGTCCGGCACAGTGCGCTGTCGTGAGCTCGAGCCCGATCGCGCTGCGTCGGCATCTGGGCACTTGTGACTTTGTCGGGCATCCAAGGCGGGCGGCCCTCCTAGCATTGGCGCGCGAGATGCACCGCCTGCTCTTCGTCTGCATGGGCAACATCTGCCGCTCCCCGACCGCCGAGGCCGTCATGCGCTCGCTCGTGCGCGAAGCCGGGCTCGAGGACCGGTTCGAGATCGACAGCGCCGGCACGGGCTCCTGGCACGCCGGCGATCCGCCGGACCGCCGCGCGACCGCCGCCGCCCGCAACCGCGGCGTCACGCTCGAGGGCATCGCCCGCCAGGTGCGCCCGCGCGACTTCGAGCACTTCGACCTGCTGCTGGCGATGGACCGGGAGAACCTGCGCGAGCTGCGCACGTTCGCCCCGGACGAGGAGGCCGCGGGCAAGGCGCGGCTCCTGCGCGAGTTCGACCCGGCCAGCGCGGGCGCCCCGGATCTCGACGTCCCCGACCCCTACTACGGCGGCCCGGACGGCTTCGAGACCGTGCTCGACCAGGTCGAGGCCGCCTGCCGCGGCCTGCTCGACGCGTTGCGGTGAGCCTGGCCGGCGCGATCCGCGAGCTCACCGGCCGCGAGGTCCGCGACCTCCAGCGCGTCGGCGGCGGCGACATCAACGACGCCTACCGCGTCCAGTTCGCCGACGAGTCCTTCGGGTTCGTCAAGACCCGGGCGGACGTCGCGCCCGGGGAGTACGCCGCCGAGGCCGCCGGCCTGCGCTGGCTCGCCGAGCCGGGCGCGCTGCCCGTGCCCGACGTGCTCGGCGTCTCCGACGAGCTGCTCGTGCTCGACTGGGTCGACGAGGGCGGCCGCGGCGACGTCGCCGCGTTCGGCGACGGGCTGGCCGCGATCCACGCCGCGGGCGCCGACGAGTTCGGCGCGCCGCCCGGCAACGAGGGCGCCCCGCTGCGGCTCGGGCGGCTCACGCTCCCGAACGATCCCGCGCCCGACTGGCCCACGTTCTACGCCGAGCGGCGCCTGCTCCCGCTGCTCGAGCACGCCGGCCTCACCCGCTTCGGCAACCGCGCGGTCGAGCGCATCTGCGCCCGCATGGGCGAGCTGGCCGGCCCGCCCGAGCCGCCCGCGCGCCTGCACGGCGACCTCTGGAGCGGCAACGTGCTCTGGGGCCGCGACGGGCGCGCCTGGCTGATCGACCCCGCCGCCTACGGCGGCCACCGCGAGGTCGATCTGGCGATGCTGCGCCTGTTCGGCTCCCCGGGCCGGCACTTCCTCGCCGCCTACGAGGAGCGCTACCCGCTCGCGCCGGGCCACGAGGAGCGCGTCGAGCTCTACCAGCTGTTCCCGCTGCTCGTGCACGCGGCGCTGTTCGGCGGCGGCTACCCGGTGTCGGCCGAGCGCGTCGCCCGCGCCTACGCCTGAACGACGCCCTCGTCGCGCGCGACCAGCGCGGCGTAGCGGCCGCCGAGCGCGAGCAGCTCCTCGTGGGTGCCGCGCTCGGCGATCTCGCCGCGGTCGAGCACGACGATCTGGTCGGCGTCGCGTACCGTCGAGAGCCGGTGGGCGATGACGATCGTGGTGCGGCCCTCGGCCAGGCGCTCGAGCGCCTCGCCGACGGCGCGCTCGGTCGCGACGTCGAGCGCGGAGGTGGCCTCGTCGAGGACGAGCACGGGCGGGTTGCGCAGGATCGTGCGGGCGATCGCGATCCGCTGCTTCTCGCCGCCGGAGAAGCGGAAGCCGCGCTCGCCGACGACGGTGTCGTAGCCGTCGGGCAGGGCGGCGATCGTGTCGTGGATCTGGGCGGCGCGGGCCGCCTCCTCGATCTCGGCGTCGGTCGCGTCGGGGCGGGCGAAGCGCAGGTTCTCGCGCACGGAGGCGTGGAAGAGGTAGGTCTCCTGCGAGACGACGCCGACCGCGCTCGCGAGCGAGTCGAAGGTCAGCTCGCGCAGGTCGACCCCGTCGATGCGCACGGCGCCGCGCTCGGGGTCGTACAGGCGCGCGGCGAGGTAGCCGAGCGAGGTCTTGCCCGCGCCGGTCTCGCCCACGAGCGCGGTGCGCGTGCCGGGGGCGACGGTCAGGTCGATGTCGCGCAGCGTCCACTCCTCGCCGTAGCGGAACCAGACGCCGTCGAAGCGGACCTCGCCGCGGACCTCCTCCAGCCTTCGCGTGCCCGGCTCGATGTCGACCGGCAGGTCGAGGTACTCGAAGACGCGGTCGAAGAGCGCGGTCGAGGTCTGGATGTCGACGCCGACGTTCAGCAGCGACTGGATGGGGAAGAACAGCCGCGTCTGCAGGGTCGTGAACGCGACGACGGTGCCGATCGAGACCGCCCCCGGGGCGAGGCCGGCGAACAGGTAGACGAGCGCGGGCATGACCGCGAACGAGGTCTGGATCGCGGCCATCATCCAGCGGCCGGCCATCCGCGAGCGCACCTCGAGGTCGGCGAGGTTCGCCGACTCGGCCTCGAAGCGGGTCGCGAGCTCGGCGCCGCGGCCCATCGTCTTGCCCAGCAGGATGCCGGAGACGCTCAGCGACTCCTGGACGAGCGAGGAGATGTCGGCCATCGCGCCCTGCTTGACCGTGGTGATCTTGCGCCGCTGGTTGCCGACGCGGCGCGCGAGCGCGACGAAGAACGGCAGCAGCGCCAGCGAGAACAGCGCGAGCCGCCAGTCGAGCAGGAACATCGCGACGACGCTGGCCACGACCGTGGTCACGTTGGACACGATCGACGCGGCCGTGCTCGTCACCACGTTCTGCACGCCGCCGATGTCGTTGGCGATCCGCGACTGGATCTCGCCCGTGCGCGTGCGGGTGAAGAACGCCAGCGAGAGCCGCTGCAGGTGGCGGTAGACCTGCGTGCGCAGGTCGTGCATCACGCGCTGGCCGACGACGTTGGTCAGCCACGTCTGCAGCACGCCCAGCACGCCGGTGAAGACGGAGATCGCGATCATCCCGCCGACGAGCGCGAACAGCAGCCCGTCGCGGTCGTCCGGGATCGCGACGTCGAGGATGTCGCGCAGCAGGAACGGCGAGACCATCCCGAGCCCGGCCGAGAGCGAGATCAGGGCCAGGACGGTGAACAGGCGCCCCCGGTAGGGGCGGAACAGCCTGACGATCCGGCGCGTGAGATCCCGCGTCAGCGGCTTGCTGTCGGGTGGGGGTCGGAGGTGGCGCCCTCCCCGGGTGCCACCTCCTTCCTCATTGCGCCGGAAGGCTGCCGTCACACAGCCACCGTATTCGGCGCAGGCTCAAGTGCCAGCTCGAGCACCTCGTCGATGCTCATGACGGGGTGGAACGACATCGCCTCGCGCACGTCCTCCGGGACGTCGTCGAGGTCGCCGCGGTTGCGCTCGGGCAGGATCACGGTCGTCAGGCCCGCCGCGTGCGCGGCCAGGACCTTCTGCTTGACGCCGCCGATCGGCAGCACGCGGCCCTGCAGCGTGATCTCGCCGGTCATGCCGACCGTGTGCTTGACCGGGCGCCCGGTCAGCAGCGAGGTGAGCGCGGTGGTCATCGTGATGCCGGCGCTCGGGCCGTCCTTGGGGATCGCGCCCGCCGGGATGTGGATGTGGAACTCCTTGTCGGTGAACGCGTCCTCGGGGATGCCGAGCTCCTCGGCGTGGCCGCGGACGTAGGAGAGCGCGATCCGCGTCGACTCCTTCATCACGTCGCCGAGCTGGCCCGTAAGCGTGAGCGAGCCCTCGCCCTTGCCCTTCATGGCCGTCGCCTCGATGAACAGCACGTCGCCGCCGGTGCCGGTCACCGCGAGGCCCGTGGCCACGCCCGGGACGGCGGTACGCAGCGCCGCCTCCTGGAAGACCTTCTGGCGGCCGAGCGCGTCGCGCACCAGCTCCAGCGTGATCTCCACCGGCGCCTGGGCCTTGCCGGAGGCGATCCGGGTCGCGGTCTTGCGCAGGATCGTGCCGAGCTCGCGCTCGAGGTTGCGGACGCCCGCCTCGCGGGTGTACTCGCTGACGATCTGGCCCAGCAGCTCGTCGGAGATCGTGACCTCCTCCGGCAGCAGGCCGTTGCGCTCGCGCTGGCGCGGCCACAGGTAGTCGCGCGCGATCGCGGTCTTCTCGGCCAGCGTGTAGCCGTCGAAGCGGATGACCTCCATGCGGTCCAGCAGCGGGCCCGGGATCGTCTCGGCGACGTTCGCGGTCGCGATGAACATGACCTGGCTGAGGTCGAGCTCGACGTCCAGGTAGTGGTCGCGGAACGAGTGGTTCTGGGCCGGGTCGAGCACCTCGAGCAGGGCCGCGCTCGGGTCGCCGCGCCAGTCGGCGCCGACCTTGTCGACCTCGTCGAGCATGATCACCGGGTTCATCGTGCCCGCGTCGCGCAGGGCGCGCACCAGGCGGCCCGGGAGCGCGCCGATGTACGTGCGCCGGTGGCCGCGGATCTCGGCCTCGTCGCGGACGCCGCCCAGCGACATGCGGACGAACTCGCGGCCGGTCGCGCGGGCGATCGACTCGCCGATCGAGGTCTTGCCGGTGCCGGGCGGGCCGATCAGGGTCAGGATCGCGCCCGACTTCTTGTCCTCGGTGATGCCGCGCTCCGTGCGCAGCTTCTTGACCGCCAGGTACTCCGTGATGCGGTCCTTGACGTCCTCGAGGCCGGCGTGGTCGGCGTCGAGCACCTCGCGCGCGGCTTCGGGGTCGAGCTTCTCGTCGGAGGTCTTGCTCCACGGGACCGCGATCAGCCAGTCGAGGTAGGTGCGGATCATCGAGGCCTCGCCGGACTGGTCGCCCATGCGCTCCAGCCGCGCGAGCTCCTTCAGCGCCTGCTCCTGGACGGCCTCGGGCATGCCGGCCTCGGAGATCTTCGTGCGGTACTCCTCGGCGACGGAGGCGCCGTCCTCGCCCAGCTCGCGCTGGATCGACTCCATCTGCTTGCGCAGGATGTACTCGCGCTGCTGCTTCTCCGCGCCGGACTGGACGTCCTCGCGGATCTTCTTGCGCAGCTGCAGCTCGGTCAGGCGCTCGCGCTGGAGCTCGACCACGAGCTGCAGGCGGTCGGTGACGTCGAGCGTCTCGAGCGCGCGGACCTTGTCCTCGAAGGGGACGTCGGGCGCGTAGCCGATCGTGTCGGCCAGCGGGCCGGGGTCGGCGATCGCGCGCAGGAACTGCGCGATGCGGTCGTCGGCGCCGCGCAGCTCGAGGATCTCCTCGATGATCGCGCGGTACTCGCGCTCGAGCTGGCGCGTGCGGCCGTCGACCGGCTTGTCGTCGACGTGCTCGGCGACCTCGACCATCAACCGGCCGAGCTCGTCCGTGCGCGCGGCGCCGGCGACGCCGCGGCTGACGCCGGAGAGGGCGACGGCGCGACCGCCACCCGGGATGCGGATGTGGTCCGTGACCTCCGCGATCGTCCCGACCTTGGCGAACTCGCCGTCGTGACGGGGGATCAGCAGGACCCGCTCCTCGTCGCCCACGTTGACGGGAAGCGTCACATCCATGGTGGGGAAGACCACCGTGTCGTCCAACGGGACGAGCAGGAGGGATGTCATGGCGTGCGGCTTCACTTTCTGTAGGTACTTACCGTTCGTAAGAGTACCACGACGTGAAGCCGCCACGCAACAGATCTATGCCCGCCCGACTGAGATTCTATCTTGGCGGCATGCGCAATGCACCGTCGAGCCGGATGACCTCGCCGTTGAGCATCGGGTTCGAGACGATGTGCAGCGCCAGCGCCGCGTACTCGTCCGGGCGCCCCAGCCGCGACGGGAACGGCACCGACTTCCCGAGCGCGTCCTGGACCTCCTGCGGCAGGCTCGACATCAGCGGCGTGTCGAACAGCCCGGGCGCGATCGTGCACACGCGGATCCCGCTCTGGGCCAGGTCGCGCGCCGCCGGCAGCGTGAGCCCGACCACCCCGCCCTTGGACGCCGCGTAGGCGACCTGGCCGATCTGCCCGTCGTAGGCGGCGATCGAGGCCGTGTTGATGCACACGCCGCGCTCGCCCTCGGAGTCCGGCTCGTTCTTGAGCATCGCCGTGGCCGCGTAGCGCAGGACGTTGAACGTCCCGACCAGGTTCACGCGGATCACGGAGTCGAACAACTCGAAGCTGTGCGGCCCCTTGCGCCCCGCGATCTTCTCCGCCGGCCCGATCCCGGCACAGCAGACGCTGACCCGCAGCCCCTCCTCGCCCGCCGCGTGCGCGACCGCGATCGCGACCTGCTCGGCGTCCGTGACGTCCGCCGCGACGAACTCCGCGCCGATCTCCTCGGCCAGCGCCGCGCCCTTGTCCGGGTTGAGGTCCGCGATCGTGACGTTGGCCCCCGCGGCCTGCAACGCGCGCGCCGTGGCCGCGCCGAGTCCTGACGCGCCGCCGGCGACGAGCGCGTTCTTGCCTTCTAGTTCCATGCCCGTAACGTCGCACGTGGGGCGGCTGGTGTGCTCGTTGGTCCGCGCCGCCCTGGGGGCGTGGCATCGGTGGGCGCCGTGCCGGGCGCGTGCCGCTGTGTCGACTGAACACCAGGGCGATAAGGGGGAGGGAGTGGCGCTTGGATCGCTCGCTCTGGCCTCCGCGCGCCCCTTGCCCGCGCCCGTGTACACGGCGGCCCTGCAGGGATACCGTCAAGTTACGGGCCACGGAGAAGGTGGGTGATCGTTTGTGATCACTCGCGGCCGTTCTGGCCCTTCTCGAAACACCTTCGCGCGTTCGAGTCGGCGATATATCGAGAAGGGCCGAAACGGCCCCGAGAGACCGTGCGGATGTCCCACTGTCTCCGTGGCCCGTAACTTGACGGTGTCCCTGCACGCGCAGGGCGCAAAGGTGCGCGGCCAACGGGCGCGCGAAGTGACGGAGCGGTGCCGGCCACCACGCTCCCCCTCCCTTGTCGCCCTGGTGTTCAGTCGAAGCAACCGCTGCGGACGACCGGGGCGCCCACCGACGCCACGCCCCCCGTCAGCCCAGGCGGGCGGTGCGGGTCCGCGACGACTTCGTCGACAGGACGTCGTTGCCGCCGAACTTCGCGCGCACGCGGATGCGGCTGGCGACCTTGGTGCGGAAGCGGAACGTGGCGCGGTACTCGCAGGTGCGCGAGAGGCGGACGCGCTTGGTCGAGATCGTCTTGCGCGAGCGCTTGGCGGTGACGGTGACCGTGCCCGAGCAGCCCTGGGAGGGCGAGACGACCTCGGGGCGCAGCAGGCGGCCGGAGGCGCGGAAGCGGTACGGGGCGCGGCGGTCGCGGGCCGGGCGCAGCGTGATGCCGAGGTCGCGCGGGGCGAAGCGGCGGACGGTCACGGCGCGCGGGACGCTCGTGGTCTGGTTGGCGCCGTCGACGGCGACGGCGATCAGGGTGTTGCGGCCGACGTCGCCGCCGCGCGGCTGGTAGTCGCAGGTGTAGGGCGGGGTGGTGTCCTCGCAGACGATGCGGTCGTCGTCGAGGAACTGCACCTTGGCGACGCCGCGGTCGTCGGAGGCGTTGACGGCCAGCGTGGTGGTCGTGTTCGCCGACAGCGAGGCGGACGCGGCGGGGGAGGTCCAGGCGACGGCGGGCGGGCGGTCGTCGAACGGGCCGCCGGGCGAGGCGACGGTCTGGACGATCTCGCAGCTCGGCGAGACGAGGTCGAGCGTGTCGGCAAACACGGTGTCGATGCCCTCGTTGCAGACGACGAAGTCGCTGGAGCCGTCGCGCGAGGTGATGATGTCGTCCTGGGGGCCGCCCTCGAGGAAGTCGGCGCCCTCGCCGCCGTTGATGTTGCCCTTGCCGACGGTCACGCGCAGGCGGTTCGCGCGGCCGTCGCCGACGATCGTCGCGGTGTCGTCGGCGTTGCTGGCGGCGGCGAGGACGCCCTCGACGTCGGTGCCGATCAGGTCGTTCTCGCCGGCCGCGCCGTCGTTGGCGAGGCCGTCGAGCGAGAAGGAGGGCGTGCTGCGCCGGCCGTACTCGACGACGTCGAAGCCGTCGCCGCCGGCCACGGTGTCCGTGCCGACGTTCGGCAGCAGCCGGTCGTTGCCGTCGCCGCCGCGCAGCGTGTCGTTGCCGAGGAAGCCGTCGAGCTCGTCGTCGCCGGCGCCGCCGCGCAACGCGTCGTCACCCAGGCCGCCGGTGATCGCGTCGTTGCCTTCGCCGCCGATCAGCGTCGCGGGCACGCGCAGGCCGCCGGCCTGCCCGCCGGCGTCGACGAAGCCCGCCTGCAGCCGGTCGGCGCCGTCGCCCGCGTCGAGGACCGCGGAGGTCACGCCCGTGCACGTGACCCGGGTCTCGGACACTTCCGTGCAGCCCGTGACCGTCCCGAACGGGTCGGTGTCGGTGCTCGCGCGGTCGATCGTGACGGTCCCGCCGTCCTCCACGAACGTCACGTTGCTCACCTTGCCCGGCGCCGCCGTGTAGCGGAGCACCCCGTTGCTGACGCTCACGTCCGCTGCCTGCGCCGATGCGGGCATGGCGAACGCGAGCGCGATCAAGACCGCGAATCGACGCATCGCATCGAGGCTAGCGGCATGCGGCGTATCTCAGGAACAGTTCGTGTTCGCTCTGTAACGCCCAGCGCAGGTTCATCCGGGTGGGATCCGCGAGCCGCCCGCCCGACACGAGCGACGTCTCCTGCTCGTCGCCGGTCAGCAGCGGCGTCAGCGTCAGGAAAAGCTCGTCGACCAGCCCCTCGGCCAGGAACGCGCGGAACAGCGTCGGCCCGCCCTCGCTCAGCAGCGCTCGCACCCCGCGCACCCGCAGGTCCGCCAGCGCGGCCCGCGGCGAGCACTCGTCCAGCACCACGACCTCGACGGGCGCCGCCACCGCGGGCGCGCGTGCCCCGGCCACCGCCGTGTAGACGATCACGGGCTGGTCGGCGGCCGCGAACAGCCCCGCCTCCCACGGGATCGCGAAGCGGCGCGAGATCAGCACCGCGGGCGGCGGCTCCGGCCGCCGCGCCGGGCTCACGAGCCGCCCGTAGCCCTCCGCGCGGACCGTCCCCGGGCCGATCAGCACCGCGTCCGCGGCGGCCCGCAGCGACAGCAGCATCTCCAGGTCGGCCGGCCCGCCCAGCGGCTTCGTCGACCCGTCCAGCGCCGCCCGCCCGTCCAAGGTCGAGACGAAGTTGAAGAACGTGTACGGCCGGTCCGCGAACGCGCCCTCCCCGAGCGCGGCCGCGGCCAGCAGCTCGGCGGCAGACCGCGGCGCGCCGCCCTCAAGCGGGCGGAACATGGCAGCCCTCGAAATGGTCGTCCACGAGCCCGCAGGCCTGCATCAGCGCGTACGCCGTGGTCGGCCCGACGAACACGAAGCCCGCCTTCTTCAGCGCCTTCGACAGCGCGACCGACTCGGGCGTGGACGCCGCCATGTCCCCGCGCGTGCGCGGCCGCGGCGGCCGCGGGTCCGGCGCGTGGGACCAGATGAGCCCGGTCAGGTCGACGTCCAGGGCGGCCCGAGCGTTCGTGATCGCCGCCTCGATCTTGCGCCGGTTGCGCACGATCCCGGCATCCGCCATCAGCCGCGCCACGTCCTCGTCGCCGAACGCGGCCACGCGCTCGATCGCGAAGCCCGCGAACGCGGCCCGGAAGTGCTCGCGCTTGCGCAGGATCGTGATCCACGCCAGCCCGGACTGGAACGCCTCGAGCGTCAGCCGCTCGTACAGGCCCTGGTCCGTGCGGACCGGCCTGCCCCACTCCTCGTCGTGGTAGGCGATGTACTCGGGCGCCGAGGCGGCCCAGAAGCAGCGCGCGCGCCCGTCGGCGCCCTCGACCAATGCGTCACTCACCCCGCGGCAAGCTATAGGCTCACGCGGGCATGAGCGCTCGCCGAGACGACATGCCGCCCGACCGCAACCTGGCCCTCGAGCTCGTACGCGTGACGGAGGCCGCCGCGCTGCAGGCCGCGCGCTACGTCGGCATGGGGGACAAGGAGGCCGCCGACCAGGCTGCCGTGGACGGGATGCACGCCGTCCTGCACACGATCCACATGGACGGCGTCGTGGTGATCGGCGAGGGCGAGAAGGACGAGGCGCCGATGCTCGCCAACGGCGAGATCGTCGGCGACGGCACGCCGCCGCACGTCGACATCGCCGTCGACCCGCTGGACGGGACGCGCCTGACCGCCCAGGGCCGCCCGAACGCGGTCAGCGTGATCGCGCTGTCCGAGCGCGGCACGATGTTCGACCCCGGGCCGGTCTTCTACATGGAGAAGATGGCCGCGCGCGAGGAGCTCGTGGACCTGCTCGACTTCGACCGCCCGCTCGGCAAGACGGTCGAGCTGGTCGCCGAGCGCCGCGGCGTCGACGTGCGCGACGTGATGGTCGTCGTGCTCGACCGCCCGCGCCACGAGGAGGGCATCCGCTCGATCCGCGAGGCCGGCGCGCGCGTGCGGCTGATCACCGACGGCGACGTGGCCGGCGCGCTGCTGGCGGCCGCGCCCGACCGCCCCGTCGACCTGCTGTGGGGCATCGGCGGCACGCCCGAGGGCGTGATCACCGCGGCCGCGCTGAAGTGCTACGGCGGCGGGATGATCGGCCGCCTGTGGCCGCGCGACGACGACGAGCGCAAGCGGGCCGAGGAGGCCGGCTACGACGTCACGAAGGTGATGACCCACGACGACCTGGTCAAGGGCGAGAACTGCTTCTTCAGCGCCACCGGGGTGACGGACGGTGACGTGCTGCGCGGCGTCCACTACGAGGGCGCGCGCGGGGCGACGACCGAGTCGCTGGTGATGCGCTCGCGCTCCGGGACCGTGCGGCGGATCGCGTCGCGCCACGACCGCACGAAGCTGCGCGAGCTGACGGGCTACCGCTACGGATGAGCCGGCGCCTGCGCGCCGAAGCCGCCGCGCTGGAGCGCTTCGGGCGGCTGCCCCCGCGCGTGCAGCGCAAGCTCTCCGGCCGCCCGCCGATCGTCGTGGACGGCCAGCGGCTGGAGGCCGACGTCCAGCTCATGCTGGCCCTGCGCGACCGGATCGGGGTGCCGCCGTATGACGAGCACCTGACCGTCGAGCGCGCGCGCCGGCTCACGCGCGAGGAGGCGTTCGTCGCGCGCGGGACGCGCCCCGTCCCCGTGGGCGCGGTCGAGGACCTGGACGTCGAAGGCCTGCCCGCGCGGCTGTACCGCAACGCCGAGCCGGGCGAGAAGCCGCTGCTGCTGTTCCTGCACGGCGGCGGCTTCGTGGTCGGCGACCTCGACACCCACGACGCGCCCTGCCGCGTGCTCTGCCGCCACGGCGGCGTGGACGTGCTCTCGGTCGAGTACCGCAAGGCGCCCGAGCACCGGTTCCCGGCCTACGTCGAGGACGCCCGCACGGCATACCGGTGGGCGGCCGAGCGCCACGCGCGCGTCGCCGTCGGCGGCGACAGCGCCGGCGGCAACCTCGCGGCGACGCTCGCGCTCGAGTTCGACCCCGCGCTCGCGCTGCTGATCTACCCCGTCGTCGACGCCACCCAGGTGCGCCGCTCGCGCGAGCTGTTCGGCGAGGGGTTCTTCCTCACCGACGAGCTGATGCAGTGGTACACGGGCCACTTCATGACGCCGGAGATGGACCCCGCGGACCCGCTGATCTCGCCGCTGCTGTCACCGCGGCTGGGCGAGTCCAGCCCGGCGCTGGTGATCACCGCCGGCTTCGACCCGTTGCGCGACGAGGGCGAGGCCTACGCGCAGGCGCTCGAGCAGGCGGGCGTGAAGGTGCTGCTGCGCCGCTTCCCCGGGCTCTTCCACGGCTTCATCAACGCCATCGGCGCCAGCCCTTCCTCGCGCGACGCGCTCGTCGAAGTCGCAGGGATGACACGAGCACTCCTGCGAGCAGCGTGAGCACGGCGACGCCCTGCCACGGGGTGTCGCCGACGTTGACCGCCTCGCGCGGGCGGCCGGAGAAGCGCCCGACCGCCGACTCCTCGAGCTCGAGCTTGGCCAGCGAGCGCAGGAAGCCGTGCGTGACGATCACGTGGATGCGCGACTGCGTGTTGACGTAGAACCAGCGCGTGATCCAGGTCGCGATCGAGGGGTAGAAGTTCGCCACCTCGACCTCGACGTGCACGCGCGCGTAGCCCTGGCGGTCGGACTCCATCCGCTTGACGTCGATCTCCAGGTAGCCCTCGTTGCGGCGCGAGACCAGCAGGCCGTCCTGGATGCGCCAGCGCACGATCCCGCGCCCCGCGGACATGTCGTACTCGGGCGGGCGGAAGCGCAGCAGCACGAACGGGCGGCCGATCAGCACTACGGCCCGCTCGTGCTCGCTGTAGGTGACCCGGATCACGCCCAGCGTCACGCGCGAGAGGTACTTCCAGTAGGTGCGCGCGAGCCGCTCGAGGTGCTCCGGGCTCCAGAGCTTCTCGAGCTCGGCGGCGGGCATGTCCACGTTCGCGGCCTGGATCGACCGCACGGCGCCGCGCTCGTCCATGACCGTGTGTTGCTCGGGGTCGGCGATCACCGCATCGGCGATCCGCCGCTCGTCGTGGCGGTTGAGCAGTCTCATCGTGCTGCGGCGCGGCGCATCATCTCACGTACCCTGTCGCGCCGGGTTGCGAGAGAGCTCTGAGAATCCGGATCGCGCGCTGCTCCGTACGAGGGGCGGAGTGAAGAAGCTCGCGATCAAGGATCTCGCGGAACAGACCGGCGTCGCCGCCGGCACGATCCGCATGTGGGAGCAGCGCTACGGCTTCCCCGAGCCCGCGCGCACCGCGGCCGGCTACCGCGTGTACACCGAGCAGGACGTGCACGCCGTGCGGCGCGTGGTCGCCTACCGCAACCGCGGGCTCTCCGTGCCGGCCGCGCTCGAGCGCGCCCGCTCGCTGCAGGGCGCCACGGACCGCCCGTCGATCTTCGCCGCGCTGGCCTCGGGCGAGCAGCCCGTGCGCCCGCAGCGGCTGCGCAAGGCCACGCTGGTGGCGCTCTCGCAGGCGATCGAGGAGGAGGCGCTGGCGCGCGCCGCGGGCCCGGTCGTGATCGCCGCCTTCCAGGACGAGCGCAACTACCGCGCCGTCGAGCACCGCTACCGGCGGCTCGCCCACATCGCCGACGCGGTCGGCGTCTTCGCCACCTTCGCGGACGCGCGCATGGAACATGAGGGCGCGCCCGCCGAGATCCCGATCGGCGGCGCCGATGCGCTCGGCCACGAGTGGGCGGTGATCGTCGACGCGCCCGGTTACGCCGCCTGCCTGGTCGGCTGGGAGACGCCCTCCGTGCGCGGCGAGCGCGTCTTCGAGGCGGTCTGGACGATGGAGCCCGCGATCGTCCGGCGCGCGGTGCAGGTCGGCGCCGCGCTGGCCGCGCGCGGCGCGCCCGCGTGGTCGGAGCGGCTGCTCTCGATGCTCGCGGACCGCCCGCTGGCGGTCGAGTCGCCGGCGCCGGGCCTGACCGCGCTGACGAACCGGATGATCGGTTACCTGGACGCTATGGGCGCGGGATCCGGCCCAGGGTCCGTTTCAGGACCTGGCCGCTGACCGTCAACCCGATCTGCGCGAGCTCGCCGGCCGCGCGGATCGTGGTCGTGACCAGCTCGGTGCCGTGGGGGGCGCCGAGCGGCGCCTCGGCGGCCCGGTGCGCGCGCAGCTGCGACGAGGCAGGGCGCACCGCCGCGGGCTTCGGGGAGGTTCGGGGGCTGACCTTCGCGCGCGGGCGGCCGAGCCGCGCCGGGCGCGTCGAGGGCAGCGTCGACAGCACGCTTTCAGGCTTGCGACCCTTCTGCACCATTGCGATTCGAGTCTACGCCGCGCGCAGGCTGGCATCATTGGTCTCCAAGGCCACGCCACCCACGCGCCCGAACGCGCATCGCCGGAATCGGCCCGGCAACAAACTGCGGGTGGAAGTCGACATACGCAGCGCCTAGACTCAGCCACGACGGCCGTCGGGGAGGGTGACCCAAACGCCCGCTTCGTGCAGTCGCCAGGCACTAAATCCAGAAAGGCCGGCTCTCACGAGCCTCGCTAGAACGGGACATCCATGTCTGTTGTGGATCTGCAAGAACTCGAAGAAGTCAAGGGCCTCCTGATCAAGGGTCAGCAGGTCGGCGTGCTCACCTTCGCGGAGATCACGACTGCGCTGTCCGAGATGGACGTCGACGAGTCGGACCTCGAGGAGCTGCACGCCTTCTTCGAGCGCGCCGAGATCGAGCTGGTCGAGGAGATCGACCCAGCGCTCGCGGCCGGGCAGGAGGACCGCGCGCCGGACAAGCGCGGCCGCCGCAAGGCCAAGACGACGATCGATCTCAAGCCGGACATGACGACCGATTCCCTTCAGTTGTTCCTGAAGGACATCGGCAAGGTGCGGCTCCTGACCGCCCAGGAGGAGGTCGACCTCGCCCGCCGGATCGAGCGCGGCGACCTCGACGCGAAGCAGAAGATGGTCGAGTCCAACCTGCGGCTCGTCGTCTCGATCGCCAAGAACTACCGCAACCAGGGCCTGCCGTTCCTCGACCTGATCCAGGAGGGGACGCTCGGGCTGGTCCGCGCGGCGGAGAAGTTCGACTACCGCAAAGGCTTCAAGTTCTCGACGTACGCGACGTGGTGGATCCGCCAGGCGATCGCGCGTGCGCTCGCCGACAAGGCGCGCACGATCCGGATCCCCGTGCACGTCGTCGAGAAGCTGAACAAGATCGGCCGCGCCGAGCGCAAGCTGGTCACCGAGCTCGGCCGCGAGCCCACCCCCGAGGAGATCGCCGAGGTCACCGGCATCGACCCGGAGGAGGTCGACTCGATCAAGCGCTCCGCGCAGGCGCCGGTCTCGCTCGAGAAGCCGGTCGGCGACGAGGAGGAGTCCGAGTTCGGCCAGTTCATCGCCGACGAGCGGGCCGAGTCGCCGTACGAGCGCGCCGCGGAGATCCTCACCAAGGAGGCGCTCCGCGAGGCGCTGGAGAACCTCTCCTACCGCGAGCGGCGCGTCCTCGAGCTGCGCTACGGCCTGGGCGGCGAGCACCCGCGCACGCTCGACGAGGTCGGGCGGACGTTCAACGTCACGCGCGAGCGCATCCGCCAGATCGAGAACCAGTCGCTGAAGAAGCTCCAGTCGCTCGCGGAGGCCCAGAAGCTCCGCGACGTCGCCTAGAAGGGGCAGCCCCTCCGCCCCACCCCGATCATCCGACCTTAAGGGCGCTCATAGCAATCGTAGGTGGCGTGACGGAAGATCTTTCCGTCGCGCACCTGCGTGAACGTCGCGATGTGCGCGGTCAGCGACTGGCCTGACCGCAGCGTCCCGTTCCACGTCACGCGAGCGGCGATCGTGTCGCCCTCGCGGACGCGCGCGAGCACGTCGTAGGACTGCTCCGCGAGCAGCTCGCGGCCCTTCTCGACGCCGGCGAGCGCCTCGTCGAAGCCGCGCTCGGAGCCGTCGGGGTTGATGCGGTTGGGCATCTCGCTGAAGCGGACGTCGGGGTGGAGGAGCGTCCGCAGCCGCGCCGCGTCGAAGTCGGCGACGGCGGCGAACAGTTCGTCGAGGATCGTTGTCACGCGCTGGATTTCACCACTGGGGTCAACACCCCACGGCCGCTCAAGCGCTCCGGCGCGGACGCCGATGACCAAGGGCGTATGGCTTTCGATCTCGATCACGCGCTGCGGTACCTCATCGCGGCCGAGGGCTCCGACCTGCACCTGAAGGTGCCCTCCTATCCGCTCATCCGCCTGCACGGTCACCTCGAGCCGATCGCCGGCACGGAGCGGCTGTACCCCGAGGACACGCGCCAGGCGCTGACGCAGATGCTCAACGATCCGGAGAAGATCGCCGAGTTCGAGTCCGAGAACGAGGTCGACTTCTCCTACTCGGTCGAGGGCCTGGGGCGCTTCCGCGTCAACGCGTTCCTGCAGCGCGGGTCGATCTCGATCGTGATGCGCGCGATCCCGGTCGTGATCAAGTCGATCGACGAGCTCGGGCTGCCCGAGGCCGTCACGAACCTGGCCAACGAGGAGCGCGGGATCATCCTGCTCACGGGCACGACCGGCTCGGGCAAGTCGACCACGCTGGCGGCGATGATCGACCACATGAACCGGACGATGCACAAGCACATCGTCACGATCGAGGACCCGATCGAGTTCCTGCACCGCGACCGCAACTCGATCATCAACCAGCGCGAGGTCGGGCAGGACACGGCGTCGTTCCGGCGCGCGCTGCGGCGCGTCCTGCGTCAGGATCCGGACGTGATCCTGGTCGGCGAGATGCGCGACGAGGAGACCGTGCACACCGCGCTGTCGGCGGCCGAGACCGGCCACCTCGTGCTCTCCACGCTGCACACCGTGGACGCGCCCGAGACCGTCAACCGCATCATCGACTTCTTCCCGCCGCACCAGCAGCAGCAGGCGCGCGCGATGATCGCCGGCACGCTGAAGGGGATCATCTCCCAGCGCCTGGTCCGGACCGCGGACGGCCACGGCCGCGTCGCGTGCTGCGAGATCATGGTCATGACCGGCCGCGTGCACGACATGATCCTCGATCCCAAGCTGACCGGGCAGCTGCCCGAGGTCGTGGCCGAGGGCGGCTACTACGGGATGCAGACGTTCGACCAGCACCTGCTCAAGCACCTGCAGGCCGGCCGCATCACCTACGAGGAGGCGATGCGCGCCGCGACCTCGCCGCACGACTTCAAGCTGATGGTCGCCGCGGGCGGGCCGCTCGCCGACGTGGCCGAGCCCGAGCCGCAGCCCGAGCCCGAGCCCGAACCGCAGCCGCAGGTGGGCTTCGCGTCCGCGCCGCCGCCCCCATCGGCGCCGCCGCCCGGCGTGCTCGGTTGACGCTGACGGCGCGGGACGCCAGTCTCCCGCGCCATGCAGAACTCGCTCGAGCAGTTCACCGAGACCAGATCCCAGGACTCCTTCGCGCTTCAGAACCGCAAGCTGCTGAAGGTCCGCCTCGACGCCGTCACGATCCAGGCCAAGCGCGGCTCGATGGTCGCCTACCAGGGCGACGTGACGTTCGAGCACGCCGGCTCCGGCGGCCTCGGCCGGATGATCAAGAAGGCGGCCACCGGCGAGGGCACCTCGCTGATGAAGGTCACGGGCACGGGCGAGGTCTTCCTCGCCGACCAGGCGCAGAACGTGCACCTGCTGCGCCTGGAGAACGACATGCTGACCGTCAACGGGCGCAACCTGCTGGCGTTCGACGCCGGCATCGACTGGGACATCAAGCGCGTCGAGGGCGTGAGCGGCATGATGGCCGGCGGGCTGTTCAACACGGTCCTGCGCGGGACGGGCTGGGTCGCGGTGCTGTCCGACGGCGAGCCCGTGCTGCTGGACGTCGCCGAGGCGCCCACGTTCGCCGACGCGCAGGCCGCGATCACCTGGTCGAGCGGGGTCCAGACCGCGATCAAGACCGACTTCAAGATGAAGAACCTGATCGGGCGCGGCTCGGGCGAGACGATCCAGATGGCGTTCTCCGGGCAGGGCTGGGTGCTGGTCCAGCCGTCCGAGGGGCGCGTCCTGCCCACCGCTTCATGAAGTGAAGCTTTGCGGCTAGACTGGGTAATCGATGCCGGATCCCGATTGCCCAGTCTGTCGCACCGCCGAGATCGTCTGCGGCAAGTGGACGCTGCTGATCATCCGTGATCTCAGCGAGGGCCGGTCGCGCTTCTGCGAGCTGGAGCGCTCGCTCGGCGGGATCTCGCCGCGGACGCTCTCGCTGCGCCTGCGCGCGCTCGAGGAGGAAGGCATCGTGCAGCGCCGTACGTTCCCCGAGGTGCCGCCGCGGGTCGAGTACGCGCTGACCGAGAAGGGCCGCGCGCTCGTGCCGATCATCGATTCGATGCGCACCTACGGCACGGAATGGCTCGGCGCGCCCGAGTGCGCCGCCTCGCCGGCGCCCGTCGCCGCCTAGCAGACGCTCCGGACAGAATTCCTGCAACCGGCAGGAGCCTGGCGCTGCGCGTGGAAACGCCCGGCCATGCACAACCGGGCGCTGCATGACGCACTCGCGGCCTTCGTGGAAGAGGCCGCCTGGCAGCTGGCCGAGGAGGTGTCGGGCGGTGCCGAGATCCCGTTCGAGCTCGACGCGACCCCGACCCGGTCGGCGCCGCTGTACTGCTACCGGCCGCTGACGGGGCGCTTCATCGCCCAGCGCGTCGGCATGCTCGCGCGGCTGCCCTCCTACCCGCAGGCCGCGCAGGGGCTGAGCGCGCTCCCGGACCTCGCCTCCTACCTGCAACACCGCGGCCGGCGCGTCCCCGCCGGCGACCCGCGCGCGCTGGCCGACAGCGCGCTGCAGGCGTTCCTGGGCGCCGTCTGGTCGGACGCCACCGACTTCACCTTCGATCCCGAGCGCTTCGAGCAGGCCTACGCCGAGCTCGAGGAGATCGCGTACGCCGGCTGCGAGCTGTCGGTCGTGCTGGCCCAGGTCGAAGGGCTCGTGATCGAGTCCGACGAGGTGCCGCTCGGCGAGGGACTCTCGCTCGTGCGCGGGACCACGCTCGCCGACGCGCCGTCCGGGCTCTCCGAGGACCCGCACGCGACCGTGGCCGTGCTGGCGCTGGAGACCCGCGCGGGCGAGGACCGGGCGCTCGAGCGCGCCGGCCGTCGCCTGCGCCGGCTGCAGACCGCGCTGCGGCTCTGGGACGACGCCGAGCCCGCGCTCGGGCCGACGGCGTGGGCGCGCACGGACGGCGGCTCGTGGCTGGCCGTCCCGCTCGCGACCGGCCTGCGCCGCCCGGCCGCCGACTGCCTGCTGGCCGCCGAGGAGGAGGATCCGCTGCGCGCGTTCTGCGGGCTCGTCTCGCGCCGCACGCCGCGCGCCGGCGAGCTGGCCTGGGCGCTGCGGCGCTTCGAGCTCGGCTGCGAGCGCGGCAGCGCGGTGGAGGCGCTCACGGACTGGCTGCTCGCCGCCCGCGCCCTGTTCGCCGACACGGACAGCCCGGGCTACGACGGCGTCGCCGAGCGGCTGTCGGCGATCTGCGCCGAGGCACCCGACCGCGCGCGGCTCGAGGCCCGCACGCGCGAGGCGATCTCGCTCGAGCGCGCCGCGATGGCGGGCATGGTGCGCCCGAGCGAGGAGCTCGACGCGCTCGTGGGCGAGCTCGGCGGCTGCCTGCGCGCGGTCCTGCGCGACGTGCTCTGCGGCCACCTCGACCCGGCGCTGCGGCGCGTCGCCGACGAGCTAGTCGAACAGGTGTGAGCGCACGCGTGCAAGGCCCTCGAGGTCGTGCACGTCGTCGTCGAGCTCGGGCACGAGGATCATCGGCGGGTCGCCGAGCCGGCTGCGCAGCTGCTCGACGTTGGCCGCGTCGCGCGCGGCCAGCGCGGCCAGCTCGGACGTCGCCACGCTGACGCGCTCGGCCAGCGCCGGCCCGAGCTCGGCCGCGACCGCGGTGGGCAGCTCGTCCTCGGGCGGCTGGTGGACGCGGTTGACGACCACGCCGCCGAACGGCATCCCGGCCTCGCGCAGCTTGCGGTGGAAGAAGATCGCTTCCTCCACCGGGTCGTGGCGCGGGGCGGTGACGATCAGGAACGTGGTGCCGGGGTCCGAGAGCAGCGCGCCGACGCGGCGGGCGCGCTCCGTGAAGCCGTCGATCATCCCGCCGAGCGCGCGGAAGAACGTCGACAGGTCGCGCAGCAGGTCGACGCCCGTGACGCGCTGCAGGATCCCGAACACGACCCCGGTGCCGCGGCCCAGCAGCTTGCCCGACAGGCCCGCGGGGCGCAGGAACACGCGGATCGCGCGGCCCTGGAAGAACTGCGTCAGCCGCGTCGGCGCGTCCAGGAAGTCGAGCGCGTTGCGCGACGGCGGGGTGTCGAGCACGAGCACGTCCCAGTCGCCCTCGGCGTCGAGCTCGTAGAGCTTGGCGATCGCGGTGAACTCCTGCGAGCCGGCGACCGCGCTCGACAGCTGCTGGTAGATGCGGTTGGAGAAGACCTCCTCGCGCGTCTGCGCGTCAGGTGCGAGGTGCTCGATGAGCTGATCGAAGGTGCGCTTCGCATCGAGCATCATGGCCCACAGCTCGCCCGGCGCTTCGATGTCGACGCGATGCGGCTCGTTCGGCAGCTCGTCGAGCCCGAGCGCGTTCGCGAGCCGGCGCGCGGGGTCGATGGTCACCACGGCGACCTTCTTGCCGCTCGCGGCGAGCCCGAGCGCGACCGCCGCCGCGGTCGTCGTCTTGCCGACGCCGCCCGAGCCGGCGCAGATCACGATCCGCCGGCCCTCGAGCAAGGGCTCGATCGACGTCAGCACGCGAACAAGCTCAGATCAGGCCTTCTCTGACCGCGTACGCCACCGCCTGCGACCGGCTTCTTGCGTTGAGCTTGGTCACCACGTCGTGCAGCACGTTCTTGACGGTGCGTTCCGAGTACGACAGCTCGAGCGCGACCTCGCGCGTCGGATGCCCGTCGGCGATCAGCGAGAGGACCTGTTGCTCGCGGTCGGTCAGCTTCGCGGCGACGGGCCGCTCGGCGGCGCCGTTCTCGGGCAGCTTGGCCACGAGCTGCTCGAGCAGTTCGGCGGTCACGACCGAGGTCCCGTCGGCGGCGGCGCGCACGGCCGAGGCGAGCGACTCCGGCGTCAGCTCGTCCTTGCGCAGGTAGCCGACGGCGCCGGCCTGCAAAGCCGCCACCGCCGCTTCCTTCGCGCTCCCGGCCGAGCACACGATCACGCGTGCTCCCGTGGACTCGCGGACGGCCGAGACGAAATCCTTCCCGCCCGGCATGGCGGGGTCCATGATGATCAGGTCGGCGCCGAACAGATCGGGGTGTTCCCAAGCATCGCGGACGCACTCGGCGTCGGCCACGGACTCGACTTCCTCGACGAGGTCGAGGGAGGCAACAAGTCCTCGGCGGTAGATCGTGTGGGTGTCGAGGACGAAGAGCTTCACCCTGGAGAGTGGTTGATGGGAGCGGGGACTGTGGCGATACTACGCGGACCTTGGATGCAAGGAAAGGTCACTTGAGGTCGGAAGGACGCAGGGATGCCTGACGTGATGAAGACCGTCGGCCGGTACGAGATCCTGCGCGAAGTGGGTCGCGGCGGGATGGCGATGGTGTACCTCGCCCGGCAGACCGACCTGGACCGCTTCGTCGCGCTCAAGGAGCTCGGCGCCTTCCACGCCTCTGATCCGTCGTTCGCACAGCGGTTCCTGCGCGAGTCGCGCGTGGCCGGATCACTCTCGCATCCGAACATCGTCACGGTCCACGACTACTTCGAGCACGACGGCACGCCGTACATCGCGATGGAGTACGTCGAGCGCGGCTCGCTGCGCCCGTATGTCGGGCGGATGACGCTCGCGCAGATCGGCGGCGTGCTCGAGGGGCTGCTGGCCGGCCTCACCCACGCGGAGACGCAGGGGATCGTCCACCGCGACCTGAAGCCCGAGAACCTGATGGTGACCGCGGACGGGCGCGTGAAGATCGCCGACTTCGGCATCGCCAAGGCGACCACGAAGATGCAGACGGGCGCGTTCCTGACCGCGACCGGCACGACCGTGGGCACGCCGACCTACATGGCCCCCGAGCAGGCGATGGCGCAGGACATCGGGCCGTGGACGGACCTGTACTCCGTCGGCTGCATGGCGTTCGAGCTGTTCACGGGCAAGGTCCCGTTCCACGACAGCGACGCGCCGATGGCGATCCTGCTGCGCCACGTGAACGAGCCGATCCCGCCCGTGAAGTCGATCGTGCCCGAGGTCGACCAGCGGATCTCGGACTGGATCGAGCAGCTGCTGGTCAAGGACCCGACCCAGCGCACGCAGAACGCCAACGACGCCTGGGACGAGTTCGAGGAGATCCTGCTCTCGCTGCTCGGGCCGCGCTGGCGGCGCGAGGCGCGGCTGGTCGAGAAGGCCGCCGAGCGCGACGACGGGTCCAAGCCGCTGACGCCGGCGCCGTTCCAGGGCACCTCGACCGGCGACGCGCCGTCCGAGGAGTTCCGCTCGTTCGCGTGGGGCGCGCCCGCGTCGGACACCGGCAACCCGCCGATGTACACGCCGCCGCCGTCGGATTCGACGCCGTCGATCCCCGAGCCCGTGGTCGGCCCGCCGACGCCGATGCCCTCGGAGGCCGTGCCGACCCCGCCCGAGACCGAGCCGGATCCCGAGACGGGGTTCGTCACGTTCGGGCAGCCCGCGCCGCCGCCGCCGACGGACGCGCTGATCCCGCCGGGGCAGGCGCCCGCGCAGCCCGAGGAGGCCGCGCCCGCGCCGGCCGACGAGGCGCCTGCGCCCACGGACGAGGCCCCGCCGGCCGCCGGCGATGCGCCGCAGACGGGGTTCGTCACCGCGGGCTTCGGCGTGCCGCCGGTCGAGCAGGCGCCGCCTGCCCAGGACTCCGCCCCGGCCGAGCCCGCGCCGCCCGCGGATGTCCCGCCGGCGGACGAGGAGCCGCGCGCGTTCGAGACCTACGTCGAGCCGCCGCCGTCGCGGCCGCCGACGAGCGAGCCGGAGCCGGCCGAGGCCGCGCCGCCGCCGCCCGCTGACGCGGCGTCCGCCGACGCCGCGCCGGAGCCGCCACTCGACGATCCCGCCGCGACGCTGATGCCGCAGCGGCTGCGTCAGGAACCGCCGCCGCCGACCCCGCCGCGACCGCCGCGCGAGGACTCCGGCGCCGGCTCGCGCCGCTGGGCCGTGCCCGCCGCGATCGCCGGCGGCGTCGCGGTCGCCGCCGTCGCGGGCGTCGTCCTGCTCGGCGGGGGCGGGGAGGATCCGCCGCCCGCGCCGACGCCGCAGCCGACCCAGGAGGCCTCCACCGAGCCGACGATCCCGGTCGCGGCCGCGGGCGTCTCGGCGAAGGTCCCCGAGGGCTGGAGCGAGGCCGGCGCGGCCGAGGAGCCCGGCATGGCCGAGGGCGCGATCCTGGTCAACGGCCCCGACGGCGAGTCGCTCGTGCTCGGCAACGCCGACGAGTCGGCCGCGAACTCGACCCTGCTGCCCGACGCCGCGCGCACCGGCGACGTGCCCGAGAAGCAGGTCTTCGAGATCGGCGACGGCCTGCAGGCCGCGCGCTACGACGGCCTGCAGATCGACGGCGACACCGTCAACGTGTACGCGGTCCCGACCACCGAGGGCGTCGCGACGCTCGGCTGCGTCGCCGACGCCGAGGTCTGCGCGACGATCGCCTCGACGCTGCGGATCACCGAGGGCAAGGCCTTCCCGGTCGGCCCGAGCGACGAGTACCTGGGCGACGTCGAGAGCGCGCTCAAGCGCCTCGAGTCGCGCGAGAAGTCCGCGGCCCGCGAGCTCAACCGCGCCGGCCGCCGCCAGACCCAGGTGAGCGCGACCAACAAGCTCGCGTCCGCCTACAAGAACGCGGCCCGCACGCTCGGCCGGCTCGAGGTCAGCCCCGCGGACGCGTTCGTCAACGCCCAGCTCGTCAAGGCCCTGAACACCGCCGGCAACGCCTATGGCCGCGCCGCCCGCGAGGGCCGCAGCAAGGACCGCAACGGCTACAAGCGCGAGGGCTCCAAGGCGCTCGGCGCCCGCGACGACATGCGCGACGCCCTGCAGGGCCTCGAGGCGGCCGGCTACGAGCTGCCCTCCTCGCTCGCCCGCGACGCCGCAGCCTTCACGCGCTTGCCGACGCTCAAGAAGGACCCGGTGAAGAAGTCGACGCCGAGCGGCGGCGGCAGCGCGCCCAGCACGGGCAGCAGCACGCCGCCCAGCACCGGCAGCACGACGCCGCCCAGCACGGGTGGCGGCGGCGCGGTCGGCGGCGGCTCGACCGGTGGTGGCGGCGGCGGCTCGACCGGCGGCGGCGGTGGCGGCGGCTCGACCGGCGGCGGCGGTGGCGGCAGCTCGTCCGGCGGCGGCGGAGGCAGCTCCGGCGGTGGCGGTGGCGGCGGCGGAGGCGGCGGCGTCTCCGGCGGCGGCGAGGGCTAGCCCCGAGGCTTCACGAAGCGCCGGTCGCTCACGCGGCCGGCGTTTCTCGTTGTGGGGCGCGGTCAGGAGAGCAGCTTGCGCGCCTCGGCCAGCCGCAGCTGGTAGCGGCCGCGGTACTGCTCGGCGGGGCGCTCGACGTCGGCGATCCAGACGCCCCACTTGGACGGGTCCTTGCCGAAGTCGGCGTCGCCCTGGGCGATGCGCTTGCGCTTGAGGGCGAGTGCCTGGTCGATGAACCACTTGGCCTGCAGCTCGGGCTTCTCGGGGAAGCCGCGGTAGGGACCCTGGTTCCAGATGCCGGTGCGCATCTGGAAGAAGCCGACGGAGTCCCGGTCGCCGTAGTTGAGGTTGCGTACGCCGGACTCGACGAGCGCGGCCATCACGGGCAGCTCGGGCGGGAGGCCGGCCTTCTCGGCCTGCTTGCCGAGCCACTTCGCGAGCGCCTTCTGGCCGGCGTCGTCGCCCGGGTACTCGTCGGCGGCGTCGGAGAGGTCGATCGACGCGGCCGCGACGGACTCCGACGGCGCGTCCGTGTCCTCGGGCGGCGGCGCGGGGGTCGTCTCGGCCGGCGCCGCGGCCTCGGGCGGCGGCGTGGGAGCGGCGGGCGGCGCCGCGTCGCCGGGCGGGATCGGCTCGGCCGGAGGCGCGGGCGCGGGCGGCGGCGTCGCAGCGGCCGCGGCCGCCTCCGGCGGGCGCTTGACCTGCGACGGGTCGACCGCGCGCAGGAACAGCTGAGAACGCCGGTACTCGCGCTCCTTGGCCGCCTCCTCGGCCTTGACCGCGCGGAACAGCTGCGAGTCGGCGCGGCGGACCTCGGCGGCGTCGCGCGCGACCGCGGCCTGCGCCCGCGCCACCTCGGTGGGGTCGACCGCCGGCGCCGCGGCGGCCACGGGCTGCGGGGCGGCCGCGGCGACTGGCGGGCCGCCGTCGAAGCGCCGCGCGCCCGAGAACTGTGACTGGTAGTAGGGCTCCTTGAGGCTCGAGACCTTGACGACGTCGCCGGTCCGCGGGGCGTGCAGGAACTTGTCGCCGCCGAGGTACATGCCGACGTGGTGCGGGTCCTCCTTGTCGCCGAAGAAGACCAGGTCGCCGGGCGCGAGGTCCGCCTGGCTTGCGACCTCGGTGCCCGCCTCGACCTGCGTGTAGGTCACGCGCGGGATCTGCACGCCGGCCTGCGCGTAGGCCCACTGCATCAGGCCGGAGCAGTCGAAGCCGGTCTGCGGGGTCGAGCCGCCCCACTTGTAGTCCGTGCCCAGATGCTTGGCCGCCTCCTCGATCGCGGCCAGCGCCTTGGCGCCGGGCGGGCGGCCGGCGGTGATCGCCTCCTGCACGGCGCCGGCGACCTCGGGCGGGAGCTTGACGTCGCCGACCGCCGCCGCGCTCGCCGCGGGCGCGGCCGCTTCGGCGGCCGGGGCGGCGGGCGCCGCGGGCTGCGCCGCGTTCGCCGAGCGCAGGAGGTTGTTCGCCTCGTCCAGGCGGGTCTGGTACTTGTAGCGGAACTGCTCCGCGGGGCGCTCGACGTCGGCGACCCACTCGCCGAAATGGGCGGGGTCGTCGATCGGCTTGCCGGCCACGATCCGCTGGCGCTTGACCGCCGCGGCCTGGTCGAGGAACCACTTGAGCTGCAGCTCGGGCTTGTCCGGGTAGCCGGCGTAGGCGCCCTGGTTCCAGATCCCGACGCGCATCTGGAAGAAGCCGACCGAGTCCGCGTGGCCGTGGTCGAGGTTCTGCAGCCCGGACTCGACCAGCGCGGCCATGATCGGCAGCTGCTCCGGCAGGCCGCGCTTGCGCGCCTCGCCCGCCATCCAGGCCGCGAGCTGCTCCTTCGGGGCGTCGTCGCCCGGGTAGCTCGTCGGCGCGTTGACGGCGGAGACGGCCTCGGCGGCGGGCGCGGGCGCCGCGGGCTCGGTGGGCGGCGCGGCCGCGGCGGCGGCCTTCGGCGGTGGCTCGACCGCCTTCAGGAACGCCATCGAGGCGCGCTCGGCCTTCTTCGCGCGCTCCTTGGCGGCCTCCTCGGCCGTGACCGCCTTCAGGAACAGCTGCGAGCCCTGCCGCGGCTTGGGGGCCTCCGCCTCCGGGATCGGCGGCGCCGCGCCCGCCGGCGCCACCGCGGCGGCCGACGCCACCGGCGCAGCCGCCGGCGCGGCGACGTCGGCGGGCGGCTTCCAGTCCGGCGAGATCTCCTGCTTGAAGCCGACGTGCAGATGGTTCTGGTGGGCGCCGTCCGTGAAGTACCCCGGCCCGGAGATCGCGAACGGGGAGCCGATCTCGTTCGGCCGGTACTCCGGGTTCAGCGTCGACAGCTCGCTCGCGACCTTGCGCGCCAGCGGGCTCCCGGGCCCGACGATCTCGCCGTCGATGGCGGCGATGTCCAGCCCGCGGCCGAGGTGGTGGTTGGAGATCGACCCGCCGGCGGTGAACTTGGAGTGGTCGGAGCACATGCACGAGACGGTGATCTTGTGCTCCTGGCTGAGCTTGGTCAGGACGGCGATGACGCGCGGGTCGATGCGGCCTTCCTTGATGTCCTTGACGCCGACGTCGTCGAGCACGACGTTCTTGTTCTTGAGCAGCGCGAGGGCCTCGGGCGAGGGCTCGCCGCCGGCGCCCTCGGCGCCGAACTGCGACGGGTCGATCGGCGCGGACGGCGCGGCCGCCTCGACCGGCGCCGGGGCCGCGGCACGGCCCGGCTCGATCGGCGGCGCGGCCGAGCCCGCGGGCGCGTCGCCCTCGATGCGGATGAACTTGACGTTGGCGCTGCCCATGGAGCGCTCGAGCCGGTCCACGCGGTCGTTGTTGTTGCCCTCGAGCGCGGTGAACTTGCCGTTCTTGACCGTGCTCTCGAGGAAGCCGATGTGGCCGTCGGCGCCGAAGTCGTTCTGGCCGCCCCAGTCGTAGGCGACGATGTCCCCGGGCCGCGCCTCCTCGGCGCTGACGATCTTCAGGCCGTGGTTGCCCTGCTCGGCGTGGCGGACCCACGTCTGCACGGCCGCCCAGCCGCCGCCCGGCATCTTGCGCCCGGCCTTCTCCATCGCCCAGGTGATGAACGACGCGCACCACGGGTTGCCGGACGGGACGCCCGCCGCGGCCAGGTACTCGTCGACCTTCGGGCCGGCGTTCGTGCCCACCTCGCGCACCCCGTGCTGGGTCTGCGCGATCCGCAGCGCCGCGGTGCCGAGCGAGCTCGACCCGGTGCCCGCGGGCGCGACGGCGGCGGCCTCCGCGACCGCGGCCGGCGCCGCCGCGGCGCGGTCGCGCAGCAAGGCGCGGGCCTCGTCGAGCCGCAGCTGGTAGCGGCCGCGGTACTGCTCGGCGGGGCGCTCGACGTCGGCGATCCACTCGCCGAAGTGCGCGGGGTCGTCGATCGGCTTGCCCGCCGCGATCCGCTGCTTCTTGACCTGCTCGGCGGTGTCGAGGAACCACTCCATCTGCAGCTCGGGCTTGTCCGGGAAACCGGCGTACTCGCCCTTGTTCCAGATCCCGACCCGCATCTGGAAGAACCCCACGGAGTCCGCGTCGCCATAGTTGAGGTTCTTCAGGCCGGACTCGACCAGGCCGGCCATGACCGGCAGCTCCGGCGGCAGCCCGCGCTTCTCGGCCAGGCCGGCCATCCAGGCGGCGATCTGCTCCTTGGGGGCGTCGTCGCCCGGGTACTCGGTGGGCGCGGCGACGGCGGCGCTCGCGAGCTGGACGTCCGCGGACGCCGCCGCCGGCTTGGGCGGCGGCTCGACCGCCTTCAGGAACGCCATCGAGGAGCGCTTGGCCTTCTTCGCGTACTCGGCCGCCGCCTCCTCGGCCGTGACCGCCTTCAGGAACGCCTGCGAGCCCTTCTGGGCCTTCGGCTTCGGTGCGGGCTCGGGCGGCGGCGCCTCGGCGGCCGGCGCCGGCGCGGGGGCGACGGGCGCGGCCGGCGCCGCCGCGGCCGGCGCGGGCGCGGCCGGTGCCGCCGCCGCGGCGCTCGCGGCTGGGGCCTTCGGCGCGCCGTCGACCGCGACGTCCTCCGGCGGTGTCCAGTCGGGCGCGATCTCCTGCTTGAAGCCGATGTGCAGGTGGTTCTGGTGGGCGGCGTCGGTGAAGTAGCCGGGGCCGGAGATCGCGAACGGGGAGCCGATCTCATCCGGCCGGTAGTCCTCGTCGAGCTCCGACAGCTCACTGGCCAGCGCGCGCGCGAGCGGGCTGCCGGGCCCGACGGTCTCGCCGTCGATGGCGGCGATGTCCAGCCCGCGGCCGAGGTGGTGGTTGGAGATCGACCCGCCGGCGGTGAACTTGGGGTGGTCGGAGCACATGCACGAGACGGTGATCTTGTGCTCCTGGCTGAGCTTGGTGAGGACGGCGATGACGCGGGGGTCGATGCGGCCTTCCTTGATGTCCTTGACGCCGACGTCGTCGAGCACGACGTTCTGGTTCTTGAGCAGCGCGAGCCCTTCGGGCGACGGCTTGCCGCCCTTGCCCTCCGCGCCGAACTCGGACGGGTCGAGCGGTCGCCGCTCCACGGGCGCCTGCTTGGCCTCGGGCTCGACCTGCGCCTTGCGCCCGGACGCCTGCTCCGGGTCAAGCTCGGGGGCCGGCTTCGTCGGCAGCGCGTTGTCGGTGACGGGGAGCGCCGCGTCCGCCGGGGCGGGCTCGCCCGTGGGCAGCGAGGAGGCGCCCGGCGACACCGCGCCCTTGGCGGGCGCCGCGGCATCGGCCGGCGGGGCGCCGGCTTCCGGCGGCGGCGTCGGGGCCGCGGCCTCGGGCGGCGGCGCCGGTGCCGCGGCCGCGGGGTCGGCCGGCGGCGCGCCGGCCTCCGGCGGGGGCGCCGGGGCCTCGGGCGGCGGCGTGGGCGCCGCCGCCGCGGGATCGCCGCCCGCGCCCGCCTCGGCCTCCTCGTCCACCGGCCCGGTCGGGGTCGGCGGCAGGTCCGCGGCCCCCGGCAGCCCCGTCGTCTTGTCGTCGAGCGCGCCGGCCGCCTCGTCCTCCTTGCGCTCCTGCTCGGCCTCCGGCGAGTTCTCCTCGGCGATCTTCTTCGCCGCCTTCTCGGCCTCGGTGGGCTTCTCCTCCGGCGGCTCCTCGGAGGCCGCCTCGGGCGGCGGCGTCGGGGCCGGCGGCGGCGCCTCGGCCTCCGGCGGCGCCGGGGGCGGTGCGGCGGCGGCGCCCCCGCCCGCGGCGCTTGCCGGCACCCCGGCCTCGGCGCCCTCGGGCAGCTGATCCCCGGCCGCCGGCGCCGCCGCGGCGGCGTTCTCCGTCTTGGGCAGCGGCTTGTCGAAGACGTTCGGCACCGCCGGCAGGTCCACGCGTGAGAGCACGTCCGCGACCTGCCCCGGGATCTCCTCGAGGTGGGGCAGGATGTTCTCGCTGAACTGGTAGATGGCCACGCCCTCCATGGCGGCGGCCATCATCACGCCGGCCAGGCTGGACTTGGACTCGCGGATGTCGAGCGTGTGCATCGCCTTGCCGCCGCCGACCGACATCTCCTGGGCGAGGCTCTCGAGCCCCGCCTCGCGGCACGCGCCCGCCGGGTCGCGCCGGAAACGCGCGCGGAACGCCGGATCGGCGAGCAGCCGCTCGAGCAGCTTGGCCGCGAGATCGGCTTCCGAGGCGGCCGCCATCTACCCCGTCCCCCGTAGCCGCTGCCACAGCGGCTTGCCGAGCACGAACAGCACGGGCGCGAAGAACGCCGCCCACAGGGTGCCCATGACGCCGTACACGACCGCCTCGGGCAGCACCTCCAGGAACGCGTTCTTGAAGCGCCAGGTCACGGCCACCGCGAAGCAGCCCGCGACCACCAGCCAGACCAGGCCCCAGAGCGAGTAGCGGGCCAGCACAGGCGAGTCGGTCGGCGCGCCCTCGCCGCGCAGGCGCCGCTCGAGCTGCTCCTTCGCGCGCCGGCGCAGCCCCGGCTCATCCAGCGCGTCCACGAGGATGTGGTAGCCGTCGCGCTCGATGAACGGGTTGAGGTTGAAGATCGCGCCGACGTAGGCCGCGAACGCGAGGTTGAAGAAGATGTCGCGCACGACGCCCTCGGGCAGCACGAGCGCGCAGATCGCGAACACGGCGCCGAGCGAGAGGTCCGACGCCGGCCCGGCCGCGGAGATCATCATCCGCCGCCGCCGTGGCTCGAACCACGCCTCCGACGTGTCCACGAACGCGTACGGGAAGACGAAGATCGCCTTCAGCCCGGCGCGCTCGACCCGGCGCCCGAACGACGCCATCGTCAGCCCGTGCGCGAGCTCGTGCACGGCGACGACCGCGAAGCGCCCGAGCAGGAAGACCAGGCCACCCCAGCCGAACTTCGAGGCGACCACGAACGGCGTCCCGTAGCGGCCCGCGATCAACGCGACGAACGTCGCCAGCCCGGCGACGATGAGCACGCCCAGGATCCACAGCACGGGCGCGGTGAAGAACACCCAGCCGCCCGCGCGGTAGAGGCGGTCCACCACCCCGCCGACGCCGCCGAAGACCTTCTCGCGCGGCCGCGCCAGCCGCTGCCACCACTTCGCGGGCGGCTCGGCCACGGGCTGGCCGCCGGCCACGCCCTCGAGGAACCCGCGCTCGCCGAGGTCCGTGATCAGCCGCGCCAACCGCACCGGCCCGGTCGGCCCGTAGCGCTGCTCCGCCCAGCCCACCAGCTCGACGACCGAGCGCGTGCCGTCGAGCATCTGGAAGACCCCCGCGTCGTTGTCCGAGAGCCGCAGGAACGTCCCCGAGGACAGGTCGCGCAGCACCCAGCGCTTGCGTCCCTCGGACGCGTCCAGGCGCTTGAGCGCGTAGCCCGGCCGCACCTTGGGCCGCATCCCGAACTGCGTCCCGGTCGGCGGCGCCGGCGGCTGGATCTCGCCGGCCTGGACGACGATCGTGCGCCCCGCCTCGGTCGACTCGCGCCGGCGCTCGACCCGCAGCTCCGCGTCCCCGAGCCGGATCCGCGCGCCGTCGCGCAGCCGCGCCGGCTCGGTCAGCCGCTGCCCGTCGAGCCACGTCCCGTGGCTGGAGCCCGCGTCCTCGATCACCGCGTCGGCGGTGATCCGCGCGTGCATGCGCGAGACCGTCGGGTCGGCCAGCACCAGCGACGCGGCCGGCGAGCGCCCGATCGTGAGCTCGCCCACCACGGGCACCCGGGTCGCGTCAGCCAGCACGAGCTCGAGCGGCGCCGTGCCGCCGTTCAGCGGCGTGCCACAGCTGCTGCAGTAGCTTGCTCCACGCTCGAGCTGGCGACGACAGCTGGGGCACAGCACGACGACCTAGTCCCCGAGTGTCAACGGCTGGAACGACGGGTCGTCGCCCGAGACGTTCAACTCCTTCGGGTTGCGCAGGTCGGAGACGTTGACGCGCTGGACGACGGCGGTGTCCTCCTCGCACGCCGCATCGCCCTGCACGACGATCAGCTCCTTGCTGTCGCCGCGCCACTTGAGCTTGCAGGCGCGCACGGTGGTCTGCTTCGCGCTGGACAGGGCGAAGTCCTCCGGGTCGTCGGCGAGCCACAGGCGGAACGCCGAAGAGCCCTGGTTGGAGATCAGCGCCAGCCGCTTGCCGTCGGGCGAGACCTCGGCGTCGAGCACGCCCTTCCCCGGCGTGTCGATGTCGGTCACGAAGCGGCCCTTGCTCCAGTCGGCGGTGTCCGGGGAGAACGCCGGCTTGCCCTGCTTGACCTTCCAGCGCACGATCCCGAACTGGCCCGTGCCCGCCGGGAGCTTGACGCCCACGCCGAGGATCGAGCGGCCGTCCGGGGCCCAGTGCAGCGCGCGGATGACGGCGTAGGAGTCCTCCTTGATGCAGTTGACGTCGGTCGCGTCGCTCTTGACGTGCGCGAGGCAGAGGTCGCTGTCGTCGCTGTTCTCCGGGTCGGAGGTCATCGCGATCAGGTTGACATCCGCGGTCGGCGCCCAGGCCAGGTTGCCGAAGCTCTCGCCGGCCTTCGTGAGCTCGACGGCCGCGGCGTTCTTCTTGCTCAGGTCCTTGAGCATCACGCGGCCCTCGCGCACGTAGGCGACGTGCGTGCCGGCGGCCGACCACGTCGGGTCGGTCTCCTCGGCGGGGCTGGTCGCCACCGGGTCGAGCTTGGCGCCGGTCGCGCCGTTGAGGCGCAGCACGTCCTTGCCGTTGGTGTAGACGACCTGCGGCTGGCCCGCGGAGACGAGCACGCGCACCTTCGCGCCGGCGGCGACCTTGGTGCCGCCGGGTGGCTCGGTCGCGAACGGCGTCCCGGTCTTCACGTCGTTGAACTGCTTCACCACCACCGGGACGATGCCGAGGTCGCCGAGCTGCTTGCCGAAGGCGTCGACCGTGGCGTCCTTGGGGATCGCCGGCACGACGATGTCCTTGGCGCCCTCGCCGCCGCCACCGCCACCGCCACCGCCGGCGCCGCCGCCGCCCGCACCGCCGGCGCCGCCTTCGCCCTTCTTGCGCTTCTTCTTGTTCTCGGCGTCCGCCGGGTCCGGATAGAAGATGTCGACCGGCGTGCCCGCCTTGACGATCTCCTTGGCCGCCGGGATCTGCGATTCGATCTTGCCCTTGGGGTCGACGGGCTGCGGCGAGGCCTGGCCGAGCGTGAGGTTCTTCTCGCGCAGCGCCTTCTCGGCCTCCTCGACGGTCAGGCCGGTGATGTCGGGCACGTCGAACTGGCCCGAGCCCACCGCGATCAGGATCGAGACCGGCTGGCCCTTCTCGATCTTGGCCCCCGGTTCCGGCGTCTGCCCGATCACGGTGCCCGGCTCGACCTTGTCGTCGACCTTCTCCTTCTGGTTGGGGTCGAGCTTGAGCTCGGCCTTGGTCAGCTTCTCCTCGGCCTTGAACGCGGACGCCTCGCCGACGACCTCGGGGACGACGACCTCCTGCGGCAGGCTGCGGAAGAGCAGGAACAGCAGCACCGCGAGCAGCGCGGCGACGGGGATCAGCCACCACGGCAGCCACGGCTTCTGCGTGAACGTGCCCTGGGTCGGCAGCAGCGGGCCGGACGGCTCGGAGGCGCCGCCGGAGCGGCGGCTGAGCATGCCCTGGCCCATCTGGGCGTTGAAGGAGCCCATCTGCGGGCCCTGCACCTGCGGGCCGCGCATCTGCGGCATCCGCAGCTGCACGCCGCCGGGGCCGATGTTGACGCCCGGCGGATGGACCTGCGGCTTGAACACGCGCGGGCCGTAGACGCCCGGGATCCGCGGGCCGCGCCGCTGGTACCACTTCTTCTTGGGCTGCGGGCCCTGGTCCTGGAGCGCGTCCGCGCCCAGCGGCTCGGCGGCGGCGCGCTCGGCCGCCTCCTCGCCCGTGATCGTCTTGACCTCCAGGCGGCGGTCCTGCGAGCGCCCGATCCACAGCTGCTTGGGCGGGCGGACCTGCATCTTGGCTGAGAGCGACGTGCCCGGCGGGATCTCCTGCGGCGGGCGGTTGAAGCCGAAGCGCAGCTCGCCGTCCGGGTCCTCGCCCTCGAGCGCGACCAGCACCGGCGCGTTGGCCTTGTTGGTGATCGTGACGTCGTAGGTGGCCTTGCGGCGGCCCTTCTTGCGCTGCGGGCGCAGCGTCGTGGCCGTCTCCACGTAGGGCTCCATGTGCAGCGCCAGCGGCGCCTGCGCGGCCACCGTGCCGTTGGCCTTGGAGTCCGCGACGACCTTGAGGTCCCACACGCGCGCCTCGGCCTCGGGGCCGCGCGGCGGGTGCAGGTGGACCTCGACCTCCTGCTCGTAGGTCCCGCCGGAGCCGAACGGCACCAGGTAGACCGTGCCGGGGTGGATCGACCACCAGTCCTGGGGCAGGCCCTCGACCCGCAGGTCGTAGTTGTCGACGATCCCGCTCTGGTTGCGCACCAGCGCCAGCACGCGCTCGCGCTCGCCGGGCCGGACGGCGTGGTGCAGCGTCTGGCCCTTGGCCGGATCGCCCTCGGGCAGGCGCAGCACGATCGTGGCCGGCTCGCTCGGCTCGGGCGCCGCGGGCTGCGCCGGCACGGCGCCGCGCACGAGCGTGCGCGCGACCGGCCGCTCCGGCTCGGCGGGCGGCTGCACGCGCTGCACGGCCGGCAGCGAGCTCGGCGGCGGCGGGGCCGGAGCGGGCGGCGGTGGCGCCTGGTGGCCGTTGCCGTGCCCGTTGCCGCCGGCCTCGGGCGGCGGCGGCGCCGGGGTCACCCGCGGGGGCTCGCTCGGCGGGGGCGGGGCGGGAGCCGGCTCGGGGTCGGGCGGAGGCGGCGGGGCGGCTGCTTCGGGGCTGACGGCCTGCATGTAGCCCGTCGGCTCCCAGCGCAGGTATTCGCCGCAGCTGCAGAAGTCCCGGTCGTCCGGGTTCTCCTTGCCGCAGCTCTGACACGTCCTCATGACTCGACCTTCCGCTTTGCTGCCTTCACCCGCAGGCGATACGTGCTGTGGACCGGCTTGTACTGCTCGATGCAGCGGGCGATCGCCGCCTGCGTGTTCTCCTCGACGGGCTTGTCGCAGTACACGACGAAGCTCGCCGAGGGCTTCTCCGACGGGCCCGGCCGCCCGTGCCAGATCACGCCGCCGTTGTCCTCGACGCGCATCGGGATGTCCGGGAAGTGCAGCTGGAGCGCGAGCTCCATGCCCTTCACCGTCCCGCGGCGGCGGCCGAGCTCGGCCGCGCGCTGGACCATCTCGCGCTGGTGGCGGATGTCCTGCGTCTCGTCGAGGTCCACACCCAACCAGGCTGCCAGCAGCCTGAGGATGTCGGGCGGGGCGAAACTGGGATCGAAGTGGTAGGGGAGACCGTCCAGCACGGCCACGATCGGGTCCAGCAGCTCCTCGAGCGCGCCCACGAAGCGCATCCCGAAGTCGCCGTCCTGGTAGAGCGCCGGCAGCCCGTTGCGCAGGTACGCGCGCGACGACGCGACCGGCGGCGTCTCCTTCGGCCCGGAGGCCATCTGGATCATCAGCGTGCCGAAGCCCGGGCCGGAGAAGCGCCCGTTGCCCGAGCCGTTCCCGCCGCCGCCGTTGCCTGAGGGGCTGTCGCCGTTTGGCTTGTACTGCTCCGGTGCCACTAGTCCTCGCGGTGCGTGGCCTTGACGATGTGCAGGCCCGACGCCATCAGCTCGTCCGGCTCCAGCACGATGTGCGTGCCGGCCGGCTTGGCCGACTGCTCGCCGGTCTCCAAGTTGGTCTCGTACATGCGCAGGATGCGCACGAACTCCACGCCCTCGACGGCGTGCACGACGCCGTAGAGCTCGCCCTGGTTGAGCGCGCGGCCGAACGGCCAGCCCTGGCCGGGCCCGTTCGGGTTGCCGCCCACGAGCGGGTTCAGGTACGTGTAGAGCGCGTGCGCGACGTCCTCCTCCACGCGCGCGGTGTCCGCCAGCGGGCGCGCCTGCAGGTTGACCACGACGCTCAGGCCGCGGTAGCGGCACGGCTTGAGCTCGACCGTGGTGCCGATCAGGCGGCGCTCGTCGAGGTACTCGCCGACCTCGGTCAGCAGCTCCTCGTCGGGCATCAGCTCGGCGAAGTCCAGCCGCCGGTCGGCGGGGTCGATGCGCGGCACCAGGTGCACGGGCACCGGGCCGCCGTCACGCGGCGGGATGCAGACCGCGCGCGCCACCCGCGGGCTGGCCTCGCTGGCCATGAACTCGAAGTCCTCGGCGGTCACCGCGCGGTAGCGCGAGCGGATCTCCATCGCCGCGCGCTGGCGCGCGTGCTGGATGATCTCCGCGTCGACACCGCCCGTCGCCGCGTCCGGGTTGGTGACGGTGTCCACGCCGGCGATCGTGCTCTTGAGCACGGTCAGGGTGTTCGCCGACACGTTGCCCTCGCGGCCGCCGCCGTGGCGGTAGCGCGTGAAGCGCAGCACCGCGCCCTTGGGCGGCACGGCGCCGTACTGCGTCCAGCCGCCGTGGGTCTCGCGGATCGCCGGCCCGAACTCGACCTCGCCCGAGACCAGGTCGAGCACGAAGTGGCGGTCGAACTCGGTCGAGCCGACGAAGTCCGGCCGCGGCTCCCAGCGCGCCCAGTCGCCCGACTCGGGGTCCTGGACCTCGAGCGTCTCGCCCGGCTGCAGCTTCAGCACGGGCTTGTGGCGCAGCGGGAAGACCTGGCCGGGCGTCCCGTCGGAGACGCCGAGGATCTCGCGCTCCACGCGCGCGGCGTGCGTCGCCGGCAGCCGCGCGCCCATCGGGGCGGCCGAGATCGAGTAGATCTCCGGCGCGTGCGAGTAGGTCGCGCCCGTGCGGCCCGAGACGCTCGTCTCGGCGATCCGGCAGCGCAGCCAGTGCAGGCGGTGGCCGCCGAGCGGCTGCACGACCGAGCGCGGCGGCAGCTCGAGCTCGACCGTGCCCGAGCCGTAGTTGAAGCCGCCCGTGAGGTCCTCGAGCACGGTCGCCTCGGCCCACCCGCCGTCGGCCTGGGAGACCTCCCAGCGCAGCGGCGGGTCCTCCGGGTTCACGCCCGCGCCGCGCGCCTGCGAGGCGTCGACCTCGATCGACAGCAGCAGGCGGTCCAGCGGGTCCTCGAAGCCGAGGTAGAGCGCGTCGCCGACCTGCGGCGGGCTGCCGAACGCGAGCTGGTCGGAGCCCTGCGGGCGCGCCTCGCCGTCGGCGATGCCGACGTCCTTGATCTGCCCGTGACGCTGCAGCACGTAGGCGGCCGGCACCGTCGCGGGGATCGTGAAGTCCTCGTCGACTTGGAAGACGACGGACTCGTCGTGCGCGGTGCGCGGGGTGCCGACCTCGGTGACGCCGCCCTCGATCACGATCGGCTCCGTCGGCTTGTCCGCGAGCCGGAAGCGCAGCGAGGTGGTCGCGGCGCTCGGGCCGTCGAGCCGGATGCCGAGCAGATCCAGCAGCGTCACGTGCAGCTTGTCCGGCACGCGGTTGAGCCGGTAGATCGTCATCTCGGTCATCCACGCGAACAGCTCGATCAGCGTGATGCCGGGGTCGGAGACGTTGTGCTCGGTCCACTCGGGACAGGCACGGGCGATCCGCGTGCGGGCCTCGGAGACGAGATCCTGGAAGCGGCGGTCGTCGAGCTGGATCTCTGGGAGCCTCACTCCATCTCCTCCGCCGGGATGACGTAGAACGGGTGGACGAGGTTGCGCTCGGTGTTGGTGGCGCGAACCTTGTAGCCGATGTCGATCTGCAGCAGGCCGCTCCCGGCCTGGCTGAGATCGAAGGTCACGGTCTGGACCTCGATCCGCGGTTCCCAGCGCTCGAGCGCGTCGCGGATCGCCGCTTCCATGCGGCCGATGGTGTTTGCGTCGATCGAATCGAAGACGAAGTCGTGGACGCCGCAGCCGAACTCGGGGCGCATCGGCCGCTCGCCCGGGGCCGTGCCGAGGATGAGCTGGATCGCCTGGTCGATGTCCTGCTCGTCGCGGGCCAGCGCGATGCCGCCGCGGCGGTCTACCTGGAGGGGGAACGCAAGTCCGGAGCCGATGATGTCCGTCACGAAATGACCCTAACCGATGTTGATGATCGCGCCCTTGATGTTCACCGGGCCCGAGCCTTGGATGTCAACCGTCGCACCTTTGAGCGTCAGCGCCGCGCTCGCCTCGACGGTCACCGAGGCGCCCTTGACGGTCATGCTCGAGCCCGCTTCCACGGTGTAGGTCTGGGCCTTGAGCTTGCCCGCGCCCGTGGTCTCGTGGGTGTAGCCGCCCTTGACCGTGTGCTTCTCGTCCTGCTTGATCTCGACGGTCATGTTCTGGTCGGACTTGATGACGAAGTCCTTCTTGGCGTGCTGGTGGATCTTCTCGTTGGACAGCACGGCGAACGAGCCGTCGCGGTTCTGGAGCAGGTCGGCCCCGGGCTTGTCGCGGCCGTTGAAGACCGAGCCGATGACGATCGGCCGGCGGGTGTCACCGTGCTCGAAGCCGATGATCACCTCCTCGCCGACCTGCGGCAGCATCAGCAGCCCGCGCGCGTTGCCCGTGCTCGGCGTCGCCACGCGCGCCCACGCCGACTCCTCGCTGTCGCTCAGCGACGGGTACTTGACCCGCACGCGGCCGATCTCCATCGGGTCGTTGTTGTTGGTCACCACGCCGACCACGAGGTCCGCCGACCAGTCGCGCTCCTTCGGCGGGCGCATCAGCTCGAGCAGCGTCCGGCTGGAACGCCCCGAGATCTGGAACGCGGTCATGTAGCCCGTCGTCCCGCGGTAGCTGTGCGTGGCCGAGGTGACGGTGAACTTGCCGCCGAACTTGCTGCCGACGCCCTTGACCTCGACCTGGCTGGAGGCCTTGATCTCCGGGGTGCCGAACGCGAGGCCGTCGGCCTCGTAGAACGCGTCCGCCATCCGCTGCAGGGTCGACTCGGCAAGCGCCTTGGCCTCGCCGTTGTCGGCCGCGACGCGGTCGGCGATCGCGGTCCTGCCGCCGCCGAGGGCGGAGGCGACCTGCCGGCGGTCGACGCCCGGCTGCGAGGACGTCGTCGGGTTGGAGGCCGAGACCGTGATCGCCTGCTTGTTCTTCGGGTCCCAGGCGCGGATGTCGACCGTCTGCGGCTGCTGGACGCCCGAGATCCGCGGGCGGAACGAGACCAGGTTGTCCTGCCACGTGAGCGAGGTCGTGTTCTCAGTCTTGTTCGCCTTGCGGAAATGCAGCTTGTTGTCGCGGACCACGACCTCGTAGTCGTGCATCAGCGCCAGCCGCCAGCAGAAGTCCCAGTCGGTCTCGTTGCTCTGCTGGAAGAACTCGTGGACGACCGACGTCGACTCGACCTGCGCCTGTAGGCCGTTCTCGCCCGCGATCTTGCGGACCATGTCCGATGCCGAGACGTTCTGGAACGTGCGCGTCTTGCGCTGGCGGTTGAGCTTGTGCGCCTGGTCGTAGGCCCGGATCGAGATGATGCAACCCTTGGCCGTGAACTCGGGCTCGACCGCCGCGATCTGGCCCTTGAAGATCAGCTGGGTCGCGCGCTCGCCCTTGGCCGCGGCCTTGATCTCGAGGGTCTTGCCGAGCTGCAGCGGGTGGTTGTCGATGTGCTCACCCTGGGGGTCCGAGAGGCGCACCATCGCCATGTCGGGCAGCGTCAGGCTGTCGACGACCTTGACCTCGAGCGTCAGATCACGCCACTGCGGGTCGAGCTTCGCGCCGTCGACGAGGATGTCGATGCCGGGTACGTGGTGTTCGGCCGTGGTTTGGGGCATCAGGTCTCCAGCGCCGGGACCGACAGGCTGCGACCGCGGCGCAGGTGCAGCGGGTTGTCGACCCCGTTGGCCTCCGCGATCCGGCGCCACTGCGTCGCGTCGCCGTAGGCCTGGTAGGAGATCGACGGCAGCGTGTCGCCGTCGCGGACCGTGTGCATCGCGTAGCCGGCCTCGGCGCGCGTGGTCGGGTTCTGGCCCTTGACCGTGGCGGCCGCCTGCTTGAGCGTGAGCTTGACGTCGGCGCGGATCGGCTCGCCGTCCGGGCGGAACAGCTTGTACGAGCACGTCAGGTTCGTCATCGCGCCCTTGAAGATCAGCGCGCCCCACTGGAAGGTCACGAACGGCGGGACCGCGGTCGGCGTGCCGCCGCTCTGGCCCGACGGGACCTCCATCGCGTCCAGCAGCGCGGCGGTCGCGTCGCGCACGGACATCGTGTAGGGCGGGAACGACTGGTCGAACAGCAGGCTCAGCTCCATCTGGCGCGGCTGGCCGCCCGTGAACTCCGGCTCGGTGAAGCTCGTGCCGGTGACGTTCTCGTACTTCCACTCGTTGGACTTCGAGAGCGAGTACTCGGTCGGGTTGAAGTAGCAGTCCAGCGTCGGGCCGTTGTCGATGATCAGCTTGGCCTTGACGAAGTTGGCGGCGGGCGGAGGAGCGGCCATCACTGCACCGTAAACCCGTTGTGAGCGACCTCGATCGACTCCGTCAGCACCTCGGTGCCGCCGGCGTTGAGATCACCGCCCGTCCACTTGACCGGATACGCGTTGCGGAAGTTCCAGGTGCGGATGGGCTTGTCCTGCGAGTCCCTGAGCGTCACGACCATCGTCACCGGCTGTGCCTGGACGACGGTCTTGTCGTACCAGTCGATCAACGCCTTGTCATTCGTGATGACGCCCCGCTTGAGCGTCACATTCCCCTGCTTGGTACGGGTGGGGAGCCGGTGGACGAACGTGTTCTGCCCGCCCTCCGCGTACTCGAGGACGTCGACCTGCGTCGAGAAGCCGGTCACCTGCGTGAAGAAGCCGAGCTTGACGTTCAGGCCCTGGAGATCCACCGTGAAGTTCTTCGCGTGGTGGATCGGCGGGGTGGGTTCTGCAGCAATCGTCATGCGTCGCTCGCTAGGGGTTGTCGATGATCAGGTGGCCGAGCTGCTCGCGCTCGACCAGGAGGTCGCGCTTGAATCGATCGAGGAAGTACTCGTACAGGGCTTCCGGGTCCATCTGCTTCTGCTCGCCCTCGGCGCCGGCCGGCGCGCCGTCATTGGCGGGGGCGGACGCGGTCACGGTCGCCGGGGACGGCGCGGTCGCTGAGGCGTCGATGTCCGTGAGCGCGCGCGAGACCGTGTAGGGCTGCGGGGTCGCGGACACCGGGGGCGGGAAGTGCACCGTGCGCAGCCCGCCCTCGCCCTGCTCGACCTGGCCGCCGGTGTGCGCGGCGAGCCGCTCCGCGGCGCTGCGCATGATCTGGGGCTGGGGCGGCTGGTCGGGCGTGACGAGCGTCAGGTGCGGGCGCTGCGGCGCGTCCTCGGGCGAGGCGTCCTCCGCGGCCTGCGCGGCCGCGGCCCGGCGCCCGAGGGTGCGGCTGGCGCGCGAGGTCAGCCGCGACGTCGCCGTGCGGCTCAGCGACCGGGTGGGGGCGGTTGTCGGGCTGCCGACATCGGCCGAAGTTGGCGCGTCCGCACTCGCCGGCCGGGCCTTCCGGGCGATCGCCGGGCGGTCCGGCGAGGTGGCCTCGGCGGGCGGCGCCGCGGCCCCTGGCGTGTCGGCGGCGAGCGGAGAATCGTCGCTCTCGGGCGAGCCGGGCGCCTCGGCGCGCGCCACGGTCGGGCGGCTCGGCGCGGGCGGGTCGGCGCCGCGGGCCACGGCCGGGCGGTCCGGCGAGGTCGCTTCGGCGCGGGCCACCGTGGGGCGGCCCGGCGAGGGCGTGTCGGCGCTGCGGGCCACGGTCCGGCGCGGCGACGTCGTCTCGCCGGCCGGCGCGTCCGCGGGCGGCGTGCCCTCCGACGAGGTGTCGGCGCTGCGGGCCACGGCCGGGCGCGCGGACGGGTCGGCGCTGCGCGAGACGGCCGGCCGCGGCGACGTCGTGTCGCCGGGCGGGGCCGGCGCGTCCGCGGCCTGCGCGGACGTGTCCGTGCTGTGTGCGACGGTCGGCCCCGGCGACGCCGTGTCGTCGGGCGGCGCGTCTGCGCCCTCCGGCGACGTGTCCGTGCTGCGGGCGACGGTGGGCCGGGCCGGCGACGAGGCGCCCTGCGCCGGGGCGGCGCTCTCGGACGACGCCGGGGTGCGTGCGACGGTCGGCCGCGCCGGCGACGGCGCGCCCTGCACCGGGGCGGCGCCCTCGGACGAGGCCGGCGCCGACGGGGTGCGTGCGACGGTCGGCCGCGCCGGCGACGGCGCGCCCTGCGCCGGGGCGGCGCCCTCGGGCGACGCCGGTGTCGCGGCGCTGCGTGAAATCGTCCGGCCGCTCGGCGACGCCGCGGGCGCGTCGGCGCTGCGCGCGATCGTCGGGCCGCCCGGCGATGTCGCACCCGCGGGCGCGTCGGCGCTGCGCGCCGCGGCCGGCCGGCCCGGCGACGCCGTCGCGGGGGACGGGTCGGCGCTGCGCGCGATCGTCGGGCCGTTCGGCGGCGTCGTTTCGGCGGGCGTGCGTGCGAGCGTCGCCTCGGCATCCGGCGCGTCATCGCCGTCGTCCGCCTCGGCCGGGTCATCGTCGAGCGGCTCGGCCTCGGTGCGCGCGACCGCGCGCCGGACCGGCGCGGTGACATCGGGCGTCGCCGCGCCGCGCGCGGCGACCGCGCTGCGCGACAAGGTCGGTGCGGCGGCTTCGGCCGCTGGCGCCTCGGCGGGCGTTGAGTCGTCCTCGGCGTCGGCGGCCGGCGCCTCGTCGCCGCCGCCGCGGAAGGCGTCGGCGATCCGGCGGAACAGGCCGCGGCGGGGCGGCTCCGCGCTGACCTCGGGCGTCTCGGGCGGCGCCTCGACGGCCAGCGGCTCCTCGACGGGGATGACCGGCGGCGCGGTGACCCGCGCCACCCGCCGCACGACGGGCCGGGACGGCTCGGGCGGCGCGGCTTTGCGCGCCACCTTGACCGGCGCGGTCCGCGGCGCCGGGGCCGGCGTCTCGACGGTCGGCTCGGGCAGCGAGGACGCCGGCGTGCGCGCGATCGCGGGCTCGGACGAGCTGGTCGCGGGCGGCGCGGGCTCGTCGGCGGCCGAAGACGGCTCGTCGGCGGGCGTCCGCGCGACGGTCGGGCCCGGCGAGGCCGTGCTCGGCGAAGGCGTGTCGGCCGGGCCGGACGGCGAGCTCGGCGGCGACGAGGGCTCGTCGGCGGGCGTGCTCGCGATCGCGGGGCCGGACGAGCTCGCGCGCGGCGGCGACGCCGGCTTGTCGGCGGGCGTCCGCGCGATGGCCGGGCCCGACGAGGTCGCGGCCGGGGGCGACGACGGCGCGTCGCCTGACGGCGTGTCGGCCGGCGTGTGCGCGACGGCCGGGGGCGACGACGGCGCGTCGGGCGGCGGCGACGGCGTGTCGGCGGCCTTGCGCGCGATCGCGGGGGCCGACGAGGTCGCGGGCGGGGGCGACGACGGCGCGTCGGGCGGCGGCGACGGCGTGTCGGCGGCCTTCCGCGCGATCGCGGGGCCCGACGAGGTCGTGGCCGGGGGCGACGACGGCGCGTCGCCCGGCGGCGCCTCGGCGGGCGTGCGCGCGATCGCCGG
>Ga0182742_1000281_pt1 | contig 90338 bp, 69 predicted proteins | sample eDN5th37CBELigMG_FD_128880 | JGI IMG/M metagenome (GOLD analysis project Ga0182742, IMG submission 128880) | Enriched Miracle-Growth compost microbial communities from Emeryville, California, USA - eDNA 5th pass 37_C BE-Lig MG (version 2)... ...
GGTTTCGGCCGGTGCGATGAGCTGCGGCTCGCGTGAGAGGGCCAGCAGCGCGTCGGTAAATTCAGTCATCTCGCGCACGGCGCGTTGAATGCGGGCAATCGCTTTGGTCGCGCCGGGCTGCCCCGCGGTCTGCGTTTCGAGCAACTCGACCGCTCCACGCATGACCGCCAGCGGTGTGCGCAATTCGTGGCTGGCGGTGGCGGTGAACGATTGCTCGCGCTCGACGAAGCCGTCGAGGCGTTCCATGAAGGTGTCGATGGAACGGGCGATCGGCTCGAGCTCGTTGCCCGCGAACTGCGCGCTGATGCGGACGTGCCGCTGGCCGGGGTCGATCTGGGTGAGTCGATCGGCGAGCACCGTCACGGGCTCGACCAGCCGGCGGGAGAGGGCGGTGGCGGCCAGGCCGGCGATGATGACGACGCCGACCACGCCGAGCCCCAGCACGAACAACGCGATCTTTTCCTGCACCACATAGTTGGTCACGTCGTAGGTGATGTAGAGGCGGCCGAAGTCGCCGTCGCGCACCAGGACATCGAGCAACCGTTTGCCGGAGCGCACGCGATGCATTTCGCCGGGCTTGAGCATGGCGATGTGGCGCGGCAGTTCGGCGAGATCGCTGGATCGATAAATGCTCAGGCGCGCCGAGCGCAACGGTTCGGCGCCGCGATCCGCATGCAATCGCTGTTCGAAGTGAGTGAGTTCTTGGGAAAGCAGATCGAGCGTGATGTTTCGTTTCAGGCGCTCGTCGGCGAGATAGGCCCAGGCGCTCAGGATCAGGCCCGCTCCTGCGAGCAGCGCGATCATCGTGCCGGCGATGCGCGCGCGCAGGCTCAGCTGCGCGAACCACTCGACCGACCTACGAACGAGGCGGTTCCGCCGAAAGTCGATAACCGGTGCCATGGACGGTATGTAACAACTTGGTCGTGAAGTTCTTGTCGATGGCCGTGCGCAGCGCATGCATGTGGGCGCGCAGGAAGTCCCCCTGCGGCGGCTGATCGCCCCACAGTTCCTTTTCCAGCTCCTGGCGGGTGACCACGCGATGCGAGTTCTGTAACAGCACGATCAGCAGGCGGCGTGTCGTTGGATTGAGCTTGATGCGCTCGCCGCCACGTTCGGCTTCGAGCGTATCGAGATCGAATGTGAGATCGCCGACAGTGAGCAGGCGTTGCGCCGGCGGCACATTGGCGCGACGGAGCAGCGCCTTCAAGCGGACATCCAGCTCGGCCAGCGAGAACGGTTTGACCAGATAGTCGTCGGCGCCGGCCTCGAAGCCTTCGATCTTGTCCTGGAGTGTGTCCTTCGCCGTCAGCATCAGCACCGGCACACGCGTATGGCCGGCCTGGCGCAGCTGGCGGCACAGGGCGAGGCCGTCCATGCCGGGCAGCATCAGGTCGAGCACGATGGCGTCGTAGGGCTGATTCAGCGCGAGCTGCAGCCCGCGCTCGCCGTCGATCACGTGCTCGACGGTATCGCCCGTCGCCTCGAAGAACTCGGCGATGTTGGCGGCGATGTCGCGATGGTCTTCGATCAGCAGCAGGCGCATGGTGGCAAGCGTCAATATTTCGCGTAACTTTTCTCTTCGACGATCTTCGAGCCGAGCTTCCTGTTGATTGTCTTCTTCACCGCCGCGCGCTCGTCGTTGTTGATGTACACAGCGCGGGCGAGTTCGATGAATTCCTGATCGAACTGGCGTTGACGCTCCTTGTCGCGGATGTCGTCTTCGATGTCCCAGAGTTTCTTGTTCACCTCGCGCAGCTGTTTCCACTCCGCGTCGATGTCGGTCGAGGCGTGGGGAGAGTTGCGCCAGGTTTCCTGCAGCAGCTGCAGCTCCACTTTGACGTTGGCCAGCTTGGTGGCGTCGCTCATGTTGGCGGCCTTGATCTCCAGGATGGTGATCTTGTCGATCAGTTCGCCGGGGGAAATCGGAACTTTGATTTCGGTGCTCATGGGAAATTCTCAGGCCGGGCCCCAGTAGCCGAGGCGTTTGCGGATCTTGATCTTACGCCACCAGTTGCCTGGCTTCGGCTTGCGATTGCGGGCGCCGGCGGCGATGAATTCGTCGACCGCGTCCAGGACGCGCTCGCTGGAGCGGCCGTCGCGGTAGGGGTGGATGGAGTCCGCGTACTCGCGGACGGCTTTCATCAATTCAGGCGGCCGCGACAGGGCTCGCTCGATGGCAGGCAGCAGTTGCTCCGGTGAATCGATGTCGATCAATTGTGGACCGGGCCGGCGGTTCTTGAAAGTGACCACCGGCTTGTAGGTCAGCAGGAATTCGTTGAGCGCGGAGGAAGTGTCGGAAATCATCATGTCGACCTGCGGGAACAGCTCGAGGATGTTGTCCTCGGTGGCGAAGCGGAGGTGCTCGTTCTCCAGCGCTTGGTATTTCGCCACGGTTTCCGGCGCGCTCTTCGGATGCAGCGTCACGATCCAACGCCAGCGGCCCGTGCGGGACATCTCGCGGATGTTGTCGTAGAGAATGGGGGCCGCGCTCCACGAGGGCGAAAACGTCGAGTGATACAGAATCACCGGCTGTTCGCGCACCGGCGGCGGCTCGGGTGAGCCGTGCTCGCGCATGAACGGATCGAGCTTGGGCCAGCCAGTTTCTTTCACCGCGAAATGACCCAGCTCCTGCGACTTTTCGGTGAACGCCTGCGTATCGCGGGCGCCGGTGGTGCAGTACAGGTCGAAGAACCCGCGAATGTATATGTGGCGCGGTTTGCCGGCGTCGAAACCGTGGAACACTTCGACCTTTACGCCCGGAAAGAAATGCGGCACGGCGTTGCTGGACGTGAGCACCGCGATCGGATCGAACTCGCGCACCTCACGTGTCGTGCGCAGGAATGTTTCATCCGATCGCAGCTCTTCGCCGCCAGGACCGTCGAAGAACCAGGCGGCCTTGTGCCCGCGTGCGCGGATCGCTTCCTGCAGGGGGCGAAGGATGGCGAGCGCATAGCGCTCGGAGCCATATAAAAGATAGTTCTTGCTCACTGATGATCTTCAGATCAGGGATCCAGCCCATAATCGTGTAACAACTTCGCCGCCATGTCTCGCGACTCTGGGTTCCTTCGCATCTCGTAGTAGCGCATACGCTTGTACGCCGCGTACGCCGCGGCCGTCTGCGACACGATGAAGCCGCGCCAGCCATCCAGAAACGCCAGTCGCAGGAAATAGTCCTTGATGAACGCGCTCAAATAAACGAACGGCGTCAGCCACATGTTCACCGGCTTGCCGCGATCCAGCCAGTCTCGCGCCTTGAGCTCCGCATAACGCAGCGTCTTGAGCTGCTTGTGCACGAGGGTCGGGTTGTTCAAGTGAATGAACGGATGCTCGAGCGTTGCCGTGGGACCCTCGAAGCGCAGCGACTCGTGCACCCGCACGTCGGTCCAGCGCGCGCGGCCGCGATGATAGAGGCGGCCCATGCGCTCGCCAACCATGGGGCGGTACCAGCGCATCGGTGCACCCATGTACCAGGTCTGCCGCCGCAGGATCGCTCCAGCGTTGGCCGACTGCATGAGTTGCGGCAGGCGTTCGCGCAGTTCATTCGCGAGCTCGGGCGACAGCGCTTCGTCGGCATCGAGCACCAGGATCCAGTCGTGGCTGGCCTGGGTGCTGGCGAAATTGCGCTGCGGCCCGAAGCCCAGCCAGTCCTGATGGACCACCCGCGCGCCGTGGCGCTGTGAGACTTCCTGAGTGCCATCGGTGCTGCCCGAGTCGATCACCAGCTTTTCCGCAGCGAAGGGCACGCTGTCCAGGCAGCGGGCGATCGCGGCCGCCTCGTTGCGCGCGATGATCAGGAGGGTGATGGGCAGAGTAGGGGTGCCGGACATCCGGGCAGTTTCGCAGCGCGCGTCGGGAGGGGCAATGGCCCTTATTTCTGGTTCCGCGCCAGGCTCAGCAGCAGCGAGTGCATTTTCTTGATCACGTCGTCGGGGGTGATCAGGTCCATCACGCCGGGCCGCTCGATCTTGGTCGTCCAGGGGATCTCGGCGGCGGGCTTGCCCAACAGCCGGCGCGCCGCCTGATCGTATTTATCGACGCACCATTGACGGCTCAGATAAGGCCCGCTGCGCGCCGGATTGGTCGCTGCATACAGGCCGATGACCGGGGTGCCGGCGGCGGTGCCCATGTGCGCGGGGCCCGAATCGGGCGTGATCAACAGCGTTGCGCGTTCCAGGGTCGCGAAGAATTGCAGCAGCGTGTCCTGGCCGATGGTGTTCAGGCACTTCTGCTTCATGAGGCTCACGATCTGCTCGCCGGTGCGCCGCTCGATCTCGCTGGGGCCGCCGCACAGGACCACCCGCAGGCCGAGCGACGCAATCGCATAGTCGGCGACCTCCGCGTAGTACTCGGGCCGCCAGTTGCGCAGCTGATGGCTGGAGCAAGGGCTGATGATCACCGTGTTGCCGGGCTCGGGAATGACGCGTTCGGCGTAAGCGAGGGCGTCGTCGCTGAGTGGAATATCCCAACGCAGCAGCCGCTCGTAGATGTCGAACTTCTCGGCGAAGCCGAACAGGCTGTCGAGCACATGCTGTCGCGACGCCGGCGCGATGCTTCGGTTGGTGAACAACCATTGCATTTCGCGCGCACGGCCACGATCGAAACCAAGCCGGATCTTCGCCGGGATGGCGGTGGAAAGGATGCTTGCACGGAACGACAGCTGCATATGCATGAGCACGTCGAACTTGCGGCCCCGTAGCTGCTGCTGCAGCTTGCTGCGCGCCTTCAGCGTGCTCTCGCGCTTGTCGACGACAATGGTTTCGATGTCCGGCAAGTGGCCGAACAGCTTGGCCTCGAGACGGCCGATCACCCAGGTGAAACGGGTGTTGGGCCAGGCACGCTGCAAGGTGCGGATGACCGGCAGCACATGGCAGGTATCGCCGATCGCCGAGAGCCGCAGGATGCAGACGCTGGCAGGTGGATGAGTGTCGTTATACATTGCTGTCCGAATGACCGACGAGCAATTCATCGCCACCGCCGGCGGCGGCATCCTATACGACGCCTCGCGTCTAAGTAAGCCGGACGAGGAAATGTTCTCGCGATCTCACTGGGCGTCGCTCGGTGCGATCGAGGAGATTGCCGGCGGCCGCAGCTCGATTGCCGTGCTGAATGCAGGCGCGGCGGGCGCCGATGCAGAGGGTAGCCGCTGGGTCCTGCGGCATTATCGTCGTGGCGGTCTGGTGGCCAAGCTGTCGCAAGACAGCTACCTGTGGACGGGCGCGGCTCGCACCCGTTCCTTTGCGGAATGGCGCCTGCTCGCCGAGTTGCGTCGTCGTGGTCTGCCGGTGCCAGCGCCGATTGCGGCTCGTTACGTTCGCGGCCTGGTCACCTATCGCGCCGATCTGATCACTGAGCTGCTGCCCAATACGCGCACGCTCGCCGATGCCATCACAGGTTGCGACCTGCCTGAAGCCGGCTGGCGCGCCGTTGGCAAGACCATCGCGGCGTTTCATCGCGAAGGCGTGCATCACGCCGATCTGAATGCCAACAACATTCTGCTGGCGGACAGCTCGCCGGAAGTTTTTGTGCTCGACTTCGATCGTGGCCGGATCGAGGCGCGAGGCGCCTGGGAACAGGCGGTGCTGGCGCGCTTGCGCCGCTCGCTGGAAAAAATAACAAGCCAGCGTGCCGATGTGAGATTCGGCGAGCGGCAGTGGCATTGGCTCTCGTCCGCGATGTGACTTAGCTCACGCGCCCACTCTCGATTCGATCTCACTTTGTTTCTTCTGCAAACCCTGCGCTGCGCGGGTTTGTCCCTGTTTTTTGCGGAACTCTGTCACAAACGAGGGGAACTCCCCAGGGTCAAGTGTGACCGGTTGCGCCAATGCCTTACGCCGGCATGGGGGAACAATTCAGATCGCCCGCTTTCAGCCGTCAAGGATTTGAGTGCCCAGCGTTTGCGCAGGGCACCAGGCACGTTGAATACCAACTATTTTGAGGGACTAAGATGAAATCGACTTCAAGACGACTTCAGATCCGCCTGGCCCTTGTTGCTGCCGCTACGGCGGGTATCCTCGGTTCGACCGGCACGTTCGCGGACGTCGATACGGAGAACCTGCAGGTCTCCGCGTCCGTGACGGCGACCTGCACGATCGCTACTGCGCCGGTGGCGTTCGGTGAATACGACCCGACCTCCGAGACCGACCTGGATAGCAGTGGCAGCGTGACGGTGTTGTGCACGAATGGCACTCCGGGCTACATCACATTGGGTGAAGGATCGAATCCCGATGGCGCCAGCACGGCTGATCTGCCGCTGCGCCAGATGGCCGGCGGAGCTGGAGGTGCGGGGCGGCTGACCTATCAGCTGTACTCCGAGGCCACTTACACGGATGTTTGGGGCAACACCTCCACGACCGGCGTCGAGCATGAGGGTGATGGCGCCGAAGAGACGTTGACTGTGTATGGCCGTATCCCGGCCGAGCAGAACGTGATCGCCGGCTCGGGCGCCACGGCCTACGCGGACACAGTGGTCGCAACGGTCACGTTCTGATGAGCGCGATGGATCGCATGGCGCGCCGCCTGCTTGGCGGCGTGCTGCTCCTTGCAGCGATCGGGCCGGCGTTTGCTGGCTCGATCGCGGTCAATCCCGTTCGCGTCAATCTGAGCGCGACGCAGACGACCAGCCCGCTGGTCGTGCGTAACCGAGGCGCCGAGCCCAGCGTGGTCCAGCTGCAGATCGTCAGCTGGTCGCAGCAGGATGGCAAGGATGTCCTCGTTCCAAGCAGAGACCTGTTGGCGACGCCGCCCATATTTACTGTTCCTGCGGGCGGCGCGCAGACAGTACGGGTCGGACTGCGGCAGCGTACGGGTGCACAAACCGAAGGCAGCTATCGACTGATCCTGCAAGAAGTGCCGCCACCGCCGAAGTCGGAGTTTCGCGGTCTGCAGATGGCGCTGCGTTTGAGCGTGCCGGTATTCGTCGCTCCAGCGGTCGCACCCATCACGACGCTGGCGTGGCAGGCGAAGACCACATCGACTCCGGATTCACATTCGAGTCTGCAGATCTCCTCGATCAACACCGGCAATGCCCACGTGCAGGTGCTCGGACTCAAGCTGAGTGTGGACGCAATGGAGTTGCCGTTGCTGACGCCGGCCGAAGCTGGCTATGTGCTTCCAGGGCAGGACCGCGAGTGGAGTCTGCGACTCGACTCGGCGCCTCCGGCAGGCAGCACCTTGCGGATCGAAGCGCGAACCGATGCGGGCGAGATGCAGGCCGACGTCGTGGTGACGGGATCCTGAGATGCCGATACACCGCTCATGCTCGGCAATAACAAGATCGAAAAAGTTTGTCTGATGCTGAGCTTGCTGTGCGGACTGCTGCCATTCGCCGGCTCGAAGGCCGCTGGCGCAGCTGCGCCGATCATCGATGAACAGAACGTCGAGGAGTTGCTGCTGGCGGTCTCCATCAATGGTCGGCGCATGAGTCAGGGAACGCTCATCGCACGTATCGAAGATCGTCTTTGGGTCCGCGGCGAAGATTTGGAGCAGTGGCGCCTGGCGGTTCCCCACGACGTGGTGTCTTGGAGCGGAGAACCACTTCATCCGCTGCATGCCTTGCCCGGCCTCTCCTATCGAATCGATGAGCCGCAGCAGTTGCTGCTGGTCGATGCACCCGCCGAGTTGTTCTCGCTGACTCGCATCGAGGGCAAGCGCGGCGTGCTGACGACGCCGATGCCGTCGCCCTTGGGCGGATTCTTCAACTACGACGTCTACTTCACCAGCAACGAAAAACGCAGCGCCACCAATGCACTCGCAGAGGTTGGCATGTTCAATGGCTTCGGTGTGGCAACCAGCAACTTCGTCAGACGCGATCTTCCCGGAGGCGCACGGACGATTCGTCTGTCGACCACGTGGACCGACGATCGGCCCGAGCAGATGGTGAGTGCCCGTGCCGGCGACCTGATCAGCGGCGCTGGCGCCTGGGGGCGGGCGGTGCGTTTCGGTGGGCTGCAATGGGCGACCAACTTTGCCACTCAGCCCGGCTTCATCAGCGTCTCGCGCCCGGCGATGCAAGGTGAAGCAGCATTGCCATCGACACTCGAGCTTTACGTGAACGACGTGTTGCGGCTGAAGCGTGACGTGCCTTCCGGGCCTTTCTCGATTCAGGACATGCCCGTCGTGTCCGGGCAGGGAGAGGCGCGTCTGGTCGTGACCGATCTGCTGGGGCGTGAGCAGGTGATCGTCGCTCCCTACTATGCGAGCCCACGGCTGCTCGACGCCGGGCTGAAGGCGTATTCGTATGAGATCGGCGCGATTCGTGAGAACTACGGCGTTGCCAGCAACAACTACGGCCGCGCGCTGGCAGTGGGCACGTTTCGTCGCGGCATGTCGAATCGCTGGACGGCTGAGATTCGTTCGGAGCTGTTGGAAGACCAGCAGACCGCGGGTATCGGCAGCGTCTGGCTGTGGCCGGCCGTTGGCGTGTTCAGCGCATCGATCGCCGGCAGCCGCAGCGACTCGGCGACGGGGGCGCTGTTCAACGCAGGCTTCCAGGCACAGCACCGGCGTATGGGCTACGGTGCGACCGCACAGTGGAGCAGTGCTGGGTTTTCTCAAGTAGGCATGGCTCCGGGGCGCCCGGCGCCGCGTGCGATTGCGCAGGCTTTCGCGAATGTTTCGGCGGGTCGGGCCGGAAGTCTCGCCGTGAGCTATTCCTATCAGGATCAGCGCGACGCCGAGCGCATCGAGTTGATCAATACCACTTACGGTTTGACGCTCGGCCGTGCCGGGTTCCTCAGTCTGTCGCTGCTGAGAATCATGGGAGACTCCCCGGAGTCGATTGCGAGCCTGAATTTCACCCGCTTGCTGGGTGCGCGCAACACGGGCAGTTTGTTCGCTTCGAAAGATGAAAGCGACACTCGCGCGAGCGTGCGCTTACAGCGCGGCCTGCCGCAGGGCGAAGGCTTCGGCTATCGCATGGTCAGTGGCTTCACCGAAGCGGATCCTCGCGAGGCCTCCATCGCGTACCAGAATGACATCGGCGCCTATGAAATCGGAGCGGGGCAGATCGGTGGCTCGACCAGCTATCGCAGTCATGCGAGCGGCGGCATCGCGTTCCTCGGCGCCGATGCATTCCTCAGTCGGCGCGTCGACAGCAGCTTTGCCGTCGTCACTGTGGCCGGCTACGAAGGCGTGAATGTGTATCGCGACAACCAGCCGGTCGCGCGTACCAACGACAAAGGTGTCGCATTGATCTCGCGGCTGCGCCCTTACGAGGTCAACTCGGTCCGCATCGAGTCGGCCGATCTGCCCATGGATGCCACGATCGGGGCGCTACAGCTGGATGCGATTCCTTACCTGCGCAGCGGTTTGAAACTGACCTTCCCGGTGCGGCGTTCACGGGGAGCGCTCTTCAGCATCGTGCTGGACGATGGCGAGCCAATGCCCGCCGGCGCGCTCGTCACCATCGTGGGGCGCAGCGAAGAATTTCCTGTTGGATTGGATGGCGAGGTGTATGTAACCGGGCTCGATGCAAGCAACGAACTGGTAGCGACCTGGGGTCGGCAAAGCTGCGGCTTGCATGTTTCCTTTCCGGAGTCGAACGATCCATTGCCGCATCTGGGCAGCATCGGATGCAACAGGATCGAACGATGAAAGCGCTGCCCACAACCTCGCTGGGCGTCGTGCTGTCACTGATCTGCCTGGCGTGTGGCGCCACCTGCACCGTGAGCACCAGCGGAATGGCGTTCGGTGGCTACGATCCGTTCGTTGCGAAGGACGTCGTCAGCGTCGCGAGCGTCAGCGTGACCTGCGAGGAGACCACTTCGTATGCAATCGAGCTGAGCTCGGGCAACGGCACGTACGAGCAACGGGTCATGACCAGCGGTCTGCACCAGCTGCTCTACAACCTTTATACGGACGCTACCCTGAACACGGTGTGGGGCGATGGCACGGGCCATTCGAACCTCGTCAGCGACACTCAGTCGGCGGCCATCCACTCGATCTATGGCCGGATTCCGGCGCGACAGAACGCCTATGTCGGCGCCTACAGCGACACGATCGTGATCACTCTGACGTTTTGATCGAGCGTTTGCGCTTGTAGTAGTCCGGATAGTCCGGCGTGAGCCCTTTGAAGCGACGGTGAATCCACAGGTATTGTTCGGGCACCCGGCGCACCTGCGCTTCGATCAGCGAGTTGAACAGCCTGGCGTCCGCAACGGCGTCGTCGCTGGGGAAGTTCTCCAGCATGGGATGAATCACCATCCGGTACTTGCCGCTCGGCAAACGTTCCTGGAAGTAGGGCAGCACAGCCGCTCCGGTCATGCGAGCCAGGCGGGAGGTGGCGGTGTTGGTTGCGGCAGGAATGCCGAAGAACGGCACCATCTCCGCGCCCTTCTTGCGATACGCCTGATCGGGTGCGTACCACACCGGTTCGTTCGCCCGCAGCGCTGCAATCAGCGTGCGAACGTCATCACGCGGGATCGCCCGCTTGGCTCGCTCGCCGCGATTGCGCGCCAGGAATCGTTCCAGCACTGCGTTGGCAGTGGGCCGATACATGATGTTGATCTCGCGTTTGAGCTCATCGCATAACACGCGCCCGCCGATCTCCAGCGTCGTGAAGTGCGCGCTGAGCAAAATGGCGCCACGGCCTCGCTCGAGAGCAGCGCGCAGATGCTCGGCGCCTTCCAGCTCCGTGATCGAGGCGATGCGTTTGCTCGATCCCCACCATGCGATCGCGGTCTCGAAAATGCCCAGCCCCAGGCTCCTGAAATGTTCCTTGAGCAGCAGCTCGCGCTGCTGATCGGAGAGTTCGGGCATGCAGATGCCCATGTTGGTGCGAGCGATGCGCACGAACGAAAGCGGCAGGCGGGCGGCCATGCTGCCGAGCGCGCGGCCCAATACGCCGAGCACGGGCACCGGTAGCAGCTGCAGCGCCTTGAGAGCGCCGATCGCCAGCCAGGTTGGCCAGTAGTGCGGGCGGAGCAGGGGCAACAGGGTCTTCATCAACGTCGATACGGGTCGTAATCCGGGCGCTTGAAGCGCTTGTAGGTCCACAGGTACTGCGCCGGATTGCGCCGGGCGTGGTCTTCGATCAACTCGTGAAAGCGCCGCGTGTCGGCCACCGGGTCGCTGGACGGAAAATTCTCCAGCGGCGGATGAATCACGATCACGTAGCCGGAATCGTCGGCGCGGCGTTCAGGGAAGTAGGGTAGCACCGGTGCCCCGGAGATCTTCGCCAGTCGTGAAGTGGCGACGTTGGACGCCGCCGGCACGCCGAAGAACGGCACGACCTCGCTGTTCTTGCCGGTGTAGCGCTGATCGGGCGCGTACCAGACCGGCAAGTTGTTTTTCAGGTTCGTCAGCAGTTCGCGGATCTGCTCGCTGGTCACGGCCTGCACGGTATGTCTTTCACGATTCCGGCGCGACAACTCGGCGATCAGCGGATTGCTGGGTGTCAGGTACATGACGCTCGTCGGCCCGAGCAGCGTCAGCGCACGCGCACCCATTTCCAGGGTGGTGAAATGCGCGCTGAGCATCAACGCGCCGCGACCCTTGGCCAGCGCCGCGTGCAAATGTTCCTCGCCCTCGAACTGAATGAGCTTGCGCAGACGCGCCTCGCTGGCCCACCAGACCAGGCCCGTCTCGAGCAGCGTGCAGCCCAGCGACTCGAAGTGCTCGCGCACCAGTTCATCGCGCTCTTCGGCGGACAGACCGGGCAGGCACAGCGCGATATTGATGGTGGCGATGCGGCGATCCCGCCGCGCGAAGCGAAAGGCCAGCCGTCCGAGCGCGCGACCCACCGCCAGCTGCGTGCGCAGTGGCAAAACATTCAGGGTGCGCACCACGCCCAGCCCCAGCCAGATGGGCCAGAACCTTGGTCCGAGAAAGCGGTAGAGCGGGACGCGTTGAGTGGATGGGGCCGGCGGTGATGTAGTCATCACTTCATAGATGGCAGCGGTTGCGGGTACCATCTTAGCGAAGAACACCACAACATGCTGCGTTCCGTCTATACCTCACTCCTTTATGTGTTTGCGCCCCTTGCGCTGGCGGCCACGGCCCTGCGAGGGTTGCGCGATCCTGCCTATCGCGATCGGCTGTCGGAAAGATTGGGATTCACCCGGGAATTTCCTCCCGCGGGTGGGATCCGCCCACTCTGGCTTCACGCGGTATCGGTGGGGGAAGTGCAAGCTGCTGCGCCTCTGATCCGTGCGCTGCTCAAGAAGTACCCACAGCAATCGCTATTGATCACGACCGCGACGCCCACTGGCGCACAACGCGTACAGGCGATGTTCGGGGACTCCGTGCGTCACGCCTACTTGCCGTATGACCTGCCGGGCGCGGTCCGTCGCTTTCTGGATCGCGTGCAGCCTTCGCTGGCGGTCGTGATGGAGCGTGAGATCTGGCCGAATCTGTTCGGCGAGTGTGAGCGTCGTCGCATTCCCATCCTGCTCGCCAGCGCGCGGATCTCGGAGCGTTCCGCAGTTCGACATCAGAAATTCGCGACGCTGTTTCGTGACGCGCTCTCGGGCAATGTCACCGTGGCGGCGCAGACATCGCAGGATGCCCAGAGATATCGTTCCATCGGCGCGCAGCGAGTGCTGGTCACGGGCAATGTCAAATTCGATATCGAAGTGCCGCAGGCGGCGCGCGAAGCGGGAGAAACGTTGCGAGCTGCACAGTTCGCGGATCGTCTCGTTTGGGTCGCCGGCAGCACTCACGATGGCGAAGAGCAACAGCTCCTGGCTGCGCATCGTGCCGTAACGGCGCAACGTCCCGATGCTTTGCTCGTGCTCGTGCCTCGTCATCCAAATCGGTTCGAGGCGGTCCGCGCCTGGTTGAAGAGCGAGCAGGTTCAGTACGCCGCGCGCAGTCGCCAAGAGGTCGTAACGCCGGCAACGTCCGTGCTCCTGGTCGATACGCTCGGCGAGTTGATGATGTTTTATGCCGCAGCCGACATTGCGTTCGTCGGCGGCAGTTTGATTGCGACCGTCGGTGGTCACAATCTGCTGGAGCCGGCCGTGCTCGAGCGTCCCATCCTCGTGGGACCTCACAATTTCAATGCGCCCGACATCGCGCAACTGATGATCGAGAGTGGCGCTGCGCGAGAAGTCAACTCTTCAGAACAACTCGCCGCAGCCATTCTCGAACTGGGCGCAGACCGCGCCGCTCGCGCCGACATGGGGGCGCGAGCCAGTGCGATCGTGACTGCCAATCGTGGCGCGCTGAGTCGGGTGATGGAGTTGATCGAGGCGCTGCTTCAGGCGCCTTCACACATCACATGAGTATGCATGCTGTGCAGGAGCTTGCGGTACCGCGGGTTCTCGGTGAACGGCGACTCCATGTAGGAACAGAACAGGCTGAAGTCGTGCTGGCGGCTCAGCTCGTTCCACAGTTCTTCGAGCTCGATGGCGAGGTCGGCGTGACCCTGCGCCGCCAGTAGCGATACCATTTCGCCGAAAAGTCGCACCGGTTGGCCGCGCGAGGCCGCCTGGATGATCAGCTGGTTGAACTGGCGATGGAAGCGCTGCCGGTCGATACCGGAGTGCGCATCGAAAAATGTCGGCAACAACTGTCCAGCCTGCAGCGGCACGTACCGATACTCGGAGACGAGCGTGTCGGGATCCAAGCCGTTGTCGCGCAGGTGTTGGTCGAGCCTGCGATGATGTTCGGCCGTGGCGACTGCCACGCAGGTTTCGCCCGCGATCAGACCTTCTCGCAGGAAACGACCGAGCTCGCGTACGTACTCGTCGTCGTCGCGAAAGAATTGAACGATGTGTGCTGAGTTGCTCATGGTGGCGGGCCGCGCTGTCCCTGCTGCGTCATGCAAATACTAGTTGCATGGCCGTCCCCCGAGCAGTGCTGATTTCCGAAGTGGTCGCTGGGGCGCGGCGCGGGAACTTCCGGCGCCGCGCGAACCACGAGCTGAGCGGATGAGGGTTAGTGCCCCGCCTGCTGCAACATAATCAACCGATCCTTCATCGGCGGCGGCGACCACTGATAGGTCCACGTCTCGCTCAACCTCACGTGACCGAGACGCAGGAACAGGTGGATATCCACGGGGTCGATGCTCTCATCCGGCAATTTCACATCGAACATGGCTCGATAGCCGTTGAGCGCCTTGAGCGGGCGCGCTGAGGTGATCTCGACTTCGCCTCGCGAAATGCTGATGACCGGCTCGACCTTCGCGCGCTCGGGCAGTGTCGCGAGCTCGCCGCCCTTGAAGTCGATGGCAAAACGCCAGGAGAAATAGCGACGCCTCTGTCCCACCACGCCGCCGAGGCCCGTGCGTGTTGCAACCACTTCTGCGAGATTCGAGAACACGGGCATCTGCGTGCCCCAGTACATGCGATAACTGTACAGCAGCTCTTCGCCGCCTTTGACTGGCGTCGCCGGGTTCCAGAACGCCACGATGTTGTCGAACGTTTCATCCACCGTGGGAATCTCGGTGAGCTGCACCGAGCCCTTGCCCCAAGGCGACTTCGGCTCGATCCACAGGCTCGGGCGTCGCTCGTAGAACACGCCGTCGTCCTGATAATTGTTGAAATCGCGATCCCGCTGCATCAACCCGAAGCCGCGTGGATTCTCGTCGAGATACGAGTTGAAACGCAGCATCGGCGGATTGCTCAGTGGTCGCCACAGCCATTCACCGCTGCCGGTGTACAGCGACAGGCCATCCGAATCGTGGATTTCCGGCCGCCAGTCGTAGCCCATGCGGCGATCGTTCTCGCCCACCTGATACATGCTGGTGAGTGGCGCGATACCGAGACGACGAATCGCTTTGCGCGGATAGATCGCTGCGTCCACTTCGACGATCTGCGGAGCCCCCGGCGTCACCGCGAAACGATAGGCGCCGGCGACGCTGGGCGAGTCCATCAAGCCGTAGATCACCAGCGTTTGTGCATCGGGCGCCGGGCGTTCGAAGAAATACTCGGAGAAGCGCGGAAACTCTTCAGGGTCGAGCGCGGTATCGATCGCCAGGCCGCGTGCCGACAAACCGAACTGCCTCGTGTCATTGCCGATGCTCCGGAAGTAACTCGCGCCGAGGAAGGAAGCGACGTCTCTCTCCCAATCGGTGGCGGTATGAATACGGAAGCCCGCCCACGCCAGATCTTTGGGCAGCGAGCGTGGGTTGACTCCGCTGCGGCTCAGATCGAACAGCTCGGGGCGATACAGCAGCTCGCGCGCCTGACCGTTGACGACTTCGTGCATCCGAACCGGCTCTTTGAAGCCGCGCCCCATGTGAAAAAATTCCAAACGGAAATTGCCATCGACATCGGCCCAGACCGCGTCCTCGCGCTTGAAGCGGATCGACTGGTACTCGTCGTACGTCATGTCGATCAGCGATTGTGGCGCGAGCTTGCGTAGCGGCTCGTACGGTTTACTCGCGAGCGCGCGCGCCTCGCCTTTCAGGGTGGCGTAATCGAAGGGGCGGGCGGGCCCGCGAAATGCCTGTTCGGCGGCGGAGGCGAGGCTCGAAGCGGAAAGCGTAGACAGCAGGACTGCAGATTGCAGGAAGTCGCGGCGTCGGAGCATGAGGGGTCCAAGTGGCTGACGAGAAAGTCACAACGTACCAGACGCATGAAGGTTACCAGCTGAACGCAAGCTGACCAAAATCGTTCAGCTTCCGATCAGATCGCCTGGGCAATAGTGTCTCCCAAGTCCGGCACTGCCGGCATTACGAGGAGATGGCGATGAAGACCCTGTTTGCTGCAGCCGTTACTGTGTCGATGCTGATGGGCACCGTAACCACGGCGTACGCGGACAACGATCGCAATCGCGGCCGGCACGAGCGCCACTACGACGGCCGTCATCATAGCGATCACGGCAAGGATCGCCGCGACTTTCGCGGCCACCACGACAACCGGAAGGATTGGGATCGCAGGGGCCATGATCGTCACTACGACCGCCGGGACGCATATCGCGCCGGCTACGTGAACGGTCGCATCGACCAGCGTCGCTACGACCGCGGCCGGTACATCGCACCCCGTGGCTACCATGTCCGCAGTTGGCGACATGGCGACCACTTGCCACGCGCTTACTACGAGAAGCGCTACATCGTGCATGATTACGGCCGGTATCACCTGCACGCACCCCCGCATGGCCATCATTGGGTGCGGGTGAACAACGACGTGATCCTGGCGGCGGTCGCGAGTGGACTGGTGGTGAGTGTGGTGAACGGGTTGTTCTACTGAGAGGATTCTGGTGCCTTGGCCTGGATCCCCTCCCTTGAGCGGGAGGGGAGTCCAAAAACTCTAACGTGCTATCGGGTGCAATGGGAGCGAAGAACAAAACGCAGCGGGAACCAACACCACGCAGCGGCAATCTCGCGGAGTTCTTCGCGGCATCTCCTCTGCGCCGTTCGGGATTGACGGTCCGGAGGCCGAAAGATCGAATGTGCCCGACTCAAGAATCTATGGGCCCCTCGCCTCGCAGGGGCGCGACGAATTGAACAGGAATGCAAAGTATGCGGGCGACAACCGGACACTGCGCCAAGTGCGACGGCACGCGCGTCTTCGGGGGTACTGACCGACCCAGTCCACCGCGCGCACCGAAGCTGCCGGCGCCTCGAGGCACCACTACCGCAGCCGTCACGGCATACGTATCTCCTCCCGCTTCAATTGACTGAAGTAGGTTACCTCGCTGCTTTCGCCCAGTTCCTTGATGAGGGCTTTCCAAAGACGAACGCCCTCATTTTCAAATGAGTTTTCAGCTTCAGATGAGCTGAACCCAGATGAGGCCGGATCATCACGCCTTAGCGTTGCATCGTATACATCCGCCCAATTGAGAAGTTCCTTTGCCAGACTGGCCGAAATCGCCAACTCTCGGGGGTCAACATTTTGGACTCCGCTTGGGCCAACTTTCCAGAGCGGATAGCAGTTGTAGTCAGACATAAGACGTATCTTCATGTGCCGCTCCTCATAGACCGGCAGGATTTGCGCCGACGATGAAGCCATTGTTAGCAACATCAATCGCGATCCTATGAGTCTGACCATTGAAGCTGAACTCATATATCGGTCGCGCTCGTTGCATGCCAACGACTCTACCTTCCGAAAGGGCCGTCATTAGCGCGTTCGGTATTTGGCTCTCCGATATGCCACGACGCGCAAAGTCAGCACCGTGCCTCTCGACGATATGAGCAAGTCCCGCGGCACCGTTTCCCTTCTCAAGGAAGACGATACGCCCACCAATCTTTTGAATAGCTACGATGCCCTCTGGCGTATGCCTGATACCGAGCGCCGCTAGCTCACTGATCAAGCCACGAGTTGCCCACCACCCCCGGAACACTTGAATGCCTCGGACTACCGGTGGAACGGGCGCAAATATGGAGGCCACCTCCAGGCTTGTCCTCCGGCCATCCATTAACCCTGCCTCCACATCGGCTGCGATATCGGACGGCACCGTTACATACATCGGTATCCCGCCGCTCGCCTGAGCGACGAAGATGTCGGTCGTCTCACCGACTGTGCTCACTCTCGCCCTTCTGAACCCCGCCGCTGGATCATTCTTTACAGGCTCCCCGGCATCCGTATTAACCGTTCGCGGACGTTGCACCGGGTCGAACTGCGGCACCAGATTACCGAGTTCCTCGCGATACTTGCGATCCATCTGCTCGCTGACAGTTTCGCCGCCGCCTCCCCAAAGCCGAGCCAATTGCACCAGGAACAAGATAGGATTGCCGGAGGCAACGGCAGCGGCGCTATCGGCGGCACCATCCGCGTTATCCGCGTTGTATCCCGACGGATCCGTGTAGCTCAGCGGATTGTTGAACACATAGGCGTACCGATTGAACGACTGCGTGAACCCCGGCGCCTGCACAAACGGATCAGGGCTCAAAAATCTTCCAGTGACCTGGTCGTAAACCCGGCCGTTCATGTGGGTGAGGTTCAGGTTATCCAGCGTCTCGTGAAAGGTGTAGCCACGGCGGGTGGTGCTGGCGACACCAGTCCAGTCGGCGCTGGTGAGATTGCCGCTCCAGCCGCTTTCCTGCCGGCGCTGGCCGAAGGCGCCGAACGCCATGCGGACCTCGACGGCGCCAGCGGCGCTCGTGACGGAGTCGACGCTGCCGAGATGGTCGCGCGTCAAGTAATGAATTTCATTCGTACCGCTGCTCTTGCGCGTGTACACCGCGACGGGGCCGGTCCCGCCGGCAATGTAGTGTCTCCATAATACGGTGCTACCGACCGTCACCTTCTCGATCAAGTTGCCGACATAAACAGTGGTTTCCGCCGTACCGCCGTACGTCGCGGCTTGTTTCCAGCGCGAGCGATCCGGCGCATAGAAGAACTGACTTGCGTCACCGCCGGGCCTGGAGATGCTGTTGGGTAGGTTGAAGCTGGTGTAAGTGACCGTGTGGCTGGCGCCGCTGTGGACGTTGTTGGCGTTGCCGCTCTTGGAGACAAGATTGCCTCGGGGGTCGTAAGCGAGAGCGATCGGGTCCGGACCGGTAGTGGCGGTCAAGCGATGCAGGTCATCGTACTGGAAACCTTCGATAAGCCCCTGTCGCTCGTCCCGCCGCTCGGTGAGATTGCCGACGGCATCCCAGGTGTAGCTCAGATTCTGAATGGTGCCTGCGCCGGAATCGAGATAATCGAGCAGGCCGGTGACGCTATCGTAGCCGCGGATCGTTTGAACTCCATTGCCGAGCGTTTCGGCGATGATGTTGCCTCGAGCGTCGGTCGCGCCGGCGCTCCAAAATGCCGTTGAGGGGACATTTGCGTCCTTGACACTGAGTAGCCGCCCGTTCTGATACTCGTACAGCAGTTGCAACCGGTAACCGGAAGTGCTGGCCGGATAGGTCAGCGTGTGCAACATGCCAAAGGTGTTATAGGTGTAGTCGACGTGATAAGTCGCATCCGACACGATCGTGGTCGTTTGCATCCGTCCCAGCGCATCGTAGACATAATTTTCCGAGTAGCCGGGGCCGGTCATTGCGGCAAGCTGACCGATGTTCTTGGCTACAGAGGACGCTCCCCAGATCCACTCGCTGACGCCTTCCGGCTCGATGCGCTTCTTCAACCGGCCGAGCAGATCGTACTCGAACGTTGTGGTCTGGCCCTTGGCGTCCGTCTGTGAGATCACTTCACCGAGCGCATTGGGTACGAAGGACAACGGGCCTGCACTGAGGTCGCTCTGCTCCGTGCGCATGCCGCGCACGTTGAAGACGTTCGAGACCAGTGTGTGGCCCAGGCTATCGATGACGCGGACGGCATTGCCAAAACCGTCATAGTCGAACTGCTGGTAATACCCCGCGTGATCTGCGGAGCGCACCAGAGCCCCGATCGCGTTGTTGGTATGCGTTGTTTGTTTGCCCAAGACGTCGACGCGACGCGTGGTCAGCCCTTCATAGTAGATATAAGTCGTCTGCGGTGTCGGGTTGGAGTCCGAGAGGGCGCGTGAGATTGAGATAGGCCGGTTGAGCGAATCGTACGCGATGCCAGTCCAGGACTGCGTACACGCTGACCACCAGCACGGCGCTCCAGATTGAATCACGCGTCCGAGCGCATCGTACTTTTGCTCGATGCGAGTATACGCGCCGGATAGAGAACGCTCGCTGACGGCAATCGGCCGATCGAACGAATCTGCATAGAGCCGGCGATCCGTAACGACTGCGTTGTTCGCATCCAGTTGGGCCTCGGTCACCAACGTCCGGCCGTTGCTGATCGCGCAGCCAGTACAGGGTTCATAGGTCCAAGTGCTCTGTGTCGCGTCGGGCCGCGTCTCGCGCGTGCGCCTTCCCATGGCGTCGTATTGCCATGAGGCGGTGAGGCCATTCGGATCGGTCTGGCTCTTCGGCAGACCCGTCGTCGCATACCATTCGAAGCTGGTTGATTGAGAGAGCGCGTTGGTCACCGATTGCAGGAAGCGACCTGGAGCGTCCCACTGGTAGGCTGTCGTGCGCGGGGTCATGCCGCCGCCGGTGACGGTATCAGTGCTGAGATTGCCGAAATCGTCATAGCCGAACACACGAGTGACTTGCAGAGCCCCCTGGCCGGGCTCTGTGACAATCTCGGTGGGTCGGCATTTGGCCGCGTCCCAGGAAATAGAGAGCGTGCGAGTAACGCCGCCGCCGCCGAACTGATTGTGAGAACCGGTGGTCTCCACTCTCTGCGGGCGGCCGAGGCACCAGTGAGTGCTATCGGTCAGATTGGCGGTGGGCAGATACACTCGCTGCGAGTACGACGCGCTTGCCTGCACGCCGTTCCCCGTCGTTGCTTCAACGGTGGTGGTCGTGGAGTCATAGATCGTGCCCGTCGTCGCGTGCACGCTGTTCACGGCCGTCGCCGTGCGCAATAGCGCACCGTTGTAGGCGCCGCCGACTTCATATTCACGCGTGACGCTTTGACTCACGAAGGGGAAGCGTCGCTCGTTAGTCCCGGATCCGTAGATGTGTCGGCTCCATGTAGGCGTCGTTTCGCGGATCACGGGGCCGGAGATCGACTGGCGAACCGTCTCCTTCAGCAGCGCGCCCAATCGCTCATAGGCGGCGTAGTCGGTTGAGTACTCTTCAAATCTCGCGATATTGTTGCGGCTGTCGACCACGCGACGCTTGCCGAAGCCGAGAAACCCTCGGCCTTGCATGTGCATGTCGGCATTCGAGTAGTGGTACGAGAGCGTGTAGCTGCCGCCGACGCCGTCGCTCGTCGTCATGGTACAAACGACCTGCACCGGTCCCATATACGCTTTGGAAGGGAACGGCGGCGCGGCGCTGTCCCGGCTATAACAGCCGCTGGTCGAAGTCAGCGGCTTGTAGTCGAAGGTGACTTGATTGCCGAAGCCGTCGGTGACTGAGAGGAGGAGATCAGGTGCCGGGCCGGCGTGCGGGGTGTAGCGCATGTAGGAGCCGGCCAGAGCCAGGATGTCTGCGTATCCATCGCCATTCATATCGCCGACATACTGGTAGGTCGCGTTGGCGAACGAGGTGGAGATCATCTCTGGCGGCAGCAGAGTTTCCCCGGTCGAACGCAGGTGGCCCATGTAGTTGTTGCCTGTATAGCGAGCCACTAGGTCTTCATAGCCGTCACCTTCTGCGTCCGCCACCACCGCATTCTGATGAAGATAGTTGATCGCTGACGGCCCGGTCACATTCGGCCCGAAGGAAGTGCCTTGGCTGAAGCGGTACGTCCAGTTGCCGCTGGCGACGTAAGCCAGATCGGTAAAACCATCGCCATTCAGATCCACCGGATACACCGCTCCGCTGGGCGTGTTCGCAATTTGGAAGCGACCGGCACCCCCGCCAAGCACAACCTCGCTCCACTCCCGCACCGGACCGACCTCCAGATTGAAGAAGTAGAACTTTGCGATGAAATCGACGTAGCCATCGCCGTTGAAATCGGGCTGACGATCGCGGCTGCTGAACAGCGAATTTCCGAATACGGGGTTTTGCAGAAAGTTGTCCAAGCCGACGGGATTGACCAGATAGCCGGTCGTGGAAGAGAACGTGCCATTCAGTTCACGCGCGCGGTAATACACAGCGTCGCCGCCCTGGCCATCGAATTCCGCCCAAACCAGGTCTTCGAGGCCATCGCCCGTGACATCCATCGCGCGTGCATTGCCGGGACTAGTGTTTGCTGCCGGAATGCCGGTGTTGAATGGCGCGGACAATCCTGACGCCGAGCCGAGCACAACCCACCATGTACTGCCGCTGTAAGGCACGAGGAAGTCCTCCAGGCCATCCGCGTTGTAGTCGATCGGAATGGCCTGGTTGAAGTTCGTATTGGCGATCCCAGAGTTGACGGGATTGTCGAACATATCGATCCCGTTTGTGCTGGTCGCGAGCATGTACATCCATGTCCCCGCGCCGGAAGTGGCGCTCGAGGGGTAAACGAGATCGCTGCGGCCATCTCCATTGATATCAAGCACCAGTGTTTTTTCGGTCGGGATGGGGCCGGGTGCCGATCCCCCGCCGCCATACATGGGCAAACCGTTTTGATATGCGAACGTCGTCGGTGGATAACAGGTATTCAGATCGCTCGCGCATTCCTGGATCGATTGCAGTCGACTGCGCGCCGTGCTGGAGAGGGTCGGTTCGTAAGACAGGTCATACTGGCGCACGATGCTTGTTTCGTGCTGGATTTCGATTCTGTCCAGTCGGGTCAAGCGTTTGATCAGCTTGCCGGACAAATACCGGGACGAGACCTCACCGACCGGCAGGCTCTGATACACGAAGCGGACATGATATGGCGGGGTCGTGACACCTTCGTCCGGGTTGCTCGTATAGTGGACCGCGCTGATCTGATAACTGCCGTTCGTTGTGTCTTCCGCGTATACGAATGTAATCGTGTTTCCGGAGCGATCGCGAATTCTGTTCAAAGCCCATACGCGCGCAGTGGCCACACCCAGCGACTCGATGCGTGAATCTATGGTGTTGCCGTACTCGTAGATCAAGCCATCCTTGCGTTCGACAACGAAGTACGCGGGGCCAAAGCCAGCAGTGCCGTAAGCGGTGATGCGTGCGAATGACTCGACTTCCGTTCGGTACTGCGCACCCGCCTGGCCATGGGTGCCTGCATCCAGCCGCAGCTTCTGATCGTCGAGACAATACTGGTCGTTGTAATCCAGCCGAACGTTGCGAGGTGCGCCATCTTGGACCTTCGTGCTCACGCAGCGAGCGATCGTGGACAGTCCCCCGATGCTCCAGCCCACCCCAAGCGGGCTCGATCCGGTGCGGTGATCGTATGTAATCGCCAACTGCGGGGTGAGCCCATTCGTGCCTCTTGGCAGAACCAAGGGGATCGAATAGGTGGCCGTCCCTATCGACGTAACCCCGGCGCTGCCGACAGTGCGGCCGTGAGCTCCGTGGGAAAGCGGCGAGAGCGCGAGCGTTGCACACGCTGCAAGCGCAGTCGCGACACCTCTGAGAAACCGCTCCCGTCTCATCTGCCCTGCATCCATTGCTAAGCCCTTCGCTGATGTTTGTTCCAGGTCGCGCGCGGATATCTCAGAGGCAACCGGTGACCGGGCAGGTATGCCAGTAAACGGTGCTGCTCCAGGGGCTGCATTGACCGGATGCGTTGCATGCCCTGATGCGGATGGCCCAATCCGTGTCGCCGCCCACGTATCCCTCGCTGGTCTGCGGCGGGTAGCGAGTGGTGTAGATCGGCGCTCCCCAGTTCACCGCCTCCTCCAACTGGTAATACGAAACAGGCCCGCTGGGTACCGTCCATTGGACGATGAAGTTGGAGCTGTTCGTCCCAGCTTTGGCGGTAAGGCCGGGCGTCGAGGGGATGTTGGAAGGCGTCGTCACGCTCGCGGTGTTCGAATGACCCGATAGGTTGTTTGCGTGGTCATAGGCTAGAACCGTATATGAGTACGACGTGCTTGGGGCCACAGAGGTGTCGCTGTAACTGGTCGAGCCGACGCTGGTGATGTGCGTGCCGTTGCGATAGATACGATAGCCGGCGAGGCCTGATCCACCCGAGTCACTGGATGCATTCCAGCTCAAGTTCACCTGTGTGGCGCTCGCCGGTACAGCAGATAAGCCGGTGGGTGTGTCCGGGGCGAGGGTATCTGGTGTCGTGACATCGGCCGGGGTCGACTGCTCCGATGTATTGCCCGCTGCGTCGTAGGCGCTCACGGTGTATGAATAGGAGGTACTGCCGGATACGGTATTGTCGGTGTAGCTTGTCGTGGCGCTGGTGCCGATTTGCGTGCCGCCGCGGCGAATTCGGTAGCCACTCACTCCTACGTTGTCTGTTGAGGCCGTCCAGCTCAGGTTCACAGAGTTGGAGTTCGGCGCCGAGGCGCTCAGTCCAGTCGGCTTAGCTGGTGCAGACGTATCAGTTGTGGTGAACGATCCGGCGCTGGTCGGGCTCAAATTTCCGGCGGCATCCCGAGCGCGGAGCGTGACTGTGTAGGCGCTCGCAGCCGACAGGTTGCTGAGATTGACGGAAAGCACGCTACCGAGCGATTGCCAGGCCCCCGAGTTGACTCGATAGTCATAACCCACTACGCCGACGTTGTCGGTAGCAGCAGCCCAACTGGCTGTTGCGGCAGTCATCGTGATGGCGCTGAAGCTGGGCGCACCAGGTGCACTAGGTGACGCCGTGTCGGGCGTGGTAAACGAACCTGTCGCGCTTGGACCAAAATTGTTTGCAGAGTCCCAGGCTCGAACTTCAAACGTGTAGCCGATGGCGGGAGAAAGACCTGTGAGATTGACTGATAGAACGTTGCCCAACGACTGCCAGGCCCCAGCATCAAGTCGATATTGGTAGCCGACAACTCCGACGTCATCGCTCGCCGCTCCCCAGCTTGCCGTCGCGGAGCTCATTGTGAGCGCACTGAAGGAGGGCGTGCCCGGTGCGCTCGGCGCTGTCGTGTCTGGTGTGGAGACTGTGACGCTCGAGGAGAAGCCGGACAGATTGCCGGCGCCATCAGCGGCACGCACGTGATAGGTGTAAGTCGTATTGGGCGACAGTCCGGTATCGGAATAGCTGGTCGAAGTTGGCGCTGCGATCTGTGCAAAGCCGGTGCAGCCGCCGCCTGTACAGCGTTCGACTCTGTATCCGGTCACGCCGACGTCGTCGGTGGAAGGGGTCCAGCTGAGATCAATCTGGTTCTGAGAAGCTATCGTCGCTTTCAAATCCGTGGGAATGCTGGGCGGCGTTGTGTCCGTTCCCGGTGTGACCGATGCCCCGGTTCGATTGCCGTTCGCGTCATACGAATAGTTGACGACGGTGCCGTCGGCAAAGGTGGCTTTCGTGAGCCGGCCCCTCGCGTCGTGCTCATAGGTGACCGAGGCACCTTGGGCGGAAGTGGATACAACGGTCGCGCACAGCGCGGCCATGGCCAACGTCGCCACTATGTTCCGTGTCATTGACGCTCGCTGATTTGAGTTCTTGTAATCGCCACGCCCGCTGCATGGTGATCTCCCTAATCGATAAAGCGACAAATGAGACAAGTCACCGTCACAGGGACAAGCGGCTGTCACAACTCCTCTGTGTGCTCCGTCAAGGGCTCCCTCGTTCGCGTTGGCGGCCTAGGAGAATTCGAAAGGTCGACAGGTGGCACGTTCACACTGAACGCCCTCAGTTCAAGCGCCTGCCCGCCAGGCAGCCGAACCGAATTCTCATGCAGGTGAATCTATAAGCCCCTACCGACGTAATCTACAGTTGTCAGCGCGAGGATTTCTGGCGAGTCCGGCAGGTCTATGGCAGTACCACATCACCCAATACTGAGAACCCCGTCACACGGCGGAAGTCGCAGAATTCCGTAACCTCGCTGCGTTTCACCGTCGTTGGCGGCAGATTATGGAAAGACACGAGTTCTCGGCCCTGATCGGGCGCCTCGAACGCCAGGCCGACGACAATCCTCAGTTTTATGCGATGAAAGTCGGCGCGCTCGCGGCGTTGGGCTATGCGTCGATCTTTCTCCTTGCGGTCATCATCCTCATCACCTTCTGGTTCACGTTCAGCCCGTTACTTTCGGGCGAACGTTTCCGGGCGCCGCTGGTCGTGGCTTGCGCCGTCGGGCTCGTGACATTGGTTGGAATGATTCGTGCGCTATGGGTTCGCATCGCCGAACCCTCGGGCTTGCGTGTCACTCGCGAAGAAACACCTCGGTTGTTCGAGGCGATCGATGAGGTCGCAGCGAAGATCGGTGCGGTGAGGGTGGATTCTGTTTCCGTCAGCGCCGAGTTCAATGCCTGCATCGTGCAGACGCCGAGCTGGGGCATCTTCGGCAATTATCGGAATCATCTGGAGATCGGCCTGCCGCTGGCGATGGTGCTCACCGTCGATGAGTTGAAAGCAGTGATCGCTCACGAGATGGGGCACTTGTCGCAGGCGCACGGCAAGTTCGGCGCCTGGATCTATCGTCAGCGGGTGACGTGGCATGCGTTGGAATCGAAGTTCAGCAATCCGGTTGGCATATTCGATCAGATTCTCGGCGCGTTCTATGGCTGGTACGCGCCTTATTTCTATGCGTACAGCTTCGTGCTCGCGCGCAATCACGAATACGTGGCGGACCGAGCGGCAGCGAATGTTACGAGCGCCGCGGCAATCGGCGCAGCGCTGACCAAGCTGGAGCTGGCCGGCCGTTTCCTGTCCGAAGTGTTCTGGAGACGTTTGTACGATCAAGTCGAGCGCCAGCCGACGCCGCCGTACATGCCGCATGCGGTGATGCCGCGTGCGTTCAAGGCAGCTGAGCAGCAATGGGCGAGGCCGGATTGGCTGGAGCAGAGTCTGAAGCGCTATGCCGCCGACGACGATACGCACCCCAGTCTCGCCGAGCGCCTGGCTGCGCTGGATATCGAGCCGGCGACGCCCGTGCACGATCCGGATCGTTCGGCGCTGACGTTGTTTCATCCAGCGACCGCCTCGCTGGTGAAGTTCTTCGACGACGAGTGGCAGCAGGACACTGCGCCGAAGTGGCGCAAGCGGCACACTGAGATCGCCGAAGCCAAGGCCAAGCTCACCTTGCTCGATGACGCCGAAGATGCGGCGCTCACCGACAAGGAGATCTGGGAAAAGGTGTTGCTGTTGCTGGAGATCGATCGCGACCAGCAAGCGATGGAAACGCTCGAGCACATCCTGACGCGCCAGGCAGAGCACCCCAAGGCGCATCTATTGATGGGACGGATGCTGCTGGATCGTAACGATGATCGGGGTTTGAAACATCTGCTGCTCGCGATCGAGCAGGATCTGGAGCTGACCGACGAAGCCGGTCGTGCAGGCTATGTCTACCTGATACGCCGAGGTCGCGAAAAGGAAGCGAAACGATTCTGGGCCAAGGCGCAGGATCTCTACGAGAATCCTCGACACATGCGGGATTCGCTCACCGACTGACGAGTGGACTGAGCTTGGACCGGTCGGCGCGCGGGCGCCGACCGATCCGTCCACCGTCATTGCCAGTTGTTGCGACTCTGGAATTCGCGCGCCTGGCGTTCTGCGTCGTCACGCGCCAGACCATAACGTTCCTGCAGCTTGCCGGCGAGAATCTCGGCGTGGCCTTCCATCTGGTCGATCTCATCGTCCGTGAGCTTGCCCCACTGCTCTTTGATCTTGCCCTTGAGCTGCTTGAAGTTGCCGCTTGCGATGTCTTTGTTCATGCGAGTCTCCGGTATCAGCTGGTCCCGCGTCGCGCCTGCGACGCGTGCGCCGTAATAACGACTCGCACCCTCGCAAAGTTCAACCTGGAATTTGTGAGCTATTTGCGGACGCGCAAAGGCTAGCGTTCTTCTGGCCAATGCCATGACGGGCGCTCGAGCAGGCCCTGGTCCTGCACGACGGTCTCCCCGAACTCCTTGCTGAGTTGAATGGCGTTGCAGCGCTCGTCCTGTTGCAGCGACGAAAGCAGCCGTGCGGAGTGAGAGACGACCCACACTTGAGTCGAGCGGCTGGCCGCAGAGATCAAGCGCGCGAGGGCCGGTAGCAAGTCGGGGTGCAGGCTGGTTTCCGGCTCGTTCAACACCATGAGTTGCGGTGGGCGCGGAGTGAGGAGTGCAGCGATCCACAGCAGATATCGAAGTGTTCCGTCGGAGAGCTCGGCGGCGCTCAGTGCTCGTAACAAACCGTGCTGATGGAACTCTACGGTGAATGCGTTGCCGATCTGACCGATGTCGATCGATGCGCCGGGGAAGGCGTCGGCGATGGCTTGATTCAGCTGCTGGACATCGCCGATCTCACGAATCGTTTGCAAAGCCGCGGCGAGATCGTGACCGTTATGACTCAACACCGGCGTACGCGTGCCGAGCTGAGGCTGGCGAATGGGAGAGTCCGCGTCGGTTCGCAAGTGATCGTAGAAGCGCCACGAACGGATCTGCTCGCGAATGGTGAGAATCTCCGGCGCGCGTTCGGCATCGAGGACTTGAGTGAGCATGCTGTCGAACGTCGCGAGATTCGAGGCGATGATATGCCACTCGCCACGTGCGTCGCGGGTGCGGACGACGGCGCCACGTCGATCGACGAGGAGCGAGGACGGCCGGAACTTCGGTCCCGCCCAGATGCATTCGCGTTTGATCTCCGGGTCGTAGCCAAATGCCGAGGTGCTCGGAGTTGGCAGTCCCAGGTCGATGGCGTAGTTGAATTCGGCGCCGGCAAAGCCAAGGCGCAGGCTCACCGGGTCGCGGCGCGGTCCGCCCTGTATCGCATGCTCGCCGCGTTTCATGGCGGCGGAGATGGTTTCGGGGCCGGCCCAGAGCGTCGATGACAGTCCACCCTCGCGCGCCAGTGAGGAAATGATGTTGCCCTGTGCGGTATCGGACAGCAGGCGCAGCGTGCGGTACAGATTGGATTTGCCGGTGCCGTTCTCGCCACTGACGATGTTCAGTTCCGTCAGCGGCGCGATGACGGAACGCAGCGAGCGGTAGTTGGCAATGGCCAGCGTGGTCAGCATTGAGTTCCCCTGAACGGGAGCGATGGTGCGCAGCGGGTCAGGCGAATCCGTCGCCCTGCGGGCAGCACCTCCCGAATCTCGACTTTACAGTGATCGCGTTTCCCGTCGAGTCCTGCCGGCGCTTTCTTGACAGGTCGGGTCCGCAGCCTTTAGCGTTCGCCCTTGCGCCGATTTGAGTTCAGCTTGCGGGCGCGTAAGAAATACGGCTAAAGCGAAGCAAACCCTGCTTGAGCTTTGGCGAGCGGGTTTTTTTATGCCCGCTTGCCGACCATGGACCGGTCGCCGTCGCTCTCCCGCCAGCCCTCATCGACGCCGTGTCTACGGAACAGCCGGGAGAGTGGCGTGAATCCTTCCATTGTGGTGCTCAAATTCGGCAGCTCGGTGTTACAGACCGAGGCGGATCTGCCACAGGCGATCGACGAGATCTATCGTGAGTGGCGCGCCGGCCGGCAGGTGATTGCGGTGGTCTCCGCCTTCGCCGGCGTGACGGATCGGCGTTTCGCGGAGAGTCGTGCAGCCACGAACGATTTGCACGAGCAGGCCGCCTGGGTCGCCGGCGGCGAGGAAGAATCTGGCACGAAGCTGGCCGCGGCATTGATCGCCAATGGCGTATCGGCCCGTTATGTCGATGCTCGCGAAGCCGGGCTGCGCGCACATGGCGAACCGCATGAGTCCACGCCGGTTGCATTGAACACCAGTTATCTCCACGAGCATTTGCGCGATCATGCTGTGCTGGTCGTTCCGGGTTTCGTCGCGCACGACATTCAAGGTCGCACGGTACTGCTCGGTCGCGGCGGTTCGGATCTCACTGCGCTGTTCCTTGCCAAGAATCTGGCCGCGCGCTGTCGTCTCTTGAAAGACGTCGACGGCGTGTATGAAAGCGATCCCGCGGTCATCGAGAACCACGCGCAGCGATTCAATCGTTTGAGCTGGCGCACGGCGCTGGAGATCGGCGGGCGGGTCATACAGCCGCGAGCGCTGCAGTTCGCGCAATCGCACGGACAATCGTTCGAAGTCGCGTGTGTCGGCTCGAACTTGTACACATTGGTCGATCACGGGCCCGATGACATCGCGAGCGTTCCGCACGAAACCATCCAGCCGCTGCGCGTCGTGCTGCTCGGTCTGGGCACAGTCGGTCTGGGCGTGTATGCACATCTGATCCGCCGGCCGGATTTGTTTCAGGTGGTGCGGATCGTGGTCCGCGATCTGGAGAAGCCCCGCCGGCTCGAAGAGGCCGATGTGGAGGTGCCGACGTCGCTGCTGTCGACGGACGTTTGGGAGGCCGTTACTCAGCCGGCCGATCTGGTCGTCGAAACCATGGGCGGGCTCGAGCCAGCCGGCGAAATCGTGCACGCCGCATTGCTGCGCGGCCGGGCGGTCGTAACAGCAAACAAAGCGCTGATTGCATCCCGCTGGTGGGAAAAGCTGGCGCGCTTCGCGGCGGGTGAGCGGCCTAGTTTGAAATTCGGGGCCGCGGTCGGCGGCGCCGTCCCGGTGCTCGAAACGGTGACGGAACTGGTCCGCCATGGTGGCGTCGTGAAGGTGCGCGCCATCCTCAACGGTACGTGCAATTTCATATTAGACGCGCTGGAGCAGCGGATAGACTTCGACACGGCGCTTGCACACGCCCAAGCCAAGGGCTTCGCCGAGGCGGACCCGCACGACGATCTGGTGGGGCTGGATGCTGCACGGAAACTGGAATTGATCGCGAGGGCGGCCTTCGGCGAGGCTTCGCACTTCGAGCTGAATGTGCGCGGTATCGTCGGGGTGACTGCCAGCGAGGCGGCGCTGGTGCGCGAGGAAGGGCTGAGCCTGAAGCTGGTCGGCACCTGCGAGCGAACCGAGGGGCATGTCCGGGGTGTAGTGAAACCTCATGAGCTCACGGAGGGTGATTTTCTGTCGGGCGCCCGTGCCGAGGAGAACCGGGTCGAGATCGTGGCGGGAAATGGCCAGACCGTGCGTCTGGCGGGCAAGGGCGCCGGCCGCTGGCCGACCGCACTTTCCATTCTGGGCGATGTCCATGAATACTTGCGGAATCGACGCATTGCTGTGGCGGACGAGCAAACGCAGCCCGCGGTGGTGAATGCATGATGGACAACACTGACAGGTACCTGGAACGGCATGAAAAAATCATTGCTGCTGATCGCGGCGCTGGCGCTGCAGACCGGTTGTGCGAAAGAGGATCCCAAGGCGGTTGGCGACGCGAAGGCGGACGCCCCGGCCGTGGCGAAGGTTGAGCTGGGAGAGTTCGGCTTGGACCTGAGCGCCGGCAATCCTCAGGTCAAGCCCGGCGACGACTTCTTCGCGTTCGCCAGCGGCAAGTGGTACGACACCTTCGAGATTCCGCCCGATCGATCCTCCTACGGCGCATTCCACAAGCTCAACGATGTGTCCGAGGTGCGGGTCAGGGACCTGATCGAGCACGCGGCCAAGGACAACCCTGCCGCCGGCACGCCGGAGCAGAAGGTGGGCGACTACTTCGCCAGCTTCATGGACGAGGCCGGCATCGAAGCCAAGGGCCTGCAGCCCATCGAGGCCGATCTCGCGCGCATCCAGGCGGCCAAGAACAAGAAAGACATCGCCACTTTGTTCGGCAGTCCGGGCTTCATGTCGACGTTCGGCATCGGCATCTCGCCGGACCTGAAGAACCCCAGCGTCTATTCGATCGAGCTCGGCCAGAGTGGCCTGGGCCTGCCGGATCGCGACTACTATCTGAAGGACGATGCCAAGCTCAAGGAGCATCGCGCCAAATACCAGGCGTATATCGAGCAGATGTTGACGCTCGGCGGCGTTCCCGATGCAGCCAAGAAGGCGCGCGGCATCCTGGATTTCGAAACGGCGCTGGCCAAAGTTCAGTGGCCGCTGGAAAAGCGTCGCGATGCCGAGGCGAACTACAACCCGCGCAGCAAGGCTCAGCTGGTCGCTTATGCGCCCGGCTTCGACTGGCAGGCGTTCTTCGATGCCTCCGATGTCGGCGCGCGTGAGAACTTCGTTCTCGGTCCGCTCACCGCGATTCGTGACAGCGCCAAGGTGCTGGATAAAACATCGTTGGACACGCTGAAGGATTACCTCACGTTCCATCTGCTGCGCACCAACGCATCGTTCCTGCCGAAGCGCTTCGACGAAGCGAATTTCGCCTTCTACGGTCAGCAGCTGCGCGGCCAGCCGCAACAGCGCGAGCGTTGGAAGCGCGGTGTGGCGATCACGAGCGACGCGCTCGGTGAGCTGGTCGGTCAGGTCTACGTCAAGGAATATTTCCCGCCCGAGTCCAAGGCCAAGATGGAAGTGCTGGTCGGCAACCTGCGCGCCGCGTTGCAGGAGCGGCTGGCGAATCTGAGCTGGATGAGCGAGCAGACCCGCAAGCGCGCCGAAGACAAGCTCAACACGTTCGTTGCGAAGATCGGCTATCCCGACAAGTGGAAGGACTACTCGGCGCTCGAAGTGAAGCGTGACGACATCATCGGCAACGTGCGCCGGGCGTCGATGTGGGATTGGAACCGGCAGATCGCCCGCCTGGACCAGCCCGTCGACCGCGACGAGTGGTTCATGAACGTCACCGACGTGAACGCCTATTACAACCCGCTCAACAACGAGATCGTGTTCCCGGCCGCCATTCTGCAGCCGCCGTTCTTCGATCCGGCCGCCGACGATGCGGTGAACTACGGCGGCATCGGCGCCGTCATCGGCCACGAGATCGGCCATGGCTTCGACGATCAGGGCCGCAAGTTTGCGCCCGATGGCAGCCTGACCGACTGGTGGACCAAGACCGACGCCGATGCGTTCGGAAAGAAGACCAAGGTGCTGGTCGAGCAGTACTCATCGTTCGACGCGCTGCCCGGCCTGAAGGTCAACGGCGCCACCTCGCTCGGCGAGAACATCGGCGATCTCGGCGGCCTGAACATGGCGTACGAGGCGTATCACAATTCGCTGAACGGCAAAGAGGCCCCGGTGCTCGACGGCCTGACCGGCGACCAGCGCTTCTTCCTGTCCTGGGCGCAGGTGTGGCGAACCAAGATCCGCGACGAGGCGCTGCGTGCACAGGTGCTGTCGGACCCGCACGCTCCTCCGTATTTCCGTGTCAACGGCGCGGTGCGTAACATGGACGAATGGTATGCCGCATTCAACGTGAAGCCTGGCGACAAGTTGTTCCTGCCGCCGGAGCAGCGAGTGAAAATCTGGTGATCGATCGCCCGGCGCTACGCCGGGGATGGCTCGTGGCGACGCTCGGCGTCGCCACCGTGGCCATGAGCACTCTGGCCGGCTGCAGTAAAGCGCCTCCCGAACCGCCGCCGGCCCCGCCACCGCTCAGCAAACAAGGGCTGTCGCTGTCCTCCTGGAAAGCGGCCAGCCCGGATCTGCACGATCGGCTGCTGCTCGCCAACGCCGCGGCCAAGGGCGACACCGAGGCCATGGTCATGGTGGCCACCGAGGTCGGCAAGACCAAGGAAGTGGCGAGCGCGATCGCCGCGCTAGGTGGCGACATTCAAACCCGCTTCGACGATGTAGGTTATCTGCGCGTGCGTCTCGCGCTGGATCGCTTTGCCGAGGTGAGCGCGCTACCTCATGTGCTCATGGCGCATCTCGATGGCGGTGGCGAGCGAGGTTTGTACAAGAACGATCGCGATCGGGTTCGCTATCCTTTGGCGGAAAGCTCTGCTTCGCAAGCCAGCACTGGATCGCCGCTTTACGCCACCGACACCCTGCTGGGCAGCGAGCTCGGCGCTCCTTCATCGACCTTATCCATCGAGATCGAATCCTTGCTGACGGCGGCGCTCAACGGTGAAAACAAAGTCCTGGCGCGCGATGAGGACGGCGGCAGGCTGCCCGGCGGCGGGCTCGATCTGTTCGCGCTCATGGCCAACCGGGCTTTCGAAGTTCACAGCACCCCGCTGCTGTTCGCCGCCGGCGCCTATGGCCACCTCGAAAGCGTGACCGGCGCGTCCAGCGCACGACGCGTCATCGCGGTGGGAGAGTTCGCAAACGATCGCCTTCCGGTGACGGCATCGCTGGGCCCGGCTGCCGATGGCGCCTTGAAGCCCGATGTTCTTTCGGCCGGCGGCTTTGCGAGTGCGGCCAGCGAGGCCGAGGCCTTGATCGCTGCCGCGCAGGCAGAGAATCTTCCTGCGGATGCTCGACACATTGCCTGGGCGCTGCGCATGAGTGCGCGGAGAGTCGATGGCTTGCAGTCGCACGAACAGGGCTTCGGCGTCATCGACACCGCAGGCGCGCTGGAGCTGCTGAGACAACTGCGCGAGCGGAAGTTGGACCTGCCCGATATCCAGACGCGCGCGCCGGTGAAAACGTATCTATCGCGTTTCCTGCCCGAGCCCGGCATCGGACAGGGTTTGTACGAGCGTGATGGCTGGCTGGCGGGTCAGAAGGACACCCGCAAGATAGCCTTGCTCCGACAGAGCGGCCCGGACACGCCGCTGACGTATGCGCTGCAGTGGCAAGGCAACGATGGAACATTCAAGACGACACAACAGGAAGTGTCACTCCCGTTCAACGAGGCCGTCGAAGTTCCGATCGAGATCACGGCTGCGACAGCCGGCGTGCATAGTGCGCAGCTGTATCTGATCGACAAGTCGAGTGAACTGCCGGTGCACGCTCTCATGACGACGATCGTTGCGGCGGAGCCGTTCACCGCGGCCAACAACTATCGGGTCGAGCATCGCGAACCATCGCTGCCCGGCGCGAGCGTGAAACGGTATTTCCTGGATGTGGTGCCGAATATTTCTTCCCTGCGGCTGGATGCAGGGGTGGGCGCCGGGCAGGTGCAGGTGACGCTCACCGGTGGCGGGTTGGATCTGTTGCCGTCCAAGACGATTGCGCCCGATCGGCCGGCAGTGCTGCTCGTGCCCTATCCGCCGCCTGGGGTCTATGAGCTGACGGTGCTGCCGGCCAACGCCGGTGCGAAGGATGTGCAGCTGGCGGCGTCGATTCGCTACGTCGACTCGCAGCTGGATGACAAAGTGCCGGGCGTCAACTCGACCACGTTCTGGCTGAACAATATCTACGCGCCTCTGCAGCGAAGCGAAATCCTTACCGAAGTCGGAGCGCGTCGCATGTTGAGAGATGCTGGCGGGCCGGTCGGTATGCGGGCCTACAACATCGAAGTGGAGTCCGGCAGCTCGTCGCTGCGAGTTGCGGCCAATCCTTCCGATGGACGCAGCCGCGTCGGTCTCTACCTGTATGACTGCGTCACCGGAACTTGCAGGTTGTGGGGCAGTGAAGTCTTTACGCGGCCGGTCGCGAAGTCGCTCGTCGTGCCAGCGCCGCGTGCCGGACTGTGGCGCGTCGTCGTCGATGCCACCGCTCCGGGAACGGCATTCGAGTACACCCAGATCGTTACGCATCCTCGTTTCGGCAGCGGCACCGTAGCGGGCGAGAACACGGCGCGCAAAACTGGCGCACGCTGGAATCAGAAGGTCAGCTTTCAAGTGGGCGCCGCGCCGCCTTTCGGTCAGGACCTGGTCGGGTTGATGGATGTCATCGATCCGGAGAGTGAAACGGAGGAGCGCGCCGCGCCGTTCAGCGATTGGCAGGCGACGGGCGATGCCCGCAATCGTCCGCTGCGTCCGTTGCGGCTTACGACTCAGGTGCTGCGGTTGGATGTCACAGGCGCCCCGGCGAGCGGATCGTGACATGAGCTGAGATTGGTGAACCCAGGTGCGCACGTCCATTCCTGGCGTTGCGTCCCAGAGTCTCGTATAAACCCGAAGCAACGCAGTGGAGGAAAGGCATGAGCACTGAGTTTGCAGACGTCGGTCTGATCGGCCTCGCGGTGATGGGCGAGAATCTGGCGCTCAACATGGAAAGTCGCGGCTTTCGCGTCGCTGTCTTCAATCGCACCACTGCTCGCGTCGACGATTTCATTCAGGGGCGCGCCCGGGGCAAGCGTTTCATCGGCGCGCACGATCTGAAGGAATTCGTCAGGGCTTTGCAGAAGCCGCGCAAGATCGTGATGCTGGTGAAGGCCGGCGCGCCGGTGGATCAGCTGATCGATCAGCTGCTGCCATTGCTGGAGCCCGGCGACATCATCATCGACGGCGGCAACAGTCTGTTCACGGATACGATTCGCCGTACCAAGCGAGTGGAAGAGAGCGGCCTGCTGTTCGTCGGCTCTGGCGTGTCCGGCGGCGAAGAGGGCGCCTTGAATGGTCCTTCGCTCATGCCCGGCGGCAGTCCCGCGGCGTGGCCGCACATCAAACCCATCTTTCAGGCGATCGCCGCACGCACGCCGGATGGCGAGCCGTGTTGTGACTGGATGGGCGAGAACGGCGCCGGTCATTTCGTGAAGATGGTTCACAACGGCATCGAGTACGGCGACATCCAGCTCATCGGCGAGACCTATGACGTGATGAAGCGCGTGCTCGGCATGAGCAATGCCGAGATGCACGAGGTGTTCTCTGAATGGAATACCGCAGAGCTCGACAGCTATCTGATCGAGATCACGCGCGACATCCTGGGCTTCGTCGACAAGAACGGCGAAGCGACCGTGGATCGGATTCTCGATGCGGCCGGTCAGAAAGGGACGGGCAAGTGGACCGTGGTCGAAGCGCTGGATGAAGGTGTCCCGCTCACGCTGATCGGGGAGGCAGTGTTTGCTCGCGCGTTGTCGGCGGCGAAGGACGAACGCGTGAACGCCTCCAGGCAACTCGAGCCCGTGGTGAGCGAGTTCAAAGGCGATCGCAAGCAGCTCATCGACGACCTGCGCCAGGCGCTGTACGCCTCGAAGATCATCAGCTACGCGCAGGGATATCAGTTGATGCGCGCGGCAGCGAAAACTTATCAGTGGAATCTGAACTATGGCGGCATCGCGCTGGTCTGGCGTGCGGGCTGCATCATTCGCTCGGCATTCCTGGGCGATATCAAGAAAGCGTTCGAGCGCGATCCTCAATTGGTCAATCTGCTGCTCGATCCTTTCTTCCGCGAAGCGGTGTCGACCCGTCAGGCCGGCTGGCGGCGTGCGATCGTGGCTGCAGTTCAAAGCGGCATTCCGGTGCCCTGCATGAGTGCTGCACTTTCGTACTTCGACGGTTATCGCGCGGAGCGCTTGCCGGCGAACCTCTTGCAAGCTCAGCGTGATTTCTTCGGTGCGCATACTTACGAGCGCATCGATCAGCCGCGCGGCAAGTTCTTCCACACGGATTGGACCGGGCACGGCGGCGCTACAACGTCGCGTTCGTACAGCGCCTGATCCAACCCGGTGCGTACGCTCTCGGAGCCGCCTTAATAAGTTATTAAACTGAGTGGGCCAGTATCCTTGGCGCGAATGTCCACGAATGGTACGGATTCCAAGTGAAGCTGCTGCTCGTCGAAGACGACTCCATGCTTGCCGAAACGATCTGCGACGGTGTTCGGCAGAATGCGTGGGCCATCGATCACGTTACAGACGCCGGGGCGGCGAAGCTTGCGCTGGTGGATCATGCCTATGCAGCAGTGTTGCTGGACCTGGGTCTTCCTGGCGATTCCGGGCTCACCGTCCTGAAGCGAATGCGGGAGCGCTACGATTCCACACCGGTGCTCATCCTGACGGCGCGAGGGCAGCTGAGCGAGCGCATCCGCGGCCTCGACACCGGCGCGGACGATTATCTGGTCAAGCCCTTTTCCTTCGACGAGCTTCTCGCACGAGTGCGCGCCGTCATGCGTCGTTCGCAGGGGCGCGTCATACCGACGATGTCTCATGGCGACGTGGTGCTGGATCCGGCGAAACGGCTGGTGACACGGGCGGGGGTGCGAGTCTCGCTCAGCTCGCATGAATACCGGACATTGTTAGCTTTGCTGGAACGTCCCGGTCACGTGGTGACCCGTGAGCACCTGGAGAACGTGGTCTACGGGACTGCGAGCAGCATCGAGAGCAATACGATCGCCGTCTTCATCCATCAGCTGCGCCGGAAACTGGGGGACGACATCATCACCACGGTGCACGGTCAGGGCTACACCATCGGCGTGCCTGTTTCGTGAACCGATCGCTTCAGAGCCGGATGATGCGGGCGCTCGGCCTGTCGATCACGGCGACGTGGATCGTCTCGCTGGCAATCGTGTTCATCTATACGGCCCACAGTCACAGCAGCATCGAAGACACCGCGCTCGAGACCATCGGTATCAAGCTTCTTCTGTCGATGCCGAGCGGCAAAGCGTCGGGCGCCTCGACACCCGGGCTGCAGTTGCGCGATGAGGTCAAGGCGGACGAGGAGCCGCTGTCCTTCCAGCTCTGGGAGGGCAAGACCCGTCTGATCGGCCGCACGCCGGACGCTCCTGAAATTCCGTTGCGACCGGATTTCGCCGAAGGCTTTGCCGACACGACTGTTGCAGGGAAGACCTGGAGGGCGTTCTCGATCTCCGACCGCACCGGCAACTTCTATGTGCAGGTCGGTCGGCCGCGTACGGTGGTCGATGAACACCTGCGTGCCGAAGCCCTCCTGACACTGAGCTTGTCGACGTTGCTGCTTGCGCTGACAGGGCTTTCGATGTGGGCCGCGGTGCGCAGATCGCTGCGGCCGATCGTGACGATCGCGAACGAAGTCAGGAATCGCCGGAAGTTCGACCTCGCGCCTTTGCCCGTAGCGGGCCTGCCAAGCGAAGTGGAGCCGTTGGTGGAGTCCTTCAACCAACTGCTGGAGCGACTCGACCGATCCGTTCAAGCCGAGCGGCGCTTCATCGGAGACGCAGCGCATGAGCTACGCACTCCCTTGTCCGCGCTGTATGGCCAGGCGGAAATCGCTTTGCGGGCAAGCACGATGGCAGACAAGGACGCCGCTGTCGTCAAATTGATTGGAGTCGCCGAACGCAGCACTCGACTCTCGGAACAGTTGCTGGATCTCGCGCGGCTCGAGGCTGGCGCCCATGCGCCGAAGCGTGAGCTCTACGATCTGGACGAAATCGTGGTTCACATCGCCAGCGAGTTCGACGTGGCTGCGCAAAAGGCAGATCGAACGATTCATCTGGTGACCGAACCCTGTGCGATTCTGTGCGACGTGGACGAGATCGGCATTCTGTTGCGCAACCTTGTGGACAACGCCTTGCGATACACCTCGGTGGGCGGGCAGATCCGGATTGCCTGCGGCCGCGCGACGAACGAACAGGGCGTGTTCCTGGAAGTGTCCGACGATGGGCCGGGCGTGCCACTCGAACAGCGGTCCGCCATTTTTGATCGATTCCATCGCGTGCCCGGCAGCGCGGCTCGCGGCAGCGGGATCGGATTGTCGCTGGTTGCCGAGATTGCGCGCTTGCATGACGCGAGCATCGAAACCGGCGATGGCATCGGCAGCCCGGGTTTTCGCGTTCGCATCGTCTTTCCCGCCGCGCCAGCGAGCCGGTCTTAAGAAGTCGTTAATAACTCTAAGAAGTTCCTAAATCCTGTTCGTCACCATGGCGTCGAAGCGATGACATCAGCTCATCGCGCCATGGAAGAGGAAAGGATATGTCTCGAGCGCCATGGAGCGCGGTCACTGCGCTCTTCGTGAGTGCATGCGCGACTCAGCCGGACTACCGCAGTCCTGCAGACAGTTTGCCAGCTGAATGGAACAACAAGACCCAGGTCGTGCAGGGCTCGACAGGCATCGACGCTGCGCGTGAAACCTGGTGGACGGAGCTCGGCGATCCGGCGATCGACGCTCTCGTGGCTGCGGCGTTGACCGACAATCCAACGTTGGCCGAGGCGGCTGCTCGTGTCGATCAGGCCAGGGCGATCTTTTCCATCCAGCACGCCCAGCGCTCTGCGCGAATGGATGTGACCTCATCTTCAGCACGCGAGCGCGTCGGCATCGTTGGCAACAGCGGAACGACCAACACGACGTGGCAGACGACGAGCTCGATCGGGCCCGCTCTGTCTTGGGAGATCGATTTGTGGGGCCGTGTCAGGCAGAGCACGTTGGCAGCGCACCGGCGCCTTCAAGCACGCGATGCTGATGCACGCGACGCACGCTTGTCGATCAGTGCTGAAGTCGCGCATGGCGTATTGTCACTCCGCGCTTGCAACCTTCTGCTTGCAATCCGCGATGCCGACATCGCTTCGCGAGAGAACGAATTGGCGATCATTCGCACACGGGTGAGGCTCGGCACGCTTCCACCCGTCGATGTCGCTGCTGCAGAGAGCAACCTTGCCACCGTGCGCATCGATCGCATCGCGCAGGAGCAGGTGTGCGTGCAGACCGTCGACGCGCTTGTCGCTGTGAGCGGTCGCCCGGCGCACGAGGTGAAAGCGCTTCTCGACGTTCCACTGACATCGGATCGCAATGACGACCCGGCGGCGCAGATGCCGAGTGCCCCTGTAATCGTTCTCGATCTGCCCGGAACCATTCTTCTTGCTCATCCGGCAGTGATCGCCGCTGAACGCGAGGTTGCCGCTCGGTGGTCGGAGATTTCCGTGGCGCGTGCGGAGCGGCTTCCTCGAATCGATTTGGCTGCTGTGCTCACAGGCCAGTGGATTCGCGCCTTCGGTTCGACCGACTCGTTCACCACGTTGTCGGCTGCTCTCGGTGTCTCTGCGCCGCTCTTTGATGCGGGCGCGGGCGCTGCAGAGGTCGCTCGCGCCGAGGCGAGTTATCGCGAGGCGGTGGCGACATTGAACGCCACTCTCCGTGAGGCGGTGCGCGATATCGAAGATGGATTGGCCGCGCAGGATTCATCGATTCGTCGCGCAGAAGTTTCGCGGCAGGCTGTATCGGCTGCTCGTTACACGCTCAGTGCGAATGAAGCGCGTCGGCGTGCAGGTTCGATTGGAGCGTTTGAGCTCGAAGAGTCGCGTCGGCAGCTCAACCGAGCCCAGGAAAGCGCGATCGTCGCCGCTCGCGATCGAGCGCAGGCGTGGGTGGATCTGGTTCGACGCTCCAGCGTCGGCTCGGGATTTGTTTCTGAACTTGGAAGGGAGTCTCTGCGATGAACGGCATCAATTCTCGAGCGGTCGCTGCAGTAGTGATGCTCGGAATCATCACGGCGGGTTGGTACTTGCTCTCTGGCGCCAGCGAAGTGCCGATCTCCGCAGCTGAAGAACAGCGTACGCCGGCATTGACCGTCACGACCGCTACTGCTCATCGCGCGATCTGGCCCGTGACTCTCGCAGCAGCCGGCTCGATTGCACCGTGGCAGGAGGCGAGCGTCGGCGCGCAAGTGGGGGGATATCAGCTCGTCGAAGTCCGAGGGAACGTGGGCGACCGGGTTCGTCGCGGCGAGGTATTGGCGCGAATGGACTCGGCACTTCTCAGGGCCGAGGAAGCACAACTGCTCGCCAACGACGAGCAGGCAAAGGCCGATCGTGAGCGAGCGCTGGCGCTTCAGAAAGAGGGTGCGATCAGCGATCAGGAAGTCTTGCAGTTCGTCACAGCGGCTAAGGTTTCCGCCGCGCTGCTGGCGGCGAAGCGCTTGCAACTGCGCTATACCGATGTGATCGCGCCCGACGATGGCGTGATCAGTTCGCGTAGCGCCACCCTTGGCGCAGTATCTGCGGCGGGCGAGGAGCTGTTTCGACTGATCCGGCAGAGCCGGTTGGAATGGCGAGGCGAGCTCACAGCGTCACAGCTTGCCAGTGTGGCCAAAGGTCAAAGCGTCGAACTCGCACTTCCGGACGGGAGCACTGCCACGGCTAGAGTGCGCGACACCGCGCCGAACTTGGACGCGCGTTCGCGGCTTGGCCTGGTCTATGCGGATCTCACGTCGGGTAGCAACGCACGTGCGGGGATGTATGCAAACGGCCAGGTTGTAGTCGCAGAGTCCTCTGCGCTGGTCGTGCCGGCAGAGACTATCGTGCTGCGCGATGGAAGAACCTATGTCGTGAAGCTTGCCGACGATCATCCGACGCCTTCGGTCGCACTCCAGTTCGTAACGCTCGGCCGCCGTCGACATGACGAAGTCGAGATCGTCAGTGGCCTGGACGAGACGGCGATCCTCGTCAGCTCCGGTGCAGGCTTCCTGAGCGATGGAGATATCGTCCGCCTCGCGCAGGACACGCGGCCGCTCCAGTCCAGCACCGTCCGTGAGAGTGAGGTGGCGCTATGAATCTCGCCACCTGGTCGATCCGCAATCCGATCCCTTCGGTGCTGCTGTTCGTCCTGTTGAGCCTGGCAGGGTTCTGGGGATTCGCGCGCCTGCCGATTCAGGATCTCCCGGACCTCGATCTTCCTGCGGTAACGATCACTTTGATTCAGCCGGGCGCTGCGCCTGCGCAGCTCGAAACTGAAGTGGCGCGGAAGGTCGAAGATGCGCTCGCGACGCTGAGCGGCTTGAGGCATCTGCGCACTTCGATCACGGATGGCATGGTCTCGATTCAAGCCGAGTTCGAACTCGAGAAGTCATTGTCCGATGCACTGATCGAAACCAAGAATGCCGTCGACCGTGTGCGCTCCGACTTGCCCACGGACTTGCAACAGCCGACTGTCGCGGCCGTGACATTCGCTGGCGGCCCCATCCTCACGTACTCGGTGTCATCGTCGCGAATGGATGAAGAGGCGCTGTCCTGGTTCGTCGACGATGCACTCGCGAAAGCAGTGCTGGAGGTCGCGGGCGTCGATCGCTTGGAGCGAGTCGGCGGGGTGCAACGAGAAGTTCGCGTCGAAGTCGACCCGGTTCGACTCGCAGCGCTGGGGCTCACTGCCGCCGATTTGTCTCGCGCGCTGCGCGAGGTTCAGCAAGAGTCATCCGGTGGGCGCAGTCAACTGGGTGGCGCGGAGCAGTCGATCCGCACGGTGGCGCTTGCGGCGCAGGCGTCCGAGCTTGCTGCACTCCCGATTTCGCTGCCGGGCGGCCGGTATGTGCGCCTCGATGAAGTTGCGACTGTCCACGACTCACAAGCCGAACGAACGCAGGCCGCATTGCTCGATGGTCGTCCAGCGATCGGATTCAATATCTATCGAGCGAAGGGTTACGACGAAACGAAGATTGCCGAAGGCGTGACGGCCGCGCTCGGTCGGCTTCGCTCCGCCGATCCCGCGCTCGACTTCGAGCTGGTGTCGAGCTCCGTCGCGTACACGCTCGAGCAGTTCGACGGTTCGATGGCGATGCTCTACGAAGGCGCAGTGCTTGCGATCTTCGTGGTGTTCCTGTTCCTGCGAGACTGGCGTGCAACGTTGATCGCGGCGGCGGCGCTGCCGCTGTCCATCTTGCCGGCGTTTGCTGCCATGTATTGGCTGGGCTACTCGCTCAACACGCTCACGCTGCTCGCGCTGGCCGTCACCGTCGGCATTCTCGTGGATGATGCGATCGTCGAAATCGAGAACATCGAGCGACACCGCAGATTGAAAAAGACGGGGCTCGACGCCGTGAAAGATGCTGTCACCGAGATCGCCCTGGCGGTGATCGCCACGACGATGGCGCTGGTGGCGGTGTTCCTTCCGACCGCGCTCATGGGTGGAGTGCCGGGGCTTCTGTTCCGCCAGTTCGGCTGGACCGCGGTGATTGCGGTGCTCGCCTCGCTGCTGGTCGCGCGACTGGTGACGCCGATGATGGCGGCTTATTTGCTAAAGGGAGAACCGCGAGAGGAGAGACACGATGGCCGCATCATGTCTTGGTATCTCGGCGCCGTTCGCTGGTGTCTGGGTCACCGCAGGGCCACAGTCGCAGCCGCAGTTGCGTTTCTACTCGGATCGCTCGCGCTTGTGCCGTTGATACCTACCGGCTTCATTCCGCCCTCGGATAGCGACTTCACCAGCGTCTCCATGGAATTGCCACCGGGGAGTTCGCTCGACAGCACGCAGCGGCTGGCCGAGCAGGCTCGATTGGCAGTGCAAGACATCGATGGGATTCGCAGCGTCTTCACGACGATTGGCCAACCGCAGGGGGGCGAGGGCGGCGTCCAGGCCGGCGAGGTGCGCCGCGCCCTTTTGACCTTGATATTTCCACCGCGTGGCGAGCGCCCGCGTCAAGCAGAGATCGAAGCAGCGGTGCTCGCGAAGTTGGAGGCGGTGCCGGGTGCGCGCTTTGCTTTTGCGGGCGGTGATCCAGGAAACGCTTTGCAGCTGATCCTCGCGAGCAACGATAGCCGTACGCTGAAGGCGACAGCGCAGGCATTGGAGCGAGAGCTGCGGGGCGTTCCTGGCCTATCGAACATCAGAACGACCGCAAGCCTCGAGCGCCCTGAGATCGTCGTGCATCCCGATCTGCAGCGGGCCGCAGAGCAGGGCGTCACGGCTGCCGCGATCGGAGAGGTGCTGCGAGTCGCAACGAGTGGCGATTTCGACGCAAATGTCGCGCGACTCAATCTCGACAATCGACAGGTCTACATTCGTCTGCGGCTGGCCGACGACGCACGAGAAGATCTCGACGCCATCGCCGGCATGCGTGTGAACGGCCGCGACGGACCGATACCGCTGGCCAGCGTTGCGAGTTTGTCTTTCTCTAGCGGACCGTCTCAGATCGATCGCTATGATCGGCGCCGCTATGTCACTGTCGAAGCGGATCTGGGCGGAATGCCCCTCGGTGAGGCGGTGGCGGCGGCAGCAAAGCTGCCGTCGGTACGTAACATGCCGGCGAGCGTCGAGCTCATCGAAGCCGGCGATGCGGAGCTTGCAGCCGAGCTGTCGGGTGGATTCGGTATGGCGCTGCTGGTGGGTGTGCTCTGCATCTTCTGCGTGCTGGTGCTGCTCTTCAAGGATTTCCTGCAACCCATCACGATCCTGTCCGCGATTCCGCTATCGGTGGGCGGCGCGTTCCTTGCGCTCCTGGTCGCAGGCAGCGAGCTCGGCGTGCCGGCGATGATCGGTCTGGTCATGCTGATGGGGATCGTCACCAAGAATTCGATCCTGCTGGTCGAGTACGCGGTCGTCGGAATCAATGAGCGCGGCATGTCGGTGCGCGATGCGCTGATCGATGCATGTCACAAGCGCTCGCGTCCGATCTTGATGACGACCGTCGCCATGATTGCCGGCATGTTGCCCATCGCCCTCGGTCTGGGCGCCGATGCGAGCTTCCGGCAGCCCATGGCCATCGCCGTGATCGGCGGACTGGTGAGCTCGACAGCACTGAGTTTGCTGGTCGTGCCGGTTGCCTTCACTTATCTCGACGCGTTCCATCGTTACGTCGCACGACTTGTGAAGTCACGCACGGGTATTGCGTCCGAAGAAGTCGCGCCAGCGATAATTCATGTCGAACGTGAGTAGCAATCAACGGAAGCTGCGCACAAAAAATACCGCAAGCGATATGTGTTGAATCCGGGTCGCCGATGGGAGAGGGTTGCGACGTCACCCTCCCAGTGACATGTCCCGGTACAGATCACGCCTTGCCGGGCGAGAGTGGAAGGAGAACACCGCTGGCAACGGATCTGCTGGGTGTCGGCGCCGCGGACCACAAAGTCCGTGACGGTGGACTTTGACTCCGCGGCGTCCGTTTATTTCTCGTTACTGGCTGCGCATCGGCTGACTGTTCGGCGGGGGGCGCAGCCGGTCGTACTTCCTGCCGAACTGCATCTCCAGCGCGATGCCGATCTCCGGGCTCGGCTCGCGATCTTCGACGAGTTTGCGGCGTGGCCAGGAGACGCCGCCGCGCAACTCGAGAATCAGCCACTCGGGTGTCAGCTGGCGGCGCATGATCAGTCGTGCGGCCGTGCGCGTCATCTGGACTTCATTGTCCGTTGCACCTTCCACCTGGGCCTGCCATGCAAGTCCGGTGCGTTGGCCGACACTTTGAAACAAGGTCAACTGCGAATACCACTCCACGCCCTGGGTCTCCTCGGTGAACTTGCCCAGGTTGCTCCAACGCAGCAGAAAACGATCCGAGATCACACGATCGAGATTGATACGCGTGGTCGTGCCGAAGCCTTCGGTGTTCTGCCAGAACACGGTCTCGCGCGCGGTGAAAACATATCGGTCGGCGAAGGAACGAACGACTTCATAGCGAGCGCGGGCGTAAGGGTCGAGCGGCAGATCGATGCGCACGCCGACGCCGGCATCGAAGTCGTTGCCGGTGCGCTCGGGGCTGGAATAGCCCAGGCCGACCAGCACGCTTTCATCTTCGAGCGTGCCGAACTGGCGCGTCGGCAACGCATCGAAATAATCTTCGGTATCGCTGATGTAGTCTTCTTCGCCGACGCGCCCAGCGAATGCGGAGATGCGCTCATCCCACTGCGGCAATTGCAGACGGGCTCTGAAACGCAATCGCGGGTCGAAACCATCGTACTTGCTCCAGAGCGCGCCGGTGGTCACGGTGCCGTAGGTCGCGTGATACTCATCGCGGTACACCTGGTTGCCGAACAAGCCATCGAGCCATGCGGATGATGCGCACGCCGTCACTGTGAGCGTCCGACGCACCCGTTGTAGGACGCCTGGTTCCGCACTGGGCTGAGCGCAGATTTCCATCGGGCTCTCTTCGTCGTCCTCATCCACCGGGGGACCGGCCGCCTCAGGATCCTCCGACTCAGGCGCGCGTTCCGATGGGCGCGGATCACCTTCGTCCTGTTGCAGAACCGGGTCGCGCAACGGGCCCTGATTCACGTCCTGCGGGTCGGGCTCGGGCTTGTCCCCCGGCTGCTCCCATCGTTCCGGCGCGTCGTCTGCGACACCCGGTGCGGGCTGAACGGGTTCATTCTGCGGCGGCGGCTCGGCGCCGGGCTCGGGCGTTTGCGCCTGGGCAGGCGTGCTCTGAAACAGACCCCATGTCAGGGCGAGCGCGACCGCCATGGCGGCGGGCCGTGGCGCGTAACGCTGTGGAACAGATCTGAGCCTTGGCGCGTCCGCACCCATATGTCCTGTTTTTGCCGGTAGTCTCGGGGAAATCAACGCAACCGCATTGCCGGAGTTCCTTGTTGGACCTCGGGTCCGTTTATCATGGCCGACCTGTTTCTGTCGTCGAGGGTATCGCCCATGAGGTATCTGCACACTATGGTGCGCGTCACGGATCTGGCGGCTTCCCTGCGCTTCTATTGCGAGGCGCTCGGTTTGCGCGAGATTCGCCGCATCGAAAATGAAAAAGGCCGTTTCACCCTGGTGTTCCTGGCAGCGCCGGGCAACGAGGATGCACAGGTGGAGCTGACTTACAACTGGGATCCGGAGCAGTACGGCATCGGACGCGCTTTCGGTCATCTGGCGTATGAAGTCGACGACATCTATGCAGCCTGCCAGCGTCTGATCGATCATGGCGTCACCATCAACCGTCCGCCGCGCGACGGCCGCATGGCGTTCGTACGCTCACCTGACAATATCTCGGTCGAGTTGCTGCAGCGGGGCGGCTCGCTCGAGCCGCGCGAGCCCTGGAAGTCCATGGGCAACACCGGCGAGTGGTAGAATCCGTGCCCGCCCGAGCCCCCGTTCATCTGTGATTCGATTGCTCCAAGGAGTCTGTTCCATGTCCGCCCCCATCTTTAACGCCGAGCGAGAAGAGAAGCAGCCCGAGAAGACCGACCGTCCGGAGACCTTGGCGGAGCAGCTCTCGTTCAAGTCGCGTTTCGTGCTGGTGTTCGGCGAGATCAATCACGTGACTGCGCGCAATGTGTGCGAAAGGTTGATCGCGTTGTCGCAGCAATCGGATGCACCGATCCGCGTGTTGATCTCCTCGCCTGGCGGTCACGTCGAATCCGGCGACGCCATTCATGACATGATTCGTTTCATCAATGCGCCGGTCATCACCATCGGCACCGGCTGGGTGGCCAGCGCGGGCACGCATATCTTCCTGGCGGCGGAAAAGCAGAACCGCGTGTGTTTGCCGAACACCCGCTTCATGATCCACCAGCCGGCCGGCGGCGCCGGCGGCCCCGCGGCCGACATCGCCATTCAAGCCAAGGAAATCCTGCGCACGCGTGAGCGCATCGCGCGCACCATCGCCAAGCAGACCGGTCGGCCGTACGAGAAGGTCGTCGTCGATCTGGAACGTGACTTCTGGCTGAGCGCCAGCGAAGCCATCGAGTACGGCATCGTGTCGCGCGTGGTCGAGTCGTACAAAGATCTAGCCTGATCTCTCGGCGAGACACGCCTTTACCTGGGCCCGGAACCATTGCGAGGCCGGGTCTTCGTCGACGTTGGAGTGCCAGTACAGGAAGGACTCCAACGGCGGCGCTTCGATGGGGAAGGGCAACAGCTGATTGTGGTGGGCGCGATTGACGATCACTGCCTGGCTACGAGTCATCGTAGCCAGCAGCTCGGAGCGACTCACCACCTGGCTTGCGGCCGCATGCTGCTGACAGCGCATCCTGATGTGCCGGGACATCCCCAATCGCGCCAGCGCGCTGTCCTCATAACCGCCGCCACGACGGCGGCCTGTGATCAGGATGTGCGACAGGGACGTATAAGTCTCGATGTCCAGCTTCCCCTGCACGACCGGATGATCGGCCCGTGCGAGCACCACCAGCGGTTCGGAACCGATCCGTTCGCGTCGCACATCGTTCGATAGCGGCAAAGCCACATCGATCGCCAGATCGATCTCGCCACTTTGCAAATCTTCTTCCAGGTCGCGGCGATCGATCCGCACCGAGGCGATGCCGACGTGCGAAGCTTCGCCATTGATGCGGGTCATCAATGCGGGCAGAAAGCTCAGCTCATGCGATTCGCGGGCGGCAATGGTGAAACAGCGTTGCGCGGTGCCGGGCTCGAAGTGCCCGACGCGCTGGAGCATCTGCTCCAGATTGCCGAGCGAGCTTGCGATGCTGTCGGCCAGCGAGCGGGCCAACGGCGTCGGAATCATTTCATGGCCCCGCCGTTCGAAGAGCGGATCGTTCAGCAACTCGCGCAACCGACCGAGCGCATGGCTGACCGCGGGTTGGGATAAGTGCAGACGCCGGCTGGCCGGAGTAATGCCACCCTCGCGATAGATCGCGTCGAACACCGTGAACAGGTTGAGATCGATTCTGGACAGCTGCATAGGGGCCTCCGGCGCCCGTGGATCGTCCGATCTTATCGCCCGCCGCCGGGCTGTCCATGCATACCGCCGATCCGGCTCCATTCACACAATGCATTGGCGCCCGGCACCGGCCAGACGCAACTTAGCGCATCGAGCAATACTGGTTGACCTTCAAGAGGGAACGAGCATGGATTTCGAATACAGCCCCCGCGTGCGCGATCTGCAGGCGCGCCTGTTGAAGTTCTTCGACGAGCACATCTATCCGAACGAAAAGCTCTACGAGAACGAGGTGGCGCAGAACCGCCGCAACGGCGATGCCTTCGTCCCGACCAGGATCATCGAGGATCTGAAGGCCAAGGCACGAGCCGCCGGGCTCTGGAACCTGTTCCTGCCGCACTCGCCGCGCGCGCCGGAAGGCCTGTCGAATCTCGAATATGCACCGCTCTGCGAAATCATGGGTCGCGTGCCGTGGGCGCCGGAAGTATTCAACTGCTCCGCGCCGGACACGGGAAACATGGAAACCATCGAGCGCTACGGCACCGAGGAGCACAAGGACCGATGGCTGGCGCCTCTGCTCAAAGGCGAGATCCGCTCCGCCTTCCTCATGACGGAGCCGGCGGTGGCGTCGTCGGATGCAACCAACATCGAATGCAGCATCCGCCGCGAGGGCGATGAGTACGTGATCAACGGCCGCAAGTGGTGGTCGAGCGGCGCGAACGATCCTCGCTGCAAGCTCTACATCGTCATGGGCAAGACCAATCCTGAGGCCAGCAAACATCAACAGCAGTCGATGGTGCTGGTGCCGGCGGATGCGAAAGGCGTCACCGTGATGCGCCACTTACCGGTGTTCGGCTACGACGATGCTCCCCATGGTCACGCGGAGGTCGATCTCGTGAATGTGCGAGTGCCGGTGTCGAACATTCTGCTCGGTGAGGGCAGGGGCTTCGAAATCGCCCAAGGCCGGCTGGGGCCGGGACGCATCCACCATTGCATGCGATCCATCGGTGTCGCGGAACGGGCGCTGGAACTCATGTGCAAACGGTTGAGCTCGCGAGTGGCGTTCGGCAAGCCGGTGGCGGCGCAGTCGGTGTGGCACGAGCGAATCGCGGATGCGCGCTGCATGATCGACCAGGCGCGCCTACTGGTGCTGAGAGCGGCGTACATGATGGATACGGTGGGAAATAAAGTGGCGAAGCAGGAAATCGCGCTGATCAAGGTCGTCGTACCGAATATGACTTTGCAGGTGCTTGATTGGGCGATTCAGGCACACGGCGCTGGCGGCGTATCCAACGACTTCCCGCTGGCGAAGCTGTGGGCTGGCCAGAGGACGCTGCGTCTTGCTGACGGACCGGATGAAGTGCACCGGAATGCGATCGCCAAGCTGGAATTGGCGCGGCATGTTCCGAAACCGGGAGCAGAGGTGGAGATGCCGGTTACGCGGGGGAGTTGATTGCGTCTATGTAAGAGGCGTCGGTGGTTCGCACTACGCCGACTGGATTAACGCTGCGTGGATCCTGAGGCCTTGGTGGTCTGCGGCGTCTCGAGGGGTCGGTGCTCCTTCCGGCACCGTGCCCCTCCTGCGACCGCGCTATCGCGCGGCCCGTGGGTCCCATCCCTGGGCGCACTGCTCCGGCAAGGTCCCTCTTGTCCGAAGCTGACGGAAGAAGCACTGACCCCTCGAGCCGCCGCCGAAACGTCAGCTGTGCTTTCGCGCGTGACGCAGATCCGATCGACGCCCTGACTCTTCGAGCCACCACTGCAACCTTTTCCGGCGAGAGCACGTCTCAACCTCCGTGAGCGCCGGACGGCGGCGTTGGAGGAGCGGTGATGAACTTCGTGCTGGTTGTATTCGCCTGGTGTGTGCTGTTCGTGCTTGCCTGGCCGCTGGCGCTGCTTGCCATTGTCTTGTTGCCGCTGCTTTGGCTGCTGTCGTTGCCCTTCCGGGCGCTGGGCGTGGTGGTGGAGGCGTTGTTTGCCTTCATCAAAGCGCTGCTTTTTCTTCCCGCTCGTCTGCTCGGTCACAGGGGCTGAGCAGAGAACTCAACTCGCCGCGAGGATCGTCCGTTTGATCACGGTTTCCAGCACAGGGACTTTGTAACCATTCTTGGCCAGCGGGGTTGCGCTACGAATGGCGGCGGCAGCGGCTTCGGTGGCAGCACGTTCGTCGAGATGACGGCCTACCAATATCTTTTCCGCGTCCACCGCTCGCCGCGGCACGGGTGCTACCCAGCCTAGAACGATCTTCGCGGTCGCCACCGTATCGCCATTCATTTGCAGTACGACGGCAACGTCGCAGATCGGCCAGTCGTAGCTGTCGCGCTCGGTTTGCTTGTGATACGCGCAACGAGTGGTTGGCTGGATCGGCGGGACGCTTATGTGAGTGAGGATCTCGCCATCGGCGATGATGGTGTCTCGGTCTCGCTTCATCGAGGGTGGCAGCAAGAAGTCCTTCAATGCAGCCGTGCGCGATGAGCCCTTGCCCAGAGTGAGATGCACGCTCGCGTCATAAGCCAACAGCGGCGTGGCGAGCGTCGAGGCATGAACCATCACGGTCTGTCGATTCTCGAAGATGGCGTGATGCTGGTGCTCGCTGTGATCTGCCTCGGCGACTCGATGAAAATGCTCGTTCCGGAAATACCAGCAGCGAGGTCGCTGCAATAAGTTGCCGCCGATGGTTGCTGCATTCCTGACTTGAGGCGTCGCTGCATGAGCAGCCGCTTCAGCCAGCGCTCGGTAATGCGACCGGATGCCGGCATGGCGTTCGACCTGCGCCAGAGTCACAAGAGCCCCCAACTGCAGTTCGGTGGCATCGATTTTCACTTCGCCGAGCGAAGGAATCGATTTGAGATTCACGACGCGCGTCGGCTGGACGATGCCTTCCTTCATCAAGTCCAGCAAATCCATGCCGCCCGCTTTCGCGACCACCGGCGCATCGGGCGTCGTCGTCGCTAGCAATGCGGCGGCTTCATCGATCGATTTCGCATCCACCCACTCGAAGCTTCGCATGTTCACTCCGCGCGCAAAGCCGCGAGGACGTTCGCGGGGGTCATGGGCAACGTGTAGATGCGCTTGCCGGTAGCATTGAAGAACGCGTTGGCGATTGCGGCAGCCGTTGCGACGTTCGCCGGTTCGGCGACGCCGCGGGCGTCGGTCGAAGATTGGCCGCCAAGCAGTTCGATCAGATGCACTTCGATCTGCGGCGTCTCGCGAGAGCCGACAATCTTGTACTGATCGATGTTGGTGTTGAGCTGCACGCCAGTCGGCGCGTCGAGGCGCCGGTCTTCATACAACGCATAACTCACGCCCTGGACTACGCCGCCAAGAATCTGACTCTCGACCAGCTTTGGGTTGATGGGGCGACCGCAGTCGTGCACGGCGACCATGCGCTCGACTTTGACCACGCCCGTTTGCGTATCCACACATACTTCCGCGAACTGCACGCCGCCAATGGCGTGTGGGCTGATGTTCAGTTCACCGGCCTTGCGGGCGTAGCCCTCGTAATCGTCGCGGCGATCCGCGCGATGGACGAGCGTTTCGATCTCGGCGCGCCGCAAAGCTTCGGCGAAACCGAGCGAAGTTTTTGGATCGCTGCGATGTTCGATACGCCCGTTCCTGAAAACGAGATCGTCCGCGTTTGCGCTCAGCAGCGGTGCGACTCTATTGGCAATGTCGCGAGCGGCCGAATGAGCGGCATTTCGGGCGGCGGGCGTCAGCGAACTGGTGACACGGCTGCCGCCAGAGGGTGGGCCAGGAGGGAAGCGTGAATCGCCGACATGAATGCGTATGTCTTCTGCCCGCAATCCCAATTCTTCGGCGACCACTTGAGCGAACACCGTGCGTGTGCCCGTGCCGATATCCTGCGTGCCGCAGAAAGCTTCGACGGTGCCGTCGCCTGCGATCCGTAGCTCACAGGTCGTGTAGCTGTTGACGATGTAAGGCCACATGGACTGTGCCATGCCGATGCCGCGCTTGATCGGGCCCGAATCGCTGCCTGGTGCGCGTCGACGAGTCCAAACGATCTTCTCCGCACCGATGCGACGCTCGACTGCGCGTGCACGGACGTCGTCGGCGTCCCGCGTATCGATCTTGTCTCGCAAGGCGATGGGGTCGATGCCCAAACGATCGGCGACTGCGTCGATGGCCTGTTCGAATGCGAATATTCCTTGCGCCTGACCCGGGCCGCGGAATGCAGCGCATGGGCCGGCGTTCGTGAAAACATCGTAGTGTTCGATATTCACGTTCGCGCACGGATACATACTGTGATGGCACATACCGACGCCGGCGCCAGCGGCGACACCGCCCGTGCCGAAGCTGTGCAGTTCGATGGCTGTCAGCGAACCATCGCGCTTCGCGCCGATCTTCAGGCGTTGCAGGCTGCTGGGACGATTGCCGACGCAGACATGCTCCTCGCGCCGATCCAGTACCAAACGAACAGGTGCGCGCGCCTTGCGCGATAGATGGACGGCGAGCGTGCCGTAGTTGCCGATGCCATATTTCGCGCCGAAGCCACCGCCCGTGTAGTCGCTGATCGCGCGAATCTTTTCCTTCGGCAGATCGAAGATCTGAGCTGCCTCGTCGCGGACGCTCATGACGTGCTGTGTCGATGCGTAGATCGTGAGTTCTTCGTCACGCCACTCCGCGACGACGCCATGAGGTTCGAGCGGCGTATGAGTCTGCACCTGGGTGCGGTACTCGCCTTCGACAATGACATCGGCTTCTTTGAAGCCGCGCTCGATCTCGCCTCGTGTGCCGCCCTTGCTCGGGCCGCGCAGATTGCCTTTCTGCGGCAATCCCTTCGCCGCGCCCCCACCGCCAGCGGTGGCCTGCTGTTCCGTAGGTCCCGGAAAAACCGGCGGTGAGTCCGGCTCCATCGCGTCCTCGAGTTCAGTGACGTGAGGGATGGGCTCGTACTCGACCTCGATCAATGCGAGTGCTGCTTCGGCCGCTCGGGCCGTGGTCGCCGCAACGGCCGCGATCGGCTGACCGGTGAAGCGCACGATGGGATAAGGCTCCTTCGCTTCGTCACCAGGGTCGCGCAGTTCGGCGGCCATGATCAGCCGTTCGAGCACGTGTACCGCACGGACGCCTGGAGACTTCTCAGCGCGTGACGTGTCGATCGATTTGATGCGCGCGTGAGGCACTGTGCTGTTCAACGTTCGCGCGAACAGCATCCCTGGGAGTTGCACGTCGAACGTGTAGCGTGCTCGACCGGTGACTTTGTCCAACGCGTCCATGCGCGGCACGTCTTTGCCGACGATCTGGAGCTGCGCATTCGCTGGCCACGGCGGTGGCTCGCCGAGGGGGACTTTGCGAGTGACCTCATTGATCGACTCGCCGACGATGCCGGTGGACAGCGAACGCCGTTCGAGGGGTTGATCCGATGCGCCGCTCATTTCGCTTTGCCCGATCGGCTCGCGGCGGCGGCCAGAGTGGCCTTGAAGATGTTCGGATACGTTCCGCAGCGGCACAGATGACCGGAGACGGCGGTCTTCACATCTTCCAGCGTGCAATCGGGATTCGTGTCCACGAGCCGTGCGCAACTCATCACCATGCCGGGCGTGCAGAAGCCGCACTGGAGCGCGTCGTGCTCGATGAAGGCCCGTTGCACTGGATGCAACTCGCCTTCGGCGCTCAGGCCTTCGATCGTGGTGATGTTCCGCTCGCGCACGTCGAAGGCCAGCGTCATGCAGCTGGCGGCGACCTCGCCGTCGATCCACACCGTACACGCCGAACAGGCGCCGCGATCGCAACCGATCTTGGTGCCGGTGAGACCGAGCGCATCGCGCAGGAATTCGACCAGCGTGGTCGCGGGATCGGCGAGCGCGGTGCGCGCTTCGCCGTTGATGTGCAGTGACAATGGCTGCGGTTCGGGACCAAACGTCCCGAGTTGTTCGTGGCCGCGCGGGCGGTGAGTAGCGACGCTCATGAGAGCCTCCGTCGAAGTCCGATCCTTCGGCGCCAGGTCCCTAGCGTAATAAGACGGCAACGCCTCGATGGCTGTCGAGTTCCAACACGCCCCCGAGCGGATGCCCGATGTGCCCGATCCAATCGGGCACATGAAGCGCAGGGCCTCGATCAGCGCGTGATGGTGCGCTCTCTCAGCGAGGCGTTGATCTGTTCAAGATCCGCCCGATCGAGCGTGCCCGTTGCAAACTGCAGCTGTAATACGTTCAGGATGTAGTCGTACCGGCTGCGCGCGTAGTTGGTCTGCGCTTCGAACAACCTACGGCGGGCATCGAGCACGTCGACGGTGGTGCGAGTTCCTACTTCGAAGCCCGCCTCGGTGGCTTGCAATGCCGTGCGGGTGGATTCCAGCGCCTGGCGAAGCGCACGGACGCGGGAGATCTCGCTCAGCACGCCCAGATAAGCGTCGCGAGCGGAGCGTTCGGTTTCGCGGTTGGCCCGCTCCAGGCGCTCGCGAGCGGCGCGATGCAGATAAACCGTCTGTCGGACGCGCGATGAGGTGAAGCCGCCCGAGTAGATCGGCACGGTGACCTGGATGCCGATCGAATCCGACTTCTGCGTTTGATCGGCCGGGGCGCGCGAAACGCCACCCTGGCTTCGGCCGACCTGATCGCCGGTGAAATCCTGATCGCCGCGGCTTGCGACGAGATCGATGGAGGGCAAGTGGCCGGAGCGCGCGACGCGCACATCCTGTTTGGCGATGTCGGTCGCGAGCCGCGCCGAGATGACCGCCAGATTCTGTTCCAGCGCGCGGCTCACCCACTCATCTTCGTTCTCCGGATCGGGTGACACCAGCGGCATGTCGTCCACCGGCGTCGCCAGCGTATCGAACGATTCGCCGGTCAGTTCTCGCAACAACTCGCGAGCGGTGGCCAGCGAACGCTTCGCTGCAATCACGGCGGCAGCGGCCTGGTCGTGCGCGGCGCGTGCTTCCTGAACGTCGGTGATGGCGATCAAGCCGACTTCGAAGCGCTTGTTCGCCTGCTCGAGCTGACGAGAGAAGGCTTCCAGCGCGGCCTCGGCCGCATCGACGGTGTCCTGTGCGGCCAGCACGTCGAAATAACGGATCGAGGTCCGCTGAATCAAATCCTGCTGGGCGAACTGATAATCGGCTTCGGCCTGCGCGACTTCCGCGTCGGCGCGCTTCAGCGTCATCCATTGATCCCAGCGGAACAGGCTCTGCCGCAGCGTCAGGTCATATTGTTTGGCGGTCAGGTCCGAGGTGCTGGTGATATCGATCGGCACCAGCGGGCTGAGCGGATCGGTCGGGTCGCTGCGGGTGAGCGTGGTACGACCGCTGTCCTGATCGATCTTGTTGTACGAGGCGCTCGCATCGAACTGCGGCAGCAACGCCGATAAGGCCTGTGGCTTGGATTCGCGGCTGGCCAGACGAAGCGCATCCGCCTCGCGGATCTGCGGATCGTTCTGCAAGGCGCGTTGATAAACGGTAACCAGATCGGCGGCATCGGCGGCTGCCGACGCCAATATCAGACTGCAGGCGGCGGCGATGAGCGGAGCGCGTACTTTCATCTTGTTCGTTCCAGTCCCAGTTGCGTTCGCCGGCGGCCGGCAGTTGCCGATGATGACACGCTGACGAATGAATTGATGTTCAGACCCCGCGCGTCGTGCGAGCTTAACCATTCATGCCACAGAGCGGACGCGCGAAGCCACCGTTCCTCGGCGCATGGCGCTGACTGCCGCCCCGATCGGTGCGGCTTGAGACGCTCAATAAGTCGGAATGGTTGCATCCAGCTCGCGTGACCACGCGAGGATGCCGCCTGCTATGTTGACCGTGCGGAAACCGTTCTGTTGTAGATACCTGGCGACTTCGAGGCTGCGGCGTCCCGATCGGCACAGCACCGCCACTTCTTTGCTCTGATCGAGCTCGCTTATGCGCTCGGCGACTTCACCCATCGGGATGTGCACGACCTGCTGTTCAGCCGGCACGCTGGCGACGCCGAGCTCCCACGCTTCGCGCACGTCGAGCAGCGTCAGCACGTCGCCGCGCTGGCGGCGGGCGACGAATTCGGTCGGGGTGATCTCGGCGATCTGTTGGGGAGTGGTCATGATGTGAGGACGATCAGAACACGAATGCTGAGGGGCGCGGCGCGTTCACTAATGGTGCAAGCACGGTCTCGAACAGGCTCTCACGCTGCCATTCACGTTCACCGACGCGTGTGACCTTCCAGGCTTCCATCACCGGCGCCTGACCGACCACGATGAACAGACGACCGCCGATACGCAGCGCCTGCTGGAAGCGTTCGTCATACAACGGCAGCGAGCCGGTGACGGCAATCACGTCGTAAGCGGACTGTTCGGTGAGCTGCATGCCATCGCCCACTTCCACCGCCGCATTGTTGACCGCGGCGTTGAACAGGTTACGGCGCGCAATCTCGGCCAGCTCGGGCAGGATCTCCACGGTGCGCACGCGAGCGGCCAGCAGGCCCAGGCAGGCGCTCAGATAGCCGCTGCCGGTGCCGATTTCCAGCGCAATGTCGGACGGGGTTGGCAACAGCGCCTGGAGGATGCGGCCATGAATCTTGGCCGGCAGCATCGTCTGGCCGCCCGGCAGCGGGATCGGCGCGTCGGCAAAGGCGACCTGGGTGAAGGGGGCCGGGGCAAACTGTTCGCGCCGGACAGCGCGCATGGTGTCCAGTACCCGCTCGTCGAACACGTCCCAGGCATGCACCTGCTGTTCGATCATCTGCTCACGGGCAAACTCGATATTCATAGCAATATTCGTAGGCAAATCAGGCCGGATGGGATGGCGGCGGCAAGGGTACGGGCTTTGATTCCGCGGTACAAGTTAAAGGGCGGAAAGCTCCGGGAGGGGAGTGTCGCAGTGCCCGCAGCAGGGTGGGAAACCCTGAAGTGTTCTTCAGGGGGCACATTCAGGCCAATATTTACTTGCTCGCCGCATACAATATGGTCAATCCCCCCGGCAGATGTTCAGCCGTTCGCTATGCTCCTTCACCGGCTAATTAGGTGCTTGCGCGCGTATCTTCGCAGCGCCACTCCAACTTACCGGGTGCCGGGGCTCGCCGCGGCAACCTAGGGGATCAGAAGCTAAGAGCGTTTTCATGTGAGTGCCCTGTTGGGGACTTTGACCATTTCTCTCGCCGTCGCGGTTTTGCTGCTGCTGGGTTTCATCCTCTGGCGGGAGCGCCGGAGCGCGGCCCTGACTCGAGCCGCCGGACAACTGGAGGCTATCGTTCGCTCCGGGAAATTCGCCGAGCGGGTCCGCGTCGTCGGGCCTGCGTCCGAATTTGCCGAGAACGCCAACCGTCTGCTCGAGCAGATGGCGATGAAGGACCTCATGATCGGCGAGCGCGAGCGCTCGCTGGTCGGCCTGCTGGCGGGCCTGCAGGAAGCGGTGGCCGTACATCGCGATCACATCGTGTTCGCCAACGAGCGTTTCGCCGCGCTCACCGGCGCCACGGCAGCCGACCACCTCACCGGCAAGCAGATCGCCGAGCTGCTGCATCCGGACTACACCGAGTTGGTAATCGAACATCTGCGTCGCTCGCTGGCCGGCGAGCCGGGGCTGGAGCGGCTGGAGATCGAGCTGCATCCCGACACCGAAGGCGGCACCGCGCGCGTCGAACTGACTGCCGTGCGCATCGACTATCAGGGTGGCCCGGCGTTGTTGCTGACTCTGATCGAGATGGGGCCGCGCTCGATGCCCGCCACCAGCCCGGCGCGCAGCGGGCGACCCACCGCGTGGGAAACGCTCGATTCGCTCGGCGAAGGCATCATCACCACCGATGTCAGCGGGCGCATCGACTACGTCAATCAGGCCGGCGAGCAACTGATCGGCGCCAGCGCCGTCGATGCACTGGGCAAGAGCATCACCGACATCATTCAACTGCTGGACGAAGGCGACCGCCGCTCGCTCGGCGATCCGGTGCGCCATTGTCTCGCGACCCAGTCGAAAGTGACTGCCGGGCGCCGTGGCTTGATGATTTCGCGCAATGGCAGTGAAGAGCGCTCGGTGGAGCTGACCGTCACGCCGCTGAAAGGGCAGAAGGGCGATCTGGTCGGCACGGTGGTCGTCGTACGCGACGTGAGCGAACTGCGGGGCATCACCAAACAGATGTCGTATCAGGCCAGCCACGATGCGCTCACCGGGCTGGTCAACCGCCGCGAGTTCGAGCGTCGGCTGGAAGAGGCGCTGCAGACGGCGCACACCAACGAAGCCAAGCACGTGCTGTGTTACCTCGACCTCGATCGCTTCAAGGCCGTGAACGACACCTGCGGTCACATGGCGGGCGACGGCATGCTCCGCGAGGTTGCCGCACTCATTAAAGAAACGGTGCGCGATTCCGACACCGTCGGCCGTCTCGGCGGCGACGAGTTCGGTTTGCTGCTGGTCGGCTGTCCGCTCGACAAAGCGCGGCAGATCGCGGACGACGTGGTTCGAAAGATCAGCGACTACCGCTTCGTGTGGAAGGACAAGATCTTCAACATCGGCATCAGCGTGGGCTTGATCGAGATCTCACGCGAGAGCGGCGCACCGGATGAAGTGATGAGCGCGGCCGACTCGGCGTGCTACGTCGCGAAGAAGCAGGGCAATCACGTTCACGTTTATTCGGCGCGCGACGAAGCCGTCGCACGTCATCGGGGCGAAATCCAGTGGCTGCAGCGTTTGCAGTCGGCGCTCAAGGACAATCGTTTCGAATTGATGGCTCAGCCCATCATCGCGTCCACGGCGACCGAGACGGGGCCGGCGCTCGAAGTGCTGCTGCGATTGCAGGACGACAGTGTGCCGGGCGGCATCTCTCCGGCGGAATTCCTGCGGGCGGCGGAGCGTTATCGCCTGATGTCCGATGTCGATCGCTGGGTCGTGCAAACGGCGCTCACTGCGCTGGGTCGCGGCGGCATCCGCCTGCCGGCGAGCCGCAGCCTCGCGATCAATCTTTCCGGTCAGACGCTGGGCGATCCGCAGTTCCTCGAGTTCGTCGTCGATGTGCTCGACCGCACCGGCGTCGCGCCGACGCAGCTGTGCTTCGAAGTGACCGAGAACTCGGTGATCACGAATATCGAGCACGCACAGCGTTTCATCGGGGTGTTGCATGGCATGGGCTGCCAGTTCGCGCTGGATGATTTCGGTCGCGGCCTGTCCTCGTTCGGCAACTTGAAGAATCTGTCGCTCGATTATCTGAAGATCGATGGCACGTTCATCCGCAACCTGGCGGTGGACTCGGTGAACCAGGCCATGGTGGCCGCGATGATCAAGCTGGCGCGCACGCTGAACTTCCAGGTGATCGCCGAGCAGGTCGAAGACGCGGGCGCGCTGGATGCGGCGAAGAAGATGGGCGTCGACTTTCTGCAGGGCTTCTATCTGGGCCGGCCACAACCGCTGGCGCGCGTGGTGCCGGCGCGGACGATCGGCGGCTAACGCACCTTCGGCGGCTCGGGCCGTAGCCACAACCACATCAATACCAGCGCCATCACGCCGGTGACGATCTCGGCGAGCCACATTCGCGAGGTGGTAGCGAACAGGATGACGGCGCACGCGGTCATCATCACGGTCGCCGTGATCTTCGATCGTCGGCTGACAGCGCCGTGTTTTCTCCAGTCGCGCAGTATCGCGCCGAACAGCGGATGGCTCTCCAGCCAGTGGTGAAATCGTGGCGAGCTGCGTGCGGCGGCCCAGGCGGCCATGAGGATGAAGACTGTCGTGGGCAGGCCGGGCACGAAGATCCCGATGACGCCGAGCGCCAGGCACAGCACCGCGAACACCAGCAGTAGATAGCGCGCCACTGCGGGTAAAGGACGAGTGGGTTTGCGGGTGTCATCCATGGCTACAGTTTGCCGGCTGGGCGCGGGCCTGTCGCGGCCGGCCAAAAGAAAACGGCGCAGCTCACGCTGCGCCGTTTCGAATATCACCGTGATGGCGTGATTACAGCAGCGGCACCAGCAGCAGTGCCACGATGTTGATGATCTTGATCAGCGGGTTGATCGCCGGGCCGGCGGTGTCCTTGTACGGATCGCCGACCGTGTCGCCCGTGACCGCCGCCTTGTGCGTCTCCGAGCCCTTGCCGCCGAAGTTGCCTTCTTCGATGTACTTCTTGGCGTTGTCCCATGCGCCGCCGCCCGTGCACATGGAGATGGCGACGAACAAGCCGGTCACGATCGTGCCGATCAGCAGGCCGCCCAGCGCACGAATGCCCGCGCCAGGCCCCATCAGGAAGTTCATGCCGAACGCCACCACCACAGGCACCAGGATCGGCAGGATCGACGGCACGATCATTTCTTTGATCGCGGCGCGCGTCAGCATGTCCACGGCCTTGGAATAGTCCGGCTTGGCGGTGCCTTCCATGATGCCTTTGATTTCATGGAACTGGCGGCGCACTTCCACGACCACCGAACCGGCGGCGCGGCCCACCGCTTCCATCGCCATGGCGCCGAACAGATAGGGCACCAGACCGCCGATGAACAAGCCAATGATCACGGCCGGATCGGAGAGCGAGAACACCTCCAGCTTGCCGGCGGACTCGAGGTTATGGGTGTAGTCGGCAAACAGCACCAGCGCGGCCAGACCAGCGGAGCCGATGGCGTAGCCCTTGGTCACCGCCTTGGTCGTGTTACCGACCGCATCGAGCGCGTCGGTGATCTTGCGCACGTCGCTCGGCAGGCCTGACATTTCGGCGATGCCGCCGCCGTTGTCGGTGATCGGGCCGTACGCATCGAGCGCGACGATCATGCCGGTCATCGACAACATCGCCGTGGCCGCGATGGCGATGCCATACAGATCTGCGATGTAGTAAGAGCCCCAGATGGCTGCGACCACCGCGAGCACCGGCAGAGCGGTCGACTTCATCGACACCGCGAGACCCGCAATCACGTTCGTGCCGTGACCGGTCTGCGAAGCCGCCGCGACGTAACGCACTGGCGCATATTCAGTCGCCGTGTAGTACTCGGTGATCACGATCAGCGCAGCGGTGAGCACCAGGCCGATGACGGCGCAGGCGAACAGATCGCCGGCGAGCTCGGGGCCCATGATCATCGGCGTTACGAAATAGAACGCGATCAGCGCGAGTACGCCGGAGACGGCGGTGCCACGATACAGCGCGTTCATGATCTTGCCGCCTTCGCGCGCTTTCACGAAGTACGAACCGACGATGGAGGCGACGATGGAGACCGCACCGAGCACCAGGGGATAGATGATGTAGCGGATGTCCATGCCGCCGTCGGCGGCCGTGAACATCAATCCGCCGAGCACCATCGTGGCGACCACGGTCACCGCGTAGGTTTCGAACAAGTCGGCCGCCATGCCGGCGCAGTCGCCGACGTTGTCACCGACGTTGTCGGCGATCACGGCCGGGTTGCGCGGATCGTCTTCAGGAATGCCGGCTTCGACTTTGCCCACCAGGTCCGCGCCGACATCGGCGCCCTTGGTGAAGATGCCGCCGCCCAGACGCGCGAAGATCGAGATCAGCGAGCCACCGAACGCGAGGCCGACCAGCGAATGCAGCGCGTGCTCGTCGCCGATCACTCCACGCATGAACGTGAAGTAGCCCGCGACGCCGATCATGCCGAGACCGACCACCAGCATGCCGGTGATGGCGCCGCCACGAAAAGCGACTTGCAGAGCGGGATTCAACCCGACGCTGGCTGCCTGCGCGGTGCGTACGTTGGCGCGCACCGAAACGTTCATGCCGATGTAGCCGGCCAGACCCGAGAGGATGGCTCCGACCGCGAAACCGCCGGCGGTCGCCCAGTCCAACGCCAGACCGAGCACGATCAGCAATACGACGCCAACGATGGCGATGGTGGAGTACTGCCGGTTCAGATATGCCTTGGCGCCCGCCTGAATCGCCGCGGCGATCTCCTGCATTCGCTCATTGCCCGCAGGCTGCTTGTTGATCCATCCGACTGAAATTACGCCATACAGCACGGCCAGAACACCGGCGCCGATCGCGAGCCAAAGCGCGACATCTGTGGACATCAACTTCCTCCCCCTTGCGGGTGCATCGTTGTGAGCGAATTTTTAAAGCAGGCAGATCGTCAGTGAGGCAGTACCAGATAAAACGTTGAACCGGACGCGAGCGATCTCCAAGCCAGGCTTGCCCGGCGTCGGCGCAGGGCAAGCGGAGAACGAACGCGATATCGAAAGATGAGTGTCGAAAAAGCGCGCGAAACTATAACACAAAGGGGGTGTCGAGCTTTTTCTTCACCGGCGCGTTCTTGAGCGTCACGTATTGGGGCAGGCCGTCTTTATACGGCGGATAGTCCTCGCCGCGGATCAACGGGCTCAAATAGCGGCGTCCCTTGGCGGTGATGTGGAAGCCATCTGCGGTGATGTAATCACGCGGCAGCATTTTTTCCTGATTGGCCACCTTATCGAGCGGCGCCGTGCCGATTTTCCATTTGTACGGGCTGTGCGAGGTGCGCACGATGGTCGGCATCACCGAGTTGTGACCTTTCAGCGCCAGCTCCACCGCCGCCTTGCCGACCGCATAGGCCTGTTCCACATCGACCTTCGACGCGATGTGCCGCGCGGCGCGCTGCAGATAATCGGCGACAGCCCAGTGATATTTGTAATTCAGCTTCGATTTGATCAGCTGCGCGATCATCGGGGCGACGCCGCCGAGCTGCGCATGACCGAACGCATCCCGCAGGCCCGCATCGGACAGGAACTTGCCATCCGCCGTCTTGACGCCTTCGGAGACGACGATGGCGCAATAGCCGTACTTCTCCACGCATTCCTTCACGCGCGCGCAGAACTTTTCCTCGTCGAATGTGATTTCCGGGAACAGGATGATGTGAGGCGAGTCGCCTTCCTTCTCGGCGGCGAGCCCGCCGGCGGCGGCGATCCAGCCTGCATGGCGGCCCATCACTTCCATGATGAACACCTTGGTGGAGGTCTTGGCCATGGAGGCCACATCGAATCCCGCCTCGCGAATCGATACGGCGACATATTTCGCAACCGAGCCGAAGCCCGGGCAGCAGTCGGTGATCGGCAAGTCGTTATCCACGGTCTTGGGGACGTGGATGGCCTGGATGGGGTATCCGAGCTTGTCGGCCAGCTGCGAGACCTTCAGGCAGGTGTCCGCCGAATCGCCGCCGCCGTTATAGAAGAAATAACCGATGTCGTGCGCCTTGAAGACATCGATCAGGCGCTGGTATTGCGCCGGATTGTCCTCGAACTTCTTCAGCTTGTAGCGGGCCGAGCCGAAGGCGCCCGAAGGGGTGTGGCGCAGCGCGCGGATGGCGGCGGCCGACTCTTTGCTGGTGTCGATCAGATCTTCTGTCAAAGCGCCGACGATGCCGTGCCGGCCCGCATAGACCTTGCCGATACGTCCGGATGCGCGGCGACACGCTTCGATGACGCCGGCTGCCGACGCATTGATGACGGCGGTAACACCGCCGGACTGGGCGTAAAAAGCATTGCGTGGACGGGCGTTCTTCTTCGCCGCGCCGCTCGGCGAGCGACGTGACTTCGTCCCAGTCTTTTTTGGCATGAGTTCGACCTGCGCGACAGAACCAAGATCGGCGCGCGAAGGATAGCGCTCGAACGGCGCTTTCTGTACCCTCCTGCGCTCTTCTCGGGAGGTCGGATTCAAAAATGATGCGGATCGTATTGCTGGGGGCACCCGGTTCGGGCAAAGGAACTCAGGCGCAGCGCCTCATGGGCAAATATGGCGTGCCGCAGGTTTCCTCCGGCGATCTGCTGCGCGACGCGGTAGCTCGGGGCACGGAGCTCGGCAAACAAGCCAAATCGGTCATGGACGCCGGCCAGCTGGTCTCCGACGACATCGTCCTCGGCCTGATCCGCGAGCGCCTGAGCCGTCCCGATGCCGCCAATGGTTTCATCCTCGATGGCTTCCCCCGCAACATCGATCAGGCGAATTCGCTGAACACGCTGCTGGAAGAGATCGGCCAGCCGCTGGACGCCGTGCTGCTGCTGGATGTGCGCAACCAGACGTTGATGCAACGCCTCGCGGGCCGTCGCATCTGCCAGACCTGTGGCACGGTTTACAACATTCACTCGTTGCCCCCTGGCACGACCACCTGCGGCAAGGATGGCACCGAGCTGTATCAACGTCCCGACGACCGGGAAGAAGTCATTGCCAAGCGCCTGGCGGTGTATGACCAGCAGACCAAGCCTTTGATCGCGCACTATTCCAAGCTGGGCCTGCTGCGCAAAGTCGCGGGCGAAGGCGAGCTGGAAGAAGTCTCCGAGCGCATGGAGGCCGCGGCGCTGTCCAAGCCCGTGCCGGCCTCCAAGGTGAAAGTCACGAAGACTCCTGCTCGGAGCAAGGCGAAGAACTCGGCCAAGTCGGCCAAACCTGCCGCCAAGAGCGCGAGCAAGTCGAAGACCCAGTCCTCCAAGGCGAAGTCCTCCAAGGCGAAGTCTTCCAAGGCCAAAACCTCCGCCAGGCCTGCCAAGGCGAAGTCGAAGGTGAAGGCTGCGGCGAAGAGCAAGGCGCCGGCCAAGAGCAAGGCTGCCAAAGGCAAAGCGGCCAAGGGCAAGGTTGCAAAGAAGTCGTCGAAGGCTTCCGCTCGCAGCACCAAGCAGGCCGCTCGCAAGGCGCCGGTCCGCAAAGCCGCGCGCAAGTCGACCAAGGCTCGCAAGAAGAAGTAACTCGCTCGATCGTCGGTCACATCGACATCGACATCGACTCTGGCTGGCGCGCGCTTCGCGCGCTCAGCCTGTCGGATCGCAACCCAGGGCTTTCCCTCCAGATCGCGATGGCGCGCCAGTAACTGCTGCGCCTGGCATCCGTCTCACGCGGTGTTTCAGCGAGCAGGCGCTTCCTGCGCAATTCCGATCAGTCGCTCGCCGATCACATCCTTACGCCAGCCGCTGCCGAGTCGATCGGTGCGACGTGAGAACACCAGTTGTTCCACGTCACGCCGGGTGGCGAGGATTTCCGGGCTGATCTTCAGTTCTTCCGCCCTCGAGCGGGCGAGATTCATCAGTTTCGTGACCAACGCGAGTTGCTGAGGCTCGGGTCGCGGCGGAATGAAGCTGGCTGGCTCCGATTGCGCTTGTTCGCGACCGCGGGTCACCAAGGCCAGCAATTCGTCACCGCGCCGGCGCAGAACGCCTGCGGGCAGCGTGCGTACGCTTTCCAGATCTGCCGCATTCCCCGGCATGCGCTCGGCGATCTCGCGCAATGCGTCGTCGGCCAGAATCCAACCTCGGGGCTTGTCGTGTTTCATCGCCATCTCCTCGCGCCAATGCGCAAGCTGTTTGGCGGTGGCGCGCTGTTCGGGGCGCAACCGATCCAAGCCTTTCAGGCGTTTCCACGCCGCTTCCGGCTCGGTGCGATGGAGCGCCGGAGATTCCAGCTCGCGTGTCTCTTCCTGGAGCCACTGAGTGCGCCCGGCCGTTTCCAGCGCGTCGCGCAGGTTTTGATACAGCGGCACCAGATAGCGCACATCGTCCTCGGCGTACTGCAACTGTTCGGGACTCAGCGGTCGTCGCGACCAGTCGGTGCGCGTGTGGCCTTTTTCCAGCTGATGTTCGAGCCGCGCGGCGACCAGCGATCCGTAGCCGATTTGCGCCGGATGGCCGAGCAGGGCCGCAGCGATCTGCGTATCGAAGATCGGGCCACCGAGCGCGCCACGCATGGCGACCGACAATACTTCCAGATCCTGGCGCGCGGCATGCAGGACTTTGATCCGGCGCCGGTCGTTCAGAAAATCCCACAACGGTTGCAGATCGGGCACGGTCTGCGGATCCACCAGTACGCAGTGTGCAGGTGTCGCCATCTGCACCAGGCACAGCTTGGGAAAGTACGTGCTCTCACGCATGAACTCGGTGTCCAGTGCGACGAAATCGGCGTCGCGCAGCTGTTCGAGTGCGTGTAGAAGTTCAGCGGACGTGGTGACTATTGGCGCGGTCTGCATGGGTGTGCGTGTACAATTCATCGCATTATAGGGGAGTCCGCCGGCTTGGCTCGCCGGTACTACACGCGTTTCGCTCATGGTCATTTTGCGATTTCTGCAAAGCTTCCTCGATATCGCGCTCTGGCGAAAGGGACCGCAGGACCTGCCGGCTTCGAGCACCCTGGCGATATTGGCGCTGATCGCTTATCTGAGCACCGGCTTCATGCGCATGCGGCTGTTCACGCTCGATCGCTCGACGGCGCTGCTGTTCATCTGTGTCGATGCGCTGATGCTGGGCGCCTGGCTGTGGCTGGTGCTGGCTTTTTTCGGGCGCCGCCAGCGATTCGTGCAGACCATCACGGCGACCCTCGGCGTGGGTCTGCTGGTATTGCTGCTGGATGTGACGATCCGTTCTGCGCAACTGGCGCTCGGCTGGAGCGATGACATGTCGACGACCTGGCTCAGAGTGCGCTTCCTGATCGTCGCGCTGGTGCTCGGCCGGGTGTTCATGCTGGCGCTGGACCGCGGCCTGATCACCGGCGTCGCACTGACCGTTGCTATCGTCTATTCCACTCAGGCGGTCGTGCAGCTGATGCTCGACCTGCGCGGCTAGCTGGGCGGAAGTCACGCCTTTGCCCGGTTCCGATCAGACAAACAAGGGCTCTATGCACGTTCATATTCTCGGCGTTTGCGGCACCTTCATGGGTGGCATCGCGGCACTGGCGCGCGCCTCCGGCCATCGCGTCACCGGGTCGGATCAGAGCGTTTACCCGCCGATGTCCGATCAGCTGCGCGAACTGGGCATCGAGATCATCGAGGGCTACGGACCGGAGCAGCTGAAGCTCAATCCCGACGTCGTGGTGGTCGGCAACGTCATGAGTCGCGGCAATCCGCTGATCGAAGCGCTGCTGGAGAGCGACATCCCGTACACATCGGGGCCGGAATGGCTGGCGCGGCATGTCTTGAACAAGCGCTGGACGATGGCGGTGGCCGGTACGCACGGCAAGACCACTACGTCGAGCATCCTCACCTGGCTGCTCGAATATGGCGGGCTCGAGCCGGGCTTCCTGATCGGCGGCGTGCCGGGCAACTTCAACGTCACCGCGCGCCTCGGCAAAGGTCGGCATTTCGTGGTCGAGGCCGACGAATACGACACCGCGTTCTTCGACAAGCGCGCCAAGTTCGTGCACTACCGGCCGCGCACCGCCATTCTCAACAATCTCGAGCACGACCACGCGGACATCTATCCCGACGTGGCTGCCATCCAGTGGCAGTTTCATCAGTTGATGCGCATGGTCCCGAGGCACGGCCTGGTGGTGGCTAACTCCGGTGACGCCAATGTGATGCATGTGATCGACATGGGCTGTTGGACGCCGGTGGAGCGTTTCTCGAGCGGTCTGCACGGGGATACGGCGTGGTATGCGATCGCCCCAGCGGGCGGGGACTACAGCAACTTCTCCATCATGGAGGGCAACGCTGCAGTCGCCGAGGTGAACTGGTCGATGCTGGGTCGTCACAATGCCGAGAATGCGCTGGCTGCGGTACTTGCCGCACGCAGCGCTGGCGTACCGATTGAAACATCGGTGGCGGCGTTGAAGGAATTCCAAGGCGTGCGTCGGCGAATGGAAACACGCGGTGTGGTGAATGGCATTACCGTCTATGACGATTTTGCACACCATCCGACTGCGGTGGCGACCACCATCGATGGTTTGAGACGAAAGATCGGTTCCGCGCGTTTGATAGCAGTGCTGGAGCCACGTTCCAATACGATGAAGCTGGGCACACATTCGTCTGCGTTGGCGGGCGCTTTGTCACAGGCCGATCGTGTATGGATGTATCAGGGACCGAACGTCACCTGGGATGTCGCCGGCTCGGTCGCGGCGCTCGGCAAACGGGCGCAGACGGTGAAGGATCTGGACCAGCTCATCACCGAGCTGGACGCCTCGTTGGTGAGCGGAGATCACGTGCTTATCATGTCCAATGGCGGCTTCGGCGGCATCCACGGAAAATTGCTCGACCGTCTGCGGAAGCGTTGAAGGCGCGAGGAGGACTCATGTCGACAGTCCTGCCTTTATTCCCGCTGAACACCGTGCTGTTCCCGGGTGGGCCCCTGCGCCTGCGTATCTTCGAGCCGCGCTATCTGGACATGATCAGCCGCTGCATGCGCGAGAACAGCAGCTTTGGCGTAGCACTCATCACTGAAGGTCGTGAGGCCGGAGGCACTGCGCGCACTACGGTCGTCGGCACGACCGCGCGCATCACCGATTTCGAGCGTCTCGACGACGGCCTGCTAGGGATTACTGCCCGCGGCGAGCAGCGATTCAAGATCGTCGGCGTCACGACGCAGAGCGACGGGTTGAATGTCGCAGACGTCGAGTTCCTGCCCGACGAGCCGGTGATGGAGATCCCCGAGGACCTCGCGATTCTCGCCGAACTGTTGAAACAGGCCTTCGTTCAGTTGGGTGCGGCGTACGGAAAGGAGCCGCCGCATTACGAAAGTGCCAGCTGGGTGGGCATGAGGCTGGCGGAGATCCTGCCGCTGCCGATGCCGGAGAAGCAGCAGTGCCTGGAGATGGACAACGCCGTGGAACGGTTGCGGTTGTTACGCGAGCGTTTGGATATTCGACAGGCTTGAGCTCGCTTCGCGGCGAGCGACCGGCGCCTCTTACGTACGGCGCCGACTCAACACGGCAAACGTCACACTAATCGCCGCGAACCAAACCAGCGCCGCCCAGCCGATGACTCCGTCGTAACTGCCGACGAGCACCGCAAACTCCGTCTCCGGGTTCACTCGCGTCGCTTCACGCAATACGGCGATGAACGCCACGCCGGCGGCGTGCAAGCCAATGCATCCGGCGATCGCTCCGGTTCTCAAGCGGACCAGGGCGAACAGCACGCCCAACATGGTAAGAGCAACGAATGAATCGGCGAACGTCAGCGGTTCCACGTAACGTTCGAACAGCTTGCTCAACACTTCGAAGCCGTGCTCCCACGACACGTCTTCCGGCGGGACGCGCAGCTTGCCGCCCAGGAAGTGCAACGATGCGTACAACACACTCGGCGCAATCACAGCGGCTGTCGCACCGGAGGTTCGCGAGACGGCTGTAAACAGCACGCCACGGAAGAAAGTTTCTTCGATGAATGCGACCGTCACGCCCGTCAGCAGGCCGCCGGCGATCACGCCGAGCCACGCGCCGTCGAAACCTGGTTTCACTTCTCGGATATCGAGGCCGAGCAACAGCGCCGTGAGCGGCAACATGAGTCCGATGCCGCACACGAACCCTATGCCCATCTGTCGGAGAAACTCACGTCGGGGCAAACCGTAGCCCAGCGATTCCTTATCGGTCAGCCCAAGTCGCCGTGTCAGCGCCACGAGGCCGACCAGCGCCAACAACATGGCGATGCGGTGCATGACGCGGTGGACTGGTTCGATGGATACCAGACTGACCAGCCACCAGGCGGGGTAGGTGAGGGCTGCGGCCACGAGCAGCGAGCCGGCGAGCAGCGCGACGAACAGAGCGAAGGCGCGCATGGTCTAGCTACAGCTCCTGCGCGCCAATGCGCTCGATGCATTCGGACGTCCCGTCGAGCATAGATACCGCGACGGAATGCGCGTCATTTCTCGATGAATCGCCATGTATACGGCGGATTCGCGCGGCGCCGGCGCATCTACACTGCCATCAGCTTCGAGGCCGCGTGCCTCCAGGCAGAAAGGATTCCGATTCATCGAGTGCAACGCTTATATGGAGAACAGCATCATGGATGACACCAAGGCTCTGAGCATCGTGTCCGCGCTGGCGAATGGCGTCAACCCGCAGACCGGTGAAATGTTCGAAGTCGACTCACCGTATCAGGCGGCGGATGTGATCCGCGCGTTGTATGTGGCGGTTCGCGCGCTGGAGTTGGGCAACCGATCCAAGGTTCGCGGCAACCGTGCGCGGCTGCCCGCCAATGCCGGCAAGCCGTGGGCCGAACAGGAGGATCGCGATTTGCTGGCGAAGTTCGACGCGGGGTTGTCGGTGGAGCAGCTCGCACAGGCCCACGACAGAACGTTGGCGGGTATTCAAGCCCGGCTCGAACGGCATGGTCGGTTGGCGGGGCAGGGCTTGCAGTGGCGCGGGCGTGCCGGCAGTGCGTTGGCGCATCGTGCCGAACGTCCCAACTCATAAAGTGCGTGCGCGCGGCGTTGCAGGCAACACGCCGCGCGTTCGATTCAGCGATCGCCTGCGCCGGCGGATCGAATCGGTTCGGCTGCGATCGGGGATTCAGCCGCCAACAGCCGGGCGACGATCTGATCGGCATTGAAATATTCGGCGCAGCGCGTTGCAAAGGTGCTGGAACGTTTGCGGTAGTGGTCCATGTGTAGCAGCACGTCGCCGAGCAATTCGCCGCTCTGATCCATGTTGGCCGCGGTCAGGCCGACCGAGCCTGCCGGATAGTTCTCGCCATACAAGCGGCATTCGACGCCATCCACCGTGATCACGCCGTCGTCCCAGGCGTTGCGCCACTTGAGCCGCGCGTGGTGCGCGTTCTCGTGCAGGTGGAACAGTGAATACACCGCCGAGGGATCGCTGCCGGGTCCGATGATCGCGGCGAACGCCGTGAGCTGATTGCCCTGCGCGTCCAATTGCTCCAGTTCCACGTGCGCATAGGTGCCTTGCGTCGTGGGTTCCAACCACTGCAGACCAAGCAGCAAAGAGCGTGCGCCCGGCGCCAGATCGAACTCACAGCTGCTTGCGGCGTTCGTAAATGAGATCGAAGTGACACTGGCATCTGCGCTCGGATGCCACGTCATCGAGCCCAAGTCGATTTCTTTCAAAGGCATGCCACGCGCGGCGATGTCACGCAGGTGACGCTGGTTCTCCTCGTGGATTTGCTCCGAGAGCCAACAGCCACCCGGCACGATCACCGGAACACCCGCGCTCAGCATTTCGAGCAACACACCGCTACAGCGCGTGTAGTAACGAGTGCTGTCATAGAGCAGCAGCCCGACGTCGGAGCTGCGCACCAGCTCCGCATAGCGCTCCAGATCGAGCGGGAAGGGGGCGTATACAACCGGCGGCGTGGCGCTGTGCGCGCCCAGATCGCTGACAGTCGCGTCGAGCGCGCGCCGTAGATCACGCCGGCGAGTTTGCATCACCAGCTGCGCGCGGCCCTTGCTCAGATAGTCGTTCCATAGCTTGCGGACCACGATGGGAAGCTCGCGGTAGCCTTTCTCGCGGCGGCTGTGCCCGAGGCACGCGATACGCACGCTGTCGCTCGGCGACTTTGAGGGCGTTTGCAAAAGGAAGAGCGGATGCACCGGATACGGCAGCGTGTGAAACGGAGCCACACCCAGATATTCGTACTGCGCGCTCAGTTCGCGCGTCGTGCAGTACAAATGGATGTGATGGCCGGGCGCACGTGCCAGCGCGTGCAGAAAGATCTCGCGCATGAACTCCCGGCGGGGCCGTTGCTCGGCGTAATCGGGATCCCGGCCTTCGAAGATCCCCAGGTGAAACTGCAGATGCCAGTGAATGCGACGGTATTCCGCCGGGGCCCTGCGCAGGAACATCGCCAGGCCATCCAGATCGATTTCCGAAGCTGACGCGAAGAACACATGATCGCCGGGGGCGAGCTTGATCTTGCTGAACAGTGTGGCGCAGTCCTCGGCGAAACTTTCCGCAAGTCGCTGACGTTCACGCGCGCGCCATTTGCTTCGCGTGCGAGCCCACCAGGCGCCCAGCGCCCCGTGCGAGGTGCCGGGATCGACGTACCTCTGGGAGTAGCTCTTGTTGCGGAAAACGGCGTGGGATTGCCAGCTGGGCGGCAATGCCGGCAGATCGCGAAAGGCGCGATGCATGGCCAGCACTGGCTGCAGGCCCGCGCGCTCCGCTGCGGGCAACACACAGCTGGCATATGTGTAGTAATGACCGCCCAGGTCCCTCATGGAGTGGTCGATGAGAACGAACTTTCTTGTCATGTAACTGGCCAGCTCACGCAACGCCTCGGCGCGGCGTCGACGCCCGGGGCAGCGAATCGTACGCGCTGCCAGCGCCGCCTGCAGCACTGCGGTCGCAATCAGGCGACTGAGTCACTGGGTTGGGCGGCCGGTGGGGCCTGTAGCGCGGAGTGCTGAACATGAAACGGGATAATATTCCAGTGCCGTGGTGCTGGCGCTACGAAACTTGTTGAGTTCGATGTGCCCATGCAAACTTCCGGTTTGAACGCGTCGGGACCGACGCGCGAGGTGTCAGTTTGGGAATCCGACGTAGAGCCGTCAGTCTATGGGGCTCATTGTTCATAGTGTCCGGGGCGATGATCGGTACGCAGGCGGTCGCGGCGCGCGGCGTCAGCCCGTATTTGCCTCTTGATGTGTCGCCCGAGCTGGATCGGAAGATCCAGCGTGTGCTGGTCCTGGGCGGCAAGACGGTCATGCGCCGTCCTGTTCCTGCAGCCGTGGTGCTCGAAGCCTTGCCGAAGGCCTGCGAGCGGGATCAGGACCTATGCAGTGAAGTCCACGCGTACCTCGCATCGTATATGAAGCGCTCCGGTGTCACGCACGCGCGGGTCAGCGGGGCAGTGGTCGACAGCGATTCCCAGAGCACGCAGCCGAACGCGCACGGTGAGCGAGTCGACAATGCCTGGGAGGCGCGAGTTGCCGCGTACTTCCAGGCGAACGATCACCTGTTGTTGTCGGTTGGCGGAATCGCCAACGAAGACGAGACCATACCGACCGGCTCGCTGCTCAGTTTCGGCTTCGACTATGCGCAGGTGGACATCGGCTATCGCGATCACTGGCTGTCTCCGCTCACCGACAGCAGTTCGCTGATCAGCACGCAGGCGCCCACGATGCCCTCGATCACGTTGTCCAACTACAAGCCGATCAGCCGGCTCGGCATCGGTTACGAAGTGTTTGCCGCGGAGATGTCGCGGCAAGAAGGATTTCCGACGCTCGATGGGACGGCGACCACTTCGGGTTCGCCTCGGCTGGCCGGCATTCAGGGCAGCTTGACGCCTGCCGAGGGTCTGTCGTTCGGGCTCAATCGAGTCACGCAATATGGCGGCGGCGAGCGCAATTCCGGCGCCTTCTCGGACTTTCGCGAGGCGCTGATCAGCAGCAACCGTCCAGGGCCGGGGCAGACGATTGCATCGGAGTTCGGCAATCGAGTGGCCTCGCTCACCAGCAGCATCGTCTTCTCGGGTAAGACTCCGTTTGCCGTGAATCTGGAGTACGCCGGCGAAGACAACGCCTACGCAGGCAACTATCGGCTCGGCGCCACGAACATGTCCGTGGGCATCGATTTCCCGCTGCTCTGGCAGAACTTCGATTTCACGTACGAGGTTTCGGAATGGCAGAACGATTGGTACATCCACAGCGTCTATCCGCTGGGCCTGGTGAATCGCGGCCATGTCATCGGGCACTGGTTCGGCGATCAGCGAGTGTTCGCCGATGCGATCGGCGGCTGGAGCCAGAGCGTGCGGGCAGGTTGGCGCAGCCCGTCGGGACGGTATTGGCAGGCTACTTATCGCACCATGTCTCTCGATGAGGCGTGGCGTCGCAATGACACGCCCGAGGTTGGCTACGAGACCCTGCATTCGTTGCGGCTCGACGTGGCCATGGACGTTCGCGGTTTCGGGGTCGAGGCTGGCGTTCAGGTCGGCCAGGATATATTCGGCGACAAGTTCGCGCGCCTCTCGGCGTCGCTGGACTTTGCGCAGCCCGGGCCGCGGGGGGCGCGTACTCATTACGAGTCGTCGAGCGGCATGGGCCAGGATGTGACTCAAGTATTCGTCGACCTCGGCGCCGCCTATGGCAGCGTCACAAAGATATTCGGTGTGGATATCCCGAACGTGCGAACCGACTCGGAAGTCACTCCGCACCTCGGTTTCGGCGCACGGCGCAGGGTCTCGCAACGCAGCGACTTCGGTGTGCGAGTGGAACTGGACCGGCTCGACGATTACAGCCTGATCTCGGTGCGCGCGCTCGATTATCGCTATCGGTTCAGCCAGAAGCTGGCGTTCAGCGGATTCTTCGGCGCCGCGCGCTATGACTTCGGGCTGCCCGCTTACGGATATTATTGGGGAGTCGGCGCACAGATCATGGACGTGCTGCCTGGGTGGGATCTGTCATTGGACGCCAGACAGTACGACAAGCTCGGTCGTGACAAGACGCTGCCCGGGGATCCGATAGCCACTCCAGATCGCACTCGCTTGTTCTTCGATGTGGAGGGAGTCACGCTGTATCTGAGTCGGCGTTGGTAGCCATGGACGATGCCGCCGAGCCGTTGATCTCAGTGGCGCTGTGTACGTACAACGGCGAACGCTACCTGCGTCAGCAACTGGACTCGCTGCTGGCACAGACTTACTCGAACATGGAGGTCGTTGCGATCGATGATGCGTCTACCGATGGGACTGCCGAGCTGTTGCGCGAGTATGCGAGCCGTGACTCCCGATTGCGCGTTTTCGTGAATCCGCGCAACCTCGGCTTCGTCCGGAATTTCGAGCGCGCGATTACCTTGTGCAATGGCGCGCTGATCGCGCCTTGCGACCAGGACGATGTCTGGCTGCGTCACAAGCTGCGAACCTTGGCGAATCACATCGGCGAGCATTCCATGGCGTATTGCGATTCCGAGTTGATCGATGCCGAAGGGCGCAGCCTCGGTTGGAGAATGTCGCGAATCTGGGCAATGCAGGATTTGAACGATCCGGCCGCGCTGGTGTTATCCAATTGTGTTTCGGGGCACGCCATGCTGTTTCGTCGCGAGCTGATCGATGGACAGCCGCCCCTGCCTGCCGATGTGTTCCATGACTGGTGGCTCGCGATGCGAGCTGCCGCGCGTAACGGCGCTGTCTACTGCCCGGAGCCGCTGGTGCGTTATCGGCAGCATGGCAAGAATGTGACGAACATCATGCGCAGGCGTCAATCACGCTCACGGATGCCCGGCATTCCGGGATCCTCCATGAAACGTTTCGAGGATACGTCGAAACGCCTCGCCCATCTGGCCGCCGTGGGTGATGCGCATAGCCCCTTCTTCGCCGACTTCCATCGTCTCTGGGTGAGCAGCGAGCGAATGTGGTTTGCGCCGCGGCTGGCAGCCTTCATGTGGCGTCACCGACGTCGCCTGTATCCGTTGCGGAAAAAGGGGCGGCTCAGCGCAGTGCGAAAGTCGCTGTCGCATGTTTTCGGTTTACGGCTGCGCCGGCTGTTCAAGCCGACGAAGTATGGACGCGTCATGGCGTTCGTGTAGCAGGTGAGCATGACGTGCGGGCCATTCAGAGTAAGTATCCTGATGCTGGCGTATCGTATGGAAACGACGATACGCCCGGCGCTGGAGAGCGCGCTCGCACAGACGGTGCCGTGCGAAATCATCGTTTCCGACGACGCGTCCGGTGATCGCGGCCTCGAGATAGCACGCGAGATCGCAGCCGGCTACACCGGTCCCCACAAAGTGATCGTCCGCGGCAACGAGCGGAATCAGGGCTTGTGCCGGCACATCGACACCGTCTCGAAGCTCGCGACCGGGGAGATCCTGGTGTTCATGGCGGGCGACGATGTTTCTTATCCGCAGCGCGTGGCGCGGCTGCTCGCCGAATTCGATGCTCATACGGATGCCTATGCCGTGGGCTCGGCTGTCGATGAGATCGATGGCGCGGGTCGGCTGTTGCGCCGAAGCGCCTGGTATCTCCACTCACCCATGGATCAGCACAAGCTGCTGCACTTGGGAAAGTTCGTTACGCTGCTGGGCGCATCGATGGCCGTGCGGCGTGAATTGCTGGATGACTTGCCGCCGCTGACCGGGCTGGTCGAAGACAACATGCTGACGTTACGCGCCAGCCTGTTCGGTCGGATCTACTGTCTGAAGGAATCGCTGCTCGGCTATCGACGGCACGAGGCCAACCTGGGTCGGACCGTCTTCGTTCGCACCGGGCCGAGCCGGGCGGCGCGGCGCCAGCGCTATGAGCGCACGATCCGCATGTACCGCGAGATCGCCGACGATCACGAGCGCTGTTTGCAAGTGCTGCCGCAGTTGCCGCCGGAGCGACGCCATCTGGGCGAGCAGATCATTTCGATGTATCGCATCGAAGCGGAAAGCCGCGAGGCGGTGCTCGGGTTGCCGAAGCTGCGGTGGCTGAAGTTGATCTGGAAAGGGCTCAAGCATCCAGGGCTGCGCCGCAAGTCCTTCGAGCGCGCGCTGAAGCTTGCGGTGCCGCGCAGCTGGCTGTTGTCCTGAGCGACGCTGTTACAGCGTCGCGAATACTTTTTTCGCCGCCGCGATTGTCGCATCGATGTCCGCGGCCGTGTGAGCTGCGGAAACAAAGCCTGCTTCGAACGCCGAGGGCGCCAGATAGATTCCTTCCTCCAGCATGCCGTGGAAGAAACGTTTGAAGCGTTCCACGTCGCACGCCATCACTTCACGGAAATGCCGTACCGGCGCCTGGTCGGTGAAGAACAGGCCGAACATGCCGCACACATGGTTGGTGGAGAGCGGGATATTCGCCAGTTTCGCGGCCTGCTGCAGACCTTCTATCAGCTGCGTGGTGCGGGCGGCGATTTGTTCGTAGAACTGCGGTTGATCCAGCAACTCCAGCGTCGTCAGGCCCGCGGCCATCGCGACCGGATTGCCCGAGAGCGTGCCGGCTTGATACACGGGCCCGAGCGGCGCGATCTTTTCCATGATGTCGCGACGTCCGCCGAAGGCGCCGACGGGCATGCCGCCGCCGACGATCTTGCCAAGGGTGGTCAGGTCCGGGCGAATGTTATAGAGGGCTTGCGCGCCTCCGTGCGCGACGCGGAAGCCGGTCATCACTTCGTCGAAGATCAAAACGGCGCCGTGCTGATCGCACACGGCACGCAATGTTTCCAGAAAGCCGGGGATCGGCGGCACGCAATTCATGTTGCCCGCGATGGGCTCGACGATGACGCAGGCGATCTGATCGCCGCTGTCGCTGAAGAGCTGCTGGACCTGAGCGATGTCGTTGTAGTTGAGCGTGAGCGTCTGCGCCGCAAATTCTTTGGGCACGCCCGGCGAGGTCGGCACGCCGAAGGTGAGTGCGCCGGAGCCGGCTTTCACCAGCAACGAATCGGAGTGGCCGTGATAGCAGCCTTCGAACTTCACGATCTTGTCGCGTCCGGTGAAGCCTCGCGCCAGCCGAATCGCGCTCATGGTGGCTTCGGTGCCGGAGCTCACCATGCGCACCAGCTCGATCGACGGCATGATTTCGCAGATCTTCTGCGCGACTTTGGTTTCGATCCGCGTCGGAGCACCGAACGACAGCCCCAACGCTGCTCGCTCCTGCACGGCACGGATCACGTCCGGGTGTGCGTGGCCCAGGATCATCGGGCCCCAGGAGCCGACGTAGTCGATGTAGCCCCGATCGTTCTGATCGAACACTCGCGAGCCGGCCGCGCGCTCGATGAAAACAGGCTCGCCGCCGACGCCGCGAAATGCACGGACGGGAGAATTCACGCCGCCGGGAATGTAGCGGCTGGCATCGGAAAATAACGACACGGAAGAGCTCCGGATGATCTCGGATGCGCCAGTGTACCACCCGGCGCCGGATCGACTGCCCGGCGGCCTCCCATCACGGACTGCAGTTCCCTATAATCCGGCCCCTTGTCTGACTAGGTCTGAAGCCGGCACTGCGAAATGAAAGCCTACATGTGCGTGATCTGCGGTTACGTCTACGAAGAAGAAAAAGGCGATCCCGCATCCGGCATCGCGGCCGGCACGCGTTGGGACGACGTGCCGCTGTCGTGGCGCTGCCCGGATTGCGGCGCCGGCAAGGAAGATTTCGAGATGGTCGAAGTCTGAGATTGCAGGCACGAGGGCCTGGGCGCTCCTCGTCAATGCTGGGTGACTTTGTGTCCCTTGTTTTCCAGCAGATCGATCAGGCTGTCCTTGCCGACCAGGTGTAGCGTCCCGACGATCACCAGATAGTCCTCGCGATCCTCCAGCAGCGCTTCCACCTGGCCCAGCCAGCGCCGGTTGCGCTCGGTGGTCAGCGGTCGGTACAGATCGGGATATTGCTCGAAGCCTTCCGCCAGCAGCGCCGCCAGTGCCTGACTGTCGCCACGACGCCAGGCGGACAGCAGCTCGTCGATCTCATCCGCCATGCGATCCGCATCCTCGATGCTGTAGAGCAGGAACTCCCGCTGCTGGCGATCCGGCAAGCCGGCCAGCATGCCCAGCTGCTCGCGCAATGTTTCGAGGCCGTGGATGGGTTTCTGGTCGGCGACGGCGCGCGTGGTGAAGCGTTGTTCGATGCCCGAGGTGGCCGCGAGGCCCATCTTCACCAGCTGCAGCTGCACCAGGGTCATGGCCGCAAACCAGGGCTTGAAGCGATTGAGCAGCAGCGGATCCATGCCGACTTCCTGCGCGCGCGTCGCAAGTTTGGCGTAAGTCGCTTTGCCGAGCTGTTGCTCGAGCGACTGTCCGGCGGGCAGCAAGCCCAGCTCGAGCGTGAGCTGCTGGGTTTCCGCGGGGTCGAGATCGTCCATGTCGATCTCCATCAGCAGCACTTCGGCGTCACGGTACGCCTCGTCGAGGACCGCGGGCAGCTGTTCGGATTCGTTGAGAAAGTGCACCGAGCCGAGCAGATAAACCGTATTGGTCTTGCCCTTGAGCGACCACAGGCTGTGGCGCTGCTGATCAGCGGCACATGCGCTCGCGCTGAGCCAGAGCGCGCACACCGCTACGAGTATTTTCTTCATTCCTTGTCCCCAGCGGCGCGGGGCCGTGGCCGACAAGACTACCGCAGCTCAGGCGACGCTGCTTTGAGCGTACGTCTCCAGCCAGCACACTTCGGTTGCGATCGAGCCGTCCGGCATCAGCTCCAGCACGCGGTAGCCGGGCGGGCGGTCATCGATTGCGAAATCCACGCTGCCCGGCACGAACTGCGCGCAGGTGGCCGGCGTCGCCATGAAGCGCACGCCATGAATGAAGCTGTCCAGCGATTGGTGCACGTGGCCCCAGAGCACGCCACGCACGTTCGGATGCTCGCGGACGATGGTCATGAACTCGTCGGCGTCGTACAGCCCGACCCGGTCCAGCCATTGGCTGCGGATGGCGATCGGATGATGGTGCAGGCACACCAGCACGTGATGATTGCGATGAGTGCCCAACACCTCGCGCAGGTAGCTCAGCTGCTCGGCGCCGACGCGCCCACCGGCATCGTTGGCCACCCAGGAATCCAGCATGACCACCAACCAGCGACCGAACTCGGTGTGACCGCCAACTTTGAACGGCCCGCCGCGCAAGGCTGCGCGCATGTGATCCGGAAGATCGTGATTGCCCGCCAGGCACAGCACTGGCGAGCGCGAGGCGCCGAACACCTGGCGCACCCAGCGATAACCCTCCGGGTCGTCCTGCACCAAGTCGCCTGTCAGCAACACGCCGTCAGCGCGGACGCTGCGACGCTGCGCGTCGGCAACCGCGGCCTGAAGCGCAGGAAGGCATGCCACGCCACGCAGGCGGCCACTTGCCTCACCGAACAGGTGAAGATCGCTGAACTGAATGAGGCGGACCGATTGCATCGTGGTGTTCGAGGCGTTAGCCGAGGCGCGCTACATAATGGGGCAAAATAGCCACAATCATCGTAGCAACCGGGGCGGAGCGAAAAGGTGACCAGCGTCTAATCGCATGGCTCGCAACCCTCGCGAGCATGAGTTTTGCGCTTCGTCTCACAAACTCCAGGTGTCGCGGCAGAACGACCCATAGCGCAACAACGTGCGGTCGACGTTCCGGTTCCGACTGGCGAAGCGGAGTTTCGTTCACAGCCACCCCGCCTTGTGGCGCCCGGCACACCGATTGGCGCCATTTGCATTGCCCCCCTTCGCCCCATAGTCCAAAATGCGCGGTCTTCCAGCCGCTCATCGCACGTTCCTGAGCGAGCCACTACATGCACTTTCGAGATATTTCCTGATGCAGACATCCCACCGCCGACAGCTCGCCAACGCCATCCGAGCCCTGTCGATGGACGCCGTGCAGAAGGCCAACTCTGGGCATCCCGGCATGCCTATGGGCATGGCCGACATCGCCGAAGTGTTGTGGAACGATCATCTCAAGCACAATCCCGGCAATCCGCTGTGGTCGGATCGCGATCGCTTCGTGGTGTCCAATGGCCACGGCTCGATGTTGCTGTACTCGCTGCTGCACCTGAGCGGTTATCCGCTGACGATCGAAGATCTGCAGAAATTCCGGCAGCTCGGCTCGCACACCGCCGGCCATCCCGAACATGACGCGCACCTGGGAATCGAGACCACGACCGGTCCGCTCGGCCAGGGCCTGGCCAATGCCGTGGGCATGGCGCTGGCGGAGAAGCACCTTGCCAGCGAGTTCAATCGTCCCGGGCACGAGCTCGTCGACCATCGCACCTGGGTGTTCCTCGGCGACGGCTGCCTCATGGAAGGCGTCTCGCACGAGGCCTGCTCGCTCGCCGGCACGCTCAAGCTCGGCAAGCTGATCGCGTTCTACGACGACAACGGCATCTCCATCGACGGCGAAGTGCACGGCTGGTTCACCGACGACACGCCGAAGCGCTTCGAGGCTTACGGCTGGCACGTGGTGCCGAATGTGGATGGCCACGATCCGGCGGCGATCGAAAAGGCGATTGCCGAGTCGCTCGCGCAAACCGACAAGCCGTCGCTGATCTGTTGCAAGACCATCATCGGCTGGGGCTCACCGAACAAGCAGGGCACCGAAGCCACGCACGGCGCGGCACTGGGTCCCGATGAAGTCGCTGCCACGCGCAAGCATCTGGGCTGGGATTACGAGCCGTTCGTCATCCCCGATGAGATCCGCAAAGGTTGGGATGCGCGCGAGCAGGGCGCCAAGCGCGAAGCCGAGTGGCAGCAGCGCTTCGCCGCGTACCAGTCGAAGTTCCCCGAGCTCGCCGCCGAATACGAGCGTCGTCAGAAGGGCGAGCTGCCTTCGTCGTGGCGCGATGTGGCCTCGAAGTACGTCGCCGACGTTGCCAAGGAGAGCAAGCCTCTGGCAACCCGCCAGAGCTCGCAGGCATCGCTGAATGCCTATGGTCCGGGATTGCCGGAGCTGCTGGGCGGCTCGGCCGACCTCACCGGCTCCAACAACACCAATCGCAAGGACTCGCGCTCCATCACCGGCGCGGATGCTTCCGGCAACTACATTCACTACGGCGTGCGCGAGTTCGGCATGTCCGCGATCATGAATGGCCTGGCCCTGCACGGCGGTTTGATCCCTTACGGCGGCACCTTCCTGGTGTTCTCCGATTACGCGCGTAACGCCATGCGCATGTCGGCGCTGATGAAACAGCGGGTCATCTACGTGATGACTCACGACTCGATCGGCCTGGGCGAAGACGGTCCGACGCATCAGCCGGTGGAACATCTGCCGAGCCTGCGCATCATTCCGAACATGACGGTCTGGCGTCCCTGCGACAGCACGGAAACGGCGGTCGCCTGGGCCGATTCCATCGAGCGTCGCAACGGTCCGTCGACACTGGCGCTCACGCGTCAGGCGTTGCCCCCGCAGCCTCGCACCGATCAGCAGATCGCGAACATTCGCCGCGGCGGCTATGTGCTGAAGGATTCGGAGGGCACGCCCGACGTCATCCTGATCGCGACCGGTTCGGAAGTCGCCATTGCCGTCGAAGCGGCCGGCCTGTTGCAACAGAACGGCAAGCGCGTGCGCGTAGTCTCCATGCCGAGCACCAACGTGTTCGATGCGCAGGACGAGTCGTATCGCGAGCAGGTATTGCCGCGCGGCGTCGAAGTTCGCGTCGCCATCGAAGCCGCCGCGACGGACACGTGGTACCGCTATGTCGGTATGCGTGGCGCCATCATCGGCATGACCACGTTCGGCGCGTCCGGCGTGGCCAAGGATTTGTTCAAGCACTTCGGCTTCACGGCGGACAATGTCGTCCGCACAGTGCAGAAGCTGCTGCAGTGATTCTAACGAGGTAAACGTAATGCCCATCAAAGTTGGTATCAACGGCTACGGCCGCATCGGCCGCAACATCCTGCGCGCGCTGTACGAGGCCAATCGTCAGAAAGAAATCCAGATCGTCGCGATCAACGACCTGGGCGATGCGCAGACCAACGCGCACCTCACTCGCTACGACACCGCGCACGGCAAGTTCAACGGTGAAGTGAGCGTCGACGGCGACTCGATGGTCGTCAACGGCGATCGCATCAAAGTGCTCGCCGAGCGCGATCCGGCCAAGTTGCCGTGGGGTCAGCTGGGTGTCGACTTCGTGTTCGAATGCACCGGCCTGTTCACCAGCAAGGCGAAGGCGGGTCTGCACCTGCAGGGCGGCGCGAAGAAGGTCGTGATCTCCGCTCCGGGCGAGAAGGATGTCGATGCGACCATCGTCTACGGCGTCAACGACAACACGCTGAAGGCCAGCCACACCGTCGTTTCCAACGCTTCCTGCACGACCAACTGCCTCGCGCCGCTGGCCAAGGTGCTGCACGACAAGATCGGCATCGTGTCGGGCGTGATGACCACGATTCACTCGTACACGAACGACCAGGTGCTCACCGACGTGTTCCACAAGGATCTGCGTCGTGCGCGCTCGGCCACTCAGTCGATGATTCCGACCAAGACTGGCGCGGCTGCCGCGGTCGGCCTGGTGTTGCCGGAGTTGAATGGCAAGCTGGACGGCTTCGCGGTGCGCGTGCCGACCATCAACGTGTCGCTGGTCGATCTGAGCTTCGTCGCCAAGCGCGCGACCTCGATCGAAGAGATCAACAAGCTCATGAAGGAAGCCGCCGCGAGCGGTCCGCTCAAGGGCATCCTCGCGTACACCGACGGCCCGCTGGTGTCGGTCGACTTCAATCACGATCCGGCTTCCTCGTCGTACGACGCCACCATGACCAAGGTCATCGACGGCACCCTGGTGAAGGTGTGCTCGTGGTACGACAACGAGTGGGGCTTCTCGAACCGCATGCTCGATACGACGGTGGCCTGGTCGAAGGCGGTCTGACCGTGGCGGTCCTGCGGATGGTTGATCTGGACCTGCGCGACAAGCGCGTGCTGATCCGTGAGGATCTGAACGTGCCGGTGCAGGGTGGAGTCGTGACCAGCGACGCGCGTATTCGCGCGTCGCTGCCGACGATCCAGGCGGCGAAGGACAAGGGCGCGCGCGTCCTCGTGATGTCGCACCTGGGGCGTCCGGAAGAGGGCGTGTACGACGAAGAATTCTCGCTCGCGCCGGTCGCGCAGCGGCTCTCCGAGCTGCTCGGCTTCAAGGTGCGCTTCGAGAAGCACTGGCTGGACGGCGTCGAATGCGCTCCCGGCGAAGTGGTGCTGCTCGAGAACGTGCGCTTCAACAAGGGCGAGAAGAAGGACAAGGAAGAGCTGGCCAGGAAGATGGCCGAGCTGTGCGATGTGTTCGTGATGGACGCATTCGGCACGGCGCATCGCGCCGAAGCCAGCACTCACGGTGTGGCGAAGTTCGCCAAGGTCGCCTGCGCCGGCCCGCTGTTGATGAACGAACTGGTGGCGCTCGAGACCGCGTTGGAAAAACCCAAGCGGCCGTTGATCGCGATCGTCGCCGGCTCCAAGGTCTCGACCAAGCTCACGGTGCTGGAGAGCCTGCTCTCGAAGGTGGACACGCTGATCGTCGGCGGCGGCATCGCCAACACGTTCATCGCCGCGCAGGGTCATTCAGTCGGCAAGTCGCTGTACGAAGCCGAGATGATCGACATCGCCAAGAGCCTGTTGAAACGTTCGGCCGAGCTGAAGGTGAGCATTCCTCTGCCCACCGACGTGGTGGTAGCCAACGAGTTCTCCGCCAAGGCCGAGGCCGACGTGAAGCCGGTGGACAAGGTCGATGCGGACGAGATGATCCTGGACATCGGTCCGGACACGGCTGAAAAGTTTGCGCGCACCTTTGCCAGCGCCGGCACCATCGTCTGGAACGGCCCGGTGGGCGTGTTCGAGTTCGATCAGTTCGGCGAAGGCACACGCACGCTGGCGCAGGCCATTGCCAAGAGTTCGGCGTTCTCCATCGCCGGTGGCGGCGACACGCTAGCGGCCATCGAGAAATATCGTGTAGAAGACGACATCTCCTATATCTCTACCGGTGGCGGCGCCTTCCTGGAATTCCTGGAAGGCAAAAAGCTGCCGGCGGTTGCGGTACTCGAAGAGCGTAGTCGCAGTTAACACGAGGTTCTCAATGCTCCGTCGCACCAAGATCCTGACCACCCTCGGGCCGGCCACCGATAACCCAAAGGTGCTTGGTGAGATGCTGCGGGCCGGCGCCGACGTCGTGCGAGTGAACTTCTCGCACGGCGAGGCGGCGGCTCACGCCAATCGCGTAAAGATGGTGCGCGAAGTGGCGGAGCAGGTGGGCAAGTGGGTCGCCGTGCTCGGCGATCTGCAGGGCCCGAAGATCCGCATCGATCGCTTCGTCGAAGGCAAAGTGATGCTGGTCGAGGGCGAGCCGTTCGTCCTCGACGTGTCGCTGGACTCCAAGGCCGGCACCGCGAAATCGGTGGGCGTCGCGTACAAGAATCTGCCCAAGGATGTTCGCGGCGGCGACATGCTGCTGTTGAACGACGGCCTGATCGTTCTCGAAGTCACCGATGTCGATGGCCCGCGCATCATGACTCGGGTCGTCGTGGGCGGTGAGCTCTCCGACAACAAGGGCATCAACAAGCAGGGCGGCGGCCTGTCGGCGGGCGCTCTGACCGATAAGGATCGCGAGCACATCAAGCTGGCGGCCGAGCTGGGCGTCGATTATCTGGCCGTTTCGTTTGCGCGCGACGGTCACGACATGGAAGAAGCCCGTCACCTGCTGCGTGGCGCCGGCGGCCACGGTTACCTGGTCGCGAAGATCGAGCGCAGCGAAGCGCTGGTGAACCTCGATCGCATCATTCAAGCCAGCGACGCAGTCATGGTGGCGCGCGGCGATCTCGGCGTCGAAGTCGGTTACGCCGAGCTGACAGGTCTGCAGAAACACATCATCTCTGCTTGCCGCAAGCGCAACCGCGTCGCCATCACGGCGACTCAGATGATGGAATCGATGATTCACAACCCGGTGCCGACCCGCGCCGAGGTTTCGGACATCGCCAACGCGGTGATGGACGGCACTGACGCAGTGATGCTCTCGGGCGAGAGCGCCGTCGGCAAGTATCCGGTCAAGGCCGTCGCGACGATGGCTCAGGTCATTCTCGGCGCAGAGAAGTACGAGAGCTCGCATACGCCGGTGCGTACCCGCAGCGAGCATGGCATTTTCGAGAAGACCGACGAAGCGATTGCCATGGCAGTGATGTACACCGCCAATCATCTGAAGGTGAAGGCCATCGTCGCGTTGACCGAGTCGGGCTCGACGCCACTGTGGATGTCGCGCATTCGTGCCGACATTCCCATCTACGCGTTCACCCGGCACGAGGAGACTCGCCGTCGCGTGATGTTGTATCGCGGTGTGTATCCGGTGACGTTCGATATCACTCACACCAATGCACAGCTGTTGTACGCGGACATTTTCAAGCTCATGCTCAAACAGGGCATGGTGGAGATGGGCGATCGCATCATCCTCACCAAGGGTGAGTTGTCCGGCGTGTCCGGCAAGACCAATGCCATGAAGATCCTAGAGGTGCGCGTTTAACGCTGCCACTTAAGATGCGTGTGCTCCGGCCGCTGCGCGTTGTCGGGTTCGCCTTACTGATCCTTCTCGTCGTCGGCGGGCTGATCGGATACTGGGCCCTTCGCGCCAGCCTGCCGAAGCTCGATGGCAATATTTCCGACGCCCAACTCTCGGCGCCTGCTGCCATCGAACGCGATGCCGAGGGTACGCCGGTGCTGCGTGCCCGCACTCGCGCCGATCTCGCGTTTGCTACCGGTTTCGCGCACGGCCAGGATCGTTATTTCCAGATGGATCTGATGCGTCGTGCGGCGGCCGGCGAGATGGCCGAATTGCTCGGCGCCTCCGTTCTCGAAATGGATCGCAGTTTGCGTGTGCATGGCTTCCGTCGGGTCGCGCGTGAAGTCGTGGCTGCGGCAACTCACAACGATCGCGCTTTGCTCGACGCATACACGGCGGGAGTGAATGCCGCGCTCGAACACGCAGCCGCCAAGCCTTGGGAATATTTGCTGTTGGGGGGGAAGCCCGCGCCATGGCTGCCCGAAGACTCGCTGTTGGCGGCGTTCTCGATGTATCTCAATTTGAACGATTCGACCGGCAGCGAGGAGCTGACGCGTCTGCAGCTGCGCGATGCGTTGCCGCCGGCCATGTTTGCGTTCATCGCGCCGCTCGGCACCGAATGGGATGCGCCGATCTCCGGTGGGACGATTCGTTCCGCGACCATCCCCGGCCCGGAAGTGTTCGATTTGCGTGAAGGTAGCGCACGCGCCGCCGCTGTGGCGGCGCCTCGAACGGCGGGCATCATGGAAGAAAAGCTCTACGTCGGCAGCAACAGCTGGGCCGTCGCCGGCCATCTCACCGCCGATCAAGGCGCGTTGCTGGCCAACGATATGCATCTCGGGCTGCGCCTGCCGCATGTCTGGTATCGCGCACGCATGATCGTCGAGGCTGAAGGCGACGCACGACGCGATCTGGTGGGCGTTACGCTGCCTGGATTGCCGGTGCTGATCGTGGGCAGCAATGGTCACATCGCCTGGGGTTTCACCAACAGCTTCGGCGACTGGACCGACCTGGTGATCGTGGAGCGCGATCCCGAGGACCCCTCACGCTATCTCACGCCGGAAGGCTCCGAGCCGTTCGAGGTGCGCCAGGAGATTCTCAAGGTGAAGGACGGCGAGGACCAGAAGCTCACCGTCACGGACACCCGTTGGGGTCCGGTGGTGCGCGAGGACACGTCGAATCGGCCGCTGGTGCTCGCGTGGACTGCGCATCGTCCGCGAGCGACCAACCTTCGCATGCTCGATCTGGAGGCTGCGGACAGTATCGAGCAGGCATTGCTCGTCGCGAATCGCTCGGGCGTGCCGGTGCAGAACTTCATGGTGGCCGACTCGACCGGTCGCATTGGCTGGACGGTCATGGGGCAGGTGCCGGTGCGTGGCAACTACGACTCGACCATGCCGTATCTGTGGAACACGCCGGAAGCGGGTTGGAATGGCTGGCGCAAGCCAGAGGAATATCCGCGCATCATCGACCCTGCTGCGGGTCGGCTGTGGACGGCGAATGCTCGCACGGTAGATGTTGAAACCTGGCTGTCGTTCATGGGCGATGGCATGTACGACAACGGCGCGCGAGCCGCACAGATTCGAGACAGCCTGCTTGCGCTCGAGAATGCGACGCCGGCGGACATGGTCAACATCCAGCTCGACGATCGCGCCTTGTTTCTGATCCGCTGGCGCGATTTCCTGCTCGAACTGCTGGATCGGGATGCGGTGGAAGGCCAGCCGATGCGGGCCGAGGCTCGAAAGTACCTGGAGGACTGGTCGGCGCGCGCGGCGGCCGAAGACGTGGGCTATCGTCTGGTGCGACAGATGCGTCTGCAAATCCGCCAGGACGTATTCGAATCGTTGACCTCCGCTGCCCGACTCAAATATCCGGACAGCAAATTCTCGCCTTCGGCGCAGTTCGAAGGACCACTGTGGCAACTGGTGACGCGACGGCCGGCGCACATGCTCGATCCGCGTTATCCAAGCTGGGACGCCGCGCTGTTGGCGTCTGTCGATGCGGCACTCCAGGAACTGGTGCACGAGTGCGGCTCGCTGAATCAGTGCAACTGGGGCGAGCAGAACACGCTCTCGATGAGACATCCGCTGTCGCAGGCCATGCCGGCCTTCGTCGGTCGCTGGCTCGACATGCCGGCGCAGCCGCTGTCGGGCGATTCATTCATGCCGCGTGTTCAGGGGCCATCGTTCGGCGCGTCCCAGCGCATGGTGGTGTCGCCAGGGCGTGAAGCGGAGGGTTATTTCCAGATGCCCGGTGGGCCAGTCGACCACCCCATGTCACCGTTCTACGGAGCGGGCCACAACGCCTGGGCCCGTGGCGAACCACGACCACTGCTGCCTGGCGAGCCGAAGTACGTTCTGCAGCTCTCGCCTGCTGCCAACTGAAGCCAGTAGCCATTAGCAGCGCCGGCCGCCGGTGGTATGGTGTTACGCCTGGCTGAATGTCAGGTCTGCACAATGACTGTTCGCAGGCCGCTCAGTCCTCATCGTTACTCGGGGTATTCATGTCGTCACGTTTCGCTGGCACGGACAACTACGTCGCTACTGAAGATCTGATGATGGCCGTCAACGCGGCCGTGGTGCTGGGACGTCCGCTGCTGGTCAAGGGCGAGCCGGGCACTGGCAAGACGCAGCTCGCCGAAGAAGTGGCGCGCTCGCTGGATCGGCCGCTGTATCGCTGGCACATCAAATCGACGACGAAAGCGCAGCAGGGCTTGTATGAATACGACGCCGTGTCCCGCCTGCGCGATTCGCAGCTCGGCGAGGCGAAAGTGCACGACATCGGCAACTACATCGTCAAGGGCCGCTTGTGGGAAGCGTTCGAAAGCGACGTGCAGCCGGTCCTGCTGGTCGATGAGATCGACAAGGCCGATATCGAATTCCCGAACGATCTGTTGCACGAGCTGGATCGCATGGAGTTCTACGTGTACGAGACGCGCCAGTGGATCAAGGCGCGGCATCGTCCGATCATCATCATCACCAGCAACAACGAGAAGGAGCTGCCGGACGCGTTCCTGCGCCGGTGCTTCTTCCATTACATCCGCTTCCCCGATGCAACGACCATGGAGCGCATCGTCGGCGTGCACTATCCGACGCTGAAGAAGGAGTTGCTCTCGGAGGCGTTGACCGCGTTCTTCAAGGTGCGCGAAATGCCGGGACTGAAGAAAAAGCCTTCCACTTCGGAGCTGCTGGACTGGATCAAGCTGCTGGTCGCCGAAGACATTCCGCCCGAAGCTCTGCGCAATGACGACCCGAAGAAGTCCATTCCGCCGCTGTACGGCGCGCTGCTGAAGAACGAGCAGGACGTGCATCTGTTCGAGCAGCTGGTGTTCCTGAACCGCCGCGGCCGCTGAGCGTTCAAGCGATGCTGGTGCCGTTCTTCTACAAGCTGCGCGAGGGCGGGGTGCCGGTGTCGATCACCGAGTTCCTGTCGTTGCTGCAGGCTCTGCAGGCGCGGGTCGCGAGCGCGAGTGCAGAGGATTTCTACTATCTCTCGCGCGCTTGCCTGGTGAAGGACGAGCGTCACTTCGACCGCTTCGATCGCGCCTTCGCGGCGCACTTCAAGGGCGCCGAAGATCTGTTCGAAGCCATGATGAAGAGCATTCCGGAGGAATGGCTCAAGCGCATGGGCGAGCGCACGCTGTCCGAAGAAGAGAAAGCGCAGATCCAGGCGCTGGGCGGCTGGGACAAACTGATCGAGACGCTCAAGCAACGGCTCGCCGAGCAGAAGGAGAGGCACCAGGGCGGTAACAAATGGATCGGCACGGGCGGCACTTCGCCGTTCGGCGCGTACGGTTACAACCCGGAAGGCATCCGCATCGGGCAAGACGAGTCGCGCAACAGAAGCGCGGTCAAGGTGTGGGATCAGCGTGAGTTCAAGAATCTCGACGACACGGTCGAGATCGGCACGCGCAACATCAAGGTCGCGCTACGCAAGCTGCGCAAGTTCGCGAGAGAGGGTGCGGCTGAGCTGTTGGATCTGGATAACACCATCGATGCAACTGCACGCAACGCGGGCCTGCTCGATTTGAAGTTCGTGCCGGAGCGGCACAACGCCATCAAGGTGCTGCTATTCCTCGATGTGGGTGGATCGATGGACTATCACGTCCGGGTTTGCGAAGAACTGTTCTCGGCCGCGCGCTCGGAGTTCAAGCACCTCGAATATTTCTATTTCCACAATTTCGTTTACGAGCACGTGTGGAAGGACAACCGCCGCCGTCACGCGGAGAAGATCCCGACGATGGAAGTGATGCGCACGTATGGTCACGATTACAAGCTGATCGTGGTCGGCGATGCGACCATGAGCCCGTATGAAATCGTGCAGCCGGGCGGCAGCATCGAGCACTGGAACGAGGAGGCGGGCACGGTGTGGATGCAGCGGCTCGCGAAAACCTGGCCGCATCATGTGTGGCTGAATCCTGAGCCGGAACAACGCTGGGACTACACGCCGTCTGTGCAGATCACGCGCGAGCTGATCGAGAACAGGATGTTTCCATTGACGCTGGGTGGGCTGGAGCAGGCGATCAAGGCGCTGCACTGAGGGTTGCTCGGATTAAGAGACGGCGGTGTGTTAGCGGCGTTCTCCTGAGCAGATCGGGAATGCGTCGTGGCTTGGCAGCGTTTTCGGAGTCGGAGATTAGGAGATTCGGAGTCGGCGTTGTGGTCTGGCAGCGTCAGGGTGGGGTGTCTCCTTCCGGCACCGGGCGCCGGCCGGAGCGCCTTGCGCTCATCACCGCACGTCCCTGATGAGCCCTGCTGTTTCGGCCCCGTCCCTGATGGTATGGACCCGTCCCCCTCTTTGCGGCCTTGCTAGGCAGAGGGCCAAGATGGAGTTGCGATATCCCATCTAAACGAGGAGGACGGGCCCATGAAACAGATTACGACTCTGGCGATCGA
>Ga0182742_1000282_pt1 | contig 90002 bp, 81 predicted proteins | sample eDN5th37CBELigMG_FD_128880 | JGI IMG/M metagenome (GOLD analysis project Ga0182742, IMG submission 128880) | Enriched Miracle-Growth compost microbial communities from Emeryville, California, USA - eDNA 5th pass 37_C BE-Lig MG (version 2)... ...
CGAGTAGAGGTCTCCATGTCAAGTTGTAATTATTCATGCACATGTATAGAGAAGCCCAATTTAAGCGAAAGTGTACATGCTTAGACAAGCAAAAATGTACATTTTGATACGGACATTTATAGGCTGGGCGCCGTAGCTGGACAGGAAGAAAAGCGGAGGCGGCTCGTCCTGCCCCGACAAGCGTTGGAGGGCTCTGACAAGTGTGCTTGCACACGTGGGAAGAGACCGAAACGACCTCGAGGGGCAAGCCGCCGCAGCTGGACAAATAGAAATGCGAAGGCGCCCTGCTTAGCCCTGACAAGCGCTGGAAGGCCCGAATCGAAAGCATCTTTTCAGCTTTCGACCGAGGGACTGAAGCGACCTCGAGGGGCTGGGCGCCGTAGCTGGACAATCTGAAAAGCGGAAGGTGCTCGCTCAGCTCCGACAACAACTGGAGGAATCGACAAAAGGACGCTTTTTGTCCTTGCAGGCGATTTCGAAGTTGTCGAGGAGCTAGCACCTGTAGCTGGACACATAGAAAAGCGAAGGCGGCTCGTCCTGCCCCGACAAGCGTTGGAGGGCTCTGACAAGTGTGCTTGCACACGTGGGAAGAGACCGAAACGACCTCGAGGGGCAAGCCGCCGCAGCTGGACATATAGAAAAGCGGAGGCGCCCTGCTTAGCCCTGACAAGCGCTGGAAGGCCCGAATCGAAAGCATCTTTTCAGCTTTCGACCGAGGGACTGAAGCGACCTCGAGGGGCTGGGCGCCGCAGCTGGACATATAGAAAAGCGGAGGCGGCTCGTTCAGACTCGACACGCACTGGAGCTTCCGACAAGAAGACGCTTTTTGTCTTCTTGAGAGGAGGCGAAGTGACGCGAGAGTCTAGCCGCCGCAGCTAGACAATCAGAAATGCGAAGGCGCCCTGCTTAGCCCCGACAAGCGTTGGAGGACACGCCCTCGCCCAATAAAAAACGAGACGTAATCGAAAATATTCGAACTACGCCTCGTTTTTTTCTTGTTCGTCTTTTGTCCTTAATATTAAAATAATTGTATTTATAAAAAATCCGATAACGATGATTAAAATAAATAAATACCAATGCAACGGTTGCTCGTAGAAACTTGCGATAATAAATGCAATAATCGCACTGATGATAATGGAAACCCAAATACCTAATTGCATAGGACCAACCCCTAATTATCAATCTTTAAATTACGATTCCCCTTTTCACTTTAATTATTCTAGTTAAAAGTAAGAACCTCCCCACTTTTGTTTCATCTTATGAGTAGTTCGATAAATTTATACAAATTATGCACTTTTTAAGGCATCTGACATACATTAAAAACATGGGCGATTTTTTTTATTATTTTTATTCTTAAATGGGTTCAAATGCATAAAGTGTTATGAGGAGGTATGCCATATAGCTGTTCTAGCAGCCAATGATACTCAAGTTTCCTTACTTGCGCAGTTAATGCGCGTAAATACGCAAAAAGAAGGAATAGTAGAAACGTTGTTGATAGGAAATATTGGTCCTAAACATGTGATGGTATATCAAAATCCAGGTGAGGCTAACGAATACATCCGGAGAATTCAACAATTTAAATGACCTGATGAGTTGCTTCTTTAAGATGTTTGATGAACTTATATTTCCTTTTAATCAGGAGAAAGAGTATTGTTGCTTTTTTATACACTACTGGGGACAGTCAACCCAGTTGTTCTAGCAACAAATGAAAGGTCGTTTCTTCTCGCTTTTGTCACATGATTATCTTGCAATCTATTTCTTTTTAAAAGTAATTAAAAAATGGATGAAAGGGTGTTTATTTTGACATATTACAATTGGGGGCAAACTAATCAAACTGGGCAACAACAACAGTATCCAACTACCGGACAATTTCCATCCGCACAATTTCCCACTGGTCAGTTTCCAACCGGTCAGTATGGTTCTTATCAATTTCCAACCGGCCAAGTTATACCTCCAGCTCAAAGTACTGTAAGTCCTATAAGAAACGCTACGGCGCCTACTTTGCGTGAGGAATCATACATCGAGAACATACTAAGATTAAATCGTGGAAAAGTAGGTAACTTCTATTTTACAGTTCCATCTGCCAATGTAACAACGGAACGTGGAAATACGATAGAAGTCCGAGGAGTCGTAGAAGAAGCAGGTCGTGATCACGCAATTATTCGGGAGATTGATACAAATCATCGTTACTTATTCCCTATGATTTATTTTGATTTTGCAGAATTCGATGAACAACTAAATTATTTAACAAATAATCAGGGTATGCAAAGATAATAAAAAGATAATCCACTTCGAGTTTTGAAGTGGATTTTTTCATGTCTTATGACTTTTTACTTTGTTTTAGATATTTTAACGTGGCTAACCCAAGTGTTTTAGCTGCAATCAGCATGGCTCTTTCATCAAAGTTAAATTGGGCATGATGATGAGGGTATGCTTCCTTCCATGAAGGGTCCTTTGCGCCAGTAATGAAAAACGTTCCTGGTACCTTTTCGAGATAATAGGCAAAATCTTCTCCAACCATTAAAGGCGCACATTCTATTACATTTCGTACTTCTGGGATTTGGCATGCTACATCTGCAAGAAATTGCGTTTCCTTTTTATGATTCACAACTGGTGGATATCCCCTAGTATAAGCATATTCATAGGTTGCATGAAATCCTTCACAAACTGCTTTTAGGAGACCCTCAATCTCTTTTTCAACTAGAGTTCGGACCTCTTCATCAAATGTACGGACAGTCCCTTTTAACTCAACCTTTTCAGCAATAACATTGAATGGATTAATGGCCTCAAAATGCCCAATCGAAACTACAGCTGATTTCAATGGGTCAATTCTTCTCGACACAACTGTTTGAAGTTGTGTTACAAATTGGGATGCCGCAACAATTGCATCAACCGAATGATGTGGTTCGGCACCGTGTCCACCCTTCCCTTGAATTGAAATTTCTAGGCGGTCCGCAGCAGCCATGATGGCACCATTACGAACATGGACATCTCCAAGGGGAGTAGGTGCCCAAAGATGTGTGCCAAAAATAACGTCTACCCCGTCTAAGCAGCCATCTTCAATCATTGGCTTCGCCCCTCCTGGAGCAATCTCTTCTGCAAATTGGTGAATAAATACTATATTGCCTTGAATTTCATCTTTCATAGAAACGAATGCCTTAGCCAAAACTAGCAGGGTTGCTGTATGACCATCGTGACCACAGGCATGCATAACACCCTCATTTTTGGATTTGTATGGAAGATCATTTTGCTCTTGGATAGCAAGTGCATCGAAGTCAGCGCGTAACGCAACTGTTTTCCCAGGTTTCGCCCCTCTTAATGTTGCTACTACTCCACGACCACCTACACCTTCTCGCACCTCAAGACCAAGTTTCCGATGATAATTTGCTATAAAACGTGGTGTGTGAACTTCTTGAAACGATAGTTCAGGATTTTCATGTAGAAAACGTCTAATAGAAACCATTTCTTCGTAATAGCTTTCTAGGACTGGTAATAATCGCTCCATGATAGCTCTCCTCTCATTTTACCCTTTCAACAATATATGTTGATTTTTCCTTAATTTTACTAATATACAAATAACTTTATCATGTTTTAAGAGGATTAAATATTAGTTTGTTAGTAAATTCTAAAAATTTTTATAATTTATGTAGATTTTGTATGAAAGTAAATCATATTTTTCTAAAAAAAAGGAATTACAAGATGTTCACTTGTAATTCTCAAATTATAGTCTATTAATTTATTTGCTTTAGAGCTGCAACCATTAATAGGATCCAACTTATTAATAAAAGTACCCCACCAATTGGCGTGATTGCTCCTAAAATTCCGATTCCTGTAATAGCTAACGTGTACAGACTTCCTGAAAAGATGATTATTCCTATATTCATAAGGATTGCTGCAATTTTTAATTGTTTTAATGCACCAAATAATTTAGTACTCATTAATATACCAATAGCTATTATGGCTAACGCAGTGAACATTTGATATTGAACTGCTGTATCCCAAATACTTGCACCATAATCATCTAATACATTTTTTAGAGCATGTGCACCAAATGCACCTAATGCGACTACTAAAAAGCCATGTATCGCACCAGAAATAATTGTACCTTTCATCGTTAAACCTCTTCCCCATCATGATGCCTTTTTTAGGCTGTTTTTGATTGTGCTAATTAAAAGTATTTACACTAGTGTTGAAAAAAAATTTTGCCACTATCGTTGACTTTTTATTATGTAAGAAGGGGTTGACCCTAAAAGTCAAAAATAGAATCCCCATTTGCATTATCTTCTTGTAGCTTTGAACCACTTAAAGAATTTGAGTTTTGAATAATGCTGCTTTGCGCTTGTCCGGGACTAGATTGTGAACTTTGTGTTGTTTGCCCCATCGAACTTGAATTTGAATTTTGTGCTGCTTGACCTAACGAACTATAATTCGAATTTTGCGCTTGTACTGATGAATAATTTTTCCCATTTGATAATCCTACATTACAAAGTGCTCGAATGGCACTTAATTGTTCACGAATAGTTTGTTCATCCGTTGTATTCTTTGTACTCGCAACAAGTTGTTCAATTTCTAGTAACAGTGCCTGGTAAGAAATCATCTTCTACCGAACCCCCAATGTTTGTTTTGGTAAAAACTGCATACAATCAAGTCCTGAAGATTGTTTGACAACCACAGAAGGAAGTTGTTTCGTTTTAAAGTTATAAGCTGTGCAGGATCTTGGATTATGTTGATCCCAGGTTACACGGAAATATTGGCATTTAAAACAATTAACCTTCATGAATACTTTCCTACTTTCTAATTCAATTTATCAGATTTCAAATAATGTGAAAAGCTTAGCGAATTTTTTAGTTGAAATGATTTGAGTTTTTAATATGAGCAAGTTCCCAAGTCTTTTTTAAATACAAGTTCATTATGTATGACTTCAGTTGCTTTAGGGTAGGGCTTTTTAAATCTCCCTAATTTCCGATTCTCCTTCAAAAACTATTCAGTTAAACACCAGTCAATCGGTTCTTCTCCCCATTCCATTAATTGATTATTAATTTTCGAGAATGGTTTGCTTCCAAAGAAACCACGATGGGCACTTAATGGACTTGGATGTGGTGCTTGTAAAACAAAATGATGTTTACCGTATTTTTCTATAATTTTTCTCTTCATTTGTGCTGGTTTTCCCCATAGTACAAAAATAATAGGTTCTTGTCGCATCGCTAATTTTTCTATTACCTTATCGGTAAACTGTTCCCAGCCTTGACCTTTATGCGAATTCGCCTCCCCTTGTCGCACCGTCAATACCGTATTCAATAGGAAAACACCTTGATCCGCCCATTTCATCAAATACCCGTCTTTCGGAATCGGGCACCCTAAATCATTCTCAAGTTCTTTAAAAATATTACGCAAACTTGGTGGATGTGGGACACCTTTTTTCACTGAAAAACACATCCCATGGGCTTGGCCAGGACCGTGATATGGATCCTGCCCTAGGATAACGACTTTCACATCTTTATAGGCTACTGTATAAAATACACTCATGACCTCGTCTTTAGGTGGATAAACTGTTGATAGGCTATATTGTTGCCCAACAAACTGTTTTAACTTTATGTAATAGGGTTTTTCAAATTCAGCTTCTAATACCTCTTGCCAATCATTATCAAATACTTTTTTCATTTAATACACCTCACCTTTAAACTACTTTATCTCACATAGTGTTTCAATAGGTGATTTCTAGAGCAATTCATAAATTGCAAAATATTTTGGGAATACTATATGTAAAGTTATTCAAATCTTTTTATTTTTTATATACTGACATTATATTTTTCAAAAAAACTGACTATTTTTATAAAGTCAGCATTACTATATACTTTTAATACATTATATTCATTATGCAGGTGAAGGAGTTAAAGACAATGGCATTGAAAAAAACATTAACAATCGCAGGATCTGATGCTTCAGGAGGCGCAGGATTAGAAGCAGATTTAAAAGCTTTTGAAGAACATGATACGTATGGGATGGCAGCAGTTACGGTAATTGCAACAATGGATCCAGATAACAATTGGAGCCACGGAGTTCATACATTACCGATTGATGTTTTACAAGCCCAATTAAAAACAGCATTCTCAACTGGTATTGATGCATTAAAGACAGGAATGTTATCTACCGAAGAAGTGATTCAAACTACCGGTGAAGCAATTGCTGCTTCTAGCGTTGAAAAAGTTGTCATTGACCCAGTTATGGTATGTAAAGGCGAAGATGAAGTCTTAAACCCAGGTACAGTAGATGCAATGATTCAATATCTATTGCCCAATGCCCTTGTTACAACACCTAACCTTTTTGAGGCTGGACAACTTGCTGGAACAGGTACACCAAAAACAATTGATGAAATGAAAGTCGCTGCTGAAAAAATTAAAGCTCTTGGTGCGAAAAACGTAGTTATTAAAGGTGGCCGCACGCTTTCTACTGACAAAGCAGTTGACCTTTTCTATGATGGTGAAAATTTCTACTTACTTGTAACACCAAAAGTTGAAACGTCTTATAACCACGGTGCTGGTTGTACATTTGCTGCAAGTGTAACAGCCAACCTTGCAAACGGATTATCCGTTAAGGAAGCAGTTATTGAAGCAAAAGAATTCGTAGCAGCTGGTATTCAACATGGATGGAAATTAAACCAATTTGTAGGACCTGTTTATCATGGTGCAAAACCTCGTCTTGGAGCACCGGAAGTTACAATTACAGAAGTTTAAGATATTTATCACCAGATACACAAGCATTTTAGAATTGTTTGTGTATCTGTTTTTTTATTGTAAGCATTTTCTTTTCATAAAATTGATACATTTACTATAATTATTAATAATGTAGAGAATTTGTGAGTGAAATTTCTGATTCCCTCACTTATTTTCAAAATCCTCTTGCTAAGGGCCCTACTGACCCCAGCGGCAAGGAGGAGCAAATAGTTGGCAGTGGTTTGTCAATTATTATTTAGCATTTATCTCCCATTGATGCTAGCTTTTTTACTTACTTATGCTACACAAGCAAGCTACTTCATAAACAGGGAGCAATTAGATGTGAAAGGGGAATTAAGATGAAGGAAGTACAAATTAACCAGCTCCAAGAATTGCTTAATTCTTTTGTGAACAAAGATGTTTATATACATCTCGAAACAACAAATGGAGCTTATGCAACACACTTCGATGAAAAAGTATTCAACGCAGGAGCGTTTATTCGTAACGCGAAAATTCGCTTTGAACTAGCTAAAGTTATCGATGATACTCCTCACCGAGTAGGTTTAAAAATGGATCACGGTTGGGTTTATGCACAAGGTATTACTCATTATGAGCTAGATGAAAATGGCCGTTTATTGATGGCTGGATTAGATTTTACTGGGAAACTTGCTGTTGCACTAGAAATTAGTGAAACACCATTTTCTTATTAAGGAGTGGATTTTACATGTCATTACAACCGCAACGACAAATTTTAGTTGTCTTTCCTCATCCAGACGATGAAGCTTTTTCATCTGCCGGTACAATTAGACTCTATCGCAATATGGGTGTCCCCGTTACATATGCATGTTTAACATTAGGAGAAATGGGACGTAATCTTGGTAACCCTCCATTTGCAACTCGTGAATCTTTACCGAATATACGCCGTGAAGAATTAAAAGCAGCATGTGAAGTGATGGGTATTGAAGATTTACGCATGATGGGATTGCGTGACAAGACTGTTGAATTTGAAGATGATGAAAAAATGGTCAAATTAGTGTCAGATTTAATTGATGAGTTAAACCCTTCACTAATCATCACTTTCCTACCTGGCTATGCAGTACATCCAGATCATGAAGCTACAGCGCGTGCTGTATTTGAAGCAGTTCGTCGAATGCCAGAAAATCGCCCAACGATTTATGCTGTTGGATTTGCAAATAACACAATCGCCGACAACGGTGAAGCAACAGTTCAAATCGATGTAAGTAGTGTTAAACTGGAAAAAGTAAAAGCATTACAAGCACATGCTTCACAAACAGCTTGGATGATTGAAGAAAATAGTAAACGAACTGATGAAGGTCAACCTGGAAGTGATAGTTGGTTACATTTCGAACGTTTCTATGAGATTAATTTATAATATTATTGAATATACTTAAGGAGTAGGTAGCACAGTTACCTGCTCCTTTTCTATACACTTTCAATGATAATTATACTATACCTCCCTCCCCTTCTTTTGCGACTGAACTTAATCAGCAAATCCTTTTATTTCCTCTTTATTCATTCTTCATTCAATCAGTACTTTCTGAATTATAGAACTTTTAGTAAATATATTTACACATGTATATCAAATGTATATAGTGTATAAATATACAAACAACATACTTAAAGAGGGACAAAACATATGACTAAAAAATTCACTTCATATACATGGTTTCTTTTTATCTTTCTTTCGTTAATTGGGATTTTCTTATTTATAACTCCAATACAAACTGGGGAAGGTTTAAAAGTACCTATTGCCATACTAGCAAATAAACTTTCTGCTAGTATTATAAGCTTTATTCATTGGTTTGCTTATATTGTTTTTATCATTGCTGCGATTGGCGCACTAATTATCAAATTCGTACCTGAAAAGGAAAAAAAAACACTTATGGATTCTCTTTTCCGCGTTAATTGGTTTTGGACAATTATGCGTGTTTTAGCTGTAATTTTTGCAACAATGTATTTATTCCAAGTAGGACCTGAAAGTATTACAAGCGAAAACACAGCTGGGTTACTAATAACTCCCGACGGTGGTTTAGTAACAATGATGTTCTCATTGTTCTTGTTTGCAGGTTTACTATTACCTTTATTAACGGACTTTGGTTTACTTGAGTTCTTCGGTTCTATGATGGTAAAAATTATGCGACCGCTATTCAAAATTCCTGGGCGTTCAGCTATTGACTGTTTAGCTTCTTTCGTAGGTGATGGTACAATCGGAGTTCTATTAACTAGTAGACAATATGAAGAAGGAAATTACACCGCTCGTGAAGCGGCTACGATTGCAACAACATTCTCTGTAGTTTCGATTACTTTCTGTTTCGTTGTACTTGATACAATTAATTTAAACAATTATTTCGTTCAATTCTATGGTTCAGTTATTTTAGTTTCTATTATCTTAGCTTTCATCATGCCTCGTATTTACCCATTACGTGGTAAACCCGATAAAAACATTGATGGGACTACTCCAAACAAACATAGCGAGGATGTTCCAGAAGGTTTCAACTCAGTTTCATTCGGTTTACACAGTGCATTATCGAAAGCTGAGAGCAATAAAAATCTTGGTAAAGTAATTGGTTCTGGTTTCAAGAATGTACTTGAAATGTGGTTTGCTATTACACCTGTTATTATGGCATTCGGTACGATTGCCCTTGTACTTGCAGAATACACAAGCTTCTTTAAAATTCTAGGAATGCCTTTCGAACCAATCTTAGCATTACTACAAATTCCTTTTGCTGATGAAGCTGCTCAAACAATGATTGTCGGTTTCGCCGATATGTTATTACCTTCTATTCTTGGTTCTGGCATTGATTCAGAAATGACACGTTTCTTCATTGCAACCGTTTCAGTAACACAACTGATTTACATGTCAGAAGTTGGCGGATTAATCTTAGGTACAAAACTGCCTTTGAAAATTTGGGATTTATTCTTAATTTTCTTAATCCGTACGATTATCTCAATTCCAATCGTTGCACTTCTTGCACATTTATTCTTTTAATACATTCAGGACTGGCTACTATGCCAGTCCTCAGACTGTTGACAAACGCTTTCATCCTGCGTTGCTTGTCTCGCTCGTCCGCTCATGAAGGCGACTTCTATTCGCGTCTTCGCTCGCCTTCGCGCCTTGGCTGGCAAGCGTTTTCAAGACAGTCTGGGTAATCTTTATTCTTAAAGAAATGCCTAAAAATACGTGTAGACAAAGTCGAATTTCGACTTTGTCTACACTCTGAGGACTGGCTACTATGCCAGTCCTTTTTATGTATTTATAATGGCGGTATGCTGCTTAAGGTTGAATTTTTAGAATTAAAAAATAATTCATAAAAAAGTGAGCTTTTTATGATAAAATGAGTCAAGGTTTATTAAAACGGAGGTAACAAAACAATGGAAGTTGTCAATTCGCAAAGTATTGCTGTAGAAAATGTGCTTATCGCACATCAACATTTAAAAGATGTCGTATTACATACCCCACTTCAAAAAAATGAGTATTTATCAGAAAAGTACCAAGCTAATATTTATATTAAACGTGAAGATCTACAACATGTGCGTTCCTTCAAATTACGAGGGGCTTATTATAAAATTAAAAAAATCGAAGAAGCAGCTCGTCAAAGCGGTGTCGTTTGTGCAAGTGCTGGGAACCATGCACAAGGAGTGGCATTTGCTTGTGCACATCTAAACATTAAAGGTGCGATTTTCATGCCTTTAACAACACCAAAGCAAAAAGTTGACCAAGTTCGTATGTTTGGCAGAAACAATATTGAAATTATCTTAGAAGGCGATACATTTGATGATTCTGCAAATGCTGCACAAGCATATTGCGAAGAGCATGACATGATTTTTATCCATCCATTCGACGATTTAGACATTATTGCAGGTCAAGGTACTGTAGCCGTTGAGGTATTAAACGATATCGAAGAGCCTCTTGATTACATTTTCGGTGGAATTGGTGGTGGCGGTCTAATGGCCGGTATTGCTTCTTATATTAAAAACATTTCACCAAATAGCAAAGTGATTGGTGTCGAGCCAGCAGGTGCAGCTAGTATGAAAGCTGCCTTTGATAATGGGGGCCCAACGACGCTTAGTAAAATCGATAAATTTTGCGATGGCACCGCTGTTCAATGTGTCGGAACAAAAACATATGAAATTTGTCATAAATATTTAGACGATATTGTCCTAGTTCCTGAGGGTAAAGTAAGTACAACGATTTTAGATTTGTATAATAAGCATGCTATTGTTGCAGAACCATCTGGAGCACTTCCAGTGTCTGCACTTGATTTATATGCTGATGAGATTGTAGGAAAATCAGTTGTTGTAGTCATTACTGGTGGTAATAATGACATTAGCCGAATGCAAGAAATTAGAGAAAAATCCTTATTATATGAAGGTTTACTATACTACTTCATCGTTAACTTCCCTCAACGTGCAGGGGCACTTCGTAAATTCTTAACAGAAGTACTAGGACCAAACGATGACATCACAACCTTTGAATATACAAAGAAAAATAACAAAGAAAGTGGTCCTGCCCTAGTCGGTATTGAAGTCAGTCAACCAGAAGACTATGCAGGCCTTATCAACCGCATGATTCAAAATGGCTTTGAATTTACAGAAGTAAATAAAGACAGCCAACTATTTGGATTGTTGGTTTAATAGGTTATAGAGCAAAATCACCCGAAGTCATAATACTTCGGGTGATTTTTTGTAGACAATTATATTTACCACCTTTACGTTCGGTAATATACGCTAATTTCCTACTAGTTTCGTAGATTTCAAAATATGTAACTTTTACACTCGACCCATCATCTCCTACCCCAGATTCATATTTTGAACATAAAAAAGAGAAGAGCGTTCGTTTTTTACGAAAGTTCTTCTCTGAAATGTTTTCACCTATTAACTACTAGCTCCTAGCAATGCTCTATCTGAGTTCATTTTTTCTCCACGGATTTTTTCGAACTCTGTCATTAAATCTGGAATTGTAAGCGTCGGTTTTTTCTCATCATCAATGGTTAAGATAATTTGTCCTTTATCCATCATGATTAAGCGGTTTCCTAGGTCAATCGCTTGTTGCATATTGTGGGTAACCATTAAGGTTGTAAGATTTCCCTCTTCTACTAGCTGTTTTGTTAACCGAGTAATTAATTCAGCACGAGAAGGATCGAGAGCTGCTGTATGTTCATCTAACAATAGTATCGAAGGATTTGTAAAAGTTGCCATTAAAAGTGATAAAGCTTGACGCTCTCCACCCGATAGCATCCCAACCTTTGCATTAAAGCGGTTTTCTAGCCCTAATCCCAATTTTTCCAATGAAGTACGGAAAAAATCACGACGACTTCGATTTACGCCTTTTCTAAAAGACCGTTTCGCATTACGAGAATAAGCAATGGCCAAATTCTCTTCAATTGTCATTGAAGGTGCTGTCCCCGCCATTGGATCTTGGAATACACGACCGATAAATTGAGAACGTTTGTATTCTGGTAATTTAGTTACCTCTTTTCCCTCAATCGTTACAGCTCCAAAATCCGGAGTTAAAGCGCCAGATATCATATTCATCATCGTTGATTTACCGGCACCATTACTTCCAATGATTGTAACAAAATCACCTGGTGATAGGTGTAAATTAATATTTTCTAAGGCAATTTTTTCATCAGGTGTACCTTCATTAAAAATCTTATTAATTCCCTCTAATTTAAGCAAGGTGATTCCCTCCCTGCATCATTTCTCTTTGCTGATTAAGACGTTCTACTCTTCGTTTTTCTTTTCGTTTTTTCTCACGACGTTTATCAATCATTTGTGGAATGACTAAAGCTAAAATAACAATTATCGCTGTAATCAGCTTCATGTCGGATGTATCTAACCAGTCAATACGTAATGCAACCGCATAAATAATTCGATAGATGATTGCTCCTGCAATAACTGCTAAAGTAGTTCGGAAAATCGTCTTAGTTCCAAAGATTGCTTCTCCGATGATAACTGATGCGAGACCAATAACAATCATCCCAATTCCCATGTTTGCATCGGCAAATTTTGAATATTGAGCGATTAAAGCTCCAGAAAATGCAACTAAGGCATTTGAAAGACCTAGCCCTAATACAATTAAGCCATCCGTATTTGCTGAGAAGCTTCGAATCATTCGTTTATTATCACCTGTTGCACGAATTGCCAATCCTACTTCTGTTTTTAAGAACCAATCCGCAACAAACTTGATGATGAGCGTTAAAACTAACACTACTATAATAGTTCCCCAAGTTGATGGCGCAGTTTGAAAACCTAACGTGTTCTTAATAAAGTTTGTTAGGGCTGTATCAAATCCTAAATTTCCCCAAAAACCTTGAAACTGTGAAAAAATCGTATCAGCATTCATCAATGGAATATTCGGTTTCACAATTGCATTTTCTGCAGATAACCCCATAATACGAAGATTGATAGAATACAATGCAATCATCATTAATATCCCTGAAAGCAATGGATTTATTTTTCCCTTTGTGTGTAAAATACCTGTCATACATCCTGCAATAAATCCAGTAACAATTGCCATTAATGTAGCTAGTATCGGGTTATAACCTAGTGCAATCATCATTGCTGCGGTCGCCGCCCCAGTTACAAAGCTTCCATCAACCGTTAAATCCGGAAAATCTAACACTCGGAATGATATATACACTCCGAGTGCCATAATTGCATAGATGATTCCTTGCTCAACTGATCCGAACAATGCTGTAAACATATTGAATCATCTCCTAACTAACTTCTATTTTATTCGTAAATTTCAGCATTCCAAGAATCTTGAATTTCAAGACCTAGATTGTCTGCAGTAGACTTATTAATAAGTAATTTTAAGTTCGCTGGGTAAGCTGCTGGAATTTCAGAAGGAGTCGCTTCACCATTTAGGATTTTGACTGCCATTTCTCCTGCTTCATAACCGATGTCATAGTATTCAAAACCGTAAGCAGCTAAACCACCACGTTCAACTGAATCTAACTCCCCAACCATTAATGGTAGCTTGTTTGCATTTGCTACATCAATTACTGATTCTAAAGCAGATACAACTGTGTTATCCGTAATGATATATAAAGAATCTACTTTACCGATTAATGATTCAGTTGCTTGTTTTACTTCTGCTGAAGTAGAAACTGCAGCTTCCACTAACTCAATACCAGCTTCTTCTAATAAACCTTTTACTTGTTCGATTTGTGCAACGGAGTTTTGTTCTCCAGTGTTATAAACAGTACCAACTTTCTTTGCTCCTAAATCATCTTTTAAAAAGGCTACCGTATTAGCAATTGTATCTGGATGTAAATCGACAGTACCTGTCACGTTTCCACCAGGTGCCTCCATTGAATCGATTAACTCAGAACCAACTGCATCTGTCACTGATGTGAAGATAATTGGAATATCTGACGTTGCCCCTTTCACTGCTTGTGCTGATGGAGTTGAGTTTGCGAAGATTAAATCAACTCCTTCATTTACCAAGTTTTGGGCAATCGTTGTGTTCATACTTTGATCATTTTGCGCATTTTCTTCAACAAATTCTACATTTAACCCTGCTTCTTCTAATGCCGCTTTAAAGCCCTCTGTCGCAGCATCTAGAGATGGATGCTCTACGATTTGCGTAATTCCTACCTTAACTGTTTTTCCTTCTTCTGTTGTTCCAGTACTATTGCTCTCTTCTGTAGATTCCGTAGATTTTTCACTACTACCGCAAGCAGCTAATAAAAGTACTAGTCCAAAAAGTAATAATGAAAGAATTTTCGAACTATTTTTCACGTTGTTTCCCCCTATTTTTCTCTCTTTCTACATCACTCAAATTTGAATAAGTTTATAATTCTTTTTAACTATTCAAAAAAATTGAGTTTGTCGATTATATTACATGTAGTGATTTTAATAGTCAACAACATTTAGAATCTTCAGAAATTGGTGAAATCAAAAATACCTCTTCTGATAAAATAATTTGCCGATTTAAATCGCTAAAGTACACGTTTTTTATCAAAAATAAACTATACTAATAAAGTTTGTAATGTGTGACATTTTTTCGACAATCACCACACTTTGTCATTTTATCCCCTTAATTGTCTAGTAGTCTCCGATAAAAATTTGACATAATTTAAGATGTGTAATAATATATTCCTCTGTGTTCTTTTCACGTGGTTCGAGAACCTCCCACGAAAAAAAACTAAGGAGAAATGAATATGAAAGTAAAATTTTTAGCAACAACTGGTATTATTGCAGCACTTTATATTGCAATCACCATGTTAGTTGCACCATTTGGATTTACAGAAATTCAATTCCGTGTTTCTGAAATGTTTAATCATTTAGTTGCGTTTAACCCGCGCTTTATGTTAGGAGTTGTCATTGGTGTATTTATCTCTAATCTTTTCTCACCACTTGGCGCCTATGATTTAGTGTTCGGGGTTGGTCAAACGATCATCACACTTGCATTGTTAATTCTCATTTGTAAGTTTGTCAAAAATGTATTCTTAAGATTAATCATCAATACGTTTTTATTTACATGTACAATGTTTATCATTGCTTTTGAGCTAAATTTAGCACTTGAGCTACCATTCTTATGGACTTGGTTTACTTGTGCTGTTGGTGAATTTGCCGTCCTAGCAATTGGGGTGCCAATTATGTACCTATTAAATAAACGATTAAACTTTAAAAACTTAATTTAAATTTTATCCGAGAGCATAAAGAATTTTTTATTATAAAAAATCTCAGAGTGTAGACAAAGTCGAAATTCGACTTTGTCTACACGTATTTTTAGGCATTTCTTTAAGAATAAAGATTACCCAGACTGTCTTGAAAACGCTTGTCAGCCAAGGCGCGAAGGCGAGCGAAGACGCGAATAGAAGTAGCCTTCATGAGCGAATTTTATTTGCGACGAAAGCGATAGCGTCAGGAGCGGACGAGCGAGACAAGCAACGCAGGATGAAAGCGTTTGTCAACAGTTTGGAATTTTTTATTATAAAAAATCTTTCTATGTTTCTCGTTTTTTTATTTAATAGAAAAGCTCTAGATTTTCTATATAAATAGGAAAAAACCTTTTTGCTGTTGTTTTCTTCCTCAAAGCGAACTAGCTTGCCAACTTTTCAGAAAACATTGACAAATGGACAGATTGAGTCTACAATTTTACTTAATTAATTGTTCGGATACGGTAGCAGGCTACGGGAGCGTAGCCACCGTTTGAGCAAAGCAGAGTATAGATGAGAATAGCTTAGACAAATTGATGAATAAGAATAGTAGCGGTTTATGACGCTTAAGAGAGCTAGTGGTTGGTGAGAACTAGTGCGAACAAAATCGTGAATGGGCCTTATGAGAGCAACTAGCATTTGTTAGTTGACGTCTTTCCTACGTTATAAGGAAGTGTTTTTACATATTTAGAGTTTATTCTTCTATTGTGAAAACACGCCAAGGTGGAAGTATATAACTACTTCAACAGAGGTGGCAACGCGGTATCTATCGTCCTCTACAAAAGGAATTTCCTTTTGTAGAGGACTTTTTTATTGTCTATTTCTAAGTTACTTAATTCTCAATATCAGGAGGATGAAAATAATGACAATCGACACTTTCACAAACTATGTTAAGGATAATATGAATTTATCTTACGATGAAATGCTTCAAGCCGCTGAATTGGTTTTCAATGAAGAAACACCAAAAGAAGCAATTGCCGAATTTTTAATCGCCTTAAACAAAAAAGGCGAAACTACTGAGGAAATTGCTGCACTGGCAACAGTTATGAAATCCTATGCCCTTCCATTACATCTCAATGAAGGCAACTACCTGGATAACTGTGGAACAGGTGGTGATGGGTTACAAAGCTTTAATATTAGTACTACATCAGCTTTTGTATTAGCAGCAAATAATATTTCAGTAGTTAAACATGGTAACCGTAAAATTTCAAGTGCTTCAGGCAGTTCGGATGTTCTACAAGCTTTAGGAATTCATACAGATTTTACCGTTGAGGACTCTGTTAACCTATTAAATAAAGAAGGGATTACTTTCCTATATGCTCCAAATGTACATCCCCGATTAAAACGACTTGGAGAAGTTCGACGTTCGATTGGGAAACCAACGATTTTTAATATGGTTGGTCCTTTAACAAACCCAGTTGATTTAACTACTCAACTAGTCGGAATTAATCGTCCTGAATTCGTTCGTAACTATGCAGAAGTACTCCGAATTTTAGGCCGTAAACGTGCGATTGTTGTTTCTGGTACACAAGGAATGGATGAAGCTTCTCTTGATCAAGATAATACTTTTGCTCTTTTAGAAAATGGAGAAATTAATTCATTTACTGTTAATATTGAAGATTTAGGATTAACCCCTGCCCCAGTTACTGCCTTACGTGGCGGGACACCTGAAGAAAACGCCATTATTTTAAGAGATTTACTGAATGGGAAGCAAAGTGCTTATTTTGATGCAGTTCTATTAAACTCTGGATTAGCTTTATTTGCTAACGGTAAAGTTGATTCCATTTTAGACGGAGTGGAATTAGCACGTGAGAGTATCTTATCTGGGAAAGCATTAGCAAAACTTGAGGCTGTCGTTGAATTTAGTCAAACCATTTTAAAGGAGCGTGCCGTACGATGACCATTTTACAAAATATTTTAGATTACAAAGCAACATTAATCCCTACTCTACTAGCTAATGAACCAACATTTAATGTTGCAAAGAAATCTCGCACTTCTTTATATGAAGCCTTAAGAAAAGCAGATACGCTTCAAATCATTTCCGAAATGAAGCGCGCTTCCCCTTCTAAAGGGCTCATCAACGAAGGAGCGAATCCGATTGAACAAGCGAAAATGTACGAACAGGCTGGGGCTACATGTATCTCCGTTTTAACGGAAGACAAATTTTTCAAAGGCTCCTTCCAAGATTTAGCGGACATTTCAAATAATGTAGACATTCCTATTTTAAATAAAGATTTTATCATTCATGAAGTTCAAATTGATTATGCTAAGGCCGCTGGAGCGTCCGTTATCTTATTAATCGTTGCGGCATTATCTGATGAAAAGTTAAAAGCTTTTTACACATATGCAAGCGTATTAGGACTTGATGTTTTAGTAGAAGTTCATAACGAAGAAGAGTTAGATCGTGCTTTAGCCATTCATCCAAAGATTATCGGTGTAAATAATCGTGATTTAAATACATTTACCGTAGATCTTGCCCAAACTGAAAAATTGGCCAATAAAATCCTTGCCCATGAGGATATTGCCTTTATTAGTGAAAGTGGAATTTGGAATTCTACAGATGCTGAGCGCGTAGCAAAAGCTGGGGCACGTGGCGTTCTCGTCGGCGAATCCTTAATGGTAAGTGGAGATGTTGAGAAAGCTTTACATGGATTACAAGTACCCCTTCCTTCCCTTGTAAAGGACGTGAAGTAACATGGTGAAGGTCAAAATTTGCGGTCTTAAAGAAGAAGAACATGTTCAGGCTGCAGTAGCTGCTGGAGCAACATGGATTGGGTTTATGTTTGCTCCAAGTAAACGTCAAATTTCTATTGAACAGGCACGTGAGCTAGCTAAACTAATCCCTCATCATGTAAAGAAGGTCGGCGTTTTCGTGAATCCAACAGAGCAAGAAGTTCATGCTGCTGCTAAAGCGATAGGCTTAGATTATGTACAATATCATGGAAATGAGGATCCTACATTTATCACTCATTTAGGCTATCCTTCTATCAAGGCCATTTCGATTCGTGGGTATGAGGATGTGAAAAAAGCTAGTACCTATGATGTAGATTATTATCTATTTGACGCACCAGGTACGGATTATGCAGGTGGAAGTGGCCATGTGTTTGATTGGTCGTTGTTGGATCAGCTTTCCATTCCAAAAGATCGAGTAATTTTAGCAGGTGGTCTAAATAGTGAAAATGTAGCTCGTGCTATCACACAAGTGTCACCTGCCGGGGTTGATGTTTCAAGTGGTGTGGAAAAGAATGGTCGCAAAAGTAGCGAACTTATCAAACAATTCATAGAAGCTGCTACTAACGCAAATGTATCGACAACAAATGTAATGCAATAAAATAGACTCACTAGGGAGTGAAAATAGGATGACAACTGAAGTTAAAGGACGTTTCGGACGTTTCGGAGGACAGTTCGTTCCAGAAACATTGATGACAGCTCTACAAGAACTAGACGAAGCCTATGACAAAGTGAAAGTAGATGAAACTTTCCAGAAGGAGCTTCAATACTATTTAAAAAACTATGTTGGTCGTGAAACACCACTATATTTTGCAGAAGGTCTAACAAAAGAATGTGGTGGTGCAAAAATATATTTAAAACGTGAAGATCTTAACCATACAGGAGCCCATAAGATTAACAACGCCCTTGGGCAAGCATTACTTGCTAAACGTATGGGGAAGAAAAAAATTGTAGCTGAAACTGGTGCTGGTCAACACGGTGTTGCGACAGCGACTGCCTGCGCCCTTTTAAATCTAGAATGTATCGTTTATATGGGTGCTGAAGATGTTAAACGTCAAGCATTAAATGTTTTCCGCATGGAGCTACTTGGTACGAAAGTAGTTGCGGTTGATAAAGGCTCTGCAACATTAAAGGATGCAGTAAATGAAGCATTACGTCATTGGGTGACAAATATTGAGGATACTCATTATATTTTAGGCTCTGCAATGGGACCTCACCCATTCCCTACTATTGTTCGTGATTTCCAACGTGTTATCGGTGATGAAACTCGCGCTCAAATTCTAGAGGTTGAAAATCGTTTACCAGATGCTGTTGTTGCTTGTATTGGTGGCGGTAGTAATTCAATCGGCATGTTCTATCCTTTCATTGAAGACAAAGACGTAGCGTTGCACGGAGTAGAAGCTGCAGGTAAAGGAATTGACACTGGTAAGCATGCTGCAGCCATTCATGCTGGTCAAACTGGCGTACTTCACGGTGCTTTTATGTATCTTTTACAAGATGAAAATGGATTTATTCAAGAAGCCCACTCCATTTCTGCGGGGCTTGATTATCCAGGTGTCGGTCCAGAACATTGCTATCTCCATGAGATTGGACGAGCAACATACGGTAATGTTACGGATGAAGAGGCTCTTGAAGGCTTAAAATTACTATGCCGTACAGAAGGGATTCTTCCCGCTCTAGAAAGTGCTCATGCGGTTTATTATGCTTCAAAGCTAGCTAAAACAATGGATCCTGATGAAATTTTAGTAATTTGCTTATCTGGCCGTGGGGATAAGGATGTACACACAATTTCCGAAAGACTTGGAGGTGACCTTGGATGAGTCAATTAAAAGATGCCATTTTATCTGTTACTTCATCAGGCGATAAAGCATTTATTCCTTATATAATGGCCGGTGATGGTGGTCTAGATAAATTAAAACCTACTATTTTAAGACTTCAACAGATCGGTGTGACTGCAATAGAAGTAGGTATTCCTTTTACTGACCCTGTCGCAGATGGTCCAACGATTGAGAGAGCTGGTGAACGTGCATTAGCAAATGGCACTACACTACGAAAAGTGCTTGAAACTTTGGTAAGCTTTGCGGATGAAATTTCAGTACCCCTTGTAGCTATGACCTATTTAAATCCAATTTTAGCTTATGGTGTTGAGGAATTTGCTGCTGATGCTAAAAAGGCAGGTATTCGTGGATTGATTATTCCTGATATGCCTTTAGAAGAAAGTGGAATAGTCCACCCTGCTCTTAGTGATGCAGGAATCTCACTTGTTCAACTTGTTTCATTGACAAGTACTCCTGAACGAATGGAACGCTTAACAAAAGCGAGTGAAGGTTTTATCTATGCAGTTACGGTTAATGGTATTACGGGTGCTCGTTCAAGCTTTGCGAATGAATTGGAAGAACATTTCAATAAAATCCAATCCTATACAGACACACCTGTGTTAGCTGGTTTCGGAATTTCAACGCCCGATCACGTAAAAGACTTTGGCTCGTTTTGTAGCGGTGTAATCGTAGGTAGTAAAATTGTGGATAGCTTAGTTCAGGAAGATTGGGGTACAATTGAACAATTAGTAAGTGCCTCTAAAGCTGCTACTGTAAAATAATTAACTAAGGCATCACTTAAACATGGTGATGTCTTTTACTCTATATTTTTTATTTTTTTCACTCTTCCTATTTTTCAATTTGAATTTTTCATATCAACAGTTTGAAAGCACAATCTCATTAGGAGACTGTGCTTTCTATTTGTCTTACGAAATCGCTCTATGATCTAATTTTCCTTTTAATTTTTCTAACATATCTATCGTCATTTTCTCTAAATCGTAATTTGCTTTAAAGCCCCATTCTTCCACTGCTGCGGAAGAGTCTATGGAATTTGGCCAACTGTTTGCAATAGCTTGACGGACAGGATCAACATTGTAATCCATTTTAAAAGATGGGATATGCTTTTTAATTTCCGCTGCAATCTCAGATGGCTCAAAGCTCATTGCTGAAATATTGAAGGCATTTCGATGTTTTAACTTGGAACCATCTGCTTCCATTAAATCAACAATCGCTTGTAATGCATCAGGCATATACATCATGTCCATATAAGTACCTTCAGCAATATAGGATGTGTAACGACCTTGCTCTACTGCTTTATAATAAATATCTACCGCATAATCAGTTGTTCCCCCACCAGGAGGAGTTACGTATGAAATTAACCCTGGGAAACGAACGCCGCGCGTATCTACACCAAAACGAGTGAAGTAGTAATCACATAATAGCTCACCTGCTACCTTGTTGACACCATACATCGTAGTTGGTCGTTGAAGCGTATCTTGAGGTGTATTGTCCTTAGGTGTTGACGGACCAAATGCCCCAATTGAGCTTGGCGTGAAAAATTGTAAATCTAACTCGCGTGATACTTCAAGAGCATTCATTAAACCACCCATATTTAAATTCCATGCAAATTGAGGATTCTTTTCAGCTGTTGCCGATAACAGCGCAGCCATATGAATCATCGTATCCGCCTCAAAGTTTTTGGATAGTTCATACATCCTTTTGGCGTCTGTTACATCCAATAACTCAAATGGTCCACAAATACCCTCTGGTTTACGAATATCTGTAGCTAATACATTATTCTCACCGTATATTCCACGTAACTTTACAATTAGTTCTGAACCAATTTGCCCTAAGGCACCCGTGACAATTATTTTTTTCATGTTTGCACCCTCCCCTGATGTTAAAAGCAATAATCAACGTTTTTTCATTTTTTAAATATTCAAAACTCTTATCCATATAAACAAATGCACATTCCAAAAACACACTAAAACATTGATGTATCAGCGTTTCTATAGGTTTTTATTATACTTCGTTCTTTTGAAAAAGACAATAATCAGTTTTTAGTATTTTCTATCAACTACTCTTTCTATCATATGCATCCCGTCAAAATTGGGGATTTAACACTGCTTTCTCCCACTTTTTAGAAGTGAAAATTCTAATACAACCTACTAACTTGCTAAACTAAAAAAGCACCTCCACTGTTTGTTCTCTAACTTAACAATGAAAGATGCATATATATTCCTTATTATAGGTTTCATATTTTCTAAAAATGGGAATGAAATTAATTATAAGAGTTCACGCGCTATATGATGGATTACACTGTTTGTAGACTTTTTTCCTTTACTTGTTTATAAATCATTAAATCTTCTTTATATAGGCTTTTGTAAGTGGCCAGACTATGATTTTTGATTAGCTCAAAGGTTACTTCATTAACAAGTTTAGTGTATTTATTTAACATCTTGGCATTTTCCCATGCTGTTTCTTCAAAGGTAAGATTCATCTCATGCTCTTCGATTATTACCGATAAGAGATGTACGTTCGTATATAGCTCAATTTCAGAATGACATTTCTTTACTTCCATTATCTCCAGTGTTCGCTCAAGGGATTGCTGTAAAGCTTCCCGATCCATTGCATGACCAAGCTCGTGCAAAGTTAGAGCTTTTACATATTGCTCAAGTGGAATCGTTGCTTCCATTTCTCCCCATGCCTCCACTATACGGGTTGCATCAAATCCTACACAATTCGTTACAAAATTATAAGACATATTAATACCTGATTCATCTTGCTTTAATGGATTACCCATCTTCGCAGCATGAATCGTAGACTGAATTAAATCATAGAGATATTTTTCTTGATGATAGTCTTGCATTTTATTTCTCATTTCCCCTTTATCGTTGGATTCCAAAACCAATAACTGCAAATGGAACTTGAAACGAAATTACTATATCTCATTATATAAAGGGGTTCAAGCAACCTAGTTAGCAAATTGTGTCATGAAACATTGTGTTATCGTGTGTTTAAAGGCAAATGAAAAGGAATATTTGGAGCTCTTTTAGCTCTAAATATCCCTTTTCACTAGAGGTTGTTTCTATCGTTTAGGTAATACATGAGATTACTAGTTAATTAACAGATTATTTATTACTTTTCTTACTGCTGCGACCACGTCTACTGGCTTCGCCGCCTTTTCTGCCAGCTTCCTCACGACTCATTTTGCTATCATTGTTTTTGTTGTTGTCGTCATCTTGGTCCCTATTGTTGTTTTGAGTGGCTTCTCCACCTTTACGGCCAATTTCTTCATAGAATTCTTCGCCGTGGTTTTCTGCCGTTGTTTCGCCACCCTTGCGACCAATCTCTTGATAGAACTCTTTGTCGTGTGTTTCTGCAGTAGTTTCTCCACCTTTACGACCGATTTCTTCATAGAATTCTCGTCCGTGGTTTTCTGAAGTAGCTTCCCCGCCTTTGCGACCGATTTCCTCATAAAATTCTCGATCATGATTTTTGGAGGTAGCTTCTCCACCCAAGCGTCCCGCTTCTTGAACAGTCATTTTTCCATTCTTTTCGTCGTTATTATTGCGTTTGTTAGCCATTTCTAATTCCTCCTAAAATTTTTTAGCTTATTGGGATAAGCTTATTGGATATATTCCCAGGAGGTTTAGTGCTAAACATTTCTAAAACAAATTTTTTCCAAATTCATGTTAATATTACAGCGAAAATCCTCGTAATACGAAGTTTTACGACTGATTATTACAATTTTATTGCACTTTTATATCAAATGAATACACTTCTTTTCTTAGCTTTTATTCATATTTGTTTAGACCTACGATGAAATGAAAAGGAATTTGGCGACCGTCTTCCAAATAGAGTTTCCCCTTTTGATCATCGAGTTTTGATATAATTCCAGTTGCTGTAAAAATATGTGCCGCTTCCCAAACTTTCAGCTCCACTGGCGCCCGGTCCCTAAAAGCGATTTGCAACTGTTCACTTAGCTCTTGAAGTGCCCATTCATCTAATTCAGGCTTTTCAACGTCCGTATCTTTTTCATGCCACTCGCGTAGCAACTTTACGTGCTCGGGTAACATCATTGCATTCCATTTTATATTTCCACGGTCCCGAATCACCCTCATCACCTCTTATCTTAAATACCGGCGGAGTTAAAACTACTACATTTTATGTCCACCTAGAAGCTCAGTACGTTTCAAAGCAGTTCCCGCTTCTGTATAGGAAACAGCACGCAAAACTGCTGATGAGCCATACCTTGTTCGTAAATAATCCATTGTCGCCCCGAGTTTTCGTCGTTTCCATTTTTTACTATCAAATAAACTAAGCTGCATAGAGCGTTCTGATTCTAGCTTCGATATACTAATGGTAATTTGCCTTGCCGGTCGTTCAGCATAATATTCGTCAAACAATTCCCTACATACTTTAAAAATTTTCATCGTATCATTCGTTGGTTCATCGATTGTTCGTGCTCGATTAAAACCTCCACCAAAAGCATCCCTACTATAACTAAGTCCTAGCGTAATCGTCCTTCCTGCTTGCCCCGCTTCTCTCGCCCTTCTTGCGACGTCTTCACACATTTCTAAAATAACAGCAAGAATCTCATCTCGACTGCGATAATCACGCATCAATACTTGCCCTTTCCCAAAACTAATTTGCCCTTGTGCAAGCGGTGCCCCAAGCGGCGACAAGTCGATTCCCCATGCATGGTGGTACAACTGATTGCCCATAATACCAAAGCGGTCTTCTAATGTTTTTAAGTCCGCCTGAGCTAAATCACCAACAGTAAAAATTCCCATATTGTTTAATGAACGCTCGGTTCTACGACCAATTCCCCACATTTCTGAAAGAGGTGAGATTGGCCAAAGCTTTTTCGGCACATCTTCATATGTCCACTTTGCAAAACCAGTCTTTTTGGCATCTAAGTCAAGCGCAAGCTTTGATAAAAGCATATTCGGTCCCATTCCGACTGCACTTGGTATTTGGAATTGGCGAAAAATGCTATCTTGAATGAGCCTTGCTGTTTCTTCAGGTTGACCATAAAGCTTTTCAGTCCCGCTTAGGTCAACAAAACTTTCATCGATGCTATAAACGTGTATTGCCTCTTTTGGAACGAATTGATTAATCAAATCCGTAATAGCCATCGACATTTGTACGAAAAATTCCATTTTCGGTTCAAATAAGCGGATATCTGGGTGCTTAGGAATTTCGAAAAGACGTGATCCTGTTTTGATACCAAATCTTTTTTTCATAGGAGGTGAAGCAGCGAGCACAATACTTCCCTTATTTTCAAAATTCCCCACAACGGCTATAGGTACTTCTAAAGGATTGAGATTTTCCAGCATCGCCATACAGCTTGCAAAAAAGCAACGCATATCAATACACATGATGGGACGATTCGGTGCCTGATCGTAAATCTTAAAAGCATCTGCATTAAGAGATCTATTTGTCTTTAGTACATTTTCATCCATTTCCCCACCTCCACTTCGTACAAATTATTATACGCGAACACTTGTTCCTTTATTCATTTTAAAATGAGACCATTGAGACGGCAAGAGGAAATATTTAGGGGAATTAGTTATAGAATGAAGCATTTTGTCAAAAAATAAAAAAGCTCTCAAAAAAGCGATATCGCTCCCATGAGAACTTCTTGCCTATACTTATTCAATAATTTCTGTAAAAAAACAAGTCTTCATATGATTAATAAATGTGTCACCTAAATCGGTAAACGTCGCTACACCGCGTTTATGTATGACGGTTTTAAACCCTTCCGCATCGGCTCCAGCTACCGTCAAAAAGTCGCAAATATCTGTGCAAACACCAACAACATGAACTTTTTCAACATCCAATTCTTTTAACTTCTCGGCTAAATTCGTTTTGAAAAAGGCATTGTAGTTCGTTTTCGGTTGATAAATTACATTCGGATTAGACGCATTTTCTGTAAACCAAGTCATTAAATCCCCATAAAGCTCTTGCCCCTTCGTTCCCACAATATTATGAGCCGGCCACAAGTCAAAATGTATATCATTTTCCTCATGAGCATCCATTGCAACTACAACAACCTGATGATTTTGCAAAAACTCATTTGCCTGCTCAATAATATACGGAACCACATCCTGAGCTGGCTTTCCAGCTGTTAAACTTCCTCTATCTGCAACAAAGTCGTTGCTCATGTCGACGATGATTAAGGCCTGCTTTGGCATCTTTCTATCCCCTCGCTTAATATTATTTCTTAATTATATTTCAACAAAAAGAGAGGATAACCTTTTTAATCGTAATAGATTAGGTTTAATAACTAAAAAACAAAACTCCCCAAAGCCAGCTCAGCCCCAGAGAGTCGTGATTATAGTATGTTAAAGAATGAATGAATTACAGGACATTAGGTAAAGATGTTGTCTTTCCTTTTTAACTACACTTTTACATTTTCAAGATCCTTGGTGTTTTTAGACCTCAAAACAGAAATACTACCATCTATTTCAAGAATCCCCAATCTCACATCCTTCAGATTGAAGACACCTTGTTTCCTTAATTCTGTTTCTAATTCTTGCATTGTTAAGTGCTCCTTTTTCATTAATCGTGCATTAACAGTGCCATTTTGAATTAAGATTTCAGGTTTTCCATCTATCCAACGTTCCAATTTTTTTCGCTGGCTAAGTTTTTCAGCTAGCCATATAAAAACACCCCAAAAGACAACTGTGAAAATAATATGACCTACATTAAACTTTTTCTCTTGCACCATCCCTCCCACTATTTCAGCTAACATCATGAGAAAGACCAAGTCAATGGGAGTCGTTTGTGCCAACTCTTTTTGACCAATAATTCGGATTACTACCACTAAACTGATTAAACTAACCAACAACTTAATCGCGATGCTTATATACTGTTCCATCCCTATCCTCCCCTAACAATAAAAAATATACCTACAGCTGCTCTAAAAGGAACCTCTGCATTTTCTATATTTCTAACATTTTGAGTTATTACCCTATTCCTCTAGTTCTCTATGGGTAAACAACTAAAAAGTTGCTCGCTAGTTGGATAGAAGGAAAACAATATCTATAAATGTAAAATAAAAAAACATACTAACCATCCAAAACTGCTTGAGCAGGTTTTAAATACGTTAGTATGTTTCTTATTCTGATAGAAGATATCCTACTCTTCTACTACTCCAGCATATAATGCAGGACGGCGATCGTCATAGACTGGAATTCGGCCGCGCACTTCCTGAACTTTGGAGAAGTCTACATCTATAATAGCAAGTTCTTCATCTTCAGAACCTGTCCACAATACTTCTCCCCAAGGTTCAATAATCATAGATTGGCCGTTAAAGTTTTCAACTTTTCGAGAAATACGGTTAACGGCAATTACGAAGCATTGGTTTTCGATTGCACGAGCTTGTAACAAGGTTTTCCAATGGTCAATACGAGGTGTTGGCCACTGTGCAGAAACAAACAATACATTTGCCCCAGCTAATGCATGTGCTCGAAGCCATTCTGGGAAACGAATATCGTAACAAATGACCCCTCCAGCTTCCACATCCCCTAAAGTAAAGCGGTTCATGGCATTACCAGATTCTAAGAATTTATCCTCGTTCATTAATCTAAATAAATGCACCTTATTATACTCGCTAACTAACTTTCCTTCGTTATTATAGACATACATCGTATTATAGAATTTCCCGTCTTTTTCAGTAGCAACAGATCCTCCAACAATATGTATACCCAGTTCACTCGATAACCCTTTTAAAAATGTTTGGGCACGGTCTCCCTCTTTATCTGCTAACTCTCCTAATTTTTCAAGTGCATACCCTGTATTCCACATTTCAGGCAAGACAACAAGTTCCGCACCTTTACTCGCTGCTTCACGAATCAATTGTTCTGCATGGGCGAAATTTTCATCCACTTTACCAAAACCTACATTCATTTGAATACATCCAATTTTCACTCTCGTAACCCCCCTATATTTCTTGAAATAACATAGTTTCTTCTTAATTAAAACCATAACAAAAATAGAGCCAAGAATCCATTCACTGACAATTTACCTTTTCAATATGTAGAAGAACGGAAGAATTATATAAAATAGAAACCCAAAATCCATTATTGCTATTTAAAACTACTGTTATTCCTATCCCAAAGCTTCATCTGCTTCAGATAAACGATCATCTTCTTTTAAAAGAAGTATTCTATCTTACAAACACTAATATTGCAGATTAGTCTAAATTATTATACTATTATTTCAACTTTCAATTACAAGAATGTTCAAATTTTAAATGAATAGAATTTATATCGTTCTACTCTAGAAAAAGGGGTATTAACATGAAATTATCAAATAAACTTCAGAACCTTCCTACCCAATTCTTTGCTGCGCTTGTACAGAAGGTTAGTGCGGCAATGGCAGAAGGCCGTGATGTGATTAACTTAGGTCAGGGAAATCCTGATCGCCCAACACCTCCACATATCGTCAAGGCCATACAAGAAGCTGCTACAAATCCACAAACACATAAATATTCACCATTTCGTGGAATACAGGAATTAAAAGAAGCTGCTGCCAATTTTTATAAGCGAGAGTATAACGTGAATATTGATCCTGATACGGAAGTAGCCATTTTAGGAGGAGCAAAGATTGGATTAGTAGAGCTACCAATGGCTATTTTAAATCCGGGAGACTATATGCTTCTTCCTGACCCTGGTTACCCTGATTATTTATCGGGTGTTGTACTAGGTGATGTGCATTTTGATACAATGCCTTTACTTGAAGAAAATGAATTTTTGCCAGATTATGAAGCTTTATCGCAAGAAGTAAAAGACCGTGCGAAGCTAATGTATATAAACTATCCGAACAATCCGACAGGTGGTACTGCAAACCTGGAGTTTTTCGAAAACACAGTGCAATTTGCAAAAGAAAATGAGATAGCAGTTGTCCATGATTTTGCATATGGCGCATTAGGCTTTGATGGAAAAAGACCGGTTAGCTTTTTACAGGCTGAAGGAGCAAAAGATATTGGTATAGAGCTTTATACACTCTCTAAAACATACAATATGGCTGGATGGCGTGTTGGTTTTGCCGTAGGAAATGCAGAGATGATTGAAGCGATTAATTTAATTCAAGATCATCTTTTCTGTAGCGTATTCCCTGGTATTCAGCATGCAGCAGTCGTCGCTTTAAATGGTGACCAAGATTGTGTCGAAGAACAACGTGCCATTTATGAAAGTAGACGTAATGTTTTAATAGAAGAAGCCCATCGAATCGGATGGGATGTAAAGTCTCCAAGTGGTTCCTTCTTTGCATGGTTAAAAGTACCTGAAGGCTATACTAGTGAGGAATTTGCTGACCTTCTATTAGACAAAGCAAATGTCGCAGTAGCTGCAGGAAATGGATTTGGTGAATATGGAAAAGGCTACGTTCGAGTAGGATTATTAGTGAGTGAAGAACGATTAATAGAAGCAATTGCCCGTATAGAAAAGCTAGGATTATTTAAAAATAAAACACTATCGACAATCAAATAAATTGAAGATACCTCTTTTTAGAGGTTTCTTTTTTATTTACATACAACTAGTTCTCTTTTTTAAACAATTTCAAAAGCATTTTTTGCTAGTTGAAAAATAAAAAACTGAGGGAAAATATGAAGCTCAAACAACCATTTATTATTCAAGTCGTTGGATATAAAAATAGCGGGAAAACGACATTAGTATGTCACTTAATTGAGGTAGCAAGAAATCTCGGGTTGAATAGCGCTACCATAAAGCACCATGGACATGGTGGAAAACCTACAGCAAATGAAAACACAGATAGTTTTCACCATAAACAAGCAGGTTCTATAATGGCAGGAGTTGAGGGTGACGGTGAATTGCTTTTATCAATCACTCAATCCAGTTGGACACTGGGTCAAATCTTGAAATTCTATGAATTAGTAGACATTGATTTAATCTTTATAGAAGGATATAAACACGAAAATTACCCGAAGATTGTTTTACTCTCTAAAGAGGAGGATCTTTCTCTCCTATCAGAGATATCGAATGTCTATGCAATTATTTCTTCTTTCGATAGCCAAATAAAAAATAATCACGTACCCATGTTCTTGAGAAATGAACAGTCATTAATTGATAAATGGTTCCGCAATCTACTCTATAACAAAGAAATTGACCTGAAGAGAAAAAGATAATAATAAACAATAGATTTCATCAGCTATCTAGGTATTCAGTTTTTATTGATTGGTCACTTGCAAATCCTGCGGTTGATTGATGTTTTGAAACATCCCTTCATATTCTGGTTTTGCCATAATCCATGAAGTTTCAACTATAGTTAAATAGTCCATTACCCGCCGGTTCCCACTTTCAAGGAATAGAGCAATCTGTTCAAGATTGGAGCGACGATAGAAACCAACTAAAGGATGTTTACGATTTTGACATTGAAAAGCGATTACGTCTGCTGAAGAATTGCTACATATTAGTTGCTCCAGGATTTCTACTCCAATGAAGGGGGTATCACAAGGAAGTACAAGATATTGATCAGCTTCTTCGGCTACCATCGCTGAATAAATCCCCGCCAAAGGACCTTCACCAGCAAATCGATCTTCATCGGTAACAATCTTGATATTCGTTAAATTCTTAGCCTTTTCCCATCTGGGTAAAAGCTGCTTACTCGTAGAAATAATAACCTTATCAACAAATGGAGCTAATCGTTGAGCAACAATCTCGTAAAACATATGACTTTCATACATTGCAAGTGCTTTTGGAGAACCAAAACGTCTCGACAATCCACCTGTTAAAATCACGCCCACTACACTCATTTTCCACTCTCCTTCTCAACTATAATCCATTTACTCATTCGCCATCCATCGATCCGTTCCACCTTCTCCTTCTAGTAGAAGAACATCTACCGTCGAACCCTTTTTAAATCCTCGAGTACCACTAGGTAGAACAATAAAGGCATTCCCTTTTGCCATTGAAGAAATCGCATTGGACTTATTAAGTCCCGTTGGCGTAACAAAAGTACCTTCTGGTGTAGATTCATAGCATGCAAGAATAAAACGCGTAAACGGGTTGGCCTTTAAATAATCCTCATTTAATATTGCTTTTACGTAAGGTAAATAAGGCTTAGTCGATTGCAGCATTACTCGCATTGCAGGATGTACAAACAATTCGAAACCAACAAAACAAGCAGAAGGATTACCCGATAAGCCAAATAAAAGGGTATCTTTGTGGTGTGCAACGGTTGTTACACTTCCTGGACGCATTTTTACTTTATTAAAAAGGATCTCTGCTCCTAATCGCTCATACACTTGTGGGAGGTAATCAAAATCCCCCACCGATACTCCCCCTGTTGTTATAACAGCATCAAATTCATGGGAAGCTTCCTTAATTTTTTCATAGCAAAGGGATAAATTATCTGGAAGTATGCCGAGATAACGTGTTTCTACACCTAACCGTTGAAGCTGAGCCATAATCATCGGACTGTTTGAATTGCGAATTTTTCCTGGCTCAAGGTTCGCATAGACATCGAGTAATTCTGACCCAGTAGCAAAAACCCCGACAATCGGCCGTTTTGCCACAGTTACTTGCGTATATCCAAATGTGGCTAGTACAGCAATAACACCTGGCGTTATATAAGTTCCCTTTTCCAGGATGACTTCTCCTTTTTTTACATCTTCCCCTTTAAGTGAAACATTTTCGAATTCGTTAAACACTTTACGAATAGTAAAAGAATTATTAGATTGAGAAGTTTGTTCAAACATAATAACTGCATCGACATCAGGAGGTAATTCCGCTCCCGTCATAACACGAAAGGCCTCATTCTTTCCAATAGGTTTCCTCGTTACCTTACCAGCACTAAGATGATCAATTACCGTAAATTGAATACGTGAATCTCCCGAAGCACCCTTCGTATCTATTGAACGAACGGCAAATCCATCATATGGAGAGCGGTTGAAAGCCGGAACATCATGGGAAGCATAAAGAGGTTCACCCAATATTCTGCCAAGTGCCTCTTCTATTGGAATACTTTCATTACCAATTGGGGTGCTTTTGTTTATGATTCTTTCTATTGCTTGTGATACATCTATTGGGGTTCTAGTTTTAAGCATAAATATCCCTCTCTATATTTATCGGTTATAGGATTATTAAAGTAAAAATTAATATAGTTTCCATAGCTACCATAAAAGAAAGAGGGTCGTAATCGCCTAACAATCAAAGCGCCGACCCTAGCATTCTTCATTATATATATTTATTTTTAAATATTCTAAAATTTCATTCTTTAATAATAGTAATTCATTTACTCCATACTTTTAAGTGAATAAAGGCTCAATATTTACCGCACATACTTTAAATCCCGGCATTTTACAAACGGGGTCCAGCTCTTCATTAGTTAACTTATTTACGGATTGGATTCCTGACCAATGCATCGGAATAAAGACTGTATCTTCACGAATAGCAGATGTTAACTTACTTCGCACAATCACTTCGCCTCGATTAGAGCTTACCTTTACTAATTCATCGTCATGAATTTTAAACCTTTTTGCGGTTTGTGGGTGAATCTCAATAAATGATTCAATTTGATGTGCTACAAGTGTTGAACTTTTTCTTGTTTGAACACCTGTTAAGTAATGACCAAGTACACGACCATTTGTAAGAGTTAGTGGATAAGAATTGGTCACCTTTTCCTTCGAATGATTGCTTTCTACCGGTACGAGCTCAGCCTTACCATCCGAATGAGCAAAACTGTTTTCAAAAAGTCTTCTTTTACCAGGATGCCCCTCTTCAGGACAAGGCCAGTAAATACCTTCTTCTTTTCGTAGTCGCTCATATGTAATACCATAATAATCCGCGATTCCACCACGACTTGCAATCCGAAGCTCATTAAAAATTTCTTCCACATTTTCATAAGAAAAGTAATAGCCCCTACCAAGTGCTTGGGCAATACCAGAAAGAACTTCCCAGTCATGTTTTGCATTTCCCGATACTAATCGAGCTGACTCTCTAAGTAAAACACGCCCCTCTAAGTTCGTAAAAGTCCCTTCATTTTCTAAAAAAGCGGTTGTTGGTAACACAACATCAGCAAGCAGGGCTGTCTCAGACATAAACATATCTGCTACAACAAGAAAATCAAGCTCACGAATGCCCTCTTCTACAAAGTCTGCGTTCGGATTTGAAACAATCGGATTTGAACCCATTATAAATAGACCTTTTATTTCTTTTTCGTGTATCTTAACCATCATTTCATAGGCAGATACACCCTTTGTTGGAATGTCTTTTTCATCGACACCCCAAACCACTGCAATGTAAGTGCGATCTGCTTCATTTTCGATAGATCGGTATCCCGGAAGCTGATCCGCCTTTTGACCATGTTCGCGACCACCTTGCCCATTTGCTTGCCCTGTAATCGCTCCATAACCACTACCTTCTTTTCCAACTTTACCAGTAACTAATAACATATTGATGAAATTACGAACTGCCATATAGCCATCGGTTTGTTGTTCGACACCCCTAGCTGTCATTATCATTCCAGAAGCTGCTTTACCAAACCTTCTTGCGGCTTCTCGAATATCTTCTAACGATATACCGGTCATTTCCGCCAAGTCTTCAAGATCAAGGGCTGTTACATACTGCTTAACCTCAGAGAATCCAGTTGTTCTTTCCTTTAAGAAGACTTCATCCGTATATTCTTCTTCAATCAATACCTTTAACATTGCGTTTGCAAGTGCTGCATCCATACCAGGCTTTACCTTCAAATGTAAATCAGCGAGTTCTGCTGTCGGGGTCACCCGTGGATCTATAACGATAATATAAGCGCCATTTTCCTTTGCATCTCTAAAATAAGGCATTAACGTCGGCTGACACTCAGCAATATTTGTTCCTACAAGCATCAAACATTCGGATTTTCGAATATCTGAAAGAGGATTCGTTAAACCACGATCAATACCAAAGGCTTTATTACCAGCTGTTGCTGCAGCAGACATACAAAATCGCCCATTATAATCTATATATTTTGTCTGAAGAGCTATTCGTGCAAACTTGCCTAGTAAATAGGCGGTTTCATTCGTTAAGGAACCTCCACCATATACACCTACTACATTTTTACCGTGTGTCCGTTGTAACAAATTCATCTTCTCCGCTATATAACTAAACGCTTCTTTCCAAGATACCTTGTGAAATTCTCCATTTCTTTTGATCATTGGATCTGTAATTCTATCAACACTTAATGCATGTTGATACGCGTTCATCCCTTTTATACAAAGCCTTCCTTCCGAAGCATGGTTTTGTTTTGGACGTACTGTATATGTTTTCTTACCTTGTACTTCTTTTTCAACAATTTGCATTTTACATTGCACTGAACAAAACGGACATTGCGAATCCATTACAACTTCCATGAGTCACCATCCCCTTACAAGATTGCTAATTGTTTTATTTCTTTATTTTTATCATTCTCGTATTGTTTAAATACGACTTCACGCACTTTGATTAAACCCGTTCTTTCAATCCATTGTGAGATTGATTCTAAGTAAAATGCATCTTGTCTATAGAAATTGATGAGTGCTTTAAACATATTTTCTGCCTCTGTATCTGATAGTCCTGAAAAAATACGATCCTTTTTCACAACAATATCCCACCCTCCAGGTGTTCCTATTAAACCTGCATCCTTCTGTTTTACATTTGCTTCATCGTGAGGACTTGATGAGACCGCCAATATAAGTTCAGCAGGGAGTTCAAGTGATTCAATAGATTGTTCTAATCGCATCCCTATCTTTATAGAATCCATCATTGCATCCTTTGCAAAATGAATCCCCGCATCCGTTGAAATTGTTTTTAGCATTTTACCAAAGGAAGGTGCCCATGTAGAAAGCACATTCTCTTCACCATATAATTCAAGTTTTGGACCTTCTGATAGTTTTACTAAAGGAATGCTATATTGGTCTACAATATCCGCAATGTACCTTAATTGATTTGCAGTTGTTACACCACCATACATACGATTTGAAAGAATCGATGGACGTGTACTCTGTTTACCCTTTGAATTACCATGAACACCAATATAGTAATCTAGTGCTGGCAGACATATAGGACATCCCGCAGCATCTTCCCATTGGAGTCTTGCCATCAATTCCGCTCTTGTTTCTTCTGGATGTTGATGAACTGATTTTATGACTTCTTCGTGGGTTACATTAGCACATGCACAAATCGTTTCTTTTTCAGCTTGTATAACCGCTCCATTTCGTTGAACATATTCTAAGAGACTCGTCACCACTGGACGGCATCCTCCACAAGAGCTGGATGCTTTTGTGCACGATTTAATGTCATCCACATTCTCTAAATTATGTTCACATATCGCTTGAACGATCGTTCCTTTAGAAACCCCATTACACATACATACAACCTCATTATCAGCCATGGACACTATATGATCATTTTGATTACTTGTATCTGTAGAGAGTTCAAGTTCTGAATAACTTGCCTTTCTTTTTATCATTTCAGTCAATTTTGTACTCTCTTGAATATCTCCAAATAATACAGCTCCAACAATGGTTTGATCACGTACAACAATCTTTTTATAGGTGTTCTTAATACCATCAAAGAATTCTATCGCTTGTAATTCCTCATCATCTATAAATTCACCAGTTGAGAAAACATCTATCCCGGAAATTTTTAATTGGGTAGATAAAACAGAACCTTGATAGCCCTTTGCATCTTGACCACATAAGTAAGAGGCTAGTACTTTTCCTTGTTCATATAAAGGAGCTACTAACCCATATATCATCCCGCGATGCTCTAAACACTCTCCTACTGCATAAACATTCGGAATATTAGTACGCATATAATCATCAACAACAATCGCACGGTTCACTTTAATTGGGGTATTTGCTACAACCTCAATATTCGGTCTAACTCCAACTGCCATTACGATTAAATCCGCTTCCTGCCAGCTACCATCTGCAAATGCAAGACCATTTACTCTCTTATCTCCTGTAATTTCAGTTGAATTTTTATTCAAAAGAAATTGTAACCCTTGCTTTTCTAATTCCTTTTGTAGCATTTTTGCCGCTTTTGGATCGAGCTGTCGATCCATTAGAGTATCTGCAAGATGGACAACTGTCACTTCCATTCCAAGATCAAGGAGCCCACGCGCTGCTTCAAGACCAAGGAGACCGCCACCAACGACAATAGCTTTTTTATAATCCATAGAGGCTTCTATAATTTTTTTACAATCACTAATCGTACGAAATGCAGTTACTCCCTCTTTATCTACTCCTGGTATTGGAAGAATAAAAGGATTTGAACCCGTTGCAATAATTAATTCGTCATAGTTCACAATCCGTTCGGATGAGAGAACCCACTTTTCATCTGTATTGATTTCAGTCACCATTTCGTTTTTATAAAAAGTAATGTTATTCTCTTCATACCAATTCAACTCATTAAGAACAATGCTATCGATTGTCGTTGCTCCTTGAAGTACTTTAGAAAGCATTATACGGTTATAGTTCGGGTAAGGCTCTTTCCCAAAAATTGTAATATCAAATGCATCAGCATTCTTTTTTAGTATTTCTTCCACGCAACGAACTCCGGCCATCCCATTCCCTATGACAACTAACTTTCTTTTACCCACGTTCAATTCCTCCTTTTAGTTTAAAAGATTAAGAGGACTCCCAGGTGAATCTTTTATCTCGAAAAGAATCCAAAGTCACATTTTATAACATTCGAATAAACAATGTAATACAAAAAAGAAATATTTTGAATATTTGTTATAATATCTAACACGATAATCAACTTTACAAAAAAAGTCAATTTATTTTCTGTATTTTATAAATATTTTGTGTTAGATTATTTAACATGTAATTCAGAATTCTTATTACATAGGGTATATGAATCTATGTCCTAAAAAAATTTAATCCAAAAAGGAGATGTGTGTATGAATATTTTTAATAGTTTAAGAAAAAATGGTCATAGTCCCTCTTTATTTGCTTCTTTTTTATATTTTGATGTTAGCTTTATGATCTGGGTAATTCTTGGTGCTTTGGGTGTATACATTACACAGGACTTTAATTTATCTCCCGCTGAAAAGGGCTTGATTGTATCCATTCCCACACTTGCAGGCTCATTTTTCCGTATCGTTCTCGGAATCTTAACTGACCGAATTGGACCTCGCCAAACAGCCATGGGTGGAATGCTAATCACTACGATTCCTCTATTATGGGGATTCTTCTTTGGCAATACGATTCCAGAGCTTATTCTTATCGGCTTATTACTCGGTATAGCTGGTGCTAGCTTTTCAGTAGCACTTCCAATGGCAAGCAGATGGTATCCTCCACATTTACAAGGTCTAGCGATGGGGATTGCTGGTGCAGGAAATAGCGGAACTGTTCTAGCAACATTATTCGGACCACGTATCGCAGAACATATCGGTTGGCACGGGGTGATGGGTGTTGCATTAATTCCATTACTTTTAACTTTTATCGTCTATAGTTTTATCGCCAAAAATCCACCGACTCAACCAAAACCACAGCCATTAAAAAATTACTTTAATATTTTCAAACTAAAGGACACATGGTACTTTTGTTTTCTTTATAGCGTGACATTTGGTGGCTTTGTCGGATTAACGAACTTTTTAAGTATATTCTTCGTTGATCAATATCGATTGTCCAGCGTACAAGCAGGAGATTTTGTAACAATTCTTATTGTCGCAGGAAGCTTTGCTCGTCCGGTAGCTGGCTATATTGCAGATAAAATCGGAGGTACTAAGCTTCTAAGTTTATTATTTATGATTCTAGCAATCTGTATGTTCGGAGTTAGTACACTACCTCCATTCGCAATCGTTGTAGCCTTACTCTTTGTTGGAATGTTATGCTTTGGAATGGGGAATGGCGCCGTTTTCCAAGTCATCCCTCAGCGTTTCCAAAAGGAAATTGGCGTTATTACTGGAGTAGTTGGAGCTGCTGGAGGAGTTGGTGGATTCTTTGTCCCTAACCTACTCGGAACAATCAATCAAATTACTGGTACTTATAGTATTGGCTTCGCAATAATCGCTTTAGTGGGTCTATCTGCATTAGTTCTACTAGTATTTGCCCAACGTTCATGGAAAAAAACAATTTTACTCAAACAGGAGTCTGCTTAAAAGTATACAATCCTACCTCAAAATAAAAAGCTTCCACAAATGTGGAAGCTTTTTACTATTAGCGATTAACCATCCATTCAGGTTTACTAAATCCTTGGAACTCTGAATTAATAGTCTCTTCATACTCAGCAGATTCAACAATTTCGATTAAGTCTTTTGCTAATTGGCTATCTTTATTTTCGGCTTTGACCGCCACAACATTACGATAATTCTCATTCATATCTTCTAAGAACAGCGCATCTGTTAATTTTAATCCAGCAGCCAGCGCAAAGTTACCTGGAACTGCTGCAATGTCAGCATTTTCAATTTGACGTGGTAATGAACCTGCTTCTACCGGTTGGAAAACTAAGTTTTTATTGTTTTTAACAATATCCTTTTCAGAAGCAGTTAATTCTTCTGCTGCGGAGTCAATTTCGATTAAATCTTGTCCTTGTAAAGTTAATAATGTACGTGCAGCATTTGCAGGGTCATTCGCAATTGCAACTGTCGCACCTTCTGAAATCTCATCAACAGATTTGAATTTTTCTGAGAAGAAGCCCATTGGAGCTGTTGGTACTGTGATTAAAGCTTCTAAATCCATGTTATTTTGTTTTTCAAATGTTTCTAGATAAATCGTATGTTGGAACAAGTTTGCATCGATATCTCCATTATCTAACGCATTGTTTGGTTGCACATAATCACTAAATTCAACTAGTTCAACTTTATACCCTTTTTCCTCCAATTGTGGAATGATTGCTTTTGTTAGCATGTCACTATATGGTCCCGCAGTTGCGCCTAATTTAATTTCTTTGTTTTGTTCAGTTGCTCCATTGTCTTTTGATGAAGTTTTTGTGTCTTCATCATTTCCAGAACACGCTGCTAACACAACGGCTAACACCAATGTAAGGAATGTTACTAAATATTTCTTCATTTCCTTTTCTCTCTCCTATCGTTTGTCTATTGATTTCGCATACTGTTCGCCAATTAATTGAATCAATTGTACGAAGACGATTAAGATGACAACAGTTGAAATCATAATTGTATTATCATAACGGTAATAGCCAAAGCGTATCGCTAAATCCCCGATACCGCCGCCGCCAATTGTTCCTGCCATGGCAGAATATGCGACTAAACTAATAACCGTTAAAGTAATCCCTCGAATAATTGTTGATCTTGCCTCAGGTAATAACACATCTTTAATAATCATCCATGGTGTAGCACCAACGGCAATTGTTGCCTCAATAACACCTTTGTCAATATCCCTTAATGATGATTCTACTAATCTTGCAAAATAAGGAATGGCCGCTACCGAAAGTGAAACACTTGCCGCTATAGGACCAATCGTTGTGCCAACGAGTAGTTTCGTTAACGGGAATAATGCAACTAGTAAAATAATAAATGGAATCGATCGAACTAAATTCACCGCAAAACCAAAGATATTTTTTACAAATCGATTTTCCCAAAACAAACCTTTATCTGTTACAAAAAGCAAGACACCTAGTGGTAACCCAATAACAATCGAGATAAGTAGTGCAATCCCAATCATGACGACGGTTTCTTTAAACGCCTTCCAAATATCAGGTAGCATGGTTATAAAATACGGAAAATCAAACATGTTGAACCACCTCCACTAATGCGCCACGTTGTTCCATATATTTTTTCGCTTCGTCGACCACCGCTTTTTCACCTTGTAACTCCATGATGAAAATACCGAGCGGACGTTCTTGGATATATTCAATTATGCCATGTAAGAAATTACCTTTCACATCAAACTGTTGAATCGTATCTGAAATGACACCCTCACCAGCTACATCGCCTTTAAATAACAATTTAATAACTTGGCCTTTTACGTTCGCTAATATATCTTTAGGAATCTCAAAAGATACAACACTATTAATAAATTCCTTTGTTAATGGCTTATTAGGTTGAGCAAAGATATCGTACACTTCACCTTCTTCAATCACTTGTCCATCTTGCATGATCGCCATTCGATTACAAATTTCTTTGACAACATCCATTTCATGGGTAATCAATACAATGGTAATGCCTAATTTTTCATTAATCTTTTTTAACAATTTTAAGATTGAAAGAGTTGTTTTAGGATCAAGTGCTGAAGTGGCTTCATCGCATAGTAGGATGGATGGGTTATTCGCTAGTGCACGGGCAATCCCAACACGTTGTTTTTGACCTCCACTTAGTTGACCGGGAAACACATCTTTTTTATCTGTTAAACCAACCATTTCAAGTAATTCTTTCACACGTCCATCTATATCTTTCTTGGGTGTATCTGCAGCACGCAATGCAAAGGCAATATTTTCTCCAACCGTCTTTTGACTAATTAAGTAAAAGTGTTGAAAAATCATACCAATTTTCAATCGTGCTTTTCGTAATGCACTACTTGAAAGTTGAGTTAAATCAATATCATCTACAAGAACTTTCCCACTGGTTGGTCTTTCTAGTAAATTGACACAGCGTAGTAACGAACTTTTCCCCGCTCCAGAATAGCCAACTATCCCAAAAATATCGCCTCGATTAATTTTTATGGAGACATTATCAACGCCGACTACCTGTTTATTTTTTGATTCGTATATTTTTGTAATGTTTTGAAACTCTAGCATAAGTTCCTCCTAACCACCAAATAACAGTCCTAATTCCAACCAAATATGTATGATTAGAAAGAATACACGTAATAATCTGAATTGTCAATATTGAAAATATTAACAGATTATTCAAATAAAAATGCTACTCTCTCGTGAAAGTGTGAGTAGCATTTAAATATATTACTTAATTAACAATAATCTTTCCTTAGATAGAATATTAGAACAATATAGACCCTTTAACTACCATCGAATAATGGATTGAAATTTAAATATCTAAATACAGTTCGGCCATCTTTTCTTCCAATTTGTCAGAAAGTATTGCATGATCAAGTAGCTGTCGTTCCATTCTTTCAGATTCTGCATATAGGCTAGCATAAGCTATTGCATCACTCATAGTGGAACGATAGCGGGTAACAATTTCTTTAATGTTGGCTTCTTCTTTTTCCGTTGGGTGGCAGAGACTAGCTATATCAAAAATTTCATCCCCTGCTCGTTCAGGAAAATACTGGTGCGGTTCAGTACTATCAAATATACAAAGCTTTAATTCAGGTAACATTACCATGTCAACTGAGTTTGAATCGAGTCCACACCATACTAATTGGGCATCAAATCCCCTCTCAAGGGCTACTTCAAAAAGCTTTTTCATCATAGATGACTTTCCAGTACCTGGGTAGCCTTTTATAAACAAGCGTGTTTCAAGATTCTGCGTAATACTTTGCACTGTATCTCTAGCCCCAGCTGGAGTAAGAGTCCCTAGTAGCCGATGCGTTTTTTTCGCAACTTTGTTAAGTCTCTTATCTCCAAATACCTTTTCCATTAGCGCCTCAATTTTGCTATCTAATCCTTCCCAATCCATATGTCGGCGAGTTTCAATCTCCCATTCATCATGAATTTTCAGCGCATTGGATAATGCTTGGAAGCACTTTGAATAATAGTCATCTTTTTTTGTAGATAAGTTTAAGAAATCTATTTGCTTCTCAAGCAGCTTTTCCTTATCTACACAATCTTCTAAGGAAATTACTTGTATATTTGACCTTGTTAAATCAACAGTGAGATTTGTTGCTTCGAGGAAAAGAATATTGTGAGGCTCTCTTACAAAAACTGCTTCAATCGTATTTTTAAAAAGTGGGTCATGAAAATATTCAATATCGATTCCTTTATTGCCATAATGTACTCCTAGCTTACTTAAGTAATCAGCCACTTTAAACCCATGAGCTCCTTTTATTAAATAGACAGATTTTGCTTCACTCATGACTTCATTATAAAGATGCTTCATCCCTTGACCATTTAACGCTTGCCCGAAGTAGTGTGTGACTGTAGCTGTCAAACGACATCATCCTTCCATCTGTTTGTTAACTTATAATTATGTCAACAGCCTAAAAAAGGTACCTAATATACGAAAATCCGAACACGAAATAGTTTCGCATTCGGATTCGAATTAGTGGAGTTTTATTGAATTACGCCTAGCTCGCGTCCTACTTTTTCGTAAATCGCAAGAGCGTTATCTAGCATTTCTTTAGTATGGGAAGCAGTCGGCATATTGCGGACACGCCCTGTTCCTTTTGGCACCGTCGGAAAGACGATTGCTTTTGCGTAAACACCTTCTTCTACAAGACGTTTTGAGAAGACTTGCGTTAACTTTTCATCTCCAATAATACATGGAGTAATCGGTGTTTCTGACGCACCAATGTTAAATCCAAGTTTTTTTAGGCCAGCTTTTAAATAATCACCATTTTCCCAGAGCTTATCGTGTAATTCAGTTGAATCAATAATCATTTGAATTGCACGAGTAATGGCTGCAACATCTCCTGGTGTAACAGCTGTTGAGAATAAGAAAGGACGAGAACGGACTTTTAACCAGTCGATTAAATTTTTCTTACCAGCAACATATCCTCCTACTACCCCAATGGCTTTAGACAATGTCCCAATTTGGAAATCGATTTCCTTTTCGAGTCCAAAATGTTTCACTGTCCCCTTACCTTTACCCGTTACACCTGAACCATGAGCATCGTCAACATAAGTAATTAAATCAAATTCTTTTGCGATTTCAACAATCTCCGGCAATTTTGCAATATCTCCATCCATTGAGAAAACCCCATCAGTGATAACCATCACCTTATTATATAATCCAGACTCTGTAGCTTCTTTCGCTTTCGCACGAAGATCGTTCATGTCCGAGTGATTATAAGCAATAATTTTTGCTTTAGATAAACGACATCCATCAATTATTGAAGCATGGTTTAGCTGGTCTGATAAAATCGCATCATTTTTATCCATTACCGCTGAAATCGCAGCCATGTTACAGTTAAAACCAGATTGATAAGAAATGGCAGCCTCTGTTCCTTTAAATTCTGCAAGTTTTTCTTCTAATTTAACGTGAAGGTCCATTGTTCCATTTATAGTACGAACTGCTCCTGCACCTACACCATATTTATCAATTGCATCTTTTGCAACTTGTTTTAATTCTTCATTAGTTGCTAAGCCTAAATAGTTATTTGATGATAAGTTGATTAATTGCTTTCCATTAACTTGAATAATTGGACCATTTGCCCCTTCAACTGCATCAATTTCATTGTAAAGCCCTTGATCACGTAAATCTTTTAAATTTTCGTTTAGGAATGTATCTAAAACTTTAGACATGGACTCATCTCCCTTTGCACTGTAGTTAATTAGATTTTAGCACAATCATAGGTATTTTTTATATGTGCGAATAATCCGACAACTAATTGATTGTTAGAAGGAAGTAATTTTAAAAAAGGAGCTATTCATATTCATTAATATTCTTTTGAGGATATTTTAGATTTAATGAAAAATATGTATGAATAAATATAACATCCCCAAACCATACTTATACAATTTTTGATATTTATAAAATAGTATTGTCATTTCTAATGAGAAGGATTATCATTATCATCAGAAAATACTTACAAGCGAAAGAAGGAAATAAAAATGAAATTTAAATCATTATCTGCAATCATCATCGCAAGTAGTGTTTTGATGGCAGCATGCTCTTCGGACGAAGAAACTGCTAAATCTTCAGACACAACTGCAGAACAAACAGAAACGACATCTATTACCCCTGATTTACAACCTCAACTAGATTCATATCAATCATTCGCTTCAGAACAAATGGATGCATTTCTAACAGAAACAGAAAAGTTCGTAACAGCCTTTAAAGCTGGCAATATCGAAGAAGCTAAATCAATCTATCCCCTAGCGCGCATGTATTATGAACGTTCAGAACCGATTGCAGAAAGCTTTGGCGACTTAGACCCTATCATAGATGGTCGTTTAGCAGATATTCAAGAAGAAGGTAAAGGCAAAGAAGAATGGACTGGTTACCATAAACTTGAATATGCATTATGGGTAGAAAACAAAACAGAAGGCTATGAAGAAGTAGCTGACCAACTTCTTGCTGATTCTAAAAAATTATATGCACTTGTTCAAACTGTTGAAGTAATTCCAGACACAATGCTTACTGGTGCAGTTGACTTATTAAATGAGGTATCTACTTCAAAAATAACAGGTGAAGAAGAAATATACTCTCATACTGACCTGTATGACTTTAAAGCAAACATTGAAGGTGCAGAGAAAATCTATGAAATTCTAAAAGATAAAATAAAAGAAAAAGATGCAACACTTGCTACGACATTAGAGGAAAAATTCGCAGCAGTAAACGATTTACTTGCTAAATATGAAACAACTGATGGTAACTATGCTTCTTATGAAGAACTTACAGATGAAAACACAAAAGAATTAGCAACTGCTGTAAATGAACTTGGTGAACCACTAAGCCAATTAGGAATCATTTTAGAATAAAGGTGTGTTAATAATGTCTGATCAAAAAATTACAAGACGTAAAATGTTAAAACTCTCTGGTATGACAATTGCTGGCGTAGCAATTGGGGCTTCTGGATTTGGCGGTGTAGCAAAAGCACTTGGATATGATTTTATGCAAGTTGATGACAACACTTCTACTAAGAATAAGATTAATTTTTACGGTAGGTATCAATCAGGCATTTCAACACCTGTACAAAAACATGTTTATTTTGCTTCCTTAGACACATCTCTTTCGACTAAGGAAGAATTACAAAAACTCTTTCAAATGTGGACTCCCCTTGCTGTACGTTTAACAAATGGAGAACCAATTGGAGATTCTTCTTCAAACGCTTATGTACCAACAGTTGATACTGGAGAATCTATGAATTTAGATGCATCAAATCTTACTCTAACCTTCGGGGTAGGTCCTTCCCTATTTGACAAAGCATCATTTGGACTTACTAGTAAGAAACCATCAGAATTAAAAGATTTACCTCACTTTCCTAAGGACCAACTTGATGCTGCATTGTGCGGTGGGGATATTTGTATTCAGGCATGTGCAGATGATCCTCAAGTCGCTTTCCATGCTGTTCGAAATTTAATTCGCGCTGCATCTGGTAAAGTGACGCTAAAATGGGCTCAAACCGGTTTTAATTCAATGCCTAAGGATGGGGGAACTCCTCGCAACCTCTTTGCTTTTAAAGATGGGACTGTCAACCCCTCCAAATCTGAAGAACTCAAACAAACTGTTTGGATTGGTAACGGTGAATCAAAAGGATGGTTGACAAACGGAACCTATTTGATTTTCAGAAGAATTCAAATGCACCTAGAAACATGGGATCGTACTTCATTAAAAGGACAAGAAGAAACATTCGGTCGCCATCGAGATAGCGGTGCACCAATCGGAATGAAGAATGAATTTGATCAAGTGGACATTACATCTACTGATGCAAATGGCAAATTGCTTATTCCAGAGAATTCGCATATCTCTCTTGCTAAGAAGGCAAAAAGATCTATTTTAAGACGTGCATTTTCTTACTCATCGGGTATAGTCGAATCAACTGGAAACTACGATGCGGGGCTAATGTTTATATCATTCCAAAAAGACCCACAAGCCTTCATTGATATTCAAAATAGTTTAGGCAGAGTAGATCGATTAAATGAATATATTACTCACCGTGGCAGTGCCATTTTCGCTTGCCTTCCCGGTGTAGAAAAAGGAAGTTATTTAGGTGAAAATCTTTTTTCAACTTTGTAGCATAATACTATGTTTATTATTATTTGTCTCCCCTACTCACGCGGAAACATCCTATAATGAATATTATATTTCGATTACAGATGCACTCATCAACACAAAACAAGGCAATGAGGCAGAAGCTACAAAAGCAATCGATGAATTTGCTGCGAACTGGGCCAATGTTACATCCTCCGAAGCAAAAGAAAAAGTTGCAGTGGATGATGCTTTAAAGGATGTACAAAACGCTAAATCTTCGGAAGAGCGAATTAAAAGTTTAACTGACTTATCAAAATCGGTAAAGGCATTAGAAAATGCTGAAAACCCAGTTGACCAAGAAGCACAGCGAAGTGAATTTAAAACAAAATTTTCTCCAGTTATGCAGATGTTTGAAGAAGCATTAGCAACAGGCGATTTCCAAACAATCAACGAAAAGTATAATGAATTTGATAAAAAGTGGAATCTTTATGAAAAACCTGTCCGTGAACAAAGTATCGGCATGTATGGACAAATTGAAACTCAAATGTCTTTTATCCGAATATCACTTTCTCAGGAAAATCCCAATTTAACAGTTGTCACTTCTCAATTTGAAACATTAAAAAATACGATTGAGCAATTTATCGCAGGTAAAGATGTTGAGGTTGATGATGCGAATTATTCGCTACAAACATTAATTGATTATATCGAGGATACTGCATCTTTAATAGATGATGAGAATTATATTGAAGCTAGTGACCAGTTAAAAGAATTTATAACAATCTGGCCTATGGTTGAAATAGAAGTTTCAACACGAAATAGTAGCCTTTATACAGAGATTGAAAACCAAATGCCTATTTTAGTAAGTGAATTAATGAAAAGTAACCCGAACGTAGAAAAAGTTACTGATCAATTGGCAGTATTCAAAACAGATATTTCATTATTACAAGATGATTCGAGCTATAGTTTTTGGGATTCGGCATTAATTTTACTTCGTGAAGGACTCGAAGCGTTGTTAATTATTATGGTTCTTGTATCATTCTTAAAAAAGGCAAATCAATCACATATGGCAAAATGGGTTATGCTTGGGGCCTTAACAGGTATTATCTTCTCAATCGTAGCAGCGATTTTATTATCAGTCGTCTTTAATTCATTGACAGTTAATACAAGTCGAGAAATGATAGAGGGCTATGTTGGTTTAATAGCCGCGGTAATGATGATTGGGGTTGGAATTTGGCTTCATAATAAATCAACCGTTAAGTCATGGAATGCCTATTTATCAAAACAAATGGGCAATGCGATTTCAAAACAATCCATTTTTGCTATGGCCATGGTTAGTTTCCTATCCGTCTTCCGTGAAGGTGCAGAGACGATTGTCTTTTATATTGGTGTCGCACCAAAAATGCCAACATTTGATTTTGCTTTAGGTATCGTTATGGCGGTATTAATTTTAATTATTGTTGGTTTTGTTTTATTTAAGCTGTCTTTAAAAATTCCAGTACACAAGTTTTTCTTCGTTGCAACGATTTTAATATACATTTTAGCGTTTAAAATCATTGGAACAAGTATCCATACACTACAATTAACAAATACACTCTCAACAACAATTATTCATAAACTCCCTGTTTTAAGCTCAATCGGCTTCTATCCAACAGTGGAAACGTTAAGTGGACAAATCATTTTAATGCTTATATGTGCTGTTGTTGCTTTTAGAGAAAAATTTTCAAAGACTGCATAGTAGATGTATGTGTAATCAAAATAAGTAGAACAATAGGAATTGAAATACCCTCATTATTTCCCTATAAAAATGACTACACAGCAATGGTTAGATTGCTGTGTAGTTTTTAATTTGGATATATAACGCTATTTAACCATACCTATTTAAACAGTTAACTCTGCAAATTTCCCATGTGTCACGCGAACTAAATCATTCGGATTTAACTGAATCTGCATACCAATTTTACCGGCGCTAACCAATATATAATCTAACTCTTTAGCAGATTCATCGATGTATGTTGGAAAGAGTTTTTTCATGCCAACTGGTGAACATCCACCTCGAATATAACCTGTTGTTGGTAACAAGTCTTTAACATGAAGCATTTCAATTTTCTTTTCTCCTGCGACCTTTGCACAAGCTTTTAAATTTAGCTCTTCAGCAACTGGAATGACAAATACAAAGAATTTTCCGGTACCAGCAGTTGCTACTAATGTTTTATACACATGCGTTACAGGATGCCCCACTTTATGTGCGACAGTAACTCCATCGACTTGATTATCATCTATTATATATTCTATTAAGTTGTAGTTTATTTTTTGTTGATCTAATAAACGTACAGCGTTAGTTTTCGTTACTTTTTGCTTCGCCATTTACAACACTGCTCCTAAACTTCCTAATATTGTTTAATTCATCATATCAAATTTATCGTGATACTAAGGAATTTTTATCATTGAAGACCGTTTTTTATTATGTACAATAGAAGTCCAATCAAGTAACTTACGCAAAAAAATGCCCACCCAAAAGCGATTTTGGATGGACATTGATATACACTTATTGAACTTTTGCTAAATGACGAACTAGTTGATCGAAGTGTCCAGCAGCATGCTTAATTATTAAATGATCAATTAAGAATGATAATGGTTTACCTTCAAAGTTAGGATTATAGCTTGGAGCTGTTTTTACTAAATCTTCTTCTTTTACTTTCCCTAAAGTTTCTTCAACTCTTGGTACTAAACTTTGCAATTCTTTAATAACATTTTCTTTTTTAAGCTTTGATACAACTGTTTCCTCCACCGCTGCTAAGCGACGAACATGTTCGTGATTTCGCCCCCATTTTCCTCCAGGAACAACTAGTAATGCTTCTAAATCTACTAACCAAAAGTCTACTGCCTCTAATACATGAGATGCAATTTGCATGCCTGACCATTCTTGTTCAGAAGGCTTTACGTAAAGAACAGAATCCTCTGTTTCCTCTAAAACCTTCACAAAATCTTGGATACTATTTTTAAACGCTTCTACTTTCTCATTTAATATTGCCGTTGTCATTGAAAAGCCTCCTCAAATTCTTTAATAGTGAATTTACTTCACTTTTTCGATAATGTATAATAGTATATTTTAGTATATATTTAATTATTCGAACATTACAATCCCAGAATTATACTAACTGATAGAACTAGAAAGGATTTATAGTATGGAAATGAACAAAGCTTCAACCATTGGGTCACTCGTTCATGGTATTGATATCATTGATGTAGTTGCACAAAGTGAGTACCCATTAAAATTTACAGAAATTCAAGAGTCTACAGGAATCTCAAAAAGTAATCTTTATAAATACTTGAATACATTAACTCAACTAGATTTGCTTTATAGAGATCCAAAGCAAGGACACTATTCGTTAGGCTACAAATTTCTTGAGTATGGCAATGCTGCGATGAAAAATAACGATATCGCTAGTAAGCTCTCTTCTTATTTTAAAGAAATTAGTAATCTAACAAATATGACAACCTCATTATCCGTTTGGTTAAATGATACGCCAGTTATTACGAACATTTGGAATACAAATTACGGCTTAAACATCGGTGCACAAATAGGAACTAAGCTCCCTCTTCTTTCTGCTGCTGGCAAAGTACATGCGGCTTACGCAGACCGTGAAGAAGTCTATACATGGATTGAACAAGAACAAACCAAAGATCCTGCATTCCCAGCGGAAAAATTTAAAAATGAATTACTCGAAATCAAGGAATTTAAAATTGCCTTTGCTAATGAACCTTTAACAAAGCACGTGTCATCCTTAAGCATGCCGATTTTAGATTATAAAAGTGAACTAGTTGCCGCTTGTACAATCATCGGTTTTTCTGAAGAAGTGCCAAAAGATAAGTCTTCTCATATCGTGCAGCAAGTGATCGAAATTGTTAAGGAAATGTCCCGTGCCTTTGGTTATAAGGGATAGTATGAAAAATGCGTTAGAGTTTTTTCTCTCTAACGCGTTTTCACATAAGATTCAAAAGATTAACCGATGTAGTTATTATTTTAAATTAAGCTTTAATTAATTTCTCAGCTTTGTATTTATTGAAGATTCCATATAGGAAATCTACACGGTGGAAATCTTTTGGTTGATGTTTTTCAAAGATTGCGTCACGAAGCATAATAAGGATATCGTCTTCCGCGTGAATGATTTCCCCCCAGTTACGTGCACTTGTTTGTACCATAGCTGAACGAGGAATACGGATTTCTTGGTATTTCTTGAATGCTTCCTCATAAGATTCATTAGCTTTTAATTGTTCGCCTAAAATATATGAATCTTCTAATGCTTGAACTGCTCCTTGTGCAAGATATTGTAACATTGGATGTGCAGCGTCACCCATTAGAGTCAGGTTGCCATCTGTCCAATTATCAATCGGTAAACGGTCAAACATTGGCCAACGGAATTGACGATTAATGTAAGTAAGAGCATTTTGTACTTTTGGATGTGCCCCTTCGAAACGTTTTGCCATTTCCTCTGGATTACCTGAATCTTCTTTTGTTGCATCGTAAGATTTAAATACAACAACTTGGTTGTATAATTCACCACGACGAACTGGGTATTGTACCATGTGAAGGTTTGGTCCAATCCACATAATTACATCATCTAAATCCAAGTCTTCTGAAACTTCCTCGATTGGAATCGTACCACGGTATGCTACATACGCTGAGTTAATCATTTCATCTTCTTTGAAGTGTTTACGTAAATTTGATTTTAAGCCATCAGCACCGATTACAGCTTCAGCTGTGTATTTCTCACCATTTTGGTTTGTAATTGTTACAGAACCATCTTTTTGTTCTGCACTTTGAATAATTTGGTCATTGAAGAATTGAATATTATTCAATTCTTTACAAGCTTCAAATAGAACACGATGTAAATCAGAACGATGTAATACTACGTATGGTTGACCAAATTCTTTTTGGAAGTCTTCCCCTAAATCTAATGTCGCAACTTCTTTTGCTGTATATACATCTTTTAAAACTAAACGTTTAGGTTTAACTGCAACTTTTAAAATTTCCTCTTTAACACCTAGATAATCTAATACTTCTAATGCATTTGGAGCCAATTGAATCCCCGCTCCAACTTCACCGAATTCAGGTGCTTGCTCAAATATAGAAATCGATTTTCCTGTATTTTTATGAACTGATAAGGCAGTCGCTAAACCACCAATTCCTCCACCAACAATGATGATATCGCTTACATTTCCCATATTCATTCTCCCCCTAATCTGCTATAGTTCCACAAATAGAGAACCATGTTCTCATTAATAGAAATTTATAACACTTTCAACCCTTTCGTCAATACAAAATTGAAAAAATTTAGAAATTTCCGTAAAACTGTTTTTTTGCTATAATAGCAAACTAACGTAGAAAAAAGCTTTTTAAAGTACTATTTTTGTATAGACTGAAAATTAGAAATAATGAAAATGCCTAGTGATTATCAGAAGGGAGATCAATATGACAACGAAAAATAAAATAGCTGTCATTCAATCTTTACAAGTTGGACTTAATATTTTGGATGTATTAGCTGAACAAAAGGAACCATTAAAATTTACAGATATTCAAAACTTAACTTCTATGACTAAAAGTAATTTATATAAATACCTTGCAACCTTATGTGAATTTGGTGCTATTCACCGGAATCCAATGACAAATACTTACTCATTAGGTCAAAAGTTAATTCAGTTAGGTAATATCGCACAAGGGCAATCGTCCATTATTGAACTTGTAATTCCTTACTTAAAAAAAATTAATGACACCATGAATCTCACTGCCCTACTTGCTATTCCATCTTTAAATGGACCACTTATCACTTATATATCAAGTGCTGATTATGGCATTAATATCGGTGCACAGATTGGAACGACACTACCACTGTCTTCTTCTACTGGCATTATTTATTCAGCATTCTCTAATTCTCAAATGAAAGACTGGGAAGAAAAAGAAACAGCTAAATTGGATAAAGATGCACTCCAAAACTTTGAATATGAAAAAGAAAATGCTAGAAAGTTTCATTATGCTTCCAAAATTGAACCATTAATTGAACATGTCTCGAGCTTTAGTGTGCCTATTTTAAATTTCGATTACGAATTATTGGGTGCCATTACTGTTGTAGGATATACAGAAATTGTTCCTAAAACAGCAAATCATCCTATTGGTCAACATCTACTTGAAATTTCACAACAACTTTCAGATTTCTACGGTTGTAAAAATTAAAATGTTTTTAATCACTCGGAACAATTTAAGTAATACATCACGTTGGAAATGCTAGTTTCTTAGACTGTTTATCTAACATTTTTTTCTGAAAATATTTAAGATTGACTTTTTTCGCTAAAGATATTAATCTTTTTATAAATAGTGAACTTTGTTCATAATACGAGAATATAATATTAGGGGGATTATGATGAAACTTATTAACTTCACAACACAAGGTGTAACAAGAACAGGGGCAATTGTTGAAGATAAAGTAATCGATTTAAATTATGCATACCAAGCACAACTAAAAGCAGAGGGTAAATATCGTTATGAAGAAATTGCACATGCATTCGTACCAGCAACTGCAGATGAATTATACCAAGGTGGTAAAGAATCTATTCAATTAGCTCAAAATGCAATCGATTTCATTTTAGCAAACCCAGATAGCTTTGATAAAAAAGTGATTTACAAAAAAGAAGAAGTAAAAGTAGAAGCTCCTGTACAAAAACCGGGCAAAATTATTTGCGTAGGTCACAACTATCGTGAACACATTTTAGAAATGGGTCGTGAATTACCATCTAACCCTGTTATTTTCGCAAAATTTGCGAACACAATCTTAGGGCCAGAAGATGATATTCCATTCTTCCCAATTTCAGAACAACTTGACTACGAAGCAGAATTTACATTTGTAGTTGGCAAACAAGCTCGTAATGTTTCAGAAGAAGACGCACTTGAATATGTTGCAGGATATACAATTACAAACGATGTAACATATCGTGATATTCAACGCCGTACAATTGAGTGGTTACAAGGTAAAACAATCGATGGATCAGCACCTATGGGTCCATACTTAGTAACTTCTGACGAATTACAAGATCCTTCTGGTTTAGATGTTGTTTTAAAAGTAAATGGTGAAGTTCGTCAAAGTACAAATACTGCAAATCTAGTATTTGATGTTAAGAAATTAGTTGCCTTCTTATCAGGCTTAATGACACTTGAACCAGGTGATGTTGTATTAACAGGTACTCCTGGTGGTGTTGGATTTGCAATGGATCCTCAACAATTCTTAAAAGATGGTGACGTAGTTACTATTGAAATCGATAAAATCGGAACATTAGAAAATACAGTAAAAGCAACTCAAGTCGTTGCAACTGTTTAATATTTAAGGGCATGAAAGGTCGAGTAGTCAATGTACTACTCCCCTTTTTTCTATAATTTTAATTGTAAAGGGGAATGCAATATGGCTGAAGTAAGTCAAGAAGTAAAAGAGTATATGAAAAGCTCAATTGTAACCGATTTCACAAAAGACATTCAACAATACAACTTAGGACCTCTTTGGGAAGCTATTCCTGAAATCATGAACCATAATCCTGAACCTCATGCTCAAGCATACCTTTGGAGCGATGAGTTAATTAAAAAGAAAATGGGAGAAGCTGCACAAATCTTCACACCAGAACGCGGTGGTGAACGTCGTGCAATTTACTTCCAAAATCCTGGTTTAACATACCGTCAACCTTGGGGATGGGCTTCTACAACTCAAACAATTTATGCTGCTGTTCAAATGTTACAACCTGGCGAAAAAGCACCCTCTCATCGTCACTCACAAAGTGCCCTACGTTTCATTTCTGAAGGAACAGGTGCTTACACAATTGTTCAAGGGGAACGTATCTTCATGGAAGAAGGAGATTTCTTAATTACTCCTAAAAACCTATGGCATGGTCATGAGCATGTGGGAACAGAACCAATGCTTTGGATGGATGCGCTTGATATTCCTACTATCTATTCTATCGGCGGAACATTCTTTGAACCTTATGCAGATGGTTTACAACAACCTGATATTCCTGACAACTTTACTGAAAAACGATACCGTGGTGGCATGGTACGTCCTGTTGGAGATGATAAATATACAGTTGCACCACTTGCAAACTATAAATGGGATCGTACAGTTGAAGGTATTAAAGGATTAATGGAATTCGATCCAGATCCACACCATGGATTTGCGGTTGAATATATTAACCCATCTACAGGTAAATCTGCTAACCCTACTCTAGGAACAAGAATGCAGCATTTACCTAAGGATTTCCATACAAAAGCATTACGTCATACACACTCTACTGTTTACCATGTCCATAAAGGATCTGGTTACTCAGTTATTAACGGTATACGTTTCGATTGGAAAAAAGGAGATTACTTTGTAGTTCCAAACTGGGCATGGTATGAGCATGTTGCTTCACAAGATTCTTACCTATTCTCAGTAAACGATATTCCAATCATGGATCGTTTCGAATTAGAGCAAGAGCAAGCTTACGAATCAAACAATGGTCACCAAACAATTACTGGTGAGTTTAAAGCTGCATTCCGCTAATCGAATAAAAAAATTATTATACTGTTAAACTATGGTAGGGTTTAGATTAATTTCTAAATTCTGCCATTTTATTTATTGATTTTAAAACTCTAAATCTATGAAATAATAATTTCAATCCTCTTCAGACCTACATATTATTAGCATTTTTCCGTTTATTAAAAATTGTTTGACATTTAACCGACTCTTTTTTATATTATAAGTGTATACAGTTTACTATTTAGATAAAGTTAATTAGAAATGAAAACGCTTTTTTTACATAATAAGGTTATTATTGTAAATAAATAAATTAAGGATTCAAATCGTTTATTTTTGATATTTAGGTTACATATAACACTAGTTTAGCTTTTACTCTATTTTTGAGTTCTAAGAATTATTTAATCGCTATTTTGTTCCGATGTAACCTTTATATATAAAGGGAATTTAAGGGGGATATTTTATGAAATTTAAAAAGTATTGGTTATTATTAACGTTATCAATCCTCGCAATCGTATTATCAGCGTGCGTTGAATCAGATTCAACATCATCAGCTGAAGGTACTAGTGATGGTTCAGGTCAAGGGGATACAAAAACATTTAAAATTGCTCACGTGGTACAAGAGTCACATGTTTGGAATGCTACTGCTGGAAAATTTGGAGAAGAACTATCTAAGCTTTCTGACGGTAGACTAAATGTTGACATCTACCCTGCTTCTCAGCTAGGTGCTGAAGCAGACATGGTTCAACAAATTGAAACAGGTGCTATTGATTTTGGATTTATGACAAATGCATATATGAGTACACGTGAAGATTCATTAAACGGTTGGTTTATGCCATATCTATTTAGTAGTTTAGAGGAAGCAGTTGCTATGCGTGATTCGGAAGAAGCAAAACAAATGTTAGAATCTTTAAGCGCTCAAGGTTTAGTTGGACTTGACTTTGGATTTGCTGGTAACCGCCACGTTCTTATGAAAGACGGCTTTGCGGAATCACCTGCAGACTTAAAAGGTAAAAAAATTCGTATTATTGGTAGCCCAGCAATGCAATCTTATTGGGAAAAAGTTGGTGCTGGCCCAACAGCAATGCCTTTAACAGAAGTATACACTTCCTTACAAACAGGTGTTATTGATGGAATTGACATTGACTTAGATGCGCTAGTTACTGAAAAATACTATGAAAATGCAAAATATCTAACACTTACTAATCAAACAACTTTCCCAACAGTTATCGTAATGAGTCAAAAGGTTTTCGATGGGTTATCTGCTGAAGATCAAGAAATTGTAAAAAAAGCTATGAAAACTGCAGTTGATTGGGGAATTGAAGAAGCGATTAAACGTGAAAAATCAAATCTTGAAACATTAAAAGCAGCTGGTGTTGAGGTATTAGAAGAAGTTGATAGTACTAAATTCCAAGCAGTATCGGATGAAGTTCTTGAAGAATTTTCAAACAAGTCTGATATCATCAAATCATTTATCGAAACAGCTAACAGTAAATAATAATTTTCTTGATTTAGAATGAATACGGAACGGGACTTTCTCTTATATTGTATAGATAGAAAAGTCCCATTTTACTTACTAGGTACTTCTCTTTATATTACATATTCTATAAGTTAGAAGGTGATCATTTGAAGATAGTTAGAAAGATTAATAATTTCGTTTTTAGTATTGAAAAAATATTAGCGATTCTTTTGGCAGTTGTTTTATTACTTTCATTAGCAGCGGGAGTTCTTTTCCGATATCTTTTGAAGTCTCCCCTATTCTGGTCAGATGAGTTAGCTATTTTCTGTTTAATTTGGATTACCTTTATAGGAGGAAGTTTATCGCTTAAAGAAAAAGCATCTCCTTCTATAACAATATTGACGGATTTAGTTTCTCCTAAATTAAAGAAATATGTACAAGCTTTATGTAATATCATTCTATTATTATTCGTTGCTTACATTTTATATTTAGCATATGAATGGATTACAATGCCAAACATCATGGTTCAAACTTCTACTGCAATGAATATTCCTAAAGTCTACTTCTATTTAAGTATTCCTGTTAGTTTTATATTCTCTGTAATCCATGTACTAGCAAATATCTTCTTAGATTTTACTGAGGATGAACAGGAGGGATCCTTACAATGACAATAGCGTTAATTGGTTTTGTTATTCTTTTATTGTTAGGTGTCCCTATTGCTTATGTTTTAGGAATGACTACTGTTATTTATATTTTTGCAACTGATAATATGGGGCTACTATTAACGGTGCCTCAACGATTATATTCTGGAATGGAAAACTACGGACTATTAGCAATTCCCCTTTTCATGTTAGCCGGTGAGTTAATGAACTCAGGTGGGATTACAAAACGACTTGTGAATGTTGCGAAGCAATTTTTCGGCCATTACTTAGGTGGATTAGCTTACGTAAACGTTATTGCTAATATGATGCTAGCGGCAATTATTGGTTCCGCTACTGCACAAATCGCTATGATGAGTAGAACGATGGTTCCAGAAATGGAGAAATCGGGTTACTCAAAACCATTCAGTACAGCTATTACTGCTGCAGCAGGTCTTTTAGGGCCGATTATCCCACCAAGTATGATGTTCATCATTTATGGTGTTAGCTCGGGGGCATCAATCGGAGAAATGTTCATGGCCGGAGTAATTCCAGGAATATTACTAGGTATCTCCTTTATGATTATTATTGCTATCATTGGTATGAAACAGCAATGGCCAAAACAAGAACGCACAACTATGAAAGAAAAGCTAGATTCATTTATTAAAGTAATACCTGCCCTTCTTGTGCCAGTAATTATTATTGTAGGGATTTTAAGTGGGGTGTTTACTGCAACAGAATCTGCTGCCATTTCTAGTGTTGTTGCATTAATTGTTGGATTATTTATTTATCGTGAATTAAAAATATCCCAACTTCCGAATATTCTAGCCCAAACTGTTATTACTACTTCAGTTATTACCATTTTAATTGCAATGGCGAATATCTTCGGTTGGATGTTATCTTTTGAACAAGTACCACAACAAATAGCAGCATGGATGGTTAGCCTATCAGATAGCCCTATTGTGTTCCTATTATTAGTAAACATTTTCTTACTAATTGTTGGAATGTTCATGGATGGAATTGCGGCATTAGTTATCTTAGTTCCGATCTTTATGCCTTTATTACCATCCTACAATGTAGACCCTGTGCACTTTGGAATTATCATTTGTATTAACTTAACAATTGGTATCTTAACTCCGCCGGTTGGTTCAGGGTTATTTATCGCCTCTTCGATTACAAAAGTTTCGATTGGTTCATTAGTAAAAGCTTTATGGCCATTCTTAATTGTTTCTATTATTGTGTTATTACTGTTAACTTACATTCCTGCTCTGTCATTATGGCTACCAGGCCTTAATTAAGCATATAGATCCCAGTTGTTTGTTCAAACAAACTTCTGGGACTTTTTAATTCTCTAAATCTTATTTTACAATTTTTCTTCTACTCAATAAAAAAAGAATCGCCTCCATATTTGTGAGACAATTCCCTCCTATGCTATATGTGAAAAATTGGACTCTTCCATTTTAAAATTATTCTGTGCCAGTTGCATTTGATAGGTATAACTCGAAACAGCTTTCTTATATGTTTTTACAAAGGATTGACTATTTAAACTGCTATTTAAGGGCACAGAAAAGTCAAACTGTTCTTTAGGAAATCTGTTTACTTTTTCTATATCATCACTTTGTGGTTCCACCGAAAATTGTCGAATTAATTCAGAGGATAGACCTTCTATACTGATGCCCTCTTTGTTAACATCTTTGGTAATGTTCTCTTTAACCTCATCTACTAATGTACGCTCATTCTCAAAGAGTTCCTTCTCTGTTTTTCCTGATAATAAGTTTTGAAGAATTTCAAATACAGGATTTTTAATTGCTTTTGAATAAGCAGTATTTTTTTTATAAGCGTTATTTGCTTCCTTTCTTTGCAAAGCACGCTTACGTTCCTCGAAGTTATCATTATTTTGAAAACCAGAAACTCTCACTGACATCCCTCCATTATAATGAAAGTATTATGCATTATACCTATTATAATGATATATTCAGAATTTTACAATAATTATACTATTTGTAAAATAAAAACTTCTATCATTATAAATCAAGCTACTTGTTTTTCACATAGTTTCAAATCTGTTAGAGTGCAAAAATGTAATCTATAGGAAATATAACTTATCTAAATATCTTTCCGAGATTCAATTATAATCATGGACATCCCTCCACCCCATTAAGTGATTATATTCTGAAACTGCTCTTTACCTATGTTATATTTAACATTATGTAGTTGCTACGTTTTGGAGATTAGAAAGGATGTTAAAACATGACAAAAAGCTTAGTGCTAGCAGAAAAACCGTCTGTGGCAAAAGATATAGCTCGAGTTTTGAAATGCAATAAAAAAGGAAATGGCTACCTTGAAGGTGATCAATATATCGTTAGTTGGGCTTTGGGACATTTAGTAACATTAGCTGACCCTGAAAGCTACGATGTGAAATATAAAACTTGGAATTTAGAAGACCTGCCTATGCTCCCAGAGCGTTTGAAATTAACTGTAATTAAACAGTCAGGCAAACAATATAACGCTGTTAAATCTCAATTATTACGTGGGGACGTATCTGACATTATTATTGCAACGGATGCTGGACGTGAAGGTGAGCTTGTAGCACGATGGATTATAGAAAAGGTTAAAGTTAAAAAGCCTATTAAGCGTTTATGGATTTCATCTGTTACAGATAAAGCAATTAAAGATGGATTTAAAAATTTAAAACCCGGTAAAGCGTATGAAAATTTATACGCTTCAGCCGTTGCTCGCTCTGAAGCGGATTGGTACATCGGACTAAATGCAACTCGGGCACTAACAACACGTTTTAATGCACAATTAAACTGTGGCCGTGTACAAACGCCAACTGTTGCTATTATTGCACAAAGAGAAAATGAAATTAAACACTTCAAATCTCAAACCTACTATGGCATTGAAGCACAAACATCCGAGAACCTGAAATTAACATGGCAAGATTCACAAGGTCAATCTCGTAGTTTCAATAAAGAGAAAATAGATAGTATTGTTAAAAAATTAGGTAACCAAGACGCTATCGTTACGAACACCGAACGAAAACCGAAAAAATCATTTGCCCCAGGATTATATGATTTAACTGAATTACAGCGTGATGCAAATAAAATATTCGGATACTCTGCAAAAGAAACATTAAATATTATGCAAAAATTATATGAGCAGCATAAAGTATTAACTTATCCTCGAACGGATTCACGCTATCTTTCAAGTGATATTGTATCCACATTACCTGAACGTCTAAAGGCTTGCGGAATCGGTGAATATCGATCATTAGCCAATAAAGTATTAGCAAAACCAATTAAAGCAAATAAATCCTTTGTAGATGATAGTAAAGTAAGTGATCACCATGCCATTATTCCAACTGAAGGATACGTAAACTTCTCTGCCTTTACTGATAAAGAGAGAAAAATTTATGACTTAGTTGTTAAACGATTCTTAGGAGTTTTATTCCCTGCATTTGAATATGAGCAATTAACATTACGAGCTAAAATTGGTGATGAATGCTTTGTGGCACGCGGTAAAACAATACTTACAAGTGGATGGAAAGAAGTATATGAGAATCGTTTTGAGGAAGAAGAAACAAATGATGATTTAAAGGAACAAATCTTACCTCGTATTGAAGCAGGTCAATCATTAACAATCAAACTAATTGCGCAAACTTCAGGACAAACAAAGCCACCTGCACGTTTTACTGAAGCAACGTTATTAACAGCTATGGAAAATCCAGTAAAGTACATGGATACTCAAAACAAACAATTAGCTGAAACTTTAAAATCGACTGGTGGACTCGGAACTGTTGCAACACGGGCAGACATAATAGAAAAGTTATTTAATTCCTTCTTAATTGAAAAGCGCGGAGGAAAAGACATTTATATTACATCTAAAGGTCGTCAACTTTTAGACTTAGTACCTGAGGAATTAAAGTCCCCTACCTTAACTGCTGAATGGGAACTTAAATTGGACAAGATTGCTCAGGGTAAACTTAAAAAAGACGTCTTCATTTCAGAAATGAAAAATTACACAAAAGAGATTGTCTCTGAAATAAAAGCTAGTGATAAAAAATATAAACACGATAATATTTCAACAAAGTCATGCCCGGATTGTGGTAAACCAATGCTTGAAGTAAACGGTAAAAAAGGTAAAATGCTCGTTTGTCAGGACCGTGAATGTGGGCATCGCAAAAATGTCTCTCGTGTGACAAATGCACGATGTCCTCAATGCCATAAAAAACTTGAATTGCGTGGTGAAGGTGCTGGTCAAATCTTTGTCTGTCAATGTGGATACCGTGAAAAGCTATCTGCTTTTGAAGCACGTCGCAAAAAAGAAGGTGGAGGCAAAGTTGATAAACGTAGTGTCCAAAAATATCTTAAACAACAAAAACAAGAAGACGAACCGATTAATAATGCACTTGCAGAAGCACTCAAAAGTTTAAAGTTAGATTAGACTTCATTTTAAAAACAATTTAGCCCTAGCTCCAAACTTCTCGTTTGTTTAAACTTGAGTAATGTTGCTTATATCAATGACTGGACCAAGACTTTAGACTTTAGACTTAGTCCAGTCATTTTCTATTTTTACATAAAATTCATCTTTCCTCTTCTAAATTACATAAATCTACCCCATTATGCATAATTACAATGTATTTCTACAAATTGTTTGATATTACAAATATTTTATAATACTATTTATCTATATGATAATAATTATCATTAATGACTATAGACTCAAAAAACAATGCGGGGGAATAAACATTTGAAACTATTTAAACCAATTGTTAAATTACTGAACAATTTAAAGTTCGTTCAGAAGTTTTCTATTATAGGGGTAATATTACTATTACCTTTTGCTATTGATTCGATAATCTTACTATCAAATTCAAACAGTAAGGTAGAGAAGGCAGAAAAGCAATATTCGGGTATAGAATATAACCAACTGTTACAAGAGGTTCTACAAAATGTACAACAAACTCGAGCACTCACTGTAAGCGCTACTCAAGGTGATAACTCAGTAAAGGAAGATTTAGTTAGTAAACAAGAAACTATCTCCTCACTAATGAAAGAGCTAGAAGACTATGATAAGAACGCAAAATTTGATTTTGAGATGTCAGATACGATAAGTTCCATAAAAACAGACTGGGAAAAACTCTCATCTACGAATTGGACAGATTCCTCAGATGTAGTATCAGAATTCTCTCTTTTGACAGAAAAAATAATTTCTGCCATGAGTACTGTAAGTAACAATTCAGAATTGGTTATGGCAAATTCAAAGGAGCTTGATAGTTTAGTAACAACTATATCGACTACAATTCCTAACCTAACAGAATATCTTGGAAAAGCTCGTGCAACAGGTGTTTCAATAATTAATAGTGGTACAGTAACTGACACCGATTTGGCAACCTTCAATAATTTAGTAATTCCAACAGATATATCTTTAAATCAGTTAGCATCTGAATTAAATGTTTCTTTTGGAGACAGTGCAATTCAATCTTCCTTACAATCCGATTATGATACGTTCACACATAATGTAGAGGATTTTATGCAATTAACTGACTCAACAATCTTGGCAAATAACTTATCCGTTGACTCGAAAACTTACTATGACAACGCAACTGTAGCTATAGATTCTGCTTTTACGATGTATGACAACGAATTAACACTACTAACATCCGTATTAGATGAATCGCTTAATGAAAGTAAATCTTTGAGAACATTATTATTCACATGTGTAGTAGTTGTACTAATACTAGCAATTTATATATTCGCTGCACTTTCTCTTTCTTTAAGAAACTCTATTAAACAATTACAAGAAGTAGCAACAGAAGTTGCAAATGGTAACTTAGATACTTCGGTGTCATTAAATACAAAAGACGAAATGAATAATATTGAAAAATCGTTCAACATAATGATTAACAATTTACGAGATTTAGTTCAACAAATTTCACAAAGCTCACAGCATGTCGCTGCCTCTAGTGAAGAATTAAATGCTAGTGCTGAAGAAACAACCGCTGCAATTGAGCATGTTTCATACTCGATTGAATCTATGGCAAGTGGGGCAAAAACACAAACAAATGGTATTAATGATAGCACGCAATCTCTTCACGAAATGGCAACTGGCATTCAAAGAATAGCTGAAAATAGTAGTCGAGTTACAGAATTAACAAGGGAAACTTCCCAATTAGCTGAAGACGGAAACAAAACTGTCTCAAAAACTTTCGACCAAATGAATACTGTACAGGCCTCTGTAATGGAAACAAATCTAAAAATCAATGAACTAAATGAACGTTCCCAAGAAATTGGTAGTATTTTAGCTATTATTACGGGAATTGCAGATCAAACTAACCTATTAGCTCTTAATGCTGCTATTGAAGCTGCAAGAGCTGGTGAACACGGTAAAGGTTTTGCTGTGGTAGCAGATGAAGTAAGAAACTTAGCAGAACAATCAAGAGAGTCAGCTACTCAAATTGCGCAACTCATCAATATGATTCAACAGGACACAGTGACTTCTGTTGCTATGATGGATCAAGTAAACGCAGATGTAAATATCGGCCTACAAATGACAGAAGAAACGGCACAAAAATTCTCGCTTATTTTAAACAGTATGAATACACTAACGCCTGAAATGGAAGAAGTTTCTGCAACCTCTGAACAGATTTCAGCAGGCACACAAGAAATTGTCGCGACAATGAATGAAATCATGAGTGTCTCAACGAACAACTTACATTTATCAGATGAAGTTGCTTCCTCAACTGAAGAACAGCTCGCTTCAATGCAAGAGATAACTTCTTCCTCAACTGCCCTTTCGAAAATGGCTGAGGATTTACAAGAACACGTTCAAAAATTCAAACTTTAAAACAAGTAAAACCCAAGAGAAAATTGTATGTTCTCTTGGGTTTTACTGTTTTATTGATTTAATAGTTCCAAATATTCAATCACAGGTTTAATTAATTGGGGTGCAGTTTTCCCGACTTCTCTATGATCCTCTACAATGGAAAGTGCTATGAAGCGTGAATCTTTTACATCGAAAACAGAGATTAAGCTATTTTCTACACCACGTTCCCCTTGAGCTTTCTTTAACTCAGCAGTTCCAGTCTTAGCCGCTAAATTCCCCATTCCATTCAATTGATGAGCTGTTCCTTCAGCAGCAGTCACTACTTCTACTAACATGGGCTTAATAGTATCAATCGTTTCTTTTTTAAATATTTCTTTTGTTTTTGTTTCAGAACCAACTATAAGGTTCGGATATGTCAGTACACCATCATTTGCGAACAATGAATAGTTAGATACCATTTGAATCGGTGACATTAACAGTTGCCCCTGACCATAGGCTGTATCTGCTAATAAAATCTCAGAACCAAATGTGTCCTCGTTCGAAATTTGAGCTGGGTCCATTTTTAATGGTAAATCATAGGATTCTTTAAAAGTAAGCTTATTTAACCCTTCTCGGAAAGTGTCCTCTCCCATCTCTAATACTTCCTGTGCAAAGTAGATATTATCTGACTTTACTAATGCTGTTCTTAAGTTGACCGAATCAGTTTCGGAAACACGAGAAATTTTATAATTCCCCCACGATTCATCCTTTTGCCATTGTAAACAAGATATCTTATGTGTTTCATCTACTGTTGTTACACCAGATTCTAGCCCAATCGCTGCAGTTATCGGTTTAAAAGTTGAACCCGGTGCATAACGAGTTGTGGTTCTGTTAATGAAAGGTTTGTCTTCATTATTATTATATTCATCGTACTGCGTTTGTGAGATTCCAACAACGAATTGATTAGGGTTGTACGATGGTTTACTTACAAGTGCAAGTAGGTTACCCGTTTTGGGCTCCATCACGACAGTGGCCCCAGCAGCATTTTCAAGTGCATCAAATGCAGTTTGTTGTAAATTTGAATCTATGGTCACTTTGATCGTTTGTCCATCTTGCTTTTCAGTCTTTTGTATCGTTGCTCTTTTATCACCATTTGATGTTTCGATGTAAATCTCGCCGCCATTTTGTCCTCGTAGTACTTTTTCAAATGCAAGCTCTAATCCATTCCGCCCAATCACATCCCCTACTCGTAGGGTTGGGTCTTTTTCAATATCTTCTGCGGTTACTTCTCCAACATAACCCGTCAAATGGGCTGCTGCTTCTCGTAATGGATACGCACGAGTTTTAACCTGTTGATATTGAACTCCCTCTATTTCTGGTGTATCCGCCCCATAAGGTAATGTCTTCAATGGCACAAAATGTTCATCTTGTACCCAACTTTGTCCAAGTTGACCTTCGATAAATTCAACTGTTATGCCAAGCTTCTCTGCGATATTAGCGATCTTATTTGTTCTTATTTCACCTTCACCTAACGCTTTTGGAACAACACCAGCTTGATAAGTTGTCGTATTGATGGCTAGTGAATCGCCATTTCGATCCACAATCTCTCCTCTACTTGCTTCGTCTACGGAATAGCGAATTTTATCATCCGCAAGCATTTCAGGAAAGATTAATTCAGCTGTCCAATTCACCTTATAGTCTTCTCCACTTTCAACCAGCTTCGCTTTATAGTGGAGATCTGATATCGTTCCTAGAACTGTATCAAAGGTTGCAATATAATCGATTGTTTCTTCATCTAATTTATAATCAATCTCCATATTCGATACACCAATACCACCGAAGATCGCATTGTATTTTTCGACAATAGTTTTCTCTGTATAGCCTGCTTTCTCTAGAGAATCTGTAGTGACAAGCTCTGGAATTTTATCAAAGGATTGCTCCTTTATGGCCGTAATCCATTCCTTTGCTGCTAGTTCTTTCTTCTCTTGAATTTTTCCTTTATTCCATTGTTGATAACCATAAACACTACCACCTGCTATCAACAAAACCGCGATTATCCCAACAATTAATACCCACTTCTTTTTCATTCGTACCTCCTCTTGTCATCTCCCATTTTATGTATAAAATTCCATAGATTAAGTTTAGCATACTAATTATTATTTACAGTAATAAAAAAGAATTGAGCCTCTGTTCGAGTGACTCAATTCTCCAATTTGAAAAATTATTTATTTTATATATCGGCTAAACTCATTGTAAGACCAAGATGCATTTTTAAGGACCTTATTTGATTACACAGTTAGCTTTTCAGCTGATACTGAATATAAAATCTTCCCTAGTCGTTTAATTCCTTCTTCTATAACTTCAGGAGAAGAGTTCGTATAGTTTAAGCGCAATGTGTTTACATTCGTTTTCGTTGTATAGAATGGATCACCAGGAACAAAGGCAACTTTTTCCTCCATTGCTTTATTGAAGACATCTAAAGCTGAAGTTCCCTCTTCTAACGTTACCCAAACAAACATCCCGCCATCTGGTTTTGTATACTTCACTGACGATGGGAAGTATTGTGCGATTGCACTTAGCATCGCTTTTGCTTGTGTTTCGTACAGATTAATAATTTTGCTTACATGTGCTGCTAAATCATTATTTACTAAATAATCATGGATAACCATTTGAGAAAAAATATTTGTGTGTAAATCAGTTGCTTGTTTAGCAGTATTGATGTGGTGCATTAACTCTTTATTTTTCGTCACAATATAGCCTAGTCTCATACCAGGCGTAACAATTTTCGAGAATGACCCAAGTAATACTGAATTTTCTAGTCTTCCTGCACCGATGTATGGCAATTTCTCACCGCTCCAACGTAATTCACCGTATGGATCATCTTCTATTAATACAACATCATAGTTCTTCACTACATTATAAACAGCTTCTCGTTTTTCTTTAGAATATGTAATACCAGTTGGATTATGGAAGTTTGGTACAGTATAGATAAATTTAATATTGTCATTTGTTGCTAGTGTTTGTTCAAGCTGATCAACATTTAAACCGTCTTCTTCTAACATTACCGAATAGAATTCAGGTTCTGCTAATGTAAAAGATTGAATTGCCCCTAAATAACCGGGCTCCTCCATCACAACGCCATCCCCCTTATTCAGTAGGACTTGCGAAATAAGGCTCAATGCTTGTTGTGAACCTGTTGTGATTAAGATATCTTCAGGATCAAAATCTAATCCATGATCTTTTTTATATTTATCTGCTATATATTGTCGTAAAGGTAAGTAACCTTCAGTAGTTGAATATTGGAATAATCTAGGACCGTTTGCTTCGATCGCATGATTAATAGATTGTTGCATTTCATCAATTGGAAAAGAGATTGGGTTAGGTAAACCTCCAGCAAATGAAATAACGTCAGGTGCATCTGTCACCTTTAAGATATTTCGAATAAATGATGATGGAGTTTTTAATATTTTATCTGAATACTTCATAATAATTTCCCTCTTTTTCGAATAGTCGCTGAATCGTTTAAATCAATTGCCCTCTGGATTTTGATTTAAATTTGAATCAGTGTTACATGATTTTATCAGACTATTTAAAAAATTTCAAAATAAAATTTTAAAAATTGAGGCAAAATCGGCAAATACCCTCTAACTAAATGTAATATTCTGCTCGAACTCCTATAGATCCGCACACTAATGCTTGAAATATGCTATTTTTTGATTTCAATCAAAATTATTAAGATTTACATAGGTATGTCATCACAACATTAACAATAAAATACGCCCAGTTCTCTTACTAGAACTGAGCGCATACTACCCTTTATTGTCAATTCGATCCATCATCAGAGTCAGAATCATATTCAGATTCTTCCTCAGTTTCCAGTTCGCTTTCTTTTAGCCATAAATGATTTTTCACTGTTTCACCAAGGGAATTTTTATAATCAACAACATAAACGATTGTATCTTCTACAGTATCAACCGATCCTTCTGCCCCTAACATGCCCGCTTGATGGTCTACATTAATAATAACATCTGATCCTACACCAATCTCTGCATCATCCATACCAGAGATTTCTCCCTCAACAAACCATTTATGATTTTCCTCAAATGGCTCCCCATTTGTAGGTGTGTATGATACAGAATATACTGTTGTTTCGTACGCACCTTTAATCGTAGCCATTGCCCCTTCCATACCATCAGTATGACTAGCGTTTACAACAGCCGTACTACCAACTGGAAACTTTGGATTTTCTGCTTCTTTTAATCCTTCTGGTAGTTGTCCTTCAGCATGACCTGCATGTTCAACAGTATCATCCGTTTCTTCTTCACTTACTTGTTTATCTGTCCCGTTAAGGTTATTTGTAATATCCGCCCCTGCTTCAGCGGGCTCTTCTTCATCTGAATCTCCCCAACCACAAGCAGATAAAAGTAACACTGTAAGAAGTGTCATTGTTACTAGTAATACTTTACTATCCATATTCATAATCCTCCTACATTCTCTAATCTCACCACTAAAAGGATTGAACTTTCAGCAGGATTCTATTCATAAAAATGGTAAAAGTAACAATAAAAAAATGAGATGTTCAAATGAACACCTCATTATTATTATTTATTTATTTTTACTCTTTGTAATCGTAAAGCATTTAGGACGACTGATACTGAGCTAAATGCCATTGCAGCACCAGCTAACCAAGGTGCAAGTAGACCTGCAGCCGCTATTGGTATCCCTAATGTATTATAGCCAAATGCCCAGAATAGGTTTTGTTTGATATTCGTCATTGTCTTATGACTCATTATGATTGCATCTGAAATACTATTTAAATCACCACGAATCAATGTAATATCCGCTGCCTCCATCGCAATATCTGTACCAGTTCCTATAGCCATTCCGATATCTGCTACTGCTAATGCAGGTGCATCGTTAATACCATCACCAACCATGGCAACTTTTCGACCTAATGCTTGAAGTTTTTTCACTTCTTCTGCTTTTCCTTCAGGTAATACCTCGGCAATGACTCTTTTAATCCCAACTTGTTCCGCAATTGCATGAGCTGTACGGTCATTGTCACCAGTCATCATAATAACTTCAATGCCCATATCATGTAATCTTTCAATGGCCATGCGCGATGTATCTTTAATGGTATCAGCAACTGCTACCATCCCAGCATATTGCCCATCAATACTTGCAATCATTACGGTTTTGCCTTCCGCCTCAAGCTCTTCCATCATTTCTACTATACTCGATATTTCGATGTTATTTTTTTCCATCAGTTTACGAGTACCAACTAAAATATCCCTTTGATTCACAATTGCTTTGACACCATACCCTGGTATTGCTTCAAAATCGCGAACTTCACGGAGTTTTATCCCTTCGTTTTCAATTCCTTTAATTATCGACTCTGCAAGCGGATGCTCAGATTGTTTTTCAGCCGATCCAATAAATGAAAGAAGAACTCGAACATTCATCCCCTCAGCTACAATCACATCTGTTAAAACAGGTTTTCCGTTTGTTACTGTCCCGGTTTTGTCTACAACAACTGTATTAATATGATGTGTTTGCTCAAGGTGTTCGCCACCTTTAAACAGAATACCTAATTCTGCTGCACGACCCGATCCTGCCATAATTGAAGTTGGGGTAGCTAGTCCAAGAGCACATGGACAAGCAATGACAAGTACACTAATTAAACTTTCCAACGCCGAGCTAAATTCTCCCGGTGTGATAAATACCAGCCAGATGATATACGTAACAACTGCAATCGCTATCACAATTGGAACAAAAATCCCTGAAATTTTATCAGCAAGTCGTTGAATAGGTGCTTTGGAGCCTTGAGCATCCTCGACTATTTTAATAATTTGAGCAAGAGCTGTATCACGTCCTACTTTTGTCGCCCGAATGTTGATAAAGCCATTTTTATTAATGGTTGACCCAAATACCGCTGAACCTACTTCCTTATCAATCGGTAAACTTTCTCCTGTCAACATAGACTCATCTACAGCTGTATTTCCTTTTACTATCTCTCCATCAACAGGAATCTTCTCACCAGGTTTTACTAAGATTGTATCGCCTACTACTACTTCTTCAATTGGAATTTCTTTTTCTACACCATTCCGAATAACTAATGCATTTTTCGCCTGTAATCCTATTAACTTTTTGATTGCCTCAGAAGATCGACCTTTCGCTTTAGCTTCAAATAATTTACCTAATAGAATAAGTGTAATTAACACCGCGCTCGTTTCAAAATAAAGCTGTGCTTGATGATGCTCCCCATTTGTTATAATCGCTTGATACAAGCTGTAAAAATAAGCTGCTGAAGTCCCCATTACTACTAGAACATCCATGTTAGCGCTTTGATCGCGTAACGCCTTAAAAGCACTCACATAAAAATGCCAACCAATAATGAACTGAACAGGTGTAGCTAAGGCCATTTGTACCCATGGGTTCATTAAAAATTCAGGAACATATAGAAAAGAGATAAATGAAAAGTGTCCAACCATCGTCCATAAAAGAGGCAATGAAAGAATGACAGAGACAATAAATTTTCGTTTTTGTTTTTTGATTGCTTCTTCACGATAATCAATTGAATCCTTATCATTTTCTTTCATATGTGCCCCGTACCCAAGTTTTTCAATACGACTAATGATATCAGACATAGAGACTTGATTTGGATTGAATTCCACTACTGCATTCTCTATAGCTAAATTGACATTCGCAAGCGTTACACCATCTAGCTTATTTAAACCCTTTTCAATTCTTGTTGCACAAGCTGCACAGGTCATTCCTGTAATGGCGAATTCCTTTTTTTCCTTCACCACACCATAACCTAGTGCTTCAATCTTCTTTTCGAAATCTTGCACATTTACCTTTTCAGGGTCAAATTTTATAGTAGATTTTTCTAACGCTAGATTGACATTCGCTTCTTTTACACCTTCAAGCTTATTTAACCCCTTCTCAATACGACTTGCACAGGCTGCACAGGTCATACCTACAATCTGCATACTTGTTTCTTTCAGCTCATTCGTCACTATGTTTCACCTACCTTCGTATACCTTTTAGGGGTATAGTTTCTAGCTGAAAAAAGAGTGCTATATTGGGGCACTCTCCATTTATTTAAAAGAAACAATATTTAAAGTTCTATTACTCAACGTCATATCCTTGATCATCAATAGCTTCTTTAATCTGAGTAAGAGATACCTTTTGGTCATTAAAGGAAACATCCACTTTACCTGTTTCTAAATTAACACTAACTTGTTCTACACCATCAAGTGCTCCAACACTACCTTCAACAGCTTTAACACAATGTCCACAAGACATTCCCTTTACATTTAAAGTAACATTTTCCATTCCAACTTCTCCTTTTATACGTTATAGGGGTATATTTTAATTAAAAAAAAATATCTTAAATCCTATATTTTATTTTCTCATTAACTTCTGAATAGTAACTAAAAGTTCATCTAGTACTTCTTCGTCACCTTCTGATATTCGATCCACTACACAACCTTTTAAATGTCCTTGTAAAAGAACTTTTGCCACACTGTTTAATGCCGACTGTGTTGCTGACAGCTGTGTAATGATATCATCACAGTAAACATCTCGATCGACCATACCTTTTATACCACGGATTTGACCCTCAATGCGATTCAGGCGATTGTTTAAGTCTTTTTTGATGTGATCAGGATGGTGACTTTTTCTGCACTGTTGCATATCTGTTAATTCCTCACTCATTTTTTCCAGGTTCATCAACTCCGTTCTAAAAGAATTGTAATGTACCCCTATAGGGTATGTCAATTGTTATGAGTTAATTAATCTTTTTAATATATGCAACCTTCTTCCCAACATGCACAATTTTATTAAATTCACTTGTTTGACTAACCATCTATGTAATCTGACCATATATTATGCTAAATATCGCTTATAACTAATGGAGCTTTAGGAGGAGAAAAAATGGCTGAGTTTAACCCTCAAAAATTAACTATCAGATATATTTTACCCGCAAGTCCCACAGAACCTATAGTGGGTAGAAAATATACACTTACTCACTCTGATAACACAGGACATTTATTTTTAGATATTGGAATTGATTATAATTATGAGGCTGTTAATCAAAAGCTACGTGATGAAGTGATTGCAGAATGGCAAAACGATGGTGGTATACGATTATTAGGAAAGGTCCATATAGACCAGGGTAATTCTTCATTTGAAGAAGCAAAAAAGCGAAATGATATTTTTACTAAAGAGTTGGGTACTGCATTAAGAGGAATTATTTTCGGAGATCGATTATTTTTATCAAACTTCCCAAATTTTTTAGATGCACCAATTTACATTTATTTCGAATCAATGTTTCCACAATTTCATCAGCTTTATTATTATGGAACTACAAGACAATATTTAAATGACATAAAACTGGAAGTCTAATAGTATTATCATTTCATAAAATTGAATCCAATTTTTGATTCACTTCATTGCATTTCCATTTTATTACGCTTAATATTTTCATAAGGGAAACTTTTTTAGTTTGAAGGAGGGGCGACATTTGATAGATTATATACTAACGCTAGATCCTATTATCCAAGTGACAATAGCTACTCTATTTACTTGGGGTATGACAGCATTAGGGGCTGCTTTAGTATTTACCACAAAAACTTTTAACCAAAAGTTCATGGATAGCATGCTTGGTTTTGCTGGAGGCGTCATGATCGCCGCGAGCTTTTGGTCTCTATTAAATCCAGCATTGGAAATGGCTGGGAGTGGAAGTTTACCTGCTTGGCTTCCGGTTGCCTTAGGATTTTTGCTAGGTGGAGCATTCATATTTGCCATTGACAAATTGCTCCCTCACCTACACCCTAACGCACCATTAAACAGTGCAGAAGGTATACATCCAAAAAAGCGAAAACGAAGTACTTTACTCGTTCTCGCGATTACATTACACAATATCCCTGAAGGCCTCGCTATTGGTGTATCCTTTGGAGCAGTTGCCCTTGGTTCACCTTCAGCATCACTTGCAGGTGCACTAGCATTAGCCATTGGAATCGGGATTCAAAATATCCCTGAAGGTGCTGCAGTTTCGATGCCTTTGTTAAGGGATGGTCTTTCGAAAAAAAATAGTTTTTTATTTGGACAGTTTTCAGGTATGGTAGAGCCCGTCTCAGCTATCATTGGATTCCTTGCTGTGGCTTTTATCGAACCAATATTACCACTTGCCTTAGCGTTTGCAGCAGGCGCAATGATTTTTGTTGTAGCAGAAGAGGTTATCCCAAGCTCACAAGAAGAAGGCAACAAAGACCTTGCAGTAATGAGTCTGATGATTGGATTTACTTTGATGATGATTTTAGATGTAGCGCTTGGCTGATAAAACACTTCATATTAAAAATAAACAGAATAAACAATTAAACCCGCATCTCTAAAAGATGCGGGTTATTTTTAACTTTAAGCTTTCAATGTCTTTTTGCGAATTGGCTGTAGTATAAGAGCAAAAACTAATATCAAAATAGCTATAACTGCAGCAGACATAAATAATCCACCATATCCATTTTGAGCTGCTGTTTGACTCATTTCATTTACTGAAGATAAAATCACTTCTTTTAATGTTGGATCTTGGATTTGGCCAACAACTGCCATAAGCTCTTCTTGTGGCATATCACTAGCAGTTGCAAATTGCGCTCCTACCTGTTGTAATTCCTGGGCTCCATTTTCTGAAAGAGTGACATTACTTAAGTTATTCTGAAGTGTTTGACCAAAATCAGACTTAAAAATGTTTGGCAAATCACTAAAACCTCTAGCAATAAATCCAGCATAAATGGTTGGTGCAATCGTCATCCCAAGAGTACGAATAAGTGATAAAGACGCAAGTGCTGTCCCCTTATTACTCATCAATTTTTCTGTCGCTAAAATATTCAAAGGAGCACCAAGTAGTATTCCCATACCAATACCCGCGATTACGGACCCAATAATGAATTCAAATTTCGTATCAATCCAAGCTGGGAAAAGGAAAAAGCCAACTGTAGCAATAATCCCAGAAAGAGCAACTGCTAATATAGGACCACGTTTATCAACAAATACGCCACCAAGTGCTGCACCTACACCCGCTGCTAAAGCTAGCGGTGTCATCCAGTACCCTGAATGTTCGGAACTTATTCCTAATACTTGTTCAGAAAATGCAGGTACGAAAATCATCGCAGCAAGCATTGCACCAGAAAAGGCGCCTAACAATAATGTAATTAAATAAGTTGGTTCTTTCATTAAAGTAACAGGTAGTATTGGATCACCACCACGATTGACCAATCTCGTTTCATAGAAATAAAGAATAACTAGTATGACTAGACCAGCTAAAATAAACGGATATACATTTAATGCTAACAACGCTTTAAAGAAGTTCGTTCCCTCGACATTTGTTAAGCCATACATTATCCCTAAAATTGAGAGGGATAAAAAAATTGTCCCTGTAAAATCAAGCCGCCCAGGTTCTGCATCTTTCGTTTCCTCCAACTTTAAAAAACCCATAATTACTAAGAAAATAGCAATCGGTACATTAATCAAAAAGAGCCAATGCCAACTACCTGTTAAATCTAAGATAATACTTCCTAAATTCGGTCCTAAAACTGCTGCGATACCGTTCATTCCGCCAAGCATCCCTAACGCTTTACCTTGTCTTTCTTGCGGCAATGTACTTAATACATGAGAGGAACCAATAATGAAAATTCCTCCTCCGCCCATTGCTTGTATAAATCTCGCAACTAAATAAAACGTAAAGTTGGGACTCAAAGCAACAAGTAAGGAGCCTAGTCCAAAAAGTGCAATCTCAATAATAAATAATTTTCTTCGCCCAAATCGGTCAGAAAGCTTCCCAATCACAGGAACACTGATGGCTAATCCGAGAGTGTATAATGTTACACCCCATGCTCCCCAGTTGGTATCTACTTCAAAGGATTTATTAATCGTTGTTAGGGCAGCACTAATAATTCCATTATCAAGAGCTGCCATAAAGACCCCAATTGCAAATAGTGTTATTGCCCAATTTTGTTGTGACTTTGTATTTGTCATAATCACTAACCCTTCCATGGATATTTTCTATAAATAATGAAATACTTCTTAAATGCAATAGTATGTATATTCAATGTAAAGTAAGTCCTATAACTTATACATTATTGCTACATTCATTATTTCTTAGTAGACTAACTATTCTCCTACTATTGTGTCAATGTGCGTATTTAGAATAAATTAATTACTAAATATTGTATCACCTCTAAAAAATTAAGCACGAAAATTACTCCAAAATTTTACTGTAGGGGATTAAATAAAAAAGCGCCTCCATAGTTGGAAGCGCTAAAAATTTGCTATTATTGAATTTACTCTTCTTCTTCCATAATTTCATCAAACGCTGCAGAAACTTTATCGAATTCTTCATCCGATTCTATAGCGCTGAAGTCACCATCTTCATCTACTTTTAAAAAGAAAACATCGATGTCTTCTTCTGTTTCTTCTTGAATATCTTCAACAAAACCTACTGCTACGTATTCCGTTCCATCAAGATTGATGGAAGCCAGTACTTCTACTTCTAATTCTTCGTCGTTTTCATCCGAAATTGTAAAAACTTCTCCTACTTCATGTTTTTCCATTTTCATTTCTCCTTTATCATTCAAAACTAATTTCTATTTACTATCATCTTTAGGCATAGCCAATATACATTATACAGTTATGTGCCACAAAATGTACGATATGGGCGATTAGATGGCTGTGGTAATGTGCAGTATTCAACATAATCGTCCGAAGAATAATCATATGGATCTGAAAGTGCCGCTAATAACCGTTCCATCACGCTTAGATCTCCATCATTAACTGCAGCAGCTAATGCCTCTTCTACTCGATGATTACGTGGAATCACCGATGGGTTACTGTTTCTCATTAACTCATACGATTCCTCAATCTTTTGCTGCTGGCTTGAACGTCTTTGTTCCCACTTCTGAAGCCATTCTTCAAACTCTTTCGTACCATGGAGAGGTAGGTTATCATATTGACCCACTGTTAACGCTCGGAATGTATTTGTATAGTCAGCACGATACTTTTCCATCATATTGAGAAGTTCATCGGCTAATTCTTTGTCATTCTCTTCTTCACTAAATAGCCCTAATTTTGCTCTCATTCCATCAAGCCAATGCTTCTCAAAAAGGTCCATATACTGAGAAATCTGCCCTTGAGCAATTTCTATTGCCTTTTCCTCATCATCATCTAATAACGGTACAAGTGTTTCTGCAAAACGTGCTAAATTCCATAAACCCATTTTTGGTTGATTACCATATGCATAACGCCCTTGAGTATCAATAGAGCTAAATACGGTTTCTGGATGATAGGTATCCATAAATGCACATGGACCATAATCAATTGTCTCCCCACTAATTGCCATATTGTCCGTATTCATAACACCATGAATAAAACCGACAAGCTGCCACCTAGCGATTAACTCGGCTTGCTTCTTAATGACTTCTTGGAGTAAGTATAAGTATTGGTTATCACTATTCGGGATATCGGTATAATGCCGAACAATTGTATAACTTGCTAGCGATTGAAGGTCTTCATAGCTGCCCCAATTAGCAACGAATTGGAACGTCCCTACTCGAATATGACTCGATGCAACACGCGTTAAGATTGCACCGGGGAGATCTGTCTCTCGAATAATTTTTTCTCCAGTGGACACTACGGCTAAACTACGAGTAGTAGGTATCCCCAACCCATGCATTGCTTCACTGATTATATATTCTCGAAGCATTGGGCCAAGAGCTGCACGACCGTCCCCTCCGCGTGAAAAAGGAGTTCTTCCTGCTCCCTTCAATTGAATATCAAATCGCTCATTTTCTGGTGTTATTTGCTCTCCATAAAGAAGTGCTCGACCATCACCTAGCATTGTAAAGTAACCAAATTGATGTCCAGCATAGGCTTGTGCGAGTGGAAATGAACCTTCCGGAGCCTTATTGCCTGCTAAAATTTGTAGACCCTCTTCACTTTGAAGCTCCTCGCTATTCAAACCTAATTCTTTTGCAAGAATTTCATTAAATACCACCAATTTAGGGTTACTTACAGGATGTAAGCCAACACTTGCATATAGGTTATCCGAAAGTCTGGCATAACTATTATCAAAATTCCATCCAAATCCCATAGTATCCTCTTCTCTTTTTATAAACTATTTTTCGCCTCATTAGATGAGTTATACTTTCCATTACTTATTAAGTTTCCTCTTGTTTGAAAACCTGTCATAACAAAGCAGCTTATACAAGCAACAGCAGTAACAAAGCCTGCCAAACTTAAACCAAGAGCTCTCATAAAGGTATCCTCTCCTGGATAATATGGCTCAATTCGTACATACATATATACAAATAATACAGTTAAAGCAAAATAAAAACTGCTCCCAAGGCTTGCCATAATAATCTGTTCCTTTTTTGAACCATTCCACGCTTTATTGAAAATAATCCAAATCCCTACACTAAAAATGATTGCAATAATCATCACGATGAAATGAACATATGGAATAAAGAAAAGCATCAATACATATAGAATGCCTATGGTAGTTAAAAACAAAACCGCATTTGCTATAAATAACACAATTCCAGCCAAATAACTATTCTGATACCATCTCGAATTTTGTAACCATTTTACGAATCGATTATTGTCATTAATGCTTCCAACTAACGCAGAACGAGAAATTGAAATAAAAATAAAAGCAATAATTAATAAAAATAAAATAATGCCCAAAATATAGCCTCCTTCTTTACTATATAAACGCTCACACCTATTGGAAGTTTCATCCAATAAATATTAACCTTTAAATTCATCATTTAAAAGAATATTTTTCCTCCAATTGAACAATTACATATATTAGAAAAACTTTACGGACATCCACTCACTTTTATGATAAGATATCTTTCATGTATTAAAAGAAAGAGGAAAACCTATGAATGAAGTACATGCAAAGCCTTCTGAAAAGCTAAGTTTATTCAATTTAACCTGGCCAATCTTTTTGGAAGTATTCTTATTTATGTTAATGGGGCTCGCCGACACATTCATGTTAAGTGCGGTATCAGATGATGCAGTTTCGGGTGTAGGTACAGCTAATCAATGTATTCATATAGCAATATTAATATTGGAAGTAGTCGGGAATGGTGCTGCCATTGTTGTCTCCCAGTATCTTGGCTCTCGTCGATATTTGGAAGCAGCAAAAATTTCAGCAGTAGCGGTTACTTTAAACCTATGCGTCGGACTAATTATGTCAGTCGTTTTTATTTTTTCAACTAACCAATTAATGGAAATGATGAATCTACAAGGCCCAGTACTAACACATGCACAAAATTATTTAATAATTGTTGGTGGAGGTATCTTTCTACAAGCAATCATTAACTCTTTAGCGGCAATCGTCCGTGTACATGGTTGGACGAAGCAAACCATGTATGTATCGTTGGGGATGAACATACTACATGTTATCGGGAACTATCTTTTAATTTTCGGAAACTTTGGTGCACCTGAACTTGGCGTAAAAGGAGCCGCAATTTCTTCAGTTTTTAGCCGATTAATTGCTTTGTTTGTGTTCCTTTGGCTTTTATATCAAGCGTTAGAAATCAAAGTAAAAGTCGAATATTACTTTAAGTTTTCAAAGGAATATGTGAAAAAGATTTTATCTATCGGGATTCCGAGTGCTCTCGAACAGATTTTGTATCAGTTATGCCAAATTGTATTTTTATATTATGTAACCTATCTGGGTGCAGAAGCGTTAGCTGCCAGACAATACGCAAATAATATATCCATGTTCACTTATTTATTTGCCATTGCAATTGGAATGGGGACTTCAATTATTATTGGTCGTCTTGTCGGTTCAGGTGAAAAAGTTGCAGCCTATAAACAACTCTGGTTTAGCGTTAAAGCTGCTTTAGTATTTACGATTATTATAGCGACGCTTGTAACAGTTTTCCGCGAAGGGCTTATGGGGCTTTTCACAAAGAATACAGAAGTTATTAAATTTGGTGCGTCCGTATTACTTTTAAGTCTTTTACTTGAAACTGGACGTACAGTAAACATTACCATTATTAACTCTTTACGTGCGTCTGGTGATGCTCGTTTCCCTGTAAAAATCGGTTTTCTTTCGATGGTTTGCATGAGCCTACCATTAGGCTATTTATTAGTTTTCGTTTTTGATTTAGGTTTAGTTGGAGTTTGGCTTGCAATTGCAGCAGATGAATGGACCCGTGCAATTATTGTGATTTTCAGATGGAAAAGTCGCAAGTGGGAACGTTACGCATTAGTAGCTCCCCCATCTACTGAAAGTGAAGCTGAAACTAAAATACCGGAAACACCGGCAATTTCATAAAAGGATCATGATGATAACAATACACAAAAGGATCTCCGATGACAGGAGATCCTTTTTAAAATTAATTCACTTTTCCTTTAATCGTTACCGTTTTTAGGTAATGTTTCGCTTAGTTTGCAATATTGTACAAAAACGTTAGCAAGTTCGCGTAATCGTTTTTGAATTTCATCATTTATAATTACTCCTTTTTCATCAAAGTCTGAGGAGTGTGTATAGACAAAGTTTGGTGTTACTAGGCAACGAAAATAATCTAAGATCGGTCTTAGTTGATTTTCCACTACTAAATGATGCTGATATGTACCGCCATTAGCTACCATTGAAACCGGTTTATACCGCATAGCTTTGGGATTGAGCATATCAAACGCATTTTTTAGTACGCCTGGGATTGAGGCTTGGTAAATTGGTGTTGAAATAATATATCCGTCAGCCTCTTCAAATTTTTGAATCATCATTTTCATATCTTCATTTAAAGGACTTCCATCTAGAATTTGATGCTTTAAGTCCGCAAAATATAAAATTTCAAGCTCTAAGTCTTTATTATATTCTTTTATATATTGTTCAACTTGTCGCAGTAATGCACCAGTTTTGGTACCAAATACGGTGCCATCAACGAGTAATATTTTCATTATTATGCTGCCTCCACCTTTTTATTTCCACCCGTTATTTTAACAGATGCGACTCAAGTGGAATAGGGAACTAGTTTATGTTAATTAAATTTCAGTCTTTTGTCTGATTTTCTGTATGATTTGCTTTTTCCAATGCCTTTTCCATCATTCTCGTTGGTGAAGATAAGCTAACAATAGTGGTACCAACATCAAAGGAATGCTTTTTAGCATTTGCTAAAAACACTAAATTATTATCACAGTCCACAGCAAATAACGGGATGGTTAAATGACCATCATCCTTTAAATAATCCCCTAATGTATACTGTTCCGTTAGTTGAGTTTTTCGAATCATATAACCTTCTACTATAAAACGATTTAACATGTGTATATCAAATTCCTCGTCAAAAAGACTCTTTCCGCAAATGGATTTACTGTAGCAACTTGGGTCACCCATATGACTTGGTGTTTGAAAAATATGTTCTCGACCTAATTCCGGGACAAAATGCTGGCAAATCAATGAATTATAAGCGGCATCTTCAGTTGAGGCAATTAATATTTCGTAAGGTGTTAAATCAAGATGGTACAAAGTCTTCTCACTCAAGATATCCCCTACCTCAGATTTCAGTCCTCGCTGCCGGGCATGAATTAATGACCCCCAAGATCGGTCAATGATTAGCACAGGTTTGTTAAAGCTTTCAAGCGCTTCCCCCAAAACTGCACTAAATGGACTACCTCCGACTATCATTACTCCAGGCTCATCGGTTGCTCGAAGATCTAATTTTTTTGAAAACCACCCTATTGAAAAACCATGTACCAAAACAGTTGCAAATACTAGCGCAAGGGTTAATGCTGTAATCAGATCGGCATCTTGAAAACCTTCCTCGTGTAAAATATTAGAGAAAAATCCTGAAACAGTTAACGCTACAATCCCTCTGGGAGCAATCCACCCTATCAAGATTCGTTCCTGCTTTGTTAGGTCTAAGCCAATTGTTGATAACCAAATTGAAACTGGCCTTACAACTAGCAACATCGCTAAAACAAAGAACAACATATTTAAGCTTAGAAGATCCATTAATGTATCAAGGGACAAAGAAGCAGTAAGCATGATAAATATCCCAGAAATCAGAAGCACTGATACATTCTCTTTAAAATGCAGTAAGTCTCTTAACGAAGTTAAATGCATATTTGCCATGATAACTCCCATCGCTGTTACTGCAAGTAAACCCGTTTCATGCATAATTGTATCCGATACCACAAATACCAAAAGGACACTTACTAAAACAATCGGGGATTTTAAAAATTCGGGAATATAACCACGTTCTAATAATCTCCCTAGTACAAATCCTGAAACTAATCCAGTAATGCCAGAAAGAATGGACGCACCAAAAAATAGTAACAATGAAGTACCTGTAATCGCCTTACTTGTCCATAAAACAACTTGGAGAGCAAATAAAGCAATAAGCGCACCAGATGCATCGACAACGATACCTTCCCATTTTAAAATGGTCGAAGGTCTTTCTTTTAATTTTGCTTGTCGTAACAAAGGCATAATGACAGTTGGACCAGTTACAATGAATATACCTCCGATGATAAAGGAAACTTCTAGTGAAATACCGGCTAAATAATAGGCGGCAAGAGATCCTGTAATCCATGCTATAAATGAGCCTATTGTGGATATGCGAAAGATTGAAGAGCGAGAATCTTTAATTTCACGAATATCTAAGCTTAAGCTTCCTTCAAATAAAATAATGGCTACAGCCAGTGAAATAATAGGATTAAAGAGGTTCCCAAAGCTTTCTTTTGGATTGAAAAATCCAAGAAACGGCCCAACAATTAGTCCAACAAGTGACATTATCACGATAGCAGGAAGTCGATACCGCCATGCAACCCATTGTGAAAAAATCCCGAGTGCTACGATTGCAACCATTTGAAAGAGTATTGAATCAAGCATTGCACGTCCCCTTAGAACTATTTTTTAATACAAAAACAGTATTTAACTTGTCCCATTTTAAGTTAATTCACACATAATATTTTTTGAGTAAATAGCTTAAACATAGCTAGCGTCAATTGTTCTTTCTTAAATCAATAAAAAAATCCTCCCGCATAGAATTAGTATTTGCGGAGGACATGCTTTCATTCCTATTCATGGTTTTATTGTTTGGGATTATTTTTCACTTGCAACTCTTGAAGTTTTTCGCGGTTAAATACTACTTCTTCATCAACAGGCGTAAATTCTTCTTTATATTGATCCCAATTAAAAAGTTCATCACGGGAAATCTCTTGTTCATCTTTCACTTCTGGCATTTTCAAATTGGCCACCTGTACCGATTCATAAACCATTACAGGAGATTTTTTACCAGTTAATGCGATGACTTTCATAGCCAATGCAACCTGTGCAGCCTCGATAGAACGATACTTTTTAAGTGGTCCCACTAAAAGCGGATTAAACACTTTTAGCACTACTTCCCCCATCTTTTCCCCAAAACGAAACTCATTTCTTTCTCCAACTAATAATGATGGTCTGACGATAGAAAGTTGTGGAATCCCTAATGCAATTAGTTCTTTTTCTAGTTTTCCTTTCACCCGATTATAATAAAATGGTGATTTTTCATTTGCCCCCATGGCTGAGATAATAATAAAATGCATAATCCCACATTTTTTGGCTAGTGAAGCAATTTGTAATGGATATTCTACATCCACCTTTTCAAACTCTGCGCGGTTGCCTGCTTTTTTTTGTGTTGTACCTAAACAACAAAAAATTTCATGAGCAAATTCGATATCCTTCTCTTCCAATTGATCGAAGGACCTTATTTTAACGGTTAATTTAGGATGTTCAAACGCAAGTTTTCTTCGAGAGATTACAGTAACAGATATATATTCTTCACTTTCACAAAGCAACTTTACTAGGTTTGATCCAACTAACCCCGTCCCCCCAAATACAATAGCAGAGCGCATTTCCATTTTTCTTCCACTTCCTATCATGTTTGTCCATGTTAGTGCATAAACTTGAGAATCTATGATACTTCATTGCTATGACTCTATTGTTAATTTTCACACATACTTTCTAATTTTTCACCATAATTTAATTAATAGCTAGGAAAGGATGGGATTATATGCAGAATGAATTAAGTGTAACTTCATTAAAAAAGAAAATTGCCTTTATCGTTGAACATAGTGCTATAAAAGGATATTATCCCCTTGAGCGTGTAGCAATATTAGCAAAACTTTTAAAAGATGAGGAAAGTGTTTTTATATTTTTAAAGCAAGATGGACAAGAAGCTATCGAGATTTTCACTGACCAACAGCTTTCTCCAATTCTATTTGATAATTATATAGAGTTAAAAACTCAGATTCGTAACCTTGAACCTGATTTAATTATTCAGGATGGAAAGGATACACTTGTTGAGCAAATTGAACAACTTAGACCACACTGCAAAACAATCGTCCATTTTGATGATTTTGGCGAAGGAGCACTATTAGCCGATTGTAATATCGTTGCTCTTTTCGAGGAAGTTAGAGAGAACACTGCTCAAAATATCTTATCTGGAAGCTATGCCTATGCTGTGAAAGAATCTCTTAAAACCATTGCAAAAGAACGAGTTTCAAATGAACTGTCTACCCCACCACATATTGTGGTTGCCTATGAGGATGGCGATGAAAACAACTTAACCTATAGAACATTGCGCCATTTAACACAATTACAAATACCTTTGCAAGTAACCGTTGCCATCGACCGAGAATATAAACATTCTATGGAAGATCTACAAATGATGGTACTAAGTCGCCGTAATACGAAGATTTTAAAGGATGACTTCGCTCTAGATAAACTTTTACATGAGGCCGATATTGTCATTTGTAATGCAAATTATACTCCATATAAGGTGGCGACAGTTGGTATTCCTTGTATTACAGCTGCACAAAATGAACGTGAATTAAACAATGCTTTTCCTAGAGAACATAATGGATTCATTCACCTCGGCCTAGGTCGCAAAATGAAACAATCCAATATCCAAAATGCCGTAATGGAGCTACTATTACACGAAACGAGACGTGAACGAGCTGTACGGAAGCAATTTGAGCTTGAAATTCAAGATAATAATGAGGTCATTAAATCTCTTCTTTTAGACTTCGCCTACGAACGACATAATATGGTATCACTATAATTTATTTATAAATAGAAGCACTTTGGACAAGCTCACTGTTCAAAGTGCTTTTTCTATAGGATAAAGTAAAGATGAAGATTCGTTAACAAAAGCTGGATAATGATTATTAATGAAATGATGCCCCCTCCTATGATACAATGTTCATAAGTTTTTGTACTTATATAGAACAAGGAGCATTCAAAACATGGCAACGAAATCAGAGCTTAAACAACAAATCGCAGAGTTAAAAATGGATTATATCAACCTTCAAGGGGATATCGAAAAGCTTGAAAGTACAGGTCATGCAGAATCTGTTACTAAAGCTGAAGAGCGTCTTTCCAATATGGAGAAACAACTTGCAGAACTGAACAAACAGCTCGCGGCGTTGTCGTAACCCGCGAGTTTTTTAGCGGCTATGAATGTGTAGTTTTTCTAAACTAACTGCATAAAAATGTGCCAACTCGACTCATTTTGGTCGAGTTGTATTTTTGTCACAAAGATTATTCGTTGTTATTGAATTCATAATTATCGGAGGAAATTGTTATGGCAATATTAACAGTTGAAAATTTAGGTCATTCCTTTGGTGATCGTACCCTTTTTAAAGATGTTTCTTTCCGTCTAGTTGAAGGAGATCATGTTGGTTTAGTTGGGGCTAACGGTGTAGGGAAATCGACATTAATGGGAATTATCACTGGTCAAATTATTCATGATACAGGTCGTGTAGAATGGCTACCAGGTACACACTACGGATATTTAGATCAACATACCGTTTTAACGGCCGGACGTACAATGCGTGATGCATTACGAGACGCATTCCTTCCTCTTTATAAAAAAGAAGAGGAACTAAATGAAATCGCAAATAAAATGGCTGATGCAACGCCTGAAGAATTAGAAGAATTACTTGAACAAATGGCAGAAGTTCAAGATGCCTTAGATGCAGGCGATTTTTATTCATTAGATATTAAAATTGAAGAGGTTGCGCGAGGTCTAGGGTTAGATGCAATTGGATTAGAACGAGATGTGGCTGCCCTTTCAGGTGGTCAGCGTACGAAAGTCTTACTAGCAAAGCTATTACTCGAAAAGCCAAAAGTATTGCTTCTAGATGAGCCAACAAACTATCTAGATGAAGAGCATGTCACATGGCTAAAAAACTATTTAAAAAATTATCCACATGCTTTTTTACTCATTTCCCATGATACAGAATTTATGAATGAGACAGTGGATGTTATTTTCCAGCTAGAGTTTTCTAAATTAACTCGTTATACAGCAACTTATGAAAAATTCTTAGAACTAGCTGAAATAAATAAGCGCCAGCATATTGATGCCTACGAAAAGCAGCAAGAATTCATTAAAAAACAAGAAGATTTTATCGCAAAAAATAAAGCACGATATTCTACAACTGGTCGTGCGAAATCTCGTGCAAAACAGCTAGATCGTTTAGAGCGAATCGACCGACCTGAAACAGCAGTAAAACCAGAGTTCGGCTTTAAAGAAGCACGTACACCTAGTCGTTATGTCGTAGAAGCAGAGAATCTAGTAATTGGATATGATAAAGAAAAACCGTTACTCCCACCACTTACATTTATGATTGAACGAGGTGAAAAAATTGCCCTTGTTGGGATGAATGGTGTTGGGAAATCGACCCTTCTTAAAACAATGCTTGGGAAAGTAAAGCCACTTGATGGTAAGGTAATCCTTGGTGATTATTTAGTCCCTTCTTACTTTGAACAGGAAGTAAAAGCTGATAAAATCACGCCAATAGATGATGTATGGAATGCCTTTCCTTCCATGGAACAAGCACAAGTTCGTGCGGCTTTAGCACGTGCTGGTTTAAAAACGGATCATATTACACGCCCTTTAAATTCTTTATCTGGGGGCGAACAAGCTAAAGTACGTCTATGTAAGCTGATGATGGATGAAACAAACTGGTTGATTTTTGACGAACCTACCAATCACTTAGACGTGGACGCAAAAGCAGAATTAAAACGTGCTATGCAGGATTTTAAAGGTACAATCGTTTTAGTTTCCCATGAGCCCGAATTCTATGATGGCTTAGTAACTAAAATATGGAACGTGCAAGACTGGTTTACAACTGGTAAAACAGATTTATAGTTTTTAAAGGCGGATTGACCTCTTTGAGATCAATCCGTTTTTTCTTTGGTTCGTTGTGACAACGAGTTATTTGTAATTTGAATTATTTATAGTTTAGTAGTTAGATACGAATTAACGCCCTCCCCCCTTTCATTCTTCTTCTAACTCTACTTCATCTAATAAAATATGAATTTTTAATTCTCTCAGATGATTTCATTAAAGTAAAAATTGCATTTCTAAATGATAAAGGTAAAAAATTGAAACTTTTTTTACTCAAAGACGTATATATTTATAGAAAAACGGTTATTAATTTAATGTAACAAGCCCACTTATAGAAGAGAGCAACACTATTGACTTACAATTAACTTACTGGTAAGATATTTATATAGACAATAATATCTTATTCAGTAACTATTCGAAACTTTAAAATATACGAAAGCGGGGAGATTTTATGACAGTTACAATTTATACACAATCTAGCTGTTCTTCTTCACGAAAAGCTATTAAATGGTTAAAAGAAAATGACATTAAGTTCACAGAAAAACGAATTACATCTCAACCTTTAACATTAGCAGAATTTAAAAATATTTTAAGAATGACTGAAGATGGTACTGACGAGATTATTGCAACAAATTCAAATGACTTTAAAAACTTAAATCTTGATATTGATCAGTTATCTATTCAAGATTTGTACAACCTAATTCAACAATATCCACGTATGTTACGTAGCCCGATATTACTTGATGAAAAACGCATTCAAGTAGGTTATAACGAAATGGACATTCGTCGTTTTATCCCTCGTAAAGTACGAGCTTACGAGTTAAATGCTATGCAACAACTCGCAACACAAGGCTAATTATCAGCTAACGAAATCTAATTTCGTCATACGACCTGCGAGATGATTGTAAGTGGAGCTGAAACATTATGAATGACCAACGACAAGAACACCTTTCTTCTCTCTTTGAAGTAGTTTCTTCTTTAGAGAGAAAATGGGCAAATGAGTGGAATCAACAAAATATATTAGGATTTTCAAAATCTCATATATTACTCTTAGAATTATTAGCAAAAGAAGGCCCAAAACGTCCTTCAGCCATTGCCGAGCGTTTGAAAGTAACAACTGGTGGTGTTACTGTTCTAACAACAAAGTTAATTAACGGCGGGTTTATAGAAAAAACGCAGAGCAATGCAGATCGTCGTGCTTCACAAATTGCCCTTACACCTGAGGGAGAAAAAATCCTAGACGAATTGCGTGCACAAGCCAATGCAATGGTTAACACCATGTTCGGCATGCTCACAAATGACGAAATTAAAATGCTATATAACATCTTTGAAAAATGCCTTACGAACGGGCCTGGGCATACGAAATAAAATAAATTATAGTGAAAGTAAGGTGTATATTAATGACATCTTGCTTTTTTTGCATTAAAAAAGACTTTCCTTTTAGGAAAGTCTCTATCTAAGCCATCACAACATCTTCCAAAGAAGTATCAGAAAGTAAAATTTCTTTTAGTCTAGCTTTCGCACGGAATAAGCGAGATTTTACTGTACCAATCGATACCTTCATTAATGTAGAGATTTCAGCTAATGAGTATTGATCTACGTAGAAATACCATAATGTTTTTTGGTAAATCCCATCTAACAATTGCATTTTTTCTTGGACAATTTTTGTTACAACTTCTTTTTCTACTTTATCTTCTGTAGAAATTTCATTATTGGGAACCAAATCTAAAATAGGTACGTCTAATGTTTCAGGTTGACTCATCATATACTTACTTCTTCTTACATTCTTGCGGTAGCGGTCGCGGAAAGTATTCATAGTAATTGTAGTGAGCCATGCTTTAACATGATCAACCTTTTCTACTTGTTCTTCGTTACGAACAACTTTTACCCATACTTCTTGCATTAAATCTTCAGCTTCAGCTGTATTGCGAGTTAATTTTAAACATAAATGATATATATAACGATTATATTCTTCGTAAATTCCATTCAAACTACTAATCATAGTTTATTGCCTCCAATATTAACCTTGTAACTACATTTTCCCAAAAAATCGTATTACACTCTATCGGATTTGCTTTCAATTACATTACATTCATGTAAGCTTGGAACCCTTCCCTTGTAATTTTTGAAATCAGCTATATTGCTAATTTTTATTTACCCACAATGTTCATAATCACACCGGTAGCTGGAGTGACTACCGAAATGGGGTTATGTGCTATACTATTTCTACTATCTAATTAAATTTGAAATGAGGGTTTTTGATGAATCTTTCACAAACTTTGGATGCTTATTTTACAGAAAACCGGGAGAAGCACTTAGAAGAACTGAATGAGTTTCTTCGCATTCCTAGTATCAGTTCCTTGTCTGAACACAAGCAAGACATTCAATCAGCTGCTGAGTGGTTAGCTGATAAACTTCAAAAACTAAACATTGAAAATGTATCAGTAGATGCAACTGCAGGTCATCCGGTTGTATATGGTGAATGGCTACATGCTGAAGGAAAACCAACTATTTTATTCTATGGTCATTATGATGTACAACCCGTTGATCCCCTTCACCTATGGGAATCTGAACCTTTCAATCCTGTAATCCGAGATAATAAATTATTTGCTCGTGGGGCTTCAGATGACAAAGGACAAGTTTTTATGCATTTAAAAATGATTGAAGCATTATTTGCCACAGAAGGTACTCTTCCTGTGAATGTGAAATTCATTTATGAAGGCGAAGAAGAAATTGGTAGTCCTAACCTACCTGCCTATGTAGAAAAACATAAAGATAAACTAGCTGCAGATTTAATATTAATTTCAGACACTGGCCTTTATGCACCTGGAAAACCAGCTGTATGCTACGGTTTACGTGGACTTACTGGTATTCAGATTGATGTACGTGGGGCTAAAGGTGACCTTCATTCCGGTCTTTATGGTGGTGGCGTGCAAAATGCAATTCATGCATTAGCTGAGATTTTAGCTTCTTTCCGTGATGAACATGGAACCATTCAAGTAGAAGGATTTTATGACAAAGTTCTTCCGTTATCAGAGGAAGAACGTCAAGCATATCGTGAACTTAACTTTGATGATGAAGCATTAAAAACAGAAGTAGGCGTAACTGAATTATTCGGTGAAGAAGGTTACTCCTATTTAGAACAAACATGGGCTCGTCCAACTTTAGAAATTAACGGTGTATTCGGAGGATTCTCTGGTGAAGGAATCAAAACAGTACTTCCAGCAGAAGCCGGAGCCAAAATTACTTGCCGTCTAGTGCCAGATCAAGATCCAAACGAAATCGTTGCATTACTAAAAGCACATATTGAAAAGCACAAACCAAAAGGTGTTGAAGTAACAATATCTGAGTTCGATAAAGGAGCTCCTTATTTAACACCATTTGATCATCCATTAATCCAAGCAGCGGGTCGTTCTTATGAGCGTGTTTATAACGTCCCTACCGCTTTCACACGTGGAGGTGGCTCAATTCCTATTGTTGCTGCTTTCGATGAAATTCTTGCATTACCTGTTGTGTTAATGGGCTTCGGGTTAAACAGTGAAAACTTCCATGCTCCAAATGAACATTTCCACTTGGAAAACTTTGACAAAGGATTACGCGTATTAGGAGATTACTTACACGAAGTTTCTAACTTAAAATTTTAAATTGCTAAACCTAAAAGTTCTTTTGAGCTTTTAGGTTTTTTTAATAAACAAAGTCTTAAACTATATTTAAAATATTTCTTTTTTGTAACAAAAAGGAATTTTCTAAATATTTGTTGAATTTATCTAATATATACATCTATAAGCAATTTCTAGCACATGTATCTTATGAACAGGAGCGTGATTTGTATGGAAAATAAATGGAGTCTTGTAGTTTTGATGCAACCCATTGTGGGACTATTACTTGTATTGATTGGAATTTATACGTTCGCTGTTGGTAGCCCCAATTTACTACCATGGGCCTTTATGTTAATGGGTCCCCTATTTTTGGCAATGGGACAATATGAATTAAAAAATCAAAATAAGAAAAATTATAGTATTTTCTATTACTCATTAGCAACTGTTTCACTTTTATTTGGTTTCTACTCATTTACTGCATTCTAATTCAATCTATTTAATTAATAGTCTTAAGCACAAAACCATGCTATTTCTAGCATGGTTTTTATATGGATTTTATTTTCCTATCAACATATCCACAATTTTCAGTCATTTTATCCACACTATCCACCGTTTTTCGGATTTTTTAGAATATTTCAATTATAGTTATCCACAATTTCATTTTTAAGAAAATAGATCTACATCATAAAAAATGTCCTAAAACTTTGTTAACAAAGTTTTAGGACATCCTAATTCTATCGAACAATTAACCCTACACTTGAATAAATAATTACTGTCGCAAAAACGGCCATCATATAGATTAATGAATAAGCAAACATTTTGTTTGCCCATTTTTTTTCGTCCATTTGACGATAACCTACAATGCTAATCCAAAGCCAAATACCACCTAGTATGAGCGAACATAATGTTAACCCCCAACTTAGTGGAACAAATAAGAAACTTGTTAACATCATTAAGATCAAGTAGATATTTGTTTGTAGATATGTTCTTCTCATACTCTTTTTAACTGGTAACATTGGGATATTTGCAGCTGCATAATCATCTTTTTTACGAATAGCAATGGCATAAAAATGTGGCATTTGCCAAATTACCATGATGATAAACAAAGCCCACGC
>Ga0182742_1000283_pt1 | contig 89790 bp, 75 predicted proteins | sample eDN5th37CBELigMG_FD_128880 | JGI IMG/M metagenome (GOLD analysis project Ga0182742, IMG submission 128880) | Enriched Miracle-Growth compost microbial communities from Emeryville, California, USA - eDNA 5th pass 37_C BE-Lig MG (version 2)... ...
ACTGGCGCGAGCCCGGCAGGCGAATGGCGCGAGCCCGGCAGAGGACTGGCGCGAGCGCGGCAAAAGACCAGCGCAAGTCCGACAGCCCCCTACCGCGGCAGCGTCTTCAGCTCGTACTTCCCGTTCTCATACACGAGGTAGCTCCCTTCCTCGTACCACGCCCCCAGCACGATCCGCTGCGCCGGCTCGCCATCAACGACAGTGTCATGAATTCCGGGCCGATGGGTGTGCCCGTGGATGATCCTGCGCACACGTGCCGCGCGGTAGGCGGCTTCAACAGCGCCGGGGTTCACATCCTGAATCCTCGGCGCCGTGCGCGCGACGTGCGCTTTGCTGCCCGCGCGCGCCTTGTTCGCGAACCGATCCCGCACATCCACCGGAAGCGCCAGGAATCTTCGCTGCCACTCGGGCGTCCGCACGGTGCTCCGAAGCTCCTGATACGAATGATCGTCCGTGCAGAGCGCGTCGCCGTGCGTGACGAGCACGCGCTCGCCATCCAGCTCGATGACGACGGGGTCGGGAATCAGCCGCGCGCCCGCCTGGTCGCAGAACTGCCGGCCGAGCAGGAAATCGCGATTGCCATGGATGACGAAGCACGCAACGCCGCTCTTGGTGAGCTCGCGCAACTCGCGAACGACCTTCGCCTTCTCCGGGTCCGGATCGTCGTCGCCGATCCAGACTTCGAAGAGATCCCCGAGGATGTAGAGCGCTTCGGCGCCCGCGACAACGTTGCGGAGGAAGGCGAAGAACTGCTCGGTGGCGTCGGGAGCAGCCGCGTCCAGATGCACGTCCGAGACGAAGATCGTGCTCATCTCGAGCGGAACGCGGAGCTCATGAGCGATGATCCCGCGCGGATCACCGATGCGCTCCGCAAGCTGCCGAGACGCTCGTCGGGCGTTTCCGAGCCGAAGACCGACGAGCCGTGGTGTGCATCTTGAACGTGTGCCTGCTCAAGCGCGTAGCTGCGATTACTGCGGCGGCGGGCTCGCGCCATCCGCCGCAGGCGCGGAGGAGTCGCCAGCGCCCGCGCCACTCGCGGAACCGGAGTCCCCAGCGGGCGCGGATCCAGAAGGCGAGGTCGCGTCAGCAGGCGGTGTTGCGTCAGCCGGCGATGCCCCGCCACCCGGCGACGCGCCGCCTGCGGGCGGTGTCGCAGTCGTGCTCGGTGGCGCAACCGGCGCGGAAATCGGCGCCCCACCCACACCCAGCGCCTCGACCTTCTCGATCACGATGGGCTTCAGCGGCGCATCCGACTTGAGCTCGCCCATGCTGCCCGTCGCGACGACGCCTATCTTGTCGATGACGTCCATCCCTTCGATGACGCGACCGAACACCGCATACCCCCAGCGCGTGGGCAGCGGATCCAGGTCCGTGTTGTCCGCGATGTTCACGTAGAACTGCGAGTTCGCGGTGTGCGCGCCACCCGCGCGCGCCATGCCGACGGTGCCGCGCTTGTTCTGCAGCCCATTTCCCGACTCGTTCACGATGTACTCGTGAGTCGGCTTCAGCTTCAGGGTCGCTGCGTCGTATCCGCCCGCCTGGACGACGAAGTTGCCGACCACCCGGTGAACCAGTGTGTTCGTGTAGAACCCCTCGTTGACATAGCGCAGGAAGTTCTGGACTGAGAGCGGCGCCCGGGCGCTATCCAGCTCGATGACGAAAGAGCCCATCGACGTGCTCACGCGGACGGCCTTCACGTTCGTGGGAGCGACGCGCGGGGCGGTCGGAGATGGCGTACCGGCCTGCGCCAGCGCCGTGTCGGGCGCGCTGCCCGTGAGCACCGCCGCCAGTGCGACGAGCAGGCTCCCGAAGCCTCCACGGGCTCTCAGGAAGGGCGATCGGCTTCGCTGCAGGGAGGTGCCGGGCATGCGGGGAGTCGGGGGCTGAAGGGTCTCGATCTGCATTGCTTTGCTTCGACTGTCTCTGGGGCCGGGCCTGCGAAAAGAGCGCGGGATTCTACCAAGCGAGGCCGGGCCGGGTCCGAATAGCCGTTTCTGGGCCCTACGGCTTCCCGTACCATTGCCGCCCCCACAAGACCGCTCCGCGGGCGTGTTGTTTTAATGACCACGGGATCGACAGCCAGGACCGGAATCAGTTCGTCGGGCGAGAGCGCCCCGGATGCATCGCCGCCGGGCCTCGTCCCGACCGCGCGATTTGCGCCCAGTCCCACAGGGGAGCTCCACCTGGGGAATGCCCGTACGGCGCTGTTCAACCTGCTCCTCGCAAGGCATCTCGGCGGCCGGTTCATCCTGCGCGTGGAAGACACGGATCAGGAGCGCAGCAAGGAGCTGCACCTCGATCAGCAGATGAACGATCTCCGCTGGCTCGGCATCGATTGGGACGCCGGCCCGGATCGTGAGGACGAGCGCGGCCCTTATCGGCAGTCCCAGCGCGGAGCCTTGTACGCCGGCTATTTCGACGTGCTCGCGTCGAAGGAGCTCACGTATCCGTGCTTTTGCTCGGCCGTCGAGCTCGAAGTTTCAAGGCGCACGCAACTCGCCGCGGGCAAGCCGCCACGCTATGCCGGCACTTGCCGGGATCTCTCTCCCGCGCAGCAGGAGCAGAAGCGCGCGGCCGGCATCGCGCCGACCACTCGGTTCCGCGTCCCGCTCGGGCGGCGAATCGAATTCGCGGATTTCGTGCACGGGCAGCAGAGTTTCCTGAGCGACGACATCGGAGACTTCGTCATCCGTCGCGCCGACGGATCCGCGGCGTTCTTCTTCTCGAACGCCGTGGACGATGCGCGAATGGGCGTCACGCACGTGCTGCGCGGGGAAGATCATCTGACCAATACTCCACGACAGCTCATGATCCTGGAGGCGCTCGGTCTGCGCGCCCCGATTTACGGACACATGGCGCTGCTCGTGGGCAAGGACGGCGCGAAGCTTTCGAAGCGGCACGGCGACCCGAACGTGCGGCACTATCGCGAGCGGGGTTACGCGCCGGAAGCCATCGCGAACCATCTTTTCCGGCTGGGCCATTCCACGTCCGAGCACGGGTTCCTGACGCTCGAACAGATGGCGCGGGCGTTCGACCCCAGGCATCTCGGCCGCGCGCCCGCGCGTTTCGACGAGCAGCAGCTCACCACGTGGCAGAAGGAGTGGGTCAATCGGCTCACGCCCGAGCGCGCGCGAGTGTGGCTCAGCGGTGTGATTCCGCCGGGCATCGATGACCGCTCCGCGCAGGCGTTCGTCGAAGCCGTCATGCACAACGTCGTGCTGCCGGAGGACGCCCAGGGTTGGGCCCAGGTCGTGTTCGGAGATCTTCCCCCGCTCGCGGCGGCCGACGAAGAGGTGGTTCGCGGCGCCGGTTCGGGCTATTTTTCGGCGGCGGCTTCGGCTGCGGCCAGAAGCGACAACGATCTGCCCGCGATCGTGAACGCGGTGAAAGCCGCCACGGGCCGCACCGGAGCGGCGCTCTACAAACCGCTCAGGCTTGCGCTCACGGGGCGCACGCACGGGCCGGAGCTTGCTCCGCTGCTCAAGGCCATGCCGCCAGGGAAGGCTCGCGAACGCCTCGCGCGTTTCGCCGCCTGAGTATCCTCATCGTAAGCACACTTGCTGGACACGAGATGACCGAAAGCCTGCCGACAATCCGCATCCACAACTCCCTCACCGGGGAGAAAGAGGTGCTGAAGCCCATCGTCCCCGGACAGGTCGGCATGTATTCGTGCGGCATCACCGTGTACGACTACCTGCACATCGGGCACGCGCGGATGCTGGCGGTGTTCGACCTCGTCGCGCGGTACCTGCGCCATCGCGGGTACAAGGTGAAGTACGTCCGCAACATCACGGACATCGACGACAAGATCATCCGGCGCGCGAACGAGAAGGGCGAGACGATCGGCGCGCTCAGCCAGCGGTTCATCGATGCGATGAACGAAGACTGCGAGAAGCTCGGTCTCCTGAGGCCGGACGTCGAGCCGCGCGCGACGGCGTACATCGGCGAGATCGTCGGGATGATCTCGAAGCTCATCGAGAACGGGTATGCGTACGTCGCTTCCAATGGCGACGTGATGTATTCCGTTTCCGCGTTCGAGGGGTACGGCAAGCTCTCCGGGAAAGTGCTCGCGGACCTGCGCGCGGGTGCGCGCGTGGAAGTGGAAGAAGCGAAGCGGGACCCGCTGGATTTCGTGCTCTGGAAAAAGGCGAAGCCCGGCGAGCCGGCGTGGGAGTCGCCGTGGGGTCCGGGGCGGCCGGGATGGCACATCGAGTGCTCGGCGATGTCCACGGCGGTGCTCGGCGAGACGTTCGACATCCATGGCGGCGGGCTGGACCTCAAGTTCCCGCATCACGAGAACGAGATCGCGCAGAGCTGCGGGGCGACCGGCAGCAGGTTCGTGAACCTGTGGATGCACAACGGCTTCGTCAACATCAACAACGAGAAGATGTCGAAGTCGCTGAACAACTTCTTCACCGTGCGGGATGTGCTCGCGACCCTGCGGCATCCCGAGGTGATGCGGTACTTCCTCCTCTCCAGCCACTATCGCGGGCCGATCAATTACTCGCTGGATCAGCTGGAGCAGGCGGATGCGGCGCTCAACCGCATCTACACGGCGCTCCGGGATCTGCCGGTGGACGCGGCTCCGGGCAGCGGCGAGCACACCCGGCGCTTCTACGAAGCGATGGATGACGACTTCAACACGCCCGAGGCGCTGGCCGAGCTGCAGATGCTGACGCGTGAGATCAACACGGCGCGGGATCAGAAGAAGGACAAGGTAGCGGCGGCGCTCGGCGCGGAGCTTCGATTGCTTGCCTCTGTGCTGGGCATCGGTGGGCTCGATCCGGCGGAGTGGTTCACGCTCGCGGCCCCGCGGCCGGCGGATGATCCCTCCACGGCGGCGGCGCAGCTTTCCGTGGAGGACATCCAGCGACTGGTGGACGCTCGTGCGGCGGCCCGCGCGGCGAAGAATTTCGCCGAGTCCGACCGGCTGCGCGACGAGCTCGCGGCGGCGGGCGTCATCGTCGAGGACAAGCCGGGCGGGAAGGCAACCTGGCGGCGGAAATAGGACCGGGGCGGCGGAAATCGGGAGTCGGGATTCGGGATTCGGAAATCGGGATTCGGAAATCGGGATCCGGAAATCGGGATCCGGAAATTGGGATCCGGAAATTGGGATCCGGAAATTGGGATCCGGAGATCGGGAGCCGGAAATCGGGAGTCGAAGATGCCGTCGAATCGCCGCGACGGCTCCGAAGAGGCTCTCCTTTCCGGGCTGCCGACTCCAAGCCGCCGGGCAGCTCCCGCAGGAGCGCTCTCTTCCGGGGCCGGCGGCGATGGAGTCCCTCCGATCGCTCGCGTTGACGCTCGTCTCCCCGTTTCCGTATGATTCGCGCCCCCCGTGCCAGGCGGGTCCGGCAGCGTAAAAGATGGCGGGGCTTTCCGAGCGGTTCGGGGCATGGCGCAGTCTGGTAGCGCATCTGCTTTGGGAGCAGAGGGTCGCAGGTTCGAATCCTGCTGCCCCGACCAGGTTACCGCGGCATCGACTTGCAAGGCCGGCCAGCGTGCCCGTAGCTCAGCTGGATAGAGCATCGGCCTTCTAAGCCGAGGGTCGCAGGTTCGAGTCCTGCCGGGCACGCCATAGATGGACGGCGGGGCCACCGGCCGCGGGCGACCGCGACGGGCGACGACGATGGTGGGCGTAGCTCAGTTGGTAGAGCCCCGGGTTGTGATCCCGGTTGTCGTGGGTTCGAGTCCCATCGCTCACCCCACACCCTCCCGGAGGGTGGCGCAAAGGCCTGCAACGGGCCGGACAGACAGACGAATTTGGGCCGTTAGCTCAGTTGGTAGAGCAGGAGACTCTTAATCTCTTGGTCGAAGGTTCGACTCCTTCACGGCCCACCAACTAAAACAGCCGCTTGCCCACCTTCCAAGAAAGTGCACGGCGTGCGGATTCAGCAAATACCCAGCAGCTACGGGCAACAAACCCGCAGCGTCAGCCTGCGGGTGTTGTTCCCCTTCTTCATCGCTTCTTATCGCGTCGTCACTTATTACTGCGCGTCACGGAGATCGCTGCGCTGACCCAGCATAGGAAACGGGTCGCGAGGCGACACCTCCGGGTCGAAGTCGGTCGCGTAGGTCATCAACCCCCACGCGATCTTCTTCACGTCCGCCGTCGTCAACTCGCGCGGGAAGGTGATCTTCGCCTCGCCATTGCGGAGCGGGCTCTCGGACAGGTCTGCGCTGCCCAAATCTCGAACGACTGCGGATCGTGAAGAAGATGAGCGGCAATGGACTTCTGATGCCGCACGATCAGCCCGAAGATTTCCTGAAACTCTTCGGCGGACTCCCACGCGGGCGCCTCCGCACCCCAGATCGCGTCGAGCCACTTCGAGGGAAGAATGGTGTTGGGGGCGCTCACGATTGCCGTCAGGAAGCCGTCGAGCTCCGAGACGTCGAGAATGCCCTCGTCGCCGCCGACGGCAGCGATCTTGTCGCTCGTTTCGTCATCGAGACGGTCGAGCAGGAAGTCGTCGAGCTGTGAGAGTTCGGCGTCGTCGAGGGGGGTGGAGAGGTTCTTGTTCAAGAGGGCGGGGCCTCCGGCGGCTTTTCCGTTCCAGGATTCGATGTATCGCTCGTACGCGCAGGGTAGAGGTCAGTAATTGCTGGGGAGGGCGGGTGATGCGCGGGGCGGAAGGCTTCCTACTCCCTGTCGCCATGGCTCGCAAGGCGATGGTCGGTCGTCGGTCAGGTTGAACTGTCCGTGCGCGGCTCGCGCCATTTCTCCTTCCCAGAAGGAGAAATTTCGCCTAAATTCTCCTTCCTATAAGGAGAATTTGGGCCTTGTGAATCAATCAACTACAGATTCCCTGCGAACTCGCTTGGCCGAAAAGCTTGCGGACTCGCTTGCAGACCCCATTCCGGCGGCGACCCCTCGCCACGTCTACGGGGCGGTCCGTCTGCCCAACAAGGCAACTGCCGTCATCGGCATGCGTCGCGCGGGAAAGACCACGTTTCTGCATCAGCTCCGCCGCGAACGTGCCGAAGCGGGCACGCCTCGCGTGAATCTGCCGTATATCAATTTCGAGGACGAGCGCCTCGCCGGCCTCACCGCGCGCAGTCTTCACTTGCTGCCCGAAGAACACTACCGGCAGTTTCCCGCTCTTCGTGGCAAAGAGACGGTCACCTGGTGTTTCGACGAGATCCAGATCGTTCCGGGCTGGGAGCGATTCATCCGTCGCATGCTCGATTCGGAGAACGTGGAGATCTTCGTCAGCGGATCCTCCGCGGCCCTGCTGAGCCGCGAGATCGCCACGGCAATGCGCGGTCGTGCCTGGGAAGTCATCATTCATCCGTTCAGCTTCGATGAGTACCTGCACCATCACCAGTTCGTCGTGTCGAAATCTGCTGCTGCAGCAACGTCGAGCTTCCTGACTACGCCGGAGCGCTCATCCCTGGAACGGGCGTTCCTCGATTACCTCACCGTCGGTGGCTTTCCTGAGGCGCAAGGCCTGGACGCGGCTACGCGCAATCTCCTGTTACACGACTATGTCGACGTCGCGATGTTGAGGGATGTGGTCGAACGACATCGAGTCACCAACGTCACGGGTTTGCGATGGTTGGTGCGCCAGCTGCTCGGCAGTGCTGCATCGCTCTTCAGCGTCGAGAAATTTTTCTCGGCGCTCAAATCCCAGGGTCTCAGCATCTCCAAGGACACCGTGCACCATCTGCTGGAGTATCTCGAAGACTGCTTTCTCATTCGGACCGTCTGGATGGAGTCGGCGTCCGAGCGGCAGCGTATGGTGAATCCGCGCAAGGCCTATCCTGTGGATCCCGGTTTGATTCCTGTGTTCGATCGAGGGAGGCGGGCGAACATCGGTCACGCGCTCGAAACCGCAGTGTTGCTGGAGCTGGAACGTAGACGAATGCAGGTTACCTATGTGCGCACGCCCTCCGGAAGGGAAGTGGACTTCCTGGCGCGCGGCCCCGCCGGAGAACTGGAGTTGATCCAGGTCTGCGCGGATGCGACGGACGCCGGAACACTGGAACGCGAAATACGGGCGCTCGCTGAAGCCGCGCAGACTTTTCCTGATGCGACCCGTCGACTGCTCACGCTGACTCGCGATGCGCTGCCGAGCACCGTTCCCGAAGGGATACGGGCGCAGCCTGCGTATGAATGGTTGCTTGGTGGCGCGGCGTAACCGTGGTCAATGCCTGGGCTATGCGAAATGGCGGCCAGCGACGAGCAGTAACGTCTAGCCTCGCGCCGAGCCCGCGACGGTTCCTTGTTTGCGTCGACGAAAATAACGCAGATCTCACAATCGGCTTGCTCAGAGCGGCGGACAGGAAATTCAATCGGTGTGTGGCGAGGTGCCTTGTGCGGCAGCGCTTGAGTCCGGAGACGATCGGGAGGGCGAAAGATGCCGGCTGAGTGCTCATATGGTCGGATGGAGACGTGAGAAGTTGCGATTCGGCAAGGGTTCGAAGCGACTCGGAGCGATAGGGACACAGCCGCCCGTCGCGCCCTGTTGGGAAAAGAAGCGTGTGCGGGTCGAAGAGAAATGTTCGAAGACGGATCAGAAGAACGAAGCGGTTGTCGGCGGAGCGCGGGCTGAGAAGGTGGAGTGAGGGGAGTGATTGGCAGAGGGAGGCTACCGATGCGAGAGGATGCGCTCGATGAGAAGGGGATCCTCAATGCTGGCGATCACGCGCAGCGTTCCGCCGCACCGACGACAGTGCTCGATGTCGATAGCGAAGACGCGTTTGAGACGTTGCATCCAGCTCATGCGCACGTGTTTGGCGAGGGGGTGCGGATTGGGCTGCTGGCTGGCGCGGCGTCCCCGGGCGGATGGAGTGATGGCGGCGCGCAGTGCGTGGTGAGGGGCGAATACGCCGTGATAGCGAGTGAGGTGGCAGCGGGGCGGGGGGCACACGGCGCGGCCTGCCGATGCAGTGTGCTGGCTTCGATCACTTCGTACTCGAGTGCGGGGCCTTTCCAGCCTTCAAGCCGCCGACGGCGCTTCCGCCATTCGTGGAACTGCACTTCCCCCGCACCCGACATCGCCGTCCCCGCTCCCCGAAAAAAGACGCGACTCTAACAATTTACGAACAATTTTCCCGCAGGATTTCGCGGTCACTCAGGGTTCCTCCCTGTGACAGCTGGGAGCGAAGCTGCTCGCGCAGGCTCGCTGGAACGGGGCCCCGATTCCTCGGGGCCGCGTTTCTGCCCTCAGAGCGGAGGCGAGGGCCTGCGGCTGCAGGGGCGGTTCAATATCGCGGTGTTCGAGTCCCTGCAGCGCTGACCCCACGGGCATGATCGTGGCCGACTAGAACGCGTGCCCCGCGCTGCGTACGGATCGGATGATCATCTCGTTCACGTCTACGTCAGCCGGCTGATTGATCGTGTACAGCACGGCGTTCGCGATCGCGTTGGTGTCCAGTGCGATGCTTCGCAGCTGCTTCACCGCCGTGGCCGTGTCCGCCACGGTAATGTCGTGGCCCAGCTCCGACTCTGTGACGCCCGGCGAAATCGTCGTCACACGGATTTTGCTCATCTCCTGACGCAGGCCTTCCATGATTGCGCACACGGCGTACTTGCTCGCGCAGTAAACGCCGAATTGGCCGCCCACCGCGTGCGCACCCGTGGATGCGGTGCTGATGATGTGACCGCTTCCCTGCGCTTCCATCAACGGCAGCACGGCCGCAATGCCGTTCAGCACTCCCTTGATGTTGATGTCGACGATGCTGTCCCATTCGTCGGTCTTCAGCGCGTTCATTGGTGATACAGGCATTACACCGGCGTTGTTGAAGATGACGTCCACGCGACCGAACTTTCTCGCGCGCGAAACTCGCAAACGCGCGGACGTCCTCGCGATTCACCACGTCCAGCTTGCGAAACTCCGCCGTGCCGCCCGTGGCGCGGATCTCGGCCACGATCTTCTCCAGGCGATCGGTGCGGCGTGCGCCCAGAACTACTTTGTGGCCATTCTTCGCCAGCACACGCGCCGTTGCTTCGCCGATGCCGCTGCTCGCGCCCGTGATCAGTACTACCTTCGACATGATGCTTTCTCCGAGTGGGTGAGGGGATTTGCGTGGGAGAAAGTCTCGCGCCGTGGGGCTTTTCGGGGGATACACGGACCTCCGCGTTGATTGCCTATTCGTCCAGCGCGTGGAATCCGCTCATTGAGCGCCTGACTGCCGCGGCGTATCGTCAGCGCCCATGGACAAACGAATCAATGCGTTAGCGCAGGAGCGCCTGAGCGAGCTCGCCGGCCTGGTTGCGAAATACTCCAACGTGTTTGGGCAGCGGCCGGTCGGTCGCCTCACGCGTGGCGAGGAACTGCGGGTAGTACTGCTCGACGAGCCGGAAGAGGAGGGTCTGCTCGGGCTGATGTCGCCGTAGCCCGGCGGATCGATGAAGGACGGCGCCCTGCGTGGGGCCGCGCAGCCCGGAACCGTGCTGCTGAGTCTCGTTCCGCAAAGTGAGCCGCTGGTCGCGGAAGTCTCGATCGAGAACAAGGACATTGGGTTCGGGGAGGGGCAGCCGGTGCGGCTGAAGTTGGCGGCATATCCGTTTCAGAAGTATGGAATGCTGGAAGGGGTCGTGAAGACCGTGAGTGCGGACTCCTCGGCACGGGATGCCTCTACACCGGCGGGTGCTTCGACGCGCGGACAGACGAGCGACTCCGCGCCTCAACACCAACGGGTCGTCAGTTGCGGCAACCTCCAGTGCGTTCAGCAGCGTGACGTCATCCGCGGCCGTTCAGCACGATCTGCCGGCCGGCGCGCGATGCCGGAAGCCGGCATCTGCGCTTCAGCGCGTGCGACAATCGCTCAGGCATCCGCCTGTTTCCGTTGGGGACTATCTGGCGAAGCTGGAGCAACACGAACTACCGACTTTTGTCGCCAGACTTAGGGAATTCCAGACACTCATCTGAGGCGTTGGATTGATCGTTTGATGCGGCCGGGACACCAATGCGCATGCTGTGCTCGCACCGGTCAGACGATCAGAAAGGAATTTGTGGGAGCAACCCATCGAGGTTGAAACCTTGGCAAGTCGACCCTGAAGCGGTCGAGGCTCTACTAGACACTCGGTTGCAGTTATTGGCCATTCTCAGGCGGCGCGCTGTTCAGTGGCCGCGACCCATTGGGATCCGCTGGTCTTTTGCCGACGGTGCCTGATCGCCGCTCACCGCAGTGGCGCCGGCGATGACTCTTCTTGAAACTCGGGCGTGAGAGCGGCAGCTCTACCCAACCGCGCAGTGTTGCCTCGACGTTCGGCGTTCTTCCATGGCTGCGTCAATGGACTTTGGTGCCATCGATTTCTTTCTGGGCACGTTCGTCGTGTCGCTCTCAGGAGACCGGCTAACGCGGGCGGATGCCGGTCAGCGACAGTTGAGACAGATCAATGCCTCAAGGCTGCACAAACCTTACCGGTCGTTTTCGTAGCTGGTAGAGTGCGTGCAGGCACTCGTTGCCTGACTCGGTTGAGCGAAATTGCGCCGTCGGGTTGCTTTACAACCGAATCCGTCTGCGCGTCACAAGTAGTTGTTTCGCCGCCCCGGCATTGCACTTGCTTGTCTCTCGCGGAACGAGTGCGAGAGAACAGGGAGGGAAGTTCGATGAAACTCGCGTTGGCCATTCTCGCCTTGGCGTTCCCCTGCGTCTGCTCGGCCAGCTACGTGCAGACCATGACCTTCAGCACGGGGTTGGGCGAGTTCGACTCTCCGATCGGCTCGTACACCGAGGATGGGATTACGGCCACCGGGAGCGTCGGTCCATGGGGCCAGGCCGGCACCGCCCACTTCGACCGCCTTGGTACCCGCTTCGGCAGCCAGATGGACTTCACCACCGGTTCGCTGTTCACGCCGCTGAGCGTGTTGGTGCAGCCACTGGGCGCCAATTACTGCGCGTCGTGCAGCGGCATCTTTGCATCGGGCCCGCTCGACGATGTGCTTCCGTACATATGGGTGAGCGGCTATCGGAGCGGGTCGCTCGTCAGCACGGCCGGCTTCTACATGGCGCCATCGGATACGTACGACCTGCTCTCGCTGTCGTTCCTCGGCGAGATCGACATGCTCCGGATCGGCGTAAAGAACTTCATGGATCTGGGATTGGCCGGCGGCTGTGGCCAGCCCTGTGGTGAGATGAACATCGACGATCTCATGCTGACGACCTCAGTGCCGGAGCCGGGCACGATCGCCCTGTTCGCAGTGGCATTGCTCGGGCTGGAGATAGGACGACGCCGCGCCCGGATGGCCGCCCGGCACTAGGTGCTCAGCACCAAGCGCTCGGCACCAAGCGCTCGGCACCAAGCGATCGGCACCAAGCGATCGGCACCAAGCGATCGGCACTAAGTGCTCAGCGCTAAGCGCTCGACACCAAGCACTCGGCACTAGGCACTAGGCATTCAGAACTGGGCGCCGAGAGCGGCAAACCACGCTCGCGGCTGCCCATCTTGTACGGGCAACTCCCTGCGAACGCGGATCGCTCCGCATTCACGGATCGCTTCGAGTCCTCGGAAAGTCGCTGATTCGTCGCGACGACTATCTTTGTTCCTGCTGCTGAAGGGCCCGCGCCATTTCCCCGACGTACGCGCGAACCTGGTCGACTTGCGCCGCGTTCAGGAATTTCGACCACCCGATCATGCCGCGATCCTCGAGCGCTCCGCGGAGCACGACTTCCTCCCATGACGACTTGCTCGTGAGGTGCAGTGAACGTCGCAGGTCCGGGATCACGTTGCCCGACGCCGCGCCGAACCCGTGGCATCGCGCGCAATACGCGTTGTAGTGCTTCTCACCCGCTGCGACTTCGTCACGTGACGCGACGGTAGCGGGCGGGTTTGCCGGCAGGGCGGGCGGCGCTTCGGGCGGGAAGCTCGCCGTCCCGTCGAGCTTGAAGGCGACGACCCGTCCGACGTGCCTGATGCGAGCGGGCGTGCCAACGACGCTCGTCGATCCGGCGCCGGAGGCAACGGCAATGAACTGCTCGCCGCCCACGCTGTACGTCGCAGGCGCTGCCGTGATGCCGTTCGGAGTGGGATGGCTCCACAACCTCTCGCCAGTGTCAGCGCGAAAAGCGACGAGCTCGCCAAGCGCTCCTTCACGCGTGCGCCCCTGAATGACGAGATTGCCGGCGGTCGCAAGGATGCCACCCCCTCGACCCTCTGCGCGCCAGCGCTCCTTCTGCGCAACCGGATCCCACGCAAGCACGAAGCTCGAAGGTTTCAGCACAGGTGCGGCCGGTGGAGCTGGCGCAGCCGCTCCCGCCGCTCCCGCGGCTCCCGCGCCTCCCGCCGCTCCATGCGCAGCGTTAGCCGCGCTGGGCGCGCTGAAGTCCACTCCGATGTTCGTGAACAGCTGCTCGCCAAACTCGAATTTCTCCGGCGCGCGGAACGGCATGCCCGACTCCGTCGTCGGGATGTACACGAGACCCGTCAGCGGGCTGAACGCCATCGGATGCCAGTTGTGAGCGCCACCGGCGCCGGGCGCGACGAACGAGGGTGTTGTGCCGTACCTCACTCCCGGGGCTTCGACAGGACGGCCGGTCTTCAGGTCCACCTTCGTCGCCCAGTTCACCGTGACGTACTTTTCCGCCGAGAGCACTTCACCGGACTTGCGATCGAGCACGTAAAAGAAGCCGTTCTTGGGTGCGTGCAGGAGCACCTTGCGCCTGCTGCCACGGATGTCGAGATCCGCGAGCGTCATGGTCTGGACGGCGTCGTAGTCCCACTGGTCGCCCGGCGTTTCCTGGTAATGCCATTTGTACTCGCCGGTATCCGCGTCGAGCGCGACGATCGAGGAGATGAAGAGGTTGTCGCCTTTCCCGGCCGAGCGGAAATCGCGATTCCAGGGAAAGCCGTTGGCTGTCGCGATGTAGAGCTGCCTGAGATCGGGATCGAAGGTGATCGCGTTCCACACGTGACCGCCGCCGCCATACTTGTACCAGTCGCCGAACCATGTCGGTCTCGCGATGTTGTCGAGCACCTTGTCGGACGCCACGCCATCCGGCTTTGCGTCCGGCGCACCCGGCACGACGTAGAAACGCCAGACCAGTTTGCCGGTGGCCGTGTCGTATGCACTGACGTATCCGCGGCCGCCGAACTCGGCGCCGCCGTTGCCGATGAATACCTTGTCGCGCGCGACACGCGGCGCGCCGGTGATCGAATACGTCGAGCCGGCGGGTGCGGTGGCGACGTTCCAGACTACCGACCCCGTCGAGGCATCGAGAGCGATGAGTCGCGCATCGATGGTGCCGACGAAAACCTTGCCTTTGTAGACAGCCACTCCGCGATTCACGACGTCGCAGCAGAGCGGAACGTCCGCCGGGCCGGGCACCTTGGGATCGAAGGACCAGAGCAGCTTGCCGGTTTTCGCATCAAGCGCGAACACCTTGCTCCACGCGGACGACACATACATCACGCCGTCCACGACGACCGGCGTGGATTCCTGGCCGCGATACGTGTCGAAGTCGAAATACCACGCGGGTTTCAGCCGGCCGACGTTCGTGACGTCGATGGACTTGAGAGGGGAGTAGTGCTGCTCGCTCCAGCCGCCGCCGTAGATGAGCCAGTTGTGCGGCTCGTTCGCCGCGTTCAGGAGACGGGTGTCGTCGACGTTGGCGCCCGTTGCCGGTTTATCGGCAGCGGTTGCATCGAGGACGAGCGCAAGAATGGCAAGCGGCAGCAGCCAGCCTGGGTGCCGGGTCGGCCTTTTCACGATACTTTTACCCGAAGCCCCGCGTTCGGGGCGGCGAGCGGCGAGTTAAACCTCAGCTCGCGGGTCGCGGCAAGCGGCGGCGCCGACTTTGTTCATCGCGGCGCACATGCCGTCACGTTCAGCCGGTCGCGGCTGAGCCAGTCGCTCGGGTGTGCCTCAACAGCTGAAGCCGTCCGCTGTGCCTCGATTCCGGGGCGCACCAGCCGCCACGTTCAGCCGGTCGCGGCTAAGCCAGCCGCTCGCCGCGACGCCGCCATCGAGTTTCGTCGTCCGTTTCAGCGCGCCTGCCGCGTCTGACTGGCTGCCTCATGAGCGCGAAGGATCCTTCTTGGGCGGCATCACGCGCACCGGCGCGGTCCGGTCGTACGGGTTGTAGCCCGGGCCGTAGCTGGAAGCGCGTTTGTTCGTGTCGGGCTGCTTTTCGGGCCGGGCGGCGTCGTCCTGAACGCTGTCGTCCTGGACGCTGAGGTTCCCCAGGTCCAGCTTCTTCAGCATCTTCGACGTGCTCGCTGTCGCGCCCGAATCCCCGCCCCAGCTCCACACCGCGTTTCCGCGGGAGTCGTGAACGATGCGTCCCGCTGGAGACGACGTGTCCTTCTGCGCAGATGACTTTGCGTTTGCCCCGGAAAGCGAATCGCCATTCGGTTCCCCGCGCTGTGCTTTGTCTTTCGTTGGTATCGACATGGTTGCGTCCTGCTGTTCGGCAACTCTAAGAATGCCGGGCAGCGTAGCGCGGGCCGGCACGATCGTCGCCGTCGCGAATCGTTGCCTGCTTCACATTCTCGACCAAGGTCGATGCGGCGAGCGCAGGGCAAAGGCGCTGCGGGTCATCTGCAAGCGCGCGCATCCAGACATTAGTCTGATTGACGATATCTGGTGCGCGCGCTGCCCGCGCGGCGAGGTCCACGCGCTCAGGCTGTGCGTCGAGCAACCGCTCCAGTCGCGGCCGATCGCCCATTCGCGCGTACTCGTGGCACGGACGCTACGCGCGAACGGGCTTCAACCACGGACGCATCGGCGCTATGCGCGAACCGGCTTCAACGCACGAGCGACGAAGGACCTCGGCACGCGTGTCCGCGGCACCTCGTCCTCGAACCACTCGCGCACGTCGTTATCCAGGCCGATGCCGTGCATGTAGTTGTACAGCGCTTTCCGGAGCGCGGTGCCGAGCGAATCATGATCGACGCCCGTCGCATCGATGAAGTTGATGTCGTTGTTCGCGAAGGTGGCATGCGGTGGCGGCGCGAGCGTCACACCGTACTGCTCCGGATACTTGCCAACCGGCGAGTGCACCGTGCACGTGAAGCGATGGAAAAAGCCGGACTGGATGCAGCCGGCCTCGAACAGCTGGCGCACGTACTCCAGCGCATCGACGGTGTCCTGCACCGTCTGCGTAGGAAAGCCGTACATGAGATACGCGTGCACCAGAATGCCAGCGTCCGAGAAGGCCCGCGTCACTCGCGCCACCTGCTCCACCGACACGCCTTTCTGCATAAGCTTGAGCAGCCGGTCGGAAGCCACTTCGAGCCCGCCTGTGACAGCGATGCAGCCGCTGTCCGCCATCAGTCGGCACAGCTCCGCGTTGAAGGACTTCTCGAAGCGGATGTTTCCCCACCAGGTGATATCGAGCTTCCGTTGTAACAGCGCGCTCGAAAGGGACTTGAGAGCCTTGGGTGGCGCAGCTTCGTCGACGAAATGAAAGCCCGTCTGCCCCGTCTCGCGAACAAGCGCCTCGATGCGGTCGACCAGGACATCCGTGGCCGCAAGGTCGTAGCGCGAGATGTAGTCGAGATTCACATCGCAGAAGCTGCACTTCTTCCAGTAACAGCCGTGCGCGACGGTGAGCTTGTTCCAGCGGCCGTCCGACCACAGGCGATGCATCGGGTTGAGCATGTCCAGGAGCGAAAGATAGTCGCTCAACGGCAGCCCGCTGTACGTCGGCGTGCCGGTGTCGGAAAACGGGATATCAGGCTCTTTGTGGTCGACGTAATGCAGAGTACGCGTGTACGTCCGAACCAGGCGTTCGAGCGGCCTCTCGCCCTTCAGATGCTCGATGATCGCCAGCAGCGGTCTTTCGCCGGCATCCAGCGTGACGAAATCGAAGTATTCGAACACCCGCGGCTCGTTCATCTCGCGCAGTTCGGTGTTGCAGTAGCCGCCGCCGAGCACCGTCACGACCGACGGATGAGTCCGCTTGATCGTCTGCGCGACCCGAAAAGCGCCGTACACATTGCCGGGGAAGGGCGCCGTAATGAGCACCAGCGTCGGCCGGCTCTCCGCCAGCGCATCGAGCGTCAGCGCTTCCAGCGACGCGTCGACCAGTGTGGGCGGTGAGCTCAGCGCCTCGTGCAAGTGATCGAAGGTCGGCTGGCTCGCGGCGAGCGACTCCGCATACCGCACGAACTCGAATCTCGGATCGACGGCCTCGCGAATGACATCAGCGATGTCGTTGAGATACAGCGTCCCGATGTGTTTCGCGCGATCCTGCAAGCCCAGGGAGCCGAAGGCCCAGTCGAGCGCATCGTCGCCGCCGTCCTCCATCTCGACATAGTGATCGAGTGGAGAGAATCGCGGGCCCTCCGGCAAGTAGCGCCGCGAGGCTATGCGATGAGCCAGCGTCGGATCCCGACCCTGCAAAAACCGGACGACCGGCGAGATCGTCGCGAGATAGCTCTCGAAGCGTTCCGCGAAGAAGTGGGTCGAGGGAGTGTGCTGTTTGCGAGGCAGGGCGCGCACGCGCTCATGAATCGCCTGCAGCCCCTCGCGCGAGAGCAGCTTCAGGGCCAGCCGGATGGAGAGATCCGTCTGGTCCGCGTGAAAGCCCCTGGATCGAAGGAACCCCGTGATGTACGCCGTGGAAGGGTACGGCGTATTCAGCTGCGTCATCGGCGGGATGATCGACAGGATGCGCAGTTCAGACGTCATGCTCGTGCTCATGTCAGGCCTGAAATTATAGCGCGGCGAGCGAGGCCGAAGCCGTGCGTGGCACCCGAATGCGCGCCCCCGGCTACCGCATCAGGCTAAGATCGCACCATGGAAATTTCCCTGGACGAGCCATTTATCCGCAACATCCTCGACGACGAGCGGAGCCGTGCGAGCGAAGAAATCCGGACGCTGGGGGTGATGGCCGCCCTCGAGCGTTCCCAGCAGCGTCACGACGCACGGATTGCTTCAGCGCCGGATGTCGCCACGCTCGCGTGCAGGGCGGGCTGCTCGTGGTGCTGTCACTTCACCGTCGACGTCCGCCCCGTCGAAGTCTTCCGGATACTGGATTTCGTCGAGCGGACGTTCACGCCTGAAGCGAAGGAGGGCCTCTTTTCCGAGGTGCGCACGAACAGCACGATGCTGAGACATCTGGACGCGGACGAGCGCATGACTCGCAACGTGAAGTGCCCGTTCCTCAGCGCCGGCCGATGCACCATCTACGAAGCGCGCCCTCAAACCTGCCGCAACTATCACGCGACGAATGCGGCCGGATGCCAGCAGTCGTACGAGGACCCCGGCAACCTGGACATCGATCCGGACTTCGCGCCATGGGTGTATCAGGCGGGCGGCTCGCACGTCGAAGCGTTCAGCAACGCGATGCGCGAAGCGGGCTTCGATGTGGACGCCTACGAGCTCAACTGCGCCCTCGATGCCGCGACGACGGACCCTGCCGCGCGCGAGCGCTTCGAGGCACGGCAGAAGCCGTTTCCGCAGCTCGCCGGCGAGGAAGTGCCCTCCGAGTTCAGCGATCTCGATCCTGGCGATCTCTGAAGAGAGCCAGCAGCACTGAAGAGGGCGGGCCAGCAGCACTGAAAGCCCTGCCGGGTACGAAGGCGCTGCGAGGCCGGAGGCGCCTGCCAGGCACGGAGGCGCTGCCAGGCACGACCGCAGCCCCTCATCCCTCCGGCTCGGGCTCCGGCTTCTTCTCGACCCACACGCGCTGCCGCTTCTGCACGTGAGGCGTCGCTACGGGCTGCCCGTTTTCAAACCGCGGCCGGTGACGGGTGTTGGTGAGATTATCCACGAGCTTCCATCGGGTGCTCCGGGGCGCGTTGGACTCCAGGACCTGGACCTCCTGCACCCGACCGTCGCGCCCGACCGTGTAGTCGAGATCGGCCCAGTACTGCTCGAAATCCGTTCGGTCCTTCGGTGGCCGCCGGAGACGCACGCCGAGCGAGCTTCGGAACGGCACCGGTTCGGGTCCGGAGAACAGAGTCGTGGCACTGTCGATCTGCGACGAAGCCTCCCACGCCTGCTTGTAGAGGCGGATCGCCTCGTCTCGCCGCTCACCGATGAGGTACCAATCACCGAGATCGATCAGCGCCTCGACGAGCTTCTCCTGATGCTCGGCGGGAGCTTTCTCCAGGATGCGAACCGCCCGTATCAGCGATGCTTCGCCCGTGTAATCCAGCCGCGTGTAGGGAATCTGCAGTTTGGCGTCGCTGTGCATCCAGCCGCCGCGGTTCAGAAGCAGGTCCGCGGGATTGAGGCCGTACGCGTACTCAAGCCGGTAAGCCCTTGCGATCCCACGCAATGGCTCGACGAGCCGCACGTCCTTCCTGCCGCCGGCGCGCTTGATGAGATCGATCTGGCCCGAGTAGAGAACGCGCGCGCTGATGTACAGGCCCGCTTCCTCGTACCACGCCCCGATCTGGGACAGCATGGGCAGAGCCTCCGGGCCGCGCCCGAAGGTCTTTTCCGCGATGAGGAGGCGATACTGCTGGATGCGCTGGAAATCCGGCATCGCTTCGAGCGCGATCTGGCATTCCTGGATCAGATCGAACAGCTCCAGCTGCGAAGTCGTGAAGAATCCTTCGTCCGCGCGCTTCAGGCGCGCCGCCTGCTCCAGTACCGGGATCGCTTCGTCACAACGATCCCACTGCACGTAGAGGATCCCGAGGTCCCAGAGCGGGCGGATGAGCCGGTTCGAGAATCCGCCGGTATCTTCCTGGATTTCCTTGATGGTTTCTCGGAGCGAGCGCTCCTTGAGGACTCTGGCCCGCACAACTCCCGACCCCGTCTGCGCGACAGCCAGGTCGCAGGACAGAAGGGCAAGAACGGCCACCGCGAGATGAATCCACCTCGTCACGACACGATCTCACAAGCAAGACAAGGTCCTTGATCGGGCGACCGTACGATTCCCGGTCGCGCACGAACAATAGTCCGAACGTGCAATGCCGCACGCGTCCCCCAAGAGGGGGCTGCGGAGTCGGCGTTGAAGCTGAGCGGCGGGCGGCGAGAAGTGCGCGTTCAGCCAAGCCGCGCAGGAGAGCTCGGGCGTTCGGGATCAGCTCGGGCGTTGGGGATCAGCTCGGACGTTCGGGATCAGCTCGGGCGTTGGGGATCAGCTCGGACGTTCGGGATGAGCCGGACGTCGGGAACACCCGGACCTCGGGAACACCCGGACGTCGGGATCACCCGGGGCGCGCGCCGAGCAGCCGGGCGGGCAGCAGGACGAGGGCTCGCAGGAACTGGAAAACGCCTTCCACCGCGATCCCGAGCAGCCGGAACGGGAGGGACAGCAGCCAGACGATGGGCCAGAGGATCAGGGCCAGCAGCGCCAGCGGCCAGCAGAGGAAGAGCAGAAGGAGCCAGAGAAGCAGCTTTAGCATGATCGGAAGGTCCGCCCTGGGCTGAAAAAGGTCGCGGCCGCTCGCCGCAAGCGTGCGTTAGAACACGAATCGATAATAAAGGTTGCACGGCCGGTTGAGCCGGAGCGCGGGGACTCTTAATCTGCGCATCGAAGGGGGCGGGCACGATGCCGCCCGTAACATTCGGAAGGCCCTTCGCGGTCTCAACACGATGACCCAGAAGTCGCAGGCAATGAGCCTTGCACGGCAAGCCGGCCGATTCCTCCTCGGGGCTCCTTCCCGTTTCGTCGCCGCGTTGTGCCTTGCTGCCAGCCCTCTTGCCTTCGCGAACGATGGGGTCCCTCCGCCCATCCCGCCCGAGCTCTTGCCGGAGGAAGATCTCAGCGAAGTCGTCGTACAGGCGAAGGAGCCGCGCTACGTCGCGCCGACGCGGCGGGATCGCATCGGGCGCATCTGGGCGCCGGTGTACATCAACGAGAAAGGACCCTTCCGCCTCGTTCTCGATACCGGGTCGAGCCACGCGGCGGTGAACGCGTATGTCGCCGCGTCGCTCGGGATGGACCTCACGAACGCGAAGACGGTGATGCTCCGCGGTGTCACGGGCTCACGCATCGTCCCGACCATCACGGTCGACAGCCTCATCATCGGGGACCTGCAGCTGCGCCCCGCGAAACTGCCGATCGTCGTCGATGCGCTCGGCGGCGCGGACGGCGTGCTCGGCACGGACGGGCTCCTCGACAAGCGCATCTTCATCGACTTCCGGAACGACCGGATCACGATCTTCCGCTCGCGCATGGAGCGCGCGCCGCGCGGCTACATCACCATTCCGGTGAGAATCGAGGACGGCCTCCTCATCGCGAAGGTGCAGGTGGGCTCGATGCCCGCGAAGGCGATCATCGATACGGGCGGGCAGGGCAGCATCGCGAACGAGGCATTTCGTACGATCATCGCTCGAAAAATCGCCGCGAAGGACTTCATGGCGGACGAGATCACCGGCGCGACGCTCGACGTGCAGCGGGGCAGCCGCGTGCGGATCCCGCCCATCCAGCTCGGCGAGGTCGTCATCCGGCAGGCGCATATCACGAGCGGGGATTTTCACATCTTCCAGACGTGGGACATGGTGAAGACGCCCACGGTCCTGCTCGGCATGGACGTGCTGGGCCTTTTCGACGTCATGATCATCGATTACCGGCGCCGCGAGCTTCAGGTGCTGATGAGGCGCGGCGGCACGTCCTGAACCTTCCCGCGGAGGGGTCGATGGGCGAGGTGACCGTTCTGCTGGAACGCGCCCATCGTGGCGATGCCAAGGCGCGCAACGAACTCTTCGATTGCCTGTATGCCGAGCTCAATCGCCTGGCGAGCCTGAAGCTCGCGCGCGAATCCACGTTCACGCATCTCGACGCGCCCAGCCTCGTGCACGAGACCTACCTGCGGCTCGTCGGGCAGACGAGCATTCCGCTCGATAACCGGTGTGTTTTCTTCGCGTATGCCGCGGCCGTCATGCGTAGCGTGATCATCGACTACGTTCGCCGGCGGGGCGCGGGCAAGCGCGGCAAGGCCCAGGTGCATGTCACGCTGAGCGGCAACGATCCTGAAGCGGCTCCGCCGCCGACGGACATCGAGGCGCTCGATGCCGCGCTTCGCCAGCTCGCGCAGGTGGACTCGCGTGCGCACGAGATCGTGCAGCTCAGGTACTTCGGCGGTTTGTCCCTGGAGGAAATCGCCGAGGGCCTGCAGATTTCCCTGGCCACGGCGAAACGCGACTGGCAGAAGGCGCGCGCTTTCCTTTATCGGGCGTTGCAGCTGCCGACCTGAGCTCGGGGGATCGGGGCTGACCTGCGGACCTGCGCCCGGGGGAGCAAGGCTACGGCCGCACGCGCGGCGCCCCTGGTGCGCTGGCAAGCGCTCGGCGCGAGGGCCACAATGCCGGCCGGCGACATCGAGTATCACCTCCGGTTGCGGATGGGAGGGCCGATGGCTTCCGCTGAACCTTCGGCGCAGATCTGGCGCGAAGCCCTGGAATGGTTCGATCGCCTGCTCGCGCTCGGGGCGGAAGACAGGGAGCGGGAGCTTGCAGATCTCTCAGCCTCGCGACCGGACCTCCATCCGCACGTCGTCACCTTGCTGCGTGCGGATCGTTCCGCGGAAGAGCGCGGCTTCCTTTCAGGACCTCCCGGCGAAAGCCTTGTCACTGACACCGGCAGTCTGGGCTTCTCGCTGAAGCCGGGTGCCGGCTTCGGCGCGTACGAGCTCGTGCGCGAGCTTGGATGCGGCGGCATGGGCGACGTCTGGCTCGCTCGCCGAAGCGACGGGCGGTTCGAAGGCGAGGTGGCTCTGAAGGTGCTGCACGCTCACGTCGCGCAGTCCTCCGCGCGCGAGCGGTTCGTGCGGGAAGGGCGGATCCTCGGCCAGCTCTCTCACCCGAACATCGCGCGGCTGCTCGATGCGGGCTCGACGCCGTTCGGTGTGCTGTATCTCGTTCTGGAGTATGTCGCGGGCGAGCCCCTGGATCGCTGGTGCGAGGATCGCAGCCTCGATATCCCGGCACGGCTCGCTCTGTTTCTGCAGGTGTGCCAGGCGGTGTCGCACGCGCATGCGCACCTGGTCGTCCACCGGGATCTGAAGCCCGCGAACATCCTCGTGACCCCGGCGGGGCAGATCAAGCTTCTCGACTTCGGCATCGCCAAGCTCGTCGAGCCGGAGAAGGGCGCGGAGGAAACGGAGCTCACGCGCGTGAGCGGTCGCGCGATGACGCCGGACTTCGCCGCGCCCGAGCAGATCCTCGGTCAGCCCGTCACGACCGCGACGGACGTGCATGCCCTCGGCGTGGTGCTGTATCTCTTGTTGTCCGGGCGTAAACCGTGGCGGCGGCATGGGTTGCCGTTGCGCGAGCTGGAGCGGCATGTGCTCGATACCGAAGCGACTCCGCTTGGACGTGCGACCGTCAGCGGCGTCGACGCGCGCGAGATCGCCGAACGCCGCCGGACCACTCCGCAGAAGCTCCGGCGCGTGCTGACGGGAGATCTTGAGAAGATCGCCTCGAAAGCGATGCGGCCCGAACCTCTTCGCCGCTACACGAGCGTGGACCAGCTTTCGGGCGACATCGAGCGATATCTCTCGGGACGTCCAGTGCTCGCCGCGCGAGACAGTTGGGCGTATCGCACGCGCAAGTTCATCACACGCCACGTACTCGGCGTAAGTATTGCGGTGGCAGCCGTCGTGCTTGCCGCCGGGTTTACGATCGCGATGTCGATCCAGGTGGCCAACACTGCGCGCGAGCGGACGCGCGCTGAAGAAGTATCCGGATTCCTGGTGAATCTGTTCGAGCTGGCGGATCCCTACAAGACACGCGGCAGTGAAGTCACGGCTCGCGAGCTTCTGGATCAGGGCGCGCAGCGGATCGATGCGCAGTTTGCGAGTCATCCCGAGACGCGCGCCGCGCTTCTCAGCACGGTGGGCAAGGTTTACGGCCGCCTCGGACTTGCGCGAGAAGCGCAGCCGCTGCTCGAGAAGGCGCTCACGAGCCTCGTGGAAACGCATGGCGCAAGGCATCCCGAGGTCGCGGGCACGCTGAATGAAATCGGAAACGTCCTGCTGGATCAGGGAAAGCTGGACGAAGCGCGCGTGCGTCTGGAAGAGGCGCTGGCGATGCGCCGCTCGCTGGTGCCTGGCGACGATGCAGCGACCGCGAAGACGTTGATGGATCTTGGGCGCGTGATCCAGGACAGCGGCGACCCGAGCGGCGCGGAAAGCAGGTTTCGCGAAAGCCTCGCGATGTACTCGCGACTCGGGCTCGACTCCAGCACGGACGCTTCGGACGTGCGCAGCGAGCTGGGAATCCTGCTCGTGTACGTCGGCCGGTTCGAAGATGCGGTGGAACAGTTCGAAGCGGCTCTGAAGGTCGACCGTGTCGCGCTCGGTGAAGAGCACCCGCGGACGATCATGGAAACGCACAATCTCGCGTTCGCCCTGCAATCGCTGAACCGGTTCGCCGAAGCCGAGCCGCTCTTCCATCGGACCAACGAACAGCTGAGTCGGGTGCTCGGGCCCGAACATCCGTTCACGATCGACGCGATGTCCAACTACGGGCGGTTCCTGCGTCACAAGGGCAACTTCGCCGAGGCGGAGCCGGTGTTCCGCGAGGTGCTCGCGTTGAATCTGCGCGTGCATGGGCCTGACGCCGACATCGTCGGTACGACGCAGGTGAATCTCGGAATTGTGTTGCATGACCTCGGGCGTGCGGCCGCGGCCGAAGATCAGTTCCGCGCGGCGCTGGCGACATACGAAAAGTCGCTGCCGCCGGATCATCCTTTTCTCGCGTATGCGCTTGCGGGAATCGGCCGCACGCTTGTGGATCAGGGGCGTGCGAGTGAAGCCCTGCCGTATCTGGGAAGAGCGACTACTGTGGTCGAAGCGGATGAGCTTGCGGACAGCCCGCTACGCGCGATGGCTCGAATCTCGCTTGGAATCGCGCTCGCGAACGCGGGCGCGCACGAAGAGGCCGCCCGCCTGCTGAAGGAAAGCTATTCCATCGTCCTTCACACGCAGGGAGAGAACAGTGCTGTGATTCGTCAGGCTCGCGCCGCGCAGGCGGAAGTGAGTCGACTGCGCAGCGCGCGCGGCGACTAGCCTCAAGTCCCGGGGCCGACGACCTCTGCGCCCCGGATGATGCGTCCGTCGGGAAGCTTCCGTGCGATCACCGTTTCGCCGCTTCTCAGCTTCACGCGCATCCTGTCGCCTCCCAGCGGCTGGCTGTCCACGATATCCGAGGCCAGGATGATCCGGCCCACCAGTCCCGCCGCTCCCGTTCCTCCCGGTCCCGCTGTGGTCGTGTGCGTTGTGCCCATCGCAGTTCTCCAGTGGTGGTCGAGCTGACGCGGCGGAAGTCTACTCCTCGCATTTCAGCGGCACATGGGCAAAGAAAGGGGTTTTCGGGGTGAGCCGATTTCCATCCGCTTTGCGTCTGCCTCTCATGTAAGGGCCTCGAGCCCGATCGGCAGGCCTTCCAGGCGTGTCCCCAACTCTCCTGAGGACAACAACATGAAATCCCGAGACGCTACGCTGCTCGTTGCGGGTGCTGCACTCACCCTCATCGCCCATCCCGCCAGGCCGGCTGAAGATCCCACGCTAGTGCCGGTTATCGACGCTGCACGACCCGCCGCCGCACTGATTTCCCGCGCAGATCGCGCAATCCGTCGTTACCTGGACGCATGCCGTTCGAACCACGATGCGCTCGACAGCGTGACCGGCGACGCAAGGATCGAGTACACGCTCGATGATCCCGGTGCGCTTCTAAGCCTCGACGCAAGCTCGATCTTCGCGAGTTGCGCGTCGACAGGCGCGTCGGATGCGCAGGCCGTCAATCTCTGGATCTTCCCTACCGGCGAAGAGAATGCCGTATTCGTCCAATACGACATTCAGTCGTCGGCACCCGAGCGGAAGCGGCCCTTGGCCACCCGTCAGGTCGCGCTCGTCGAGATGCGCGGCGAGCGAATTCACCGGATGCGGAATTTCGGCGCGCCTCCCGAGCTGCTGGTGGCAGCAGTGCAGGGCAAGGTGCAGTCGGAGCTCTGTGCGCGGCTGTCTTGGAACGGTGAGCGGCTGGCCACGAATGCGGTGACAAGCGTATTTCGGCCAGTTTCCGCGCCGGACTCGATCGGCGTGTCGTCGCCATGACCCCGAACGAGTCGCGCAGGGAACGCGAGCCGATCCGGATCACGACGTTCGGCGGCCTGGTCATCGCAGTCGATGAGCGGACGGTGCGTTTCGGGCGCACCCTCCCGCGCAAACCGCTCGCTCTGTTGTCATTGCTTCTTGCGGCAGGCGGCCGGGCCGTTGGCACGCACGTGGTGTGTGAAGCGCTGTGGCCCGACGCCGAAGAGCACGATGCGTACCGCGCCCTCGTGACGACGGTGTACCGGCTGCGCGGGCTGCTTCGTCATCGCGATGCGCTTGGTTTCTGCGCGGACGGAGTGAGGCTCGATCGCTCATCCGTTTGCGTTGATGCGTGGAACTTCGAGCGCGCGGTGGCGGCCTCGCAGGAGCCGGCCGATCTCGCGTCGGCGCTGGAGCTGTATCGAGGTCCATTCCTGGGCGACGACGAGTCCGCGCACGTCCTCGAAGCGCGCGAGCGATTGCTGCGGAAGTTCATCCGTGGCGTCCGACACCTTGGACAACACTACGAAGAAACAGGGGACGTGCCCGCGGCCATCGCGCTCTACGAGCGCGCTCTGGATAGCGGCGCCGTCTCGGAAGAAATCCATGTGCAGCTCATGCGCTGTCACGCGCTCATCGGGCAGAGGAGTGCGGCTGCTCAGGTGTTCGAGCGCTGCCGTGCGCTGCTTGCACGGCGCTTTCGCATGACTCCGTCGAGCGCAACGGTTCTCGCATTCCGGTCGATCGTGGAGTCGTGACCAGCCCGTTACCGGATGCGTCTAGCGTGTAAACGTCGAAACAATCATCTTTACGGAGACACGAACATGAACAAATCCATCGGTCTTCTGCTCCTGTCCGCTCTTGCAGTGAGCACGTTGCCTGCTCTTGCCGGCGACATGATCGTCACCAAGTCGCAGGTCGTTCGTTTCAGCGATCTGAACCTCGCCACCGACGATGGCGCGGCAACTCTCTACAAGCGCATCCGGGCCGCAGCTCGCCAGGTGTGCGACGGTGCGGACGAGCGTTTCGGATACTCCGAGTACCGGAAGTGCTTCAACAAGGCAGTGGACGACGCGGTTGCGAAGGTGAATCGCCCGACGCTGCATCTGGTGCATGAGGGGAGCAAGCCGCCCCATATCGGCTGATCCGATCGCGAGAACGCGATGAAGCGCGAGAGATGGGCAGGCGCAGGAGTCCCCCCGCTTCGCCTGCCCCTTCTCTCAGCTGCCGCCACCCATTCCCGGATCGCGCTCGCGCAGGACCGCCGAGAGCTCCGGATGGGTTTCTTTCAGGATCTGCAGGATCGCCGTCCGATCTTCCGCGGAAAGATGGTTGAACGCCTGGTCCCGATCCTGTCCCGTCAGGACGTCGGCGATCCGGTTGAAAACATGATCCCGAACCGGAGCGGGCAGGGCGCGAATCTCGTCCGAGTACACGAGGTAGCTGAGCGGATACCGCAGCAGCCGCGTTTTCAGATCCAGCTCGCGCAGGCTACGCCCATCCCGTGTGCGCTTGCCTTGCTCTTCGAACCACTTGTCGAACCCTGAGCTGCTCTTTATCTCGCTCGAGTACGTCGCGGCATTCACGAAGAAGAGCGCTCGCACGAGCGGCTCCGTGAGCGGCCTCAGCCTCTTGTGAAGCTCGGGCGGAAGCTCCGACCAGCGCTGCGTCGTTTCCGGGACGCCGCTGCGGCCCAGCAGCGTGCGGGATTTGAAGCTCGCCCTCGTGACGAAGTTGTGCACCGTCGCCTGATGTTCCAGCACGAGCAGTGCGACGACATCGCTCGTGTTCGTGGCGTACGGCTTCGTGTCGACCAGGCCCTCAAGCGTCGACAGGTTCATGCGCGACTCAGGCTTGTCGTTCGCCAGCTCCGCAGCCGAGCGAACCAGGATGTTCCCCTTGTGCGTCTGCTTGCCGACGTCGCCGGTGACGAACCAGCCGCCCCATCGTTCGGGGATCGGGCTCGCGTCCGTCGTTTCGGCGCCGATTTCCGAGCCGATGCGCTGGCCCTCCGTGTTCACGAGCACGGACATCACCATGAAGCGCGGCACGCCGCCGCCCGCCATGGAGTACGTGTCGTGGCAGGTGAGGCAGCGCGAGGTTTCGCGGTCCAGCGTCAGCTTCGGGCGTTCCCGGTTCGTCATCGAGTAGAAGACGGTCCCGCGCTGGTCGTCCATCGTCATGATCTCGATCATGTCGCTGTTCTGAAGCCACGCCACATACGTGTGGTCGTTGAAGTAGATGGCTCGCGGCGTGCTCGCGTCGATGACGTGGATCTGCAGGCTGGTCTTCGAATAGACGAGGATCTGCGAGCTCTTGTCGATGCCGAGCGCCGCGAGCAGCGAGTCGAGATAGCCGCGGTTGCCTTCGAACTTCAGCGTGACTTCGCCGCGATCCAGTTTTTCCTGGAGACGAGCGATCGCGTTTTGCGTGGCCTTCTCGCCATAAGCGATAGTCGGATAGTCCGCGTCGTATCGCAGCTGCGAACGCACCGGTGGCGGGAACGAGCTTCCATCGGCGTAGGCCTGCGATGCACTTGCCAGAAGCGCGCAGCCGACGACCGCCACCATGGCCCCCGATCCGGCCAGACTGTTGAACTCTTTGCGCATGGTCTAACGGGCCGCCGCTGCCGCTCTTCGTCGGGGCATCGGTACGACGAATTCCCGCGCCGATCTCGCTCCCGCCCGCAGCACTGGCGCGGCTAGCCGCGGCGTCGTTACAGCGTCCGCGAGAGTCATACGGTCGAGCTCGTGAAGGAAAGCGTCCATCGCACGCTTCAGCCCGTGCCTCAGATTGCAGGCAGGGAGAATGGCGCAGCTGGACTGGCTTGCGTGGTCGTGGCAGGCGGCCGGCGAGAAGTCCTTCTCCATGGCGCGCACGAGCGTGCCAATCGAGATCTGGGCCGGCGAACGGGCCAGCCGCGCTCCGCCGAAGCGTCCGCGCACGGTCTCGATGAAGCCGTTCTGGGACAGCTCGTTGACGATCTTCATCAGGTGGTTGCGGGAAATGCCGTATGCGGCCGCCATCTCGTCGATGGTGACTACCGCTCCGTCATCGTGCTTGAGCGCGAGATACATCATCACGCGCAGTGCGTAATCGGTGTAGGTCGTCAGCCGCATTATGGAAGTCGCCCCCAGGTCCCGTGTGCGAATACATGTATCAGGAATGCATGTTTAAGCTCAATCGGCTTTTGACCGGCTGTCCGCGTTCTCGATGCGGCAAAACGGCTGACTCGAATCAGAACAGGTGTTTGGGGCTGTTCAGCGGCTTGGCGACGGCGCGTGCCTGAGCGGAGGCTTGCCGCCACCGCGCCAGCGCCTTCAATCCGACGGTAAGGAAGCGGTTCCCCCGCGCTCGTCCCCAGAGGAAAGCGAGCGTGAAGATCACGGCGGTCGCGACCATCAGATATGCGAGCCAGAAGGGGACGGATTGAATGTCTTCGAGGCCGAAGACTCTTGGAAGCGCGAGCAGGATCCAGTCCTGCACGATGAAGCACATCAGCGAGGCGCGCCCGATGACCGCAGTGGTGCGCACCGTCGGCTGGACGAGGGCGGCTGGTTTGCCGCGGAAGAACGTCGCCAGAACGATGAGACTGAGCCCGCCGTAGAACGCGAGATAGCCGGGGCTGGGTGGCCGCTTGCCCCGGGGATCGAGAAACTCCCGGACCAGTGCCCCCGTGGTCTCACCTCCGAGAAGTCCCTCGACGAATTCCTTGCTGAAATGCCAGGCCAACGTCCCGAGAAGCGCTGCACTCACACCGATGACGCCATAGAAAAGCAGGCGCCGCGCGATGCGCTCGTACTCGCTTCTCATCAGCGGCCGTTCCAGGTGGGAGTGAAGCGCCATGCCCATCAGGAAAACGCCGAGATATCCGATCACCGGTACATCGATGTCCGGATTGGTGGAGCCGCGCCACTGCACCGTCACAGCCGCCAGCCACTGACTCCAGGGCTGATTGAATTGCAGCACGGATGCCGCGATCCACGAGAGAACGAAGATGGTGGCGCCGCTGACGAGCAGCGTCGTCGTGCTTCGACGCCGGAGCAGCACGGCGAAGAGGAGGGCGATGCCGATCGCGTCGGTGATCATCGTGCGATCGAAGAACCAGCGTGTCGCGCTCATGTCGAGCAAGCTGTCGACTCCGATGAGAGCGTGCGCGACGATCAGCAGGAACAGTGCTCGATCGACGAGCGTGATCCCCGCGCGCCCATCGCGATCCGTGCTGAGCAGGTGCCGGACCACGAAGCCGCTGAGGAGCAGGAATGCCGGCGTCGCGATTCGCGTGACCGAAAGCACCACCCAGTACAGTTCCGGTGCAGGGCCTTCGAAGTGATGCTTCGTGTGGCTGAGAAACACCATGAGCATCGCGCAACCGCGGGCAGCATCCACCGGCGTGATGCGACTGGATGTTGGGTTGGCTGAGACAGATGGGGACACCTTCCTCCTCCTGTGCGCGATGCCGCGCACCGATGGACACGCGACGCACGGCGCTCGAAGCGCCATCGCAGAGGAAGGTCGTCAGGTTGGAATCGTGGACCCGATGAGCTGCAGCACCTCGCCGTGAGGCATGCAGGTGGCGCAGGCGGAGCCATTCCGACCAACGCGATTGCTGAAGTAACTCCACACCATATGCGGCAAGGAAGGCAGCAATCCGTGTTCCTGTTTGGCGACAGTGACCGTGGCCCAGTTACCACGGCGCGGACTTGTAGTCCTTGAGGAACTGTCCCCATACGTGTTGGCCCGTAAGGCGGCCCACGAAGATCGGATCCACGATGCGCGCTGCGCCATCGATGATGTCGAGCGGCGGCGAGAATCCAAGCTCGGCTTTGCGCGCGGCGTGAATGGCGGGATCTTCGTCCGTGACCCATCCGGTATCGACGGCGTTCATGTGGATGCCGTCCTTCACGAAGTCCGGCGCGCTCGTGCGCGTCATCATGTTCAGCGCCGCCTTCGCCATGTTCGTGTGCGGATGCTTGTCCGTCTTCGTCGTGCGGTAGAACTGACCTTCCATCGCGCTGACATTCACGATGTGCTTGTCGCGCAGCGCGGTGCGCATCATCAGCGGCTTGAGCCGTGCATTCAGGATGTAAGGCGCAATCGCGTTGACCAGATGCACTTCGAGCAGCTCCGGCGTCTGCACTTCGTGCAGTCGCAGCCGCCAGCTGTTCATCTCGCGCAGGTCGACTTGCTGTCGGTCCTCGTCATACCGGTGCGTGGGGAAGAGCGCTTCGCCGTCGCGATAGTCTTCGTCGAGATAGCGGCGCTGCGAAAGCGCGGCGCTGTGAACCAGCCCTTCGCCATGACTGCGGATCGAAGCGGCGAGAAGCGCGCCTTCACCCGCGGGCGGCAAGCTTTCCAGCTTGCGACGGATCTCGTCGTGGCTCGCGAGTGTTGCGCGCAGCGGCTCGGGCAGCGACATCAGCGGCTGCGCTTCTTTCGCCAGGAGATGTTGGTAGAAGCCCGCCGGCCGCCTCACCGTCTGGCAGGCGTTGTTCAGGATGTAATCGAGTTGCGGCAATCGCTCGAGCAGGAAGTGGGTGAAGATCTCCACGCTTGGCGTGTGCCGGAGATCGAGTCCGTGGATCTGGAGCCGCTCGCGGAACTCGCCGAAATCCGGCTCCTTCGAGTAGCGGTCCGCCGCATCCACGGGGAAGCGCGTCGTGACGATCACATGGGCGCCCGCGCGCAGGAGCTTCAGGGAGGCCTGGTATCCGATCTTCACCCTTGCGCCGGTGACGAGGGCGTATCGCCCGCTCAGGTCGGCGGTCTGCTCGCGCTTGGCGTAGTTGAAATCCCCACACGTCTCGCACATCGAGTCGTAGTACCGATGCACTTTCGTGAAGGGCTGCTTGCAGACGTAGCAGGATCGTTCCTGGCGAAGCTTCGGCTGCTCCTCGAGATCCTCCGGCTTCGGTGGTTCGAGCCAGAGCGGGGTGTACTCGGCCGCGCGGCGCTGGATGCGCAGCCCGGCCTGCTCGATGGCCTTGCGGTCGTGCGCTTTGGCCGCTTCGCGCTCGGCGCGCCGGAAGGCTTTCGCCATGCGCACCAGGTTGTGACGCTCCGGTTTGGAGACGAGGCCGGCGAATGTCAGGAGCTCCCGCCGCCGTTCCTGCGAGAGGGTGGTGAGGAGGGACCGGTCGGCTTCGATCGCTTTCAGCACGCGCACGCAGGTTTGCACGTCTTCTTCGGAAAGCTCGGGGACCGGGGCGGCGTTCGTGGGATTCATTGGTGCATTCTAATGAAGGAGGCGCCCCGGTTCGTGCCGGGGTGCCGGGCGAAGGCGGGGCGCGATTTGCGGCCAACGATGGCCATTGGCCTTCAGTCCAGGCTGCGTGGGAGTTAATTTTGCGACCCGAGCTGGAAATGCGGAGGAGGGCGTGTCGTGACAGTGAATCCCACCGCTTCCGCGGCTGCTGAAGTCGGCCGCATCTGCTCCCGGAACGTCGTCGCCATCGGGCCTGACGAGGATCTGACGAAGGCCGCGCACCTCATGCGGACGGCGCATGTGGGGTTCCTGGTCGTGCAGGACGGCTCCGGGCCGAAGCGCAAGGTCGTCGGGGTGCTGACGGACCGCGACATCGTCGTGGCCGTGGTGGCGCGGGAGATCGATCCGAAGACGCTGCGCGTGTCGGATGTCATGACGCGCGATCCTGTAATGGTTTCGGAGAACTTCACCGTCGACGTTGCGCTCAGCTTCATGCGGGAGGCGGCGGTGCGGCGCATGCCCATCATCCGCGGGGATAACGAGCTCGTTGGCGTGCTGTCGCTCGACGATGTGGTGGACAAGATCGCCCAGCAGCTGGGGGCGGTGGCGTCTGCGTATCGGGGGGAGTTGCGCGTGGAGCGGTCGGTCAGGCCGTAACCGAGAAAGCCCTCAATCGCCGGGCGGCTCGGAAAGAGCGTGCGAGCGAAGCTGAGGGGAATTTGCGAGCTCGGACGCCGTGAAGCGCGCCCAGGAGCTCCGGTGTGAGCCGCTCCCAAACGAAAAGGGCGGCACGAGGCCGCCCTTCCGTTCCGTTGCGACGGAGCCGGTTACGCGTTCGCGGCGGCCTTGGCCTTCGCGACTTCCGCGATGACCGCGTCCGCGACGTTCTTCGGCACCGGGTCGTAGTGCGAGAACTCCATCGTGTACGACGCACGACCGGAGGTCATGCTGCGCAGCTGGCCGATGTACCCGAACATCTCGGACAGCGGCACGTGCGCCACCACCGCGATGTTCGTGCCGCGCTCGATCTGGTCGAGAATCGTGCCGCGACGGCGGTTCATGTCGCCGATGACGTCGCCGAGGTAGTCGCCCGGCGTCACCGTCTCCACCTTCATCACGGGCTCGAGCAGGATCGGGTTCGCCTTCCTGATCGCCTCGCGGAAGCAGGCCTTCGCCGCGATCTCGAACGTGAGCGCGTTCGAGTCGACGTCGTGGTAGCTGCCGTCCGTCAGGCGCGCGCGGAAGTCCACCGTCGGGAAGTGCGCGAGCACGCCGTCTTCCTTCTGGATCTTCAGGCCCTTCTCGACCGACGGGACGTACTCGCGCGGCACCGAGCCGCCGACCGTCTCGTCCACGAACTCGAAGCCCTTGCCGCGCTCCAGCGGCTCGAAGGTGATCCAGACCTCGGCGAACTGACCGGAGCCGCCCGTCTGCTTCTTGTGCACGTACTGCTCGGAGATGGTCTTCGTGAAGGTCTCACGGTAGGCCACCTGCGGCTGACCCATGACGCCTTCGACGTTGAACTCCGTGCGCATGCGGTCCAGCGTCACCTCGAGGTGCAGCTCGCCCATGCCGCGCAGGATGGTCTGGCCCGTGTCGCGATCCGTCTCCAGGTGGAGCGAAGGATCGGCGCGGACCATCTTCCCGAGCGCGTTGTTGAACTTCTCCTGGTCGCCTTTGACCTTCGGCTTCACGGAGACGCTGATCACGGGGTCCGGGAAGCGCATGCGCTCCAGCACCACCGGGGCGTTGGTGTCGCACAGCGTGTCGCCGGTGTCCGTCTCCTGAAGCGAGACGAGCGCGATGATGTCGCCCGCGCGCGCTTCTTCGATCGGATTCGCGTCCTTCGCGAACATCTCGACCATGCGGCCGATCTTCTCGCGCTTGCCGCGGGTCGTGTTCGTGACGGACATGCCCTTCGTGAGCACGCCTGAGTACACGCGCACGAACGTGAGCGCGCCGTACGCGTCGTTGATCACCTTGAACGCGAGAGCGGCGAACGGCTCGTCGTCCGAGCACTTGCGCTCGCCGACCGGGTTACCGTCCTGATCCACCGTCTTGATGGCTTCGACGTCCGTCGGCGCCGGCAGGTAGTCCACGACCGCGTCCAGCACCTGCTGCACGCCCTTGTTCTTGTACGACGAGCCGCAGAGCACCGGATTGAACACGGCGTTGATCGTGCCCTTGCGGAGGCACTTGCGCAGCGTGGCGGCGGACGGCGCTTCGCCGGACTCCAGGTACTTCTCCATCGCCTCGTCGTCCTGCTCAAGGCAGGTGTCGACGAGCTCGGAACGGTACTTCTCGTACTCGTCGAGGATCTTGCGGTCGCTCGGCACGGTGATGCCGAGAAGGTCCGCCAGCTTCTTCGAGTTCGACTCGTCGATGTCGATCTTCTGCCACTCGGCGTCCTTGTCGTCCGAGTCCCACACGTAGGCCTGCTGGGTGACGAGATCGATCATGCCCTTGAAGTTGTCTTCGGAGCCGATCGGGATCTGCACGGGCAAGGGACGCGCGCCGAGGCGCTTCTTGATCATGTCCACGCAACGCGTGAAGCTCGCGCCGCTGCGGTCCATCTTGTTGACGTAGCAGATACGCGGAACCTTGTAGTTGTCCGCGAGGCGCCAGTTCGTCTCGGACTGGGGCTCGACGCCCGCGACGCCGTCGAACACGACGACCGCGCCGTCAAGGACGCGCAGGGAGCGGTTCACCTCGATGGTGAAGTCCACGTGGCCCGGAGTGTCGATGACGTTGATCTTCTTGTCGCGCCAGAAGCAGGAGACCGCGGCGGACTGAATGGTGATACCGCGCTTCTGTTCCTGCTCGAGATAGTCCGTCGTCGTCGACGTCTTCAGGTCCTTGGTCTCGTGGACGTCGATGATCGTATGCTTGCGCCCCGTGTAGTAGAGGATGCGCTCGGTCGTGGTCGTCTTTCCGGCATCGACGTGGGCGATGATGCCGATGTTGCGGATGTCAGCGAGAGCCGTTGTACGGGGCATAGCAGAATTCCAGATTTCTCAGGTTAAAGGACCCTCTCATCGACGATGCGGTCGATTGTCGGGTCGTGCGGTTTCCGGTGTTCGTTCTCGCCTGCCTGCCAGTGCTGCCCGCATCACGCGCCAAGGTGGCTGCCGCTGGAAGGAAATCCCGTAATTTCAGGGGGGTAGGCGAACGGGGCGCGTAGGATACCAGCAACGGGCCGGCAAGACGCCTCGATTTTCGAGGCGGGCGTGCGGGTCCGGGGATATCGGGGCCGGGTCGTCCTGCGACGCGGAGCGGAAGTGGGGTCCGGAGGGCGCTTTCTCAAGGAAAGTCAGGCGCCTGCGTGGATGCCGATCAGGCGCCAACCAGGCTTGCGGGAGCGGCGAGAGGGCGGCTTGCCAATGGCGAAGCTGGCGCTGGGCCCTCGGAGGGTGCCTATGGGTACCGCCCCGGACAGACGTTCACCCGATGACCGGTAGGGCAGCGATCTCAGTTGCGGCCGGCAAGCTCGGCTTGGATCCTCGCGCCGGGCTGCCCTCTCGCCGAGCTGCCTCCCGGCGAGCGTTCGGGCCGCGCGCGACAAGGCGCGCGGCCGGCGCCCCGCTTCAGCGCTTCGCCGCGCTCTCCTTCGCGACAAGGTAGTTCACGAGCTCGATCGTCTGGTCCCATCCGCCAGCGCTGGAAGGGGTGAGCCGGTATTTCCCGGCAACGACGAATGTCGGCGTGCTGTCCACCTTGCTCGCGAGCACCTGCTTCTCCGCCGCCTTCACCTTCCCCTCGACGGAGAACGACTTCGAGGCCGCCACAAACGTTTCGGGTTTCACGTTCGTGCGTGCCGCGTACCACTTCGCCGCGTCCTCGATGGTCGGCATGCGCGTCTTCAGCCGGCGGCTGGCCTGATCCATGATCCCGAGCTCGCCCGTCTTCCACACGGCATCGAACACGGCCTCGTGCGTCTGCTCCGCGATCCCGAGCGACTCCGCGGTGAGATACATGCGCGCGAACATCGGCCAGTTCTCGGACGGAATGAACGACGCCGGCAGATACGCCAGCTGCGCGTTCGCCGGCAGCGATGACTTCAGCTTCTTGACGAACGGCAGGACCGAATTGCACGCGGGGCAGCCGTAAGAGAACACCTCCAGCACCTCGATCTTGCCCGCCGGAACCTTGGTCGGCTGCGTCGGAGTGATGGGGAAGTAGTGCTTCCCCTCCAGCCATTTGTCCGCGGCCAGGCTGTACGAGCTCGCCGCAAGCGCGAGCATTCCCACCACGATCGACGCAAAACGCTTCATTCCTGCTCCTGTTTGGTATCCCACTTTTCGCGACAGAGCGCGAGAAAACGGCTACCCGCCTGGGACAGCGGCTGGTGCTTGAGATAGTACACGCCCACCTGTCGTTCGATGCTCGAGAAGGGCAGCCCTTCGATCGTGACAAGCCCCGGGGGCACCGGGCTCAGAAGGTCCGACACGTACGTGACGCCTTTCCCCTCCGCCACGAGCGCAAGTCGCAGCTCCATGTGACTGACTTCCCACACCGAGCCGAAAGCGTTGCGAAGCCGCTGGCTGCCCGGGCGGCTCGCGGAGTCGCTGAGATACGACGTGATAAGCGGCAACGTGCGCAGCACCGCCTGCGGATCCTTCTTCAGCGCCTCCCGCTGCGGGTGATCCGCGCCGATCATCAGCCGGCGTGTCTCGGAAAAGCAGGGATGAAACGCGAAGTACTCGGGCATGGTGTGCTGGAACGGCCCGAATCCCAGTTCCCACCGCCCATCCGATACGCCCTGCACGATCTCGCGGCTCGGCGCCACCACCACTTTCAGGCGCGTGTGCGCATTTCGCTCCGAGAAATCCCGCAGCAGCGCGATGCCGAACCGCGCGTTGGTTGGCGACGAGAGGGCGAGGGAGAGCGTGGAGAGGGCGCCGGAGCGGATCTGCTCGATGTCCGCCAGGGTCTCGCGCTCCTCGTTCAGCACGGTTTCCGCGAACCGGAGGATGCGGATGCCGGCCTCGGTGAGCTGGGGCGGATGCCCGCGTTTCAGCAACACGGCCCCGAGACGGTGCTCCAGATTGGCGATGGTCTGGCTCACGGCGGACTGCGACAGGTTCAGCCGCTCGGCCGCGCGGCTGAACCCGCCGGCCTCCACGACCGCCTGGAAGCAGCGGAGCTCGTTACGTTCAATCTGCATGCGGCGCGAAGGGTCGCATTGTTTGGCCGATCCTTCCATCGGCAGGGCTGATCGGGCCATCACTTTTGGACACTCCCGCGCCCACGGGTCCGCTCCCTACCATTGCCCCGTCGATGCGGCAATTTTCCTGGTGGAGTGACAATGTCAGTAGTCGAGATCCGGAAGGGCCTGGAAGGCGTCGTGGCGGACAGCACGGAGCTGTCGCTCGTCGATGGCGAGGCGGGAAGGCTCTATTACCGCGGGTACCCCGTGGAAACCCTGGCCCGCAAGGGGTTTGCGGAAGTCGTGCACCTCCTTCTGTTCGGGGAGATGCCGGAAGGCACGCGGCTCGCCGCGTTCGAGGATTTTCTGTTGCGCGCGGGCCGGCTTCCCGCGGGGCTCGCTGCATCCGTGCGTCAGCTCGCCGCGCATGGCGAGCATCCGATGGCGGCCTTGCAGGCCATCACGCCGCTGCTCGCCGTTGAGCCGCCGGACGTCACGTTCGGCCGCAATCCGCACGAGCAGGAAGGGCTTGTCGTCGCCGCGCGCGTGCCGGCTGCTCTCGCGGTCATTCACGCTGTGAGGCAGGGGCGAGGCGAGGTCGAGTACCCGCGCTCGAAGAGCTACGGCGAGCGCTATCTCCAGATGCTCAATGCGCGCGCGCCCACGGCCGAGCAGGTGCGTGCATTCGAATGCATGCAGGTGTTGCAGCTGGATCATGGGTTCAACGCGAGCACCTTCACGGCGCGGGTGGTGACGTCCACGCTGGCGCCGGTTTCGTCCGCGCTTTCCGCCGCGATGGGTGCGCTGTACGGCCCGCTGCACGGAGCCGCGGATCAGGGCGCGCTCGAGATGGCTCTCGAGGTCGGCTCACCGGAGCGCGCTTCGGAGTTCGTTGCCACCTGTCTCTCGACGGGCCGCAAGGTGATGGGCATGGGCCATCGCGAGTATCGGCTCGTGGATCCGCGCGCGTCGGTGCTCAAGCGAATGGCGGAGAAGGTTGCGGTTGAGCCCTCCCTGCGCAAAGTGTTCGAGACGCTGAGCGCGGTCGACGCCGCCTTCGTGACGCAGACGAGCGTGAAGAAGCGCGTGCTCCGCGCGAACATGGAGTTCTACAAGGGCGTCGTGTGCCTCGCGCTGGGAATCCCGAAAGAGCTGTTCACGGCGACGTTCGCGGCTTCGCGTGTATTCGGCTGGCTTGCGCATGTTCTTGAACAGCGCGCGAACAATCGGTTGATCCGCCCGGCCGCCCACTACGTGGGACCTGCTCCGCGCGAGCTGGAAGCGTTGCCCGACGCGGTGTAGCGGAACGCGGGAGTCCGCAGGCACTCCCGTCCCCCGTCCTGCTGCGCACACCGGTACCATCGCCCACCGCACACGCTGTCGGCGGCTCAGCGACGTGATGGCTCACCAGACGTGCCGGCGACTCAGCGACGTGATGGCTCACCAGACGTGCCGGCGACTCAGCGACGTGACGGCTCACCAGACAGTGCGGGTGAATCAGAGTGGCGGTGGCTTGGCAGAAGCGTGCGGCGTAGGCGTGAGCCTACGCCCCGCTCCTGTCCTCTCCGACATACCCGCTCCGCCGGTGAATGCAGGATCGCGGTCGTCAATTCACCCCGGAGACGATCCATGCCTACGCCTAAAGAGCTCGAAGCGAAGTTCTGGAAAGCGCTGTCCTCGGACAGGACGCTCATGCTGGGACTCGACGGCGTGGAGGACGGTCACGCGCGGCCGATGACCGCGCAAACGGAGGAGGAAGGGCACGGCCCCATCTGGTTCTTCACTTCGAAGGACAACGCGCTCGTGCACGCGCTGGAACGCGGCGACCGCGCCATCGCGGCGTTTGCCTCGAAGGGACACGATCTCTTCGCGACGATCCACGGGCGGCTGAGCCTCGACACCGATCGCGCCGTCGTCGATCGCCTCTGGAATCGCTACGTCGCGGCCTGGTTCGAAGGCGGCAAGGACGATCCGAAGCTCGCGCTGCTGCGGCTGGATCCGGAGCGCGCCGAGATCTGGGGCGATGCCTCCAGCCTCGTGGCCGGCGTGAAGCTGCTGCTCGGCGCGGATCCGAAGGAGAGCTTCAAGGACAAGGTTGCGGAAGTACGCCTGAACTGAGGGGCACCGGCCCTCGCTCCAGCAAGGAGACGAGAGCGTCCGCCGCGACTGGCTTGCTGTGCAGGAAGCCCTGCGAGTGATCGCAGCCTGCGTGCCAGAGAAAATCGAGCTGCTCCTGGCGCTCCACGCCTTCGGCGACCGTCGTCATGTCGAAGGCGCGGGCAAGCGAGATGATCGTCTTTACGAGCACGCGCCCGGGGTCCTGCGGCAGCGTCGTCACGAACGAGCGATCGATCTTCAGCGTGTCGATCGGCAGCGAGGAGAGTCGGCTGAGCGACGAGTAGCCGGTGCCGAAATCGTCGATGGCGATCTTCACGCCGGCGCTTCTCAGCAGCCGGAGCTTGCGAATCTCGGGCGCTGAATCCTCGTCCAGCGCGCCTTCAGTGATCTCGATGTCCAGGCCGCACACCTCGGTCGACCAGCCGCGCGTCGCGCGGAGGAAATCCGCGACGAACGACGAGAGCCGCAACTGCATCGGCGCGATGTTCACAGCGATACGCACGGGCGGGAGTCCGGCGCGCAGCCACCGCTGACAGTCCCGCGCCGCCTGCTCGATGACCCAGTTGCCAACGTCAACGATCATCCCGGTCGATTCGAGCAGCGGCAGGAAAGCCGCTGGCGAAACCAGGCCGTTGTCCGGATCGCGCCAGCGAACGAGGGCTTCGATGCCCTCGATCTTGCGGGTCGCGATATTCACTTTCGGCTGATAGTGCAGCTCGAACTGCTGTCGTTCGATGGCGAGTCGCAGCTTGTGCTCGAGTGCGAGGCGCCCGAGCATTTCGGAATGGTGTTGCGGGCTGAAGTGCAGCTGGCGCTCGCCAAGTGCCCGCGCGCTTCGTAACGCGGCCTCGGCATTCTGGACGAGAGTGCCCGCGTCCTTCCCGTGCTCCGGATAAAGCGCGAAACCGCAGCGTGCGGCGACGGGGATCTCGCGATGCTCGATCACAAAGGGCTCGCCGAACAGCGAAGAGGCGTACTGACGGGCGAGTGAGACCGTTTCATCCAGCGTGCGTGAGTCCCGATTGCTCACGACGGCGAACGTTCCTCCGCCGAGATGAGCGAGCCGCTCGGTCTGCGGGAATCGGTTTTTCAGCCGTTCGGAAACGTGCTGGAGCAGCAGGTCGCCCGTGCGACGACCGAACGAATCGTTGATCAGGCTGAGCCGCTCGATGTCGAGCACGAAAACCGAGAACCGTCCGCGACGACCTTCGGGCGTATTCAGCATGCGCGTGAGGCGATCGCAGAAGAGCGAGCGCTTCGCGAGACCTGTCTGCGGATCGAAGTGCGAGAGGAACCGCACCCGCGTGTCCTGCTGCAGGTACTGGAGCGCGAACGAAAGGTTGCCCGAGACTTCGCGCAGCATCCGCAGCTCTTCATCGCTGACGGTGCCCGAATCGCGAGCGGTCAACACCAGCGTTCCGATGACCGAGTTGTCGATGACGAGCGGCAGGGCGACGACGGAGTAGAGACCAGCTGCGAGCATTATCGAGCTGAACTGCGTCGTCGCCTCGAGATTGCTCGTGTCGTTGCAGACGAACGGCTCGCCGGTGCGCATCACCTGCGCGATCATCCCGCTCTCGCGGGTCGAGGATTCTGTGATGGCCTCGCTCAACGCCTTCGTCGCGGACTCCTCGACGCCGCTCCACGCCGCGGGCTGAAGCCCGAAGCTTCCGGGCGAGATCGTCGAGACGATGGCGTTCGTGTAGCCCCCCACCGAGATCGCGAGCCGGCAGGTCTCCTGCATCAGCTCCGCGCGATCGCGAATGCGGACGACGAGCGAGTTCACGCCGCTCATCATTCGAAGCACGCGATCCAGACGGGCGATCTGCGCTTCCTGCTGCTGGCGCTCCCTTCTCGCAGCCACTTCCGCGAGCGCGCGGCGTACGGCCGGACCGAGGCGCGCGAGGTTGGATTTCAGCACGTAATCCACGGCGCCGCAGAGGAGGGCCTGGATCGCACGCTCTTCGCCGATGGTCCCCGACACGAAGATGAACGGAATCTGCGGCGCCACTTCGTGAGCGATGCCGAGCGCGGCCATGCCGTCGAACGTGGGAAGGCTGAAATCGGAGAGGATGAGATCCGGCTCGAACTCGCGCAGCGCCTGGCGCATGGCCTCTTCGGTCTCGACCCGCAGGGGCTGACAGGGGATGCCGGCCCGCTTCAGGTGGATGAGCGCGAGCTCCGCTTCATGCGGCATGTCTTCGATGAAGAGGACGCGGACTGGGTCCGTTTGAGCTTCCACCATGGCGAACGTCCCTGGACCGACCCGGGCCAGCGGACAACCGGCGCCGGACAAGCGCAGAACGTAACACGCTTTCGCTTGGATGGAATGTGATACAGGCCGCCGAAACGGGGCCCTTCGACGGCCGGCCCTGTTTTTCCCGGTGAAGGCGCCGCGGGAAAATACCGCGATGACCGATGTGCGGTGCCGCGCGCGGTGCTGCAATCCGCGCGCGGCACACGATCTCAGCTGTTCAGGGGCAGGATCGGCGGGTTCAGTGTGGGCGGGGTCGTGACGCCCATCTCGTTGAGGCGGTCCTTCCACTCCTGCTCGGAGAGGCCCTGCGTGATCTCACCCGTGAGCGTCTTCAGGATGAAGTAGCCCGGGGGTGCCTTGGAAGCCCGCTTGCGTCCGGCCTTGTCGCCCTCGGCTTCCGGCTCGGGGACGAGGCCGGTGACCACATCCCGAACCACGGCGTACCTGGTGATCGGAGCCGTGACGATCGACCCGCCTTTGCGTTTGACGATGGCGAGCTGCCCTTCCTGTTTCCGCATGATCTCGTAGCCGTTGGGCAGCGCTACAACGAAGGGCGCGGTCCGCGCGACTGCGGCCGCCGAGCCGAGAGTGGCCGCCAGCACAAGGGTACAGAGCACCTGAAAACGGGTGATACGCATGGTCCGAATCGCCTCCGCCGATTACGTACGAGTGAGTGGGTTGGGTAAACAACCGCGCAATTTAGGAGAGCCGCCGAAGAACTCAAGAGGGGCGGCGCGTAGGGTGTCCGAGGCGCGGAACGCGCGTGCCCGTCAGGTTTCCGCGGGCGTATCGTCGGTGATGAAGAGCAGCAGCGAACGCCCCGTCACCTCGTATCGGTGGCCGGCGGGGAGGCGGGCTTCGGCCTCGTCGTCCAGGTTCGTGTCGATGAGGCGGATCCACTCCTTCGTCTTCGGAGGAGCGGGGAGCGTGAAATGCACGAGGTCGTGGTGCGCGTTGAACAGGATGAGCGCCGTGGCCTCGCCCGGTTTGCCCGCGATCATCATGCCGAAGGAGCGCGTGTTGCCGTTGGACCAGTCCTCGGCGGTGAGCTCGTTGCCGTTCGCGTTGAACCAGGTGAGATCCTTGGCGCCGAGCAGGTCGCTGTGCTCGCCCGTCAGGAATCGCGAGCGGCGGAGCACCGCGTGCTTGTGGCGAAGCGCGGTGAGCTTCTGCACGAAGCGCACCTGGGATTTGGCACGATCGTTCCCTGACTTGGGATCGAGCCAGGACCAGTCGAGCCAGCTGATTTCGTTGTCCTGGCAGTAGGCGTTGTTGTTGCCTTTCTGCGTGCGGGCGAACTCGTCGCCGGCGAGCAGCATCGGCGTGCCCTGCGAGAGGAGCAGGGTGGCCAGGAAGTTGCGCATCTGGCGCGCGCGCAGGCGGTTGATCTGCGGATCGTCGGTCGGGCCTTCGGCACCGCAGTTCCAGGATCGGTTGTGGGAGTGGCCGTCGCGATTGTCCTCGCCGTTGGCCTCGTTGTGCTTCTCGTTGAAGCTCACGAGGTCGTTGAGCGTGAAGCCGTCGTGCGCGGTGATGAAGTTCACGCACGCCGAAGGTCGGCGGCCCTCGCGATTGAAGAGATCGCCGGAGGCCGTGAGCCGCGGCGCCACTGCTGAGGCGGGCGCCTCACCTCGCCAGAAGTCGCGGATGTCGTCGCGATACTTGTCGTTCCATTCGCTCCAGCCCGGCGGGAACGCGCCGACCTGATAGCCGCCCGGGCCGCAATCCCACGGCTCCGCGATGAGTTTGACCGTGGCGAGGATGGGGTCCTGGCACACGGCTTTCAGGAAGCCGCTGCGGTTGTCGAAGCCGTTCGGCTCGCGCGCGAGGATCGTGCCGAGATCGAAGCGGAAGCCATCGACGTGCGTTTCGGTGACCCAGTATCGCAGGCTGTCCGTCACCATCTGGATCACACGGGGATGGGACAGGTTGAGCGTGTTTCCCGTGCCGGTGTCGTTGATGTAGTACCGCTTCCGATCCGGGAGCAGCCGGTAGTACGACGCGTTGTCGATGCCGCGGAAGGAGAGGGTGGGGCCGCGCTCGTTTCCTTCGGCCGTGTGGTTGTAGACGACGTCGAGGATCACCTCGAGGCCGGCATCGTGAAAGCGCGCGACCATCTCCTTGAATTCGCGCAGGCTGTTCGCGCGGTCCGCGGCATAGCGCGGATCCGGCGCGAAGAAGCCGATGCTGTTGTAGCCCCAGTAGTTCGCCAGCCCGCGCTCGAGAAGATGCGAGTCGTCGATGAACGTGTGGACCGGCAGGAGCTCGACGGCTGTGATGCCGAGGGACTTCACGTACTTGATGGCTTCAGGCGCCGCGAGCCCGGCGTAACTGCCGCGAAGATGCTCCGGCACGCCCGGATGCCGCTTCGTGAAACCGCGGACGTGCGTTTCGTAGACGATCGTATGTTCCCACGGGATGAAGTGCTTCCGCCCTTCGCCGTGCCAGTCGAAATTCGGATCGATGACGACGCTCTTCGGCACGAAGGGAGCGCTGTCGCGCGTATCGAAACTGAGGTCTTCCTGTTTGTCCCCGATGGTGTAGCCGAAGCAGGCGTGGTCCCACTTCAGCGTGCCGGTGTGGGCGCGCGCGCAGGGGTCCAGAAGCAACTTGTTGGGGTTGAAGCGATGGCCGGCCTCGGGCTCGTAGGGTCCGTGGACGCGATAGCCGTACACGGTGCCGGGCCCGACATCGCGCACATAGCCGTGCCAGATCTGGTTCGTGAATTCCGGGAGGACGATGCGCTGACGCTCGGTCTTGCCGTCGGAGTCGAAGAGGCAGAGCTCGACCTTCGTGGCGTGGGCCGAGAAGAGCGCGAAGTTGGTCCCCGTGCCGTCCCAGATGGCGCCGCACGCGAAAGGCACGCCGCCCCGCGCGGGGGTCAGCTCGATGTCGCTCATGGTTCTCTCCGCGCGTCAGCGCGCTTTTCTTGCACCCGAGGCGGACGGGTTCTTGCCGGCCCGGGTCTCCCCACCGGGTGCCTGGCCGGGAAGCTGTCCCGGGAGCTCACCCAGCGCTACGAAAATGGCGTTACCGAATTCCTTCCACTCGATGGCGATGCCTTCGGGCGTGCACCGGACGACTTCGCATTCGATCGGCTGGGACGAGCGCCTGTCCTTGGCTTCGCCGCCGTTCAGGAACAACTGCAGACGGGTGAAAGGACCCGCGGGCAGGGGAGTGGCGACGAACGCACCGCTCACGCTCACGTTCCGGAGGATGCCCGGCGCCGCCAGGCCTGAATGTGTTTTGAGGAAGACGTTACGGCTGGTCTCACGCCGCTCTCCCCACCGATGCTCCATTGTCCCCGCCTTGTCGTCAGTCTCGCGCTGGTCGCGCAAGTAACGTTCTGGGTGGCGGAAAGTTCGGGGCGGACGGGAAAAAGAACGGATTGATGGTAAAGAGGGCCTCCGATCACCGTCGCGCTGATTTCTGCCTCGCGGCCTCGAGCTCCCCAAGCGCTGTCCTCGCTGACTCCGTGCGCGCGTGGTCGCGCCCGAGAGCCTTCTCAAGCTTCTTCTCCGCCGCCAGCAGAATCGACTCGGCTTCCTCGTAGTGCCCCAGGTTCGTGAGAATCGTGCCGAGGTAGCGCTCCGCATTGGCGGTTCGCCAGTGGTCCGAGCCGAGCGCGCGCGTGTACGTGGCGACGGCCAACCGCTGCAATAGCGCAGCCTGCGAGAACTGGTTCAGCTTGTTGAGCGCCAGCGCCTCTCCCATCTGCGCGGACGCCGTGTCCGGATGATTCGGCCCGATGGCCTCCACGCGTATCGCAACGGACTCCCGATACGCATCCCGAGCCTTCTCCCACTCCTGCATCCGCAGGTACAGCGCCCCAATGTTGTTGAGCGTGATCGCCAGCTCCGGATGGCGCGGCCCGGCCTTCGCGCGCATGAGAGTCGCAGCTTCGAGATACACCTTCTCGGACTCCGCGTACTTCTCCGGAAACTCGGACGTCGCGTTGGCGAGGTTGTTGAGCGCGATCGCCGTCTCCAGGTGCGAGGGCCCGTAAATCCGCTGCGCGCCGACGACGATGTCGCGCAGGATGGGCTCCGCGCGATCCGCCTTCCCCATGATGACCAGCGCATCGGCGAGCGCGCTCTTCGCGATCAACGTGAACTCGTGGTTTTCGCCGAATACCCGTTCGTGCAGTTCCGTAGCGGTCGTCAGCTCGCGTTCCGCTTCCTCCATGCGCCCCTGCGCCACCCGCACGCGCCCGAGGAGCAGCGTGGTCCGCGCAAGACCCGTGGACTCACCCTTTCCCACGTATCGCTGCTGCGCTTCCTGCACCAGCGCGGAGGCTTCGTCCAGGCGGCTCTTCTGCCGGAGAATCTCCGCGAGCTCCATTTGCGCGGCGAGCAGGTCGTCATCGGGCGCCGAGGCCTCGCTCTCCAGGATCTCGATGGACGATCGCGCCAGGGCTTCCGCGCGATCGAAGTTGCCTTGCGCGAGGGTCAGCGACGCCTGGCTGAGCAGGATTTTCGCGTGATCCAGAGGGGTCGTGGCCGCATCGCCTGTGCGGAGGCTTTGGGCGTGCGCCAGGAGTTTCTCAGCAGTAGCGAATTCGCCGAGCCCGCGATACGCATTGCCCGCCGCCTCGAACAGCGCGGCGCGCACATCCGTGCGCTCAGACGCGTCGAGTGCTTCCAGCCTGCGCACTCCCATATCCAGCAGTTCCCGCGCGGTGACGTTGCTGGACCCGGACTTCGCGGGGCTCGCCAATTCGAAGAGACCGGCTGTGAACGATGTGACCCGACGCGCGACCGCGGCTTCCTCATTCGCACGATCGCGCTCGGCCGCGGCCTGACGTGCGAGAACAGCCATCCCCGTGCCAAACACAATCGCGGCGACGAAGAGCGTGCTGGCGGCGGCAACAGCCAGTCGGTGACGACGCGCGAATCGTCCGACCCGGTATGTGACCGACGGCGGACTTGCGAGTACCGCTTCGTGCTTCGCGTGCCGCTGCAGATCCGCCGCGAGCTCCGCCGGCGAAACGTATCGGCGCTGGCGATCCTTCTCGAGCGCCTTGAGTACGATCCAGTCGAGATCGCCTTTGAGCGCCGCGGCCAGCGTGCTCGGAACGAGGCGCCGCGCCGACGCGCGATCCACAGCGGCAGGATCGTTTTCGAGCGCCCGTGCGCTGGGCTTGCACGGTTCCTGATTCTGGATCTCCGCAAGCAGTACGGCGGGGTTGAGCACGTCCCGCGTGATCGCGTACGGGCGCGAGCCGGTGAGCAGCTCGAAGAGCACGACGCCGAGCGAGTACACATCCGTTCTCGCGTCGATATCGAGCGGCGAAAGTTGCGCCTGCTCCGGGCTCATGTACTCCGGCGTGCCGAGCACATGTCCGATGCGCGTGGCGGAATCTTCATCACGCGTAGTGGCGGTCGCCTTCGCGATCCCGAAATCGATGATCTTCGGCACCGCGCGCCCATCGAGCTCCGTGACGAGGATGTTCGACGGCTTCAGGTCCCGGTGGATGATCCCGCGAAGATGCGCATGCTGAGCCCCTGCGCACACTTCGCCGAAGAGCTCCAGGCGAGCCGCGATGCTCAGCCGGCGCTCGTCGCAAAATCGAGTGATGGGCTGACCCTCGACGTACTCCATCGCGAAGAACGGGCGCCCGTCGGGAGTTGTGCCTGCATCGAAAATTCGAGCGATGTTCGGGTGCGAGAGCATCGCAAGCGCATCGCGCTCGAGCTCGAAGCGCGCCACGATCTCGCGCGTCGCCAGGCCGAATTTGAGGATCTTGAGCCCGACACGACGCCGCACGGGCGATTCCTGCTCGGCGAGGTAAACGTCGCCCATAGCGCCTTCGCCCAGCCGGCTGACGATGCGATACGGGCCAACGCGATGAGGCACCGGCATGGTCGGGAAATCGCCCAGCGAGGGCTGCAGTGTCCCGGAAGTGGAAGCCTCCTCGTGTGCCTGGAGAAGGCGCCGGACGCGAGCGGCCAGCGTTGAATCCGGGCAGGCACTCAGAATGCGTTCGCGTTCCTCCGCGCTGCCGGCGTCGAGGCATGCATCGAAGAGCTGTTGTTCTGCTTCGATGGACATGGCGAGGACCTACGCCTGGTTCCTTCGAGCCTCGATGCGATCGTGCAGCCACGCGCGCGCGAATGCCCAGTCGCGCTTCGCCGTGGCCGACGAGATATCGAGCGCGGCGGCGGCCTCCTCGATGTCGAGCCCTGCGAAGAAGCGCAGCGAAACGAGCTGCGCGAGCCGTGGCCGTTCGACCGCCAGCTCTTCCAGCGCTTCATCGATAAGCAGCACGTCGAGGTCTTTTTCGGGCATCGGCACGTCGATGCCCGAAAGCGTTACGCGCTCGAACTCGCCCCCGCGCTTCTGCGCGTCCCGCTGCCGGGCATGCTCCACCAGGATGCGCCGCATGGCTTCCGCCGCCGCTCCGAAGAAGTGGCGCCGGTTCTCCCAGGAGCTCGCCGAGGGCAGGAGCCGCAAGTACGTCTCGTTCACCAGGGCGGTGGGTTGCAGCGTGAGCACCTTGCCTTCCCGGCGCATGCGCGCGAGCGCGAGCCGGTGCAGCTCGCCATAGACAGCCTGGTAGAACCGCTCGTAGGCGGCACGGTCGCCGCTGCCCGCGGCCGCCAGGAGCCGCGTCACCTCCCCATCAGTCATCTCTTTTTCCCCGGCCGGTCAGGAAGTTGCTCCGGCGTGTCGGGAACGCGGAGCGCTTTTCCGTTTATCTGGATGATCCGTTTCGATTCGTATTTTACGCATCTCGTTTCAGCTGGAGAAACGGGTTCCAACCCTTCCAAACCGCTTTCGAGGGAAATCATCGTGAATGCCGCCGTTGCTGATGTCCAAGCCGATGCCGGACGCGCCGCGCGCTACGCCCGCTGCGTCCAGACGTCCAGGAAGGTCGAATGGCAGATCGACCGGGATCTGCTGCGTGGCCGGGAATTCGACCATACCCGACGTTTCCTGCCGGATGGCCTGTCTTTCGTCGACCGGCTTACCTTCCTCGGTGAGGACGAGGCCCGTCTCTTGAGTCAGGTACAGGGGCGTACCTACGCCTATCTCTTCGGGCTCGTGGAGCGCTTTATAAGCGCAAAGATGCTGGAGCAGACGCGCAGTCACATCTTCGGCAATCAGAGCGCGCTCGAGGGGCTGGTGCGCTTCTCGAACGAAGAGCTCAAGCATCAGGAGCTGTTCCGCAGGATCGAAACGATGCTGGCCGCGCGCATGCCGGCGGGCTACACGAAGGTTGCGGATCCGAACGATGTCGCGCGCATCGTGCTGGGGAAGAGCACGTGGAGCGTGCTGGCGCTCACGTGTCACATCGAGCTCTTCGTTCAGTCGCACTATGAGCAGAGCATCGCTCCTCGTCAGGAGATCTGCCCGCTCTTCAAGGACGTGTTCCAGTTCCACTGGCGGGATGAGTGCCAGCACGTGATGCTCGATGAGCTCGAATGGACTGCGGAGCACGCGCGGTTGTCCGCTTCCCAGCGTGACGCTGCCGTCGATGATCTGATCGCGCTCGTCGGCGCAGTGGATGGGCTGATCGCCGCGCAGGCGAAGGCGGACGCGGCCTGGTTCCTCGGCATCGCGGGCCGGAAACTCTCGCCGCGGCAGGAGGACCAGATCTCCGCAACGGTACTCGCGGCGTATCGCTGGCAGTACATCGTGTCGGGCGTGCAGCACGCCTACTTCGGGCGGCTGCTGACGAGCATGACGACGCCCGCGCAGATGGCCCGTATCCATGCGGCGCTCGCGCCGATCATGCAGCAAGTTCAACTTTGAGCGAGGTCGAATCGATGAAGCGCCGCTACGACAGCATTCTTGAGACGATCGGCCGGACGCCCGTCGTCCGTCTCTCCGCAATGTCTCCTTCGGGAGTCAACTTGTTCGTGAAGCTGGAGTCGCGCAATCCGGGCGGTTCCGTGAAGGATCGCCTGGCTCTCGCGATCATCGAGGATGCGGAGCGTAGCGGCGCTCTTCGGCCGGGGCAGACGGTCGTCGAAGCCACGAGTGGAAATACCGGCATCGCGCTTGCGATGGTGTGCGCCCGCAAGGGTTATCCGCTGGTCGTCGTGATGGCCGAGAATTTCAGCGTCGAGCGGCGGAGGCTCATGCGCTTTCTCGGCGCGCGAGTCGTTCTGACGCCGGCTTCGTTGAAGGGATCGGGAATGATGCAGAAGGCGGCGGAGCTTGCGGCCGCTCACGGCTGGTTCCTGTGCCGGCAGTTCGAGAACCCGGCGAATCCGGATGTGCATGCGAGGACGACGGCGCCTGAGATCCTGGAGGCTTTCCCGGATATCTCGCTCGATTACTTCGTCGCTGGCTGCGGAACCGGTGGAACGGTCGCGGGTGTATCGCGAGTGATCCGCGCCCTGCGACCGGGGACTCGCATTGTCGTGTGTGAGCCGGACAACGCGCCGGTACTGCGCGGTGGCTCGTTCCAGCCGCGCAGTGGGAACGGAGCGCCTGCGGGTAGCCATCCGTCATTCAGGCCGCATCCGATGCAGGGGTGGACGCCGGACTTCGTACCGAAGATTACGGAGAGCGCGGCGGCGGGCGGGTTCATAGACAAGATCGTGCCGGTGAATGGGCGCGACGCCATGCAGGCCTCGCGCGATCTGGCGCGAAAAGAGGGGATTTTCACAGGGATTACGGGTGGGGCGACTGTCGCTGGCGCGCTGTCGCTTGCCCGGACGGTTCCGCCGGGATCGAACATCCTGTGTATCTTGCCGGATACGGGTGAGAGGTATCAGAGCACGCCGCTGTTCGCGGATATCGCGACGGACATGACGGAGGAGGAGCTTGAGATCTCGCGCTCGACGCAGAGTGCGCGGTTCGATGTTCCGCCGCCGGCTGCTGTGCCACCGCCTGGCCCGCCGGGGCGCGGTGATGCGGCCATGCTCTTCGACGATGAAGCGCGGGAGTTTGTGAATGAAGCCGTGACGGATAGTGCCAATCCCGTCGTGATGTTCTCGCTCGAGTGGTGTGAGTTCTGCTGGTCGTTGCGACGGTTGTTCGCGCGGTATGGGATTCCGTATCGGAGCGTGGATCTGGATTCGATGCAGTACCAGCACCGGGATTTCGGTGGACGCGTGCGGGCTGCGCTGGCTGCGAAGACGGGGATCGCGACGATTCCGCAGGTTTTCGTCGGTGGGGAGCTTATTGGCGGCTGCACGGACGTGATCGAGGCTGTGCGGGCTGGGAAGTTGCTGCCGAGGCTTGCGCGGCTTGGGGTGGGAGTGCGGGATGGGGCGGGGATGGATCCGCGGACGTTTTTGCCGGCGTGGTTGCAACCGAGGTAGGGCCCTCAGTCGCCGGGCGGCTCGGAACGAGGAGGCCCTCAATCGCCGGGCGGCTCGGAGGCGCGGTGCCATGGATTGCGTGTCGCGGGCCGGGCGGCGCGGAGGGGGCGCGTCAGGGGCGAGGGGCGGTTTGGAGGGCGAGGGTGAGGGCTTCGGTGAGGCCGCCGGCGTCTACGTGGGCGACTACGCGCTCGACTGCGCTGAGTACGGCGGGCTCTGCGTTGCCCATGGCAACCGGGTGACCCACCACTCGAAACGCCGGCAGGTCGTTGCCCGCATCGCCGATGTACATCACGTCGGCGAGGTCGATGCCGTACGCGGCAGCGATGGTTGTGATCGCGCTCCCTTTGCTCACGCCTTCACGCGTCATCCCGATGAACCGAACGTCCGGCATGAGTGGCGAGCTCGATTGCGCGATCTCCAGGCCCGTGAGGTCGTCGAGCAACCCGTTCGGCGCGGCGCCCATCGGCACCAGCCATTGCGCACGCACCACCGGAGGCGTGAGGGACTCGAACGATCGCCGCTCGAAAGGAACGCCCAGGATCTCCGCGTGCCTGCGCGACCACGGCGCATCGTCCTCGATGGCGTAGCCGCTGTCGTTGTAGAGCTCCAGAAGATGTCGTGTATCGCGAGCCCGGCGGATCAGCTCGCGAACCTGATCCGACGGCAGAGGCGCAGACCGCGATTCGCCCGAACCCAGATTGATGACACTCGCCCCGTTCTGGAACACATGCCAGCCATCCGCATCGAGCCGCCGGGCGTAATCGACAGCGAGGCCGAATCCAGGCCGGCCAGAACAGAGCGCCAGCCGGATACCGCTGGCGCGTGCGCGTTCCGCCGCCTCCCAGACACTGGGATCCACGATTCCCGAGCTGCCGACGAGAGTGCCATCAACATCGATCCCGACGAGTCTGATCAACCGCGTTTCATCTCTTCCGCACGCGGCCCCGGCCGCAAAGAGACGCGATTGTAACGGCACGCGAGCGGGCTGTGAGCCGCGCGGCCATCGACGGCGCGGCTCTACTGCGCCGGCCGGTCCCCCCACACGTCGCTGCTGGCTTTGCAGTAGTGGCTGATGAACTCGTTCTGGCTCGGCAGGCTGGCAACCGACCGCGCGATCGAAGCGCGCACATTGTTGAGAAGCTGAGTCAGCTCCGCGTCGCTGATCGTCGCCGCGGACGGGTGGTAATGCTTCGGTCGTATGCGCTGGCCAAGCATCACCTCAGCCCACGAGTCCACACGGAAGAGCTCGCCATCCCCCTGCCACGCGTGCGCGCCATCCCGGAATAGCTCGATTCGACGCGCCAGCGAAGCCGGAATCTCGATCTCCCGGCAGTGCCTCCAGAACGGCTCCTCGCGCTCGTTCGCGTAATAGTGAAGGACGATGAAGTCCCGCACGCTCTCGATCTCCGTGCGCGTGAGCTCGTTGTAGTGATCGACGAAGGACTGCTGGATCCCGTCGAACGGGAAGAGCTGCATGAGACGGGTCACACCCGTCATGATGAGGTGAATGCTCGTGGACTCCAGCGGCTCCACGAACCCGCTCGCGAGCCCGAGCGCGACGCAGTTCTTGTTCCACGTATTCCGCCGGCGCCCCGTGCGCATCTTCAGCGTCATGGGCGGACGAAGCGGTTTGCCATCGATCTGCGCCAGCAGCCTGGCCTTCGCCTCGTCGTCCGGAAGATAGCGGCTGCAGTACACGAGCCCGTTTCCGACGCGATGCTGAAGCGGAATCTGCCAGCGCCATCCCGCTTCATGCGCGATCGCTTTCGTGTACGGCACGGCCGGTCCCACAGTCTCGGTTTGAACCGCAACGGCGCTATCGCATGGAAGCCAGTGAGACCAGTCTTCGTAGCCGGTGTGCAGAGCCTGCTCGATCAGCAGGCCGCGGAACCCGGTGCAGTCGATGAACAGGTCGCCTTCGAGGATTTCCTCCGATTGCAGCGTAAGCGACTCGATGAACCCCGACTGCGGATTCAGGTTCACGGCCTTGATCTTCCCCTCCACGCGCTTGACGCCCCGCGCCTCGGAGAACTTGCGGAGATATCGTGCGTAAAGCGAAGCATCGATGTGATACGCGTAATTGATCTCCGAATCGCGCGATGTCGCGAACCTGCCTTCCCGTGCCGCGACCCACTCGACGCAATACTCGCCGAGCTCCGCCGTCGAGCCTTTCTCCTGGCTGCGCAGCCAGAAGTGGTGGAACTCGCACAGCCACGTCGATTTCCCGTGGCGGCCGAACGGATGCATGTAGCGGTCGCCGACCCGCGCCCAGTTCTCGAAAAGAATACCGAGCTTGAACGTCGCGGCCGTGGCTCGCATGAAGTCCTGCTCGTCGATGCGCAGCAGGCGGTTGAAGACGCGGATCGGCGGGACGGTGGATTCGCCGACGCCGATGATGCCGATCTCCTCGGACTCCACGAGCGTGACCTGGATCAGATCTCCCAGCTGGTGCGTGAGGGCCGCGGCTGCGATCCATCCCGCCGTGCCCCCGCCGGCGATGACGACTTTCCTGACCGGTTTGTTTTCCAAGTGCGGCTCCAGCGTCAGCGGTTCAGAACATTGAGCAGCATCGCGCGGATCTGCCGCGCGGTGTCCTCGTCCATGGGCCCCAGCGCGCCCCGCGCGTGCTCCGGAAGATGCTCGCCCGCGCGCCCGGCCGGGCCGAACACGTAGTAGTCGAACACGCTCTTCCAGGCCTGCTTCTCTTTTTCAGGACGGTCCCGCAGGCTGAGTAGCGCGTGATGCAGGACGTTCATCGGCGTGCCCATGTACTTCGGAGAAAGGCTCCACCAGTAGTTGATGAGCACATTGAAGCGACTCAACGACTCCACCTGATGCCACCAGAGGCTCGGGAGGAAGAGGGCGTCGCCCGGCTCCATCTCGGCGACCTGGCCTGCTTCGAGCGCCTCACGAAAGCGCGGGTGCTTTTCGAAGTCCGGGTTCGAGAAATCCACCATGCTGATGGCCTGCCCGCCGGGCGTCGGATCCAGCGGCCCCGGGTAGAGGTTCGCGATCTGTTCGGGCGGGAAGACCGTGAGGCGGCGACGACCGACGACGCAGCAGGCGAGATTGTTGGGCGCGTCGTGATGGCAGGACACGAGCGTGCGATTGCCGATCCAGATGCTCGCGAGAGGATCGAACCCGTGAGCGCTGAAAGCTACGTCGTTCTCCTTGCGCAGCCCCGGAAGGCACGCATCGATGGTGGTGGAGCCGATGTAGAACGTGGGAGGACGCGGATCGTCCGCGTGGTCGCGGATGAGGTCGAGCGTCTCGGCAAGCGGCGCCCGCCGCACATCGAAATTCAGGTCCGTGAGCGTCTCGTTGTAGAAGAGCCTGCCGTCGATCTCAGGCCCGCCGAAGTACGTGCCGACCGTCCTGCCGTTGTAGAAGCTCTTCAGGTATTCCATCGCTTCCGCGTCGGAACTCAGCCCCGCCTGCACCAGCCGCCACTCGCGCACCATGCCTTTCAGCAGCACGGGGACAGCTTCGTCGAGCAGTTCCCGAAGTGGGAAACGATCCGGCCGGCATCCTTCCAGCACCCGCACGCGGCCCGCGACCTGCATCATGGCATTACGACGCTCGCTGCAGGCGCCGCCGATGCTTCAGGTCGATGAGCTTCTTCATGTTGTTGAGCGAGGCGACGACGAGAAACGCGCCTTCGAGGAAGCCCGCGCGATTCAGTTTCGCGAGCGACTCCCCATCGAGCGCGCGGAGCTTGTCCTGGTTGATGGTGAAATACCCGTGCAGGTTGTGCTGCTCCTCGGGGCTCATCTGCACTTCCAGGCGCACCGGCTCGATGAGATTCATCGCCGAAAACGCCGCGAACATCGCCTTGCTCGCCTCAAGCCCTTCATGGATCCCGCTCAGGATGGCGGCGATGCGCTCGATGTACCGGCTGTTTCCACCGTTCTCGAGAAACACCGGCTCGCCCTCGGTGGTGCTGACTCGCGGATGATCCATGTCCACATGGATGACGGGGTTCCGCTGCAACTCGCCTTCGACTTCCCGCTCCTGAAAGCCGATGAGGAACGGCCCGCGAGCGACGATCCCGGGAATGTAGCTCGCATTCCAGCCGTTGTGATCGAGGAAGAGGTTCTCGTCCTTCGCGAATCCCAGCAGGGCGACGGAAAGGAATTCGCCCGTGCCCGGATCCTTCCGGAAGAGAATGGGGTACTCGCGCTGCACGTCTCCGAACTCGGTGGGAAAGGTCAGCACGCTGCCGACGTTGTCACCGAGCTCCGCGGAATGTCGCGTGATGACGCGCAGGTTCCTGTGCGCGACGTTGTTCAGAAGTGCGTGCCGGGCCATCTCTGTCTTCGCTCCCTGGAAGTGGTCTGCATCGAGAAAGGCCGCTGGCGGGCTGTTCCGCGACAGCCCTCCAACGGCCCTTTTTTCCTACAAGCGCCGCCTGCAATCAATAGTGCAGGCTCAGAACTTGTATCGCACTCCCAGTGCGTAGCGCGCGTCCAGCTCCTCCAGGTACCACAGCTGCAGGGGTGAGCGCCCGTGGATGCGGATGTCCTCGCCCGTGAGGTTGATGCCTTCCAGGCTGATGGACAGGTTCTCGTTCACGTTGTACCCCAGGCTGAGGTCGAACTGCTGGTACGCCTCCACGTACATCGGGTTGCGGAAGCTGCCCCGGTTCGTGTCCATGAGGTACTCGTCGCGCCAGTTGTAGGCGAGACGGGCCGAGAAGCCGAACTTCTCGTACATGAGCACGACGTTGGCCGAATCGCTGAGGCCGAGGAGGGCGAACTGATCGCCGGCTGAAGGATCGAGCGCGTTGTCGAAGCCCACGTCGCCCTTCACGATCGTGTAGTTCGCCAGGATCCCGAAGCCTGTATCGCCGAAGAAGTGCTGGCCCGCGAACTCGAACCCGTGGATCCGCGCGTCCTTGTTGTTCACGGGCTGTTGCGTCAGGAACACGTACGGCGGGTCGTTGTCCGCGTCGGGAAGGACGTCGTATGTCGTCGCCACGTACACGGACATGTCGTTGATGGCCGCTTCGCTCCCCGTTGCGTAGACGGCCGCGTATCCGGCGGCGCCGCCCGGGTACCTCGGGTCGTTCGGGTTCTCCATGAGGGCGGTCATCACGAAGAGCTCCGTCTCGTTCACGAACTGTGGGTGCCCGGGGAGGGCACGGACGGCATCGCGAGCCGCTATCGCACGTGGGCCGGCCGTGGCGTCACGCAGGTCGAAGAATTCCTGCTGGATGGTCTGGTTGCCGATGAACTTCGACACGTTCTTCAGGAAGCCGCCCGCCGCGAGGTAGCTCTGCGGCCCGAAGTACCACTCGACCGAGAGGTCGAAGTTGTCCGACTCCAGCGGTTCGAGCTGCGGGTTCGCAAGCTCGGCGCTCGCCTGGATGCCCGTCAGCGTCGGTCCACCCGGGTTCGGAATGGTGACCGAGGCGCGCAGCTGGTCGTACTGCGCCCGCGCGATGGTCTGGCTGTACGAGAAGCGCGTCTTCACGTTCTCCACGATCTCGATGTCGAAATCGAGGCTCGGCAGGAGGTGGTGATAGCTCGTGCTGCCGCTCAATATCGTCGGGTCCGTGGGCGGGGCGCGGTCGATGTTGTAGTCGTTGTTGTCTGTCCAGCGAATGGCTGTGGGCACGAGGACGACGGAATCCGACTGCACGTCGGTCGTTTCGTAGCGTGCACCCACCAGCAGGTTCCAGGGCTTGTCGCGGAAGTCGCCGTTGAATCCGATCTGCGCGTAGACGGACTGCGTCTTCTCTTCGACCCTGTTGTTCTGCCTGAAGTTGTCGGAGGCCACGAGGTCCGCGCCGTACTTCTGGGCGGCCCAGCGGCCGAGCGCCCGCGCATCGCCCTTCCAGCCGAAGGGATCGGCGCCGTCCGTGGTGAAGTCCTCGAATTCGGCGGCGAGGTTGAAGGCCTGCACGAGATCCGCCGGGATCTCGCCCGGATTCGCGATACCCCAGTCGCCGAAGGTGAAGAAGTTCTCCGACTCCTTCGCGCGCATGTTCATCGAACGGGTTTCCACGCCGAACTGGAAGCGGCCGTTGTCGAAGTCCAGGCCCGCGTCGATGCGACCCTGCTTCACCTCGGTGATCTGGTCGTTATAGAAGACGCGCGTCGGTTGCGTGCCCAGGTCGCCGACATCGAAGACGCCGTTGGCATTGCCTCGCGAGTCGTCGAGCACGTAGTTCATGATCGGCAGACCTTTGTTGTACTGGAAGGTCTGCGCGAGGGTGACGGGGCCAGCCATGCTGACCGTGAGCTCCGTGCCGCCGGTGAAGCCGGTGGGCAGGCTCTCCATTTCGGAGTCGTGGTAATCGAATGCGATGCCGAACGCGTCCGTGACTCTCCAGTCCGCGTTGAAGCCCAGGGATCGCAGCGTGTTCGTCTGGTCGCGGAATTGCTGTTCGAACCCGTGATCTTTGCCGAGGCCGGTGACTTCCGAGATCATCGTGGGAGTCGCGACGACTTCGTCCGTATCGAAAGTGACGGCGCTCGCGCGGCGAACGAACCACAGCGTCTGGTCGCCGCGATTCTCCTGGATGTGATTCTCGGCGTACGTGTAGTCCGTCGTGAGCATCAGCGTATCGACGGGCTTGAACTGGATGGCGAGCTGGCCGTTCGTGCGCTTCCGGGTGCGGTCCGAATAGTGGTAGCGCAGGTCGTTCGGCAGCGCATAGAGCTGGCCGACGTCCGGCGCGTTGACGACGGGGGCTCCGGGGTCGAGCTCCATCGCACCCGCCTCGCCGGGGTTCACCCACTTCTGGATGCGCCAGTCGTCCACGTCCGCGCTCACCGAGCCGCTGTCGCGCTTCTGATGGCTCGCGCTCAGGGACACGCCGAAGTTCCGATTGTCGTTCACGAAGCTGAAGAGGCCGGACAGCTCAGGGGTGATGTCGCTGCCGACACGGTTGGTCGTGTCGTACAGGGCCTTCGCTCCGAGATTCGCCTGGAAGCCATCGGGAGCGTTGTTCGTGAGTGCCCGGTCGGTCCTCACGTTGATGGTGGCACCGATGCCGCCGGTGGCGATGTCAGCGCGGCTCGTCTTGAAGACCTCCACCGCCGAAACCGCTTCCGTGGCGAGATTCGCGAAGTTGAAGGAGCGCGAATCGCCGCCGCTGCTTTCCGTGCGATCGCCGCCGTTGTTCGCGTACGCGTCCGCGGCCGGCATCATGCGGCCGTTCAGCGTGATCATGTTGTATCGGGAACCGAACCCGCGCGCCGTGACCAGGGCGCCTTCGCCCTGCACGCGGCTGATCGAAATGCCGGTGATGCGCTGGAGCGATTCGCTCAGGTTCGTGTCGGGGAACTTGCCGATATCCTCCGCGGAGATGGCATCGACGACGCCGATGGCATCGCGTTTGAGATCCATCGACTCCTGGAGGCTGCGTCGCAGGCCGGTAATCGTGACCTCTTCAAGCTCCTCGCTCGCCGAAGCGGCCTGGGTGCCGGGCGGCGCCTGCTGCGCCTCGACCGGACCTGTCCGCATCGCCGCCCCCAGAATTGCCGCAACGGCAACGGCCACCGTGTTGCGCTTTCCCATCGCCTCTCCCCCTGTCCTGAGTTGTTCGCCCCTGATGTAGAAACGGGTCGCCCGCCGTAGGTCGGGCTTCTCGGGGACCGACTGCCTTATCGGTGTATCGGTCCCTCTGAAATCGGATCCGGTCGCCGTGAGTGGCGCGCTTTCATGGGCGCGAGCGGCAGCACGCGGGTGCTGCTCACCGCGTGATCGCTGAGGTTTGCCCCTGCGGCGACACTCCCGCGGGCCGGCCACATGACATCGTTGTCAATTGGCGCCCGCGCTCTCGCTCTTGTTCTGCGGCCTGACAAGTCGATTCCGCCTCTGGTACCGCTATCATGCCTGCCGATAAGATGATCCACTCTTGCGTGCTTTGCAAGCCCCCAAAAGCCTCGAATCGATGATGCAGGGACGCAACGTACGGCCCGGGGCGGGCCTGAGCGCTCTCACCGGCAGCGGGCGCGCGGGCCGATGACAGCGTAGGTCTTTAAAAGCCGTTTCAGGACATGCGCTTCGCGCGATCGGACACGAGCGGAGGGGTCGGAGCACCCCTCCACAAGCTCAGAGCATGGGTTTCCCGCCAGTGACCGGGAGGACCGCGCCGTTGATGTACGTGGCCTGGTTGGAAGCGAGGAAGACGTATGCCGGTGCCAGTTCCGCCGGTTGGCCGGGCCGTCCGAGCGGCGTATCGCTGCCGAACTTCGACGCCTTTTCGGCAGGCATCGTCGAAGGAATCAGCGGCGTCCAGATGGGGCCGGGCGCCACCGCGTTCACGCGAATGCCGTCCTTTGCCAGGAGTTGTGCGAGACCGGCCGTGAAGTTCGCGATCGCACCTTTCGTCGTCGCGTACGCGAGTAGTTGCGGGGAGGGATGATCGGCCTGGATCGACGTGGTGTTCACGATGGAGCCGCCCGGCTTCATGTGTGAAGCGGCTTCCCTCGCGAGAAAGAACATACTTTCGATGTTCGTGCGGAACGTGTGCGCGATTTCTTCCGAGGTGAAGTCTTCCAGCTTCTCGTGCGTCGCCTGGAACGCGGCGTTGTTCACGAGGATGTCGAGCCGCCCGAGATCCTGAACGCAGCGCTTCACGAGGTCGCGGCAGTGCTGCTCGTCTCCGACGTCTCCCGGAACGAGAACGGCCTTGCGGCCGGTCTTGCGCACCCACTTCGCGGTTTCTTCCGCGTCCTCGTGCTCGCTGAGATAGGAGATCAGCACGTCCGCGCCCTCACGCGCGAAAGCGATGCAGATCGCGCGCCCGATGCCGGAGTCACCTCCGGTCACGATGGCTGCGCATCCCTCGAGGCGATTGAAGCCTTCATAGCTTTCCTCGCCGTGATCCGGTTGCGGATCGAGCGCGGCTGTCTTGCCGGGCATGGGCTGCTTTTGCTTCGGAAACGGTGGCCGGGGACCGGCGGAGCGGGGGTCGACGAGCATGGTTGTATCCTCCGCGTGTCACTAAGCAATGCGTGTGCCGCGTGCGGAGCGCAGCGTCTCCTCCGTCAAAAGCAGGCTCTGCGCGAAGAGCGGTGTGAGCACGGCAAGCACATAGGGAAGCGGAACAGGGTTGGACTTGAGCTTGATATCGAAGGAGGGAGGCGAAGGTCCCGCTCCGAAGAGCGCGAGAAACGCGTCCCAGTGAAGCACGACGACGAGGGCAACTGCCACGATCGGGATGTACTCCAGATGGCTGTGCACGTGCTGTTCGAAGGGCGAGATGTAGCGCCGGGGGTTGGAATATGAAGTGTCCCAGAGCGCCGTCGCTGTGTGCGCCAGGACGAAAAGGATCAGGATCGCGAGGACGCCGCTGCTGATTTCGAGAAAGAGGCCGGCGAGCAGCGGGATTCCGATCTCGATGGCCTGCAGGACGTGCAGTCGTGACTCGCCGATCCCCGAAGTGGTTTCGATCTGGGTGCGCCGGTGAAGGAGATAGTCCGCCACGCCCGCCAGAAACCACAGCGGCAGCAGAAACCAGAGCATGATGCCGGGGATGAGTGTGCGCAGCTCCATATTCAGGTGGGTTTCATCACCATGAGGTAGAAGATCGCCACCATCGCGACGAACGCGACTACTCCGAGGGCAACCCAGGCGCGGAGAAACCGCGAGTAGCTCTCGGGCAATTCAGTGCCGGCGCGCGCCGCGTTCTCGGCGATCCCGCGCATGCGGATCTGCATCCATACGACCGGAAGCCACGCAGCTCCGGCGACAAGAAATAGCAAGATGGACCAGAGGAGCCACGCGCTCGTAAGTGGAAACCCGGCGAGGTGGACAAGATAGAAGCCGCTCAGCGGCTGGATGATCACTGTGGGCGTAGTGAAGAGCCAATCCGCGATCACGACGTATTTCACGACCACGGCGATCACTCGCGGATCACGCGTCCGGCTCGCGAAGAACATGTAGAACGCCGAGCCGAGCCCCGTCCCGAAGAGCAGCGTCGAGGAGACGATGTGCACCCATTTGACGATCAGGTACTCCATGGCCGCTCCTCAAGCCGGTAGAGCAGATAAAGCATGGCGAGCATCGGAAGGTTCTTGAGAATCGGCCCGTAGGGGTGCAGCCAGAACTCGGGAAGCCGCACGGTGATGATGACGGTGTACACGAGGATCAGAGCGATCTGCGCCAGCCAAAGTAGCCGGCGACGTCGCAGGACGAGAGTCCCGATGCCGAGTGCGAGGTCCAGCGTTGCCGCGGAATACAAGGCGAACGGCGCGAGGCTCGGAGGGACGCCGGTGCGCGCGAGCAGGGCGTAGCTCGATTCCGTGGGGAAAAGTCCAAGTGAAACGATCCCCGTCACGATCCACACGAGCGCGATGCTTATCCTTGCTAGCGGAAGGAGCCATGCGAGTTGCGCCTGGCTTCGCAAAGAAGGTGCCTCGGATGCGGTCACGAACTCACGAACCGGGCGCGGCCTTTCTCCAAGAAGGCGTGTGATGTCACTCGCATCGCCGACGTTGCCTCGCGCAAGCATTGCCAGTGCGTCGTTGTCGAGCAGGGAGCGGCTTCCGCCCACGCGTGCCGCGCCTCGAACAAGGGTCATGGGCGCCGGAAGAAAATGCGCACGGCCTAAGCCCATTGCCTCGCGAAGCTCGGCAAGGAAGTCGCGCAAGGCCATGGGCTCAGGTCCCACGAACGGCAGGACCTCACGCGCCGAGGATTCATCAGCGAGTAGCGCGGCGATCCCGCGCGTAACGTCATCGATGTGGATCGGCTGGACCTGCTGGTCGCCTCGGCCCGGCAGCGGAATCCAGGGAAGGCTCGCCAGCACGGAGAAGAGCTTTGCGCTTTCTCCGCCTGCGCCGTAGACGAGCGACGGCTGTACCACAGTCCACGCAAGCGGCAGCGTCGCGAGATGCCGGTCGGCGCGCCGCTTGCTGATATGGAACGCGGTAGTGGCTTCGTCGTCCGCGCCGAGGGCGGAAATCTGGATCACTCGCCGCACACCGCCTCGAGCGCAGGCGTCGAACAGCGCGCAGGGACCTTCGACATGCAGAGCTTCGAACGTTTGAGCACCGTGCTCGCGAAATATGCCGACGGCGTTGATCACGGCGTCCACGCCACGCAGACGGGGCAACCACGCTTCCTCAGTCCGGTCCTTCGTGAAGTCCGCGTGCACGAGCGAGTCGCACGACTTGGCCGTTGTCCGGCGGCGCTCGCCAACGGATGTCATCGCTCGACGTCCGCCGCAGATGATGGAGTGGCCTTGCGCGTGCAGCACCGGAACGAGATGCCGGCCGATGAAGCCGGATGCGCCCATCACAAGAATCCGCATGGGGGAGCTCGTTCATGACCACCTGGAAGGAGGCCGCACGCCGGGCGATATTCAGCGGTTCCGCGGCCAGTGTGCTGTCCGGCGTTGTCCTTGCGATCTGCGGCAAGTGGGAGCGAAACGCGCCGGCCGGCCCGCTCAACGGGCCGAGCCAGTGGGTCTGGGGCGAGCGCGCTGCCAGGCGCAGCCGCGTTACGGTTCGCGAGACCGCCTTGGGTTATTCCATTCACCACGCTGTCTCAATCGGATGGGCCACTGTGCATGAAAAGCACATTGCGGGCCTGATTCCGTCGCGCTCGCCCGCAGCGCGAGTAGCCGAGGCTGCAGTGACAGCTACGCTTGCGTATGTGATGGACTACGGCGTGGCGCGCGGCCGGTTGCAGCCGGGGTTCGACAAGCATATCGGCGGCATGTCCCTCTGCGCAGTTTACGCAGCATTTGCCTTGGGATTGGCGATGGGCGCACCTCAACGCATGCCGTCGCGGCGCTTGGGTACGTGACGGTCGGTCGTCGGAACCAGCGCATGCCGGGCGCGTTCGAAAACGCGATGTCGCATCAGTGGTGGAAAACGGGGGTCGTGTATCAGATTTATCCGCGCTCGTTCCAGGATACAAACGGGGACGGCATCGGAGACCTGAACGGGATCATCGAACGACTCGACTATTGCGCGTCGCTCGGAATTGACGCGCTGTGGCTCTCGCCTGTGTATCCCTCGCCGATGGCGGACTTCGGCTACGACGTTTCCGACTACACCGCCATCCACCCCATGTTCGGGACGCTGGAGCAGTTCGATCGCCTCGTTGCGGCCACGAAGGAACGGGGCCTCAGGCTGATTCTCGACTTCGTGCCCAATCACACGTCGGATCGGCATCCCTGGTTCCAGGAAGCGCGCTCGTCCCGCACGAGCGCGAAGCGCGACTGGTATCTGTGGCGCGATCCCGCCCCCGACGGCGGACCGCCGAACAACTGGCTGAGCCAGTTCGGCGGCAGCGCGTGGGAATTCGATGAAGGCACCGGGCAGTACTACTACCACGCCTTCCTCAGGCAACAGCCCGATCTCAACTGGCGCAATCCCGCTGTCTGCGAGGCGATGTTCGACGTGCTTCGCTTCTGGATGCGGCGAGGCGTGGATGGATTTCGAGTCGACGTGCTCTGGCACCTCATCAAGGACGATCAGTGGCGCGACAACCCGCCGAATCCCGAATATGGACCCGGGCAACCGCCGCATCACAGCCAGATCCCGGTGTACACGGCGGATCGGCCGGAGGTGCATGACATCGTCGTGCAGCTTCGGAAGGTCATCGACGAGTTCGAGGATCGGGTGCTGATCGGAGAGATCTATCTCCCGCTCGAACGGCTCGTCGCCTATTACGGCGCCGACCTGGACGGTGTGCATCTGCCTTTCAATTTCCAGCTCCTGCAGAGTGCCTGGAACGCGCGCGGAATCGCGGCGATGATCGATCAATACGAGGCGCTTCTGCCGAGCGGCGGGTGGCCGAACTGGGTTCTCGGCAACCATGACAATCCCCGCATCGCCTCGCGCGTGGGCCCGCAGCAGGCGCGGGTTGCCGCGATGTTGCTGCTCACTCTTCGCGGCACGCCAACGATGTACTACGGCGACGAGATCGGGATGGTGAATGTTCCGATTCCGCGTCATCGTGTTCGCGACCCCTATGAGAAGAACGTGCCTGGCATCGGCGTCGGACGCGATCCGGCCCGTACGCCGATGCAGTGGGACGGCTCGGCGTGCGCCGGTTTCAGCATCGCGGAACCGTGGCTGCCGATTTCCGACGATTACCCCGTCGTGAATGTCGAGGCGGAAGAGGCCGACCCGAAATCGATCCTGGCGTTGTACCGGCGCCTGTTGAAGCTCCGCCGCCAGCACGACGCTTTGTCGGCCGGGAGCTATGTTTCCGTCGCGACCACCGGTGACCTGCTTGCGTATGTGCGCAAGCTGAACGACGAGAGCTTCCTGATCGCGCTGAATCTCGGTAGCGGACCTTTCGCCTTGTCCCTGTCGTCACTGGGCATGAAAGGCCGCACGATTCTTTCGACCTACCTCGATCGCGAGGATGAATCGGCGGTCGGGGAGATCTCGCTACGGGCGGATGAAGGAGTCATCGTCGCGCTGGACTGACGTTCGGCTCACGGCCCGCGGACAGGTTCCGCACGAAGCAGCGTCGCGCACTCCGCGGGGATGCGCCAGCGATTGGACTCGCAGGGGCTCGTCGCGCCAGGCCCTCCGAACCGAACCTCGTCAGTCGAGAGAACCACGCCCCACTGTGATCCAGGAGGTGGCGCCAGCAGTGGCTCCGGCGCCGGCGTGAGATCGACCTCATCGCCGACGTTTACGACCAGCAGCCTGTCATCGTTATCGGGATCGAGCCAGCGGATCAGGAACGCACGCTCCGAAAGCACCGCTCCGTCGAGCATCTCTCCTGCCTGTCGCGAGATGACGGGATCCGTCCGGCGCAGGCGAAGCAGTTCCCGGTGAAGGTCGAGTGTCGGCGCGTTGTCCTCACGCTCACGCGCATCGAGCTTCGCGCGCTTGAACGTATCGGGCGCGGCAGGATCGAGCACACGCGCCTGGGCTTCGGGCGTGGCGTACTGGGCGAACTGCTTCAGAAATTCTTTCCGCCCCGCCCATACTGCTTTTGCAAGCTCGGGTTTGTGATTGGCGAAGAAGGGAAAAGGGGAGGACGCCGCCAGCTCCTGCCCCATGAACAACAACGGGGTATGCGGGCCCAGGAGCAGGACCGCAGTCATTGCGCGCAATCTCCCGGCGCTCGTCACTTCATGAAGCCGGATGCCATAAAAGGTGTTGCCCACCTGATCGTGATTCTGCAGGTAGGCGACGAACGACCAGGCCGGGCAGTGAAGCGCCGGCGAGCCTCGGTTCTTCTTCTGCCAGAAATAATGCTGCCCCTGATACAGGAACCCATACTTGAGTGCAGACACGAACTCCTGCGCCCGGCCGCGATAGTCGTGGAAATAGCCTTCGTGTCGGCCGGTAAGCGCGACGCGAGCGGAGTGGTGAAAGTCATCGTTCCAGATCGCGTCCACGCCGAAGCCGCCTTCGTCGATGGGCTTGAGGAGTCCGGCCTGCTGCGGCTCATTCTCGGCAACGATGATGATTCGCCGCGGCTTCGCGGCCTCACGGGCACACCGGACGATCTCCGTGATCACGTGAGGCTGGCTGGAGTCGAACAGGCTCTGCGTGGCGTCCAGGCGAAGCCCGTCGAGATGGAATTCGCGTATCCAGTACGTCGCGTTCCCGATGAAAAACTGGCGCACCGGGCCGCTGGAAGGCCCATCGAAGTTGATAGCGTCGCCCCACTCGTTGGGATATCGGTCGGTGAAGTAATCCCGGCTGTACTGCTGTAGAAAATTCCCGTCGGCGCCCAGGTGGTTGTACACCACGTCCAGGATCACGCCGAGGCCGAGCTCGTGTGCCTTATCCACGAATCGCTTGAAGGCGTCGTAGTCACCATAGCCGTGGTATGGAGCGTAGAGGTCGACGCCGTCGTAACCCCAATTGAAGGCGCCGGGGAATTCCGCAATCGGCATGATCTCGATGCAGGTGATGCCCAGCTTCGCAAGATATGGCAGCTCGCGAGTGGCTGAATCGAAGGTGCCTTCCGGAGTGAAAGCTCCGATGTGCATCTCGTAGAAGACCTGTCCCTTGATGTCTACGCCGCGCCACGAGCCATCGCGCCACACGTACGCGTTTTGATCCACCACCACCGAGGGGCCGTGCGGACCTTCCGGCTGGAAGCGGGAGCACGGATCGGGAAAGGTGCCTCGCTCATCCAGGCGGTACCGATATCGCAACCCGGCGCCGGCTCCGTGAAGCGTTCCAGAGAAGTAGCCCGTCGAACCTTCCGGTTCGAGGCATAGCGTCTTGCCGCTTCCGTCTTCAACCACCACGTGCACTTCGTTCGCGAGTGGCGCCCACACGCGAAATCGAACAGCGGAGCCCAGAAGCTCGGAGCCGAGGAAAGAATTCTGTTCTTCGTTTTCGTTTTGCACATCGAGCTAACGTGCAGCGAGGCTGATGGTTCGACGCACACGAGCCTGTGGTTAACCTGGATCAGCCGTGCACGAGCTTGAGGTGCGCTACGAACGGAACTGGCCGAGCGCGGGGATCGTTCTCACGCTGCTCGATCTCACAAGTTGAGCGAGAGCTGACCAGTCGGCTGCGCGGGGATTTCGCACTCGGCATGCCGAATGCTGGTGAGTGTTCAGTCAAGAACTGAGTATGCGGAGAAGGATATGGGAAGCAGCGTTCGGCCTCTGGCGATCGTGACCGGCGGATCCAGCGGCATAGGTTTCGAGCTCGCGCGCGAATGCGTCGAGCATGGCTTCGACGTCATCATCGCCGCGGACACGCCGACAGACGAGGCCGTGGCGAACCTGCGGGCGCGCGGTGGACGAGTCGAGGCGGTCGACGCCGATCTCGCCATCCGCGGCGGCGTGGACAAGCTTCTGCAGGCGCTCGCCGGCCGGGAGCCGGACGTTCTGATCGCCAACGCAGGTCATGGCCTGGGCAAGGCTTTCCTGGATCAGAGCTTCGAAGAGATCACGCACGTCATCGACACGAACATCACCGGCACGCTGTATCTCATTCACAGGATCGGCCAGGGCATGCGCGCGCGCGGCCACGGTCGCATTCTCATAACCGGGTCCATCGCGGGCTTCATGCCCGGTGCGTACCAGGCTGTCTACAACGGCACCAAGGCATTCATCGACTCATTCTCCTGGGCGTTGCGCAACGAGCTGAAGGACACGGGAGTCACTGTGACCTGCCTCATGCCGGGCGTGACGGACACGGAGTTCTTCGAGCGCGCCGGCCTCATGGACACGAAGGTGGGCACGCAGGAACACAAGGCGGATCCGGCGGAAGTCGCGCGGATCGGCTTCAAGGCCATGATGGACGGCGAAGGCGACGTGGTCGCCGGGCTGAAGAACAAGCTGCTTTCCGCGGTGGCATCCGTGACTCCTTCAGCCGTACTGGCCGAACGACATCGGCAAATGGCGGAACCGGGCGGTGCCGACAAGCGGCGCAGCTGAGCGGCTGTTTGCGAACAACCCCGCAGAATCTTTCGGAGTAGCTCATGGCAACAGATCCCGCAAACGTGCGAGCCGGTACACGGCAGCACATTCCGTCTCCCGAGGATGTCATCGAAGGTTCGAGCGACGAAGCACGTTCCGCCGAGAACCTGATGGAGAGCTATCTGGGACGAGCTCGCGACATCGACGCCGCCCGCATGCTCGGCTACGTCAGCGTGGGCCTCGGACTCGCGGCGCTCCTCGCTCCGCGGTCGGTAGGGCGGCTCACCGGATTGCAGGAGCACGCTGGGCTTCTTCGCTTCATCGGCGGTCGCGAGCTCGCGAGCGCAGCCGGATTGCTGACGCAGAGGGACAAGGCGCCGTGGCTCTGGTCGCGAGTGGCCGGAGATGCGATGGATCTCGCGCTTCTCGGCACGGCGCTGCGCCCCTCGAATCCCGGAAGAAATCGAGCTATGGGCACGATTGCGGCAGTTGCCGCGCTTTCCGCCGTCGATATCGCCGCGAGCGTTCGGGAGACGTCACGGCGGAGCGAGCGGTTACCGCGTGCGAAGGCGCAGGCAGAACCGCTCGTCGAGCACTCGATAACGGTCGGCCGATCGCCCCAGGAGTGCTACGCGTTCTGGCGTGACGTGACGAACCATCCGAAGTTCAGCCGGATGCTGGAGTCGGTGACGCCTATCGACGATCGTCGCTCGCACTGGGTGCTGAAGCCGAGCGGCGGCAGCAAGGTGGAGTGGGATTCGGAGATCACCGTGGACAAGCCGGGCGAGAAGCTCGCGTGGCACTCGGTCGGTGGCTCGCCCGTGACGCATGCCGGCGTCGTGCAGTTTGAAGCAGCGCCCGGTGGGCGCGGAACAATCATGCGCGTGATGATGCATTACCGCGCACCGGCCGGCCGACTTGCCGCGGGTCTCGCCAAACTCATGGGGAAGGATCCGAACCGTCAGGTGCGCGAAGATCTTCGCCGGTTCAAGAGCCTGCTGGAAACCGGAGAGATCCCGACCACGCGGGGCCAGCCCTCGGGACGACGAAGTCTCCTCGGTCGCCTGATGCCGGATGGGCGCAAATCGAATGAGCTGAGCGCGGGAGAGAACGTATGAGGGCGAATTGCTGGAACGGTGTGAACGACCTGCGCGTGGAGAACGTGCCCGATCCGAAGATTCTGAATCCGCGGGACGCGATCATCCGCATTACGTCGACTGCGATTTGCGGTTCCGACCTGCATCTCTACAACGGGTACATCCCGACGATGATGAAAGGCGACATTCTCGGGCATGAGTTCATGGGCGAGGTCGTCGAAGTCGGCTCGGGAGTGACGAATCTCAAGCCGGGCGATCGGGTGGTGAATCCGTTCCCCATCGCCTGCGGCGGATGTTTCTTCTGCAAATCCACCGAGTTCTCCCTGTGCGAGAACTCGAACCCGAATGCGTGGATGGCGGAGAAGTTGTGGGGCCATTCACCTGCGGGACTATTCGGCTACTCACACATGCTCGGCGGTTACGCCGGTGGCCAGGCCGAGTACGCGCGCATTCCGTTCGCGGATGTCGGGCCAATCAAGGTGCCGGAGCACCTGTCTGACGATCAGGTGCTTTTCCTGTCGGACGTTTTCCCGACGGGATACATGGCTGCCGAAGCGTGCAACATCAAACCGGGCGACACAGTGGCGGTGTGGGGTTGCGGACCCGTCGGCCTCTTCGCGCTTGCGAGCGCGACGATTCTCGGCGCGGAGCGTGTGATCGCCATCGATCGTCTGCCGGAACGCTTGCGTAAGGCGCGCGAGCACTGCAAGGCCGAGACGCTCAATTACGAGGAAGTGGACGTTCTCGAGGCTCTCAAGGAAATGACGGGCGGGCGCGGGCCTGACGCCTGCATCGACGCAGTGGGGCTCGAAGCGCATGGGCACGGCTTCTTCGCCACATACGACAAGGTGAAGCAGAGCCTGCGAATGCAGACGGACCGGCCCACCGTACTGCGCGAAGCGATTCTCGCCTGCCGCAACGGCGGCACGCTCTCCATTCCCGGTGTGTACGGCGGTTTCCTGGACAAGGTGCCCTTCGGCGCGGTCGTGAACAAGGCGCTCACCATCAAGACCGGGCAGACGCATGTTCAGCGCTATCTGCGACCGCTGCTGGATCTGATCGAGCAGGGGCGCATCGATCCGAGCTTCATCATCTCGCATCACATGTCGCTGGAGGATGCTCCGCTGGGATTCGAGATGTTCCGCGACAAGCAGGATGAGTGCACGAAGATCGTCCTGAAACCCGGGATGCCCTCCATTCGCCGCGGCGGCCAGGAGTCGCGCAAGGCGGGTGATGGCGGGGACAGCGGCACACTGCATTGAGGTCACTCGGCCACGCGGAAAATACGCGCGATGGGCGACAAGCACGAGGATTCGAGTACACATAGACATCCGACACGGAAGCTATTCGAAATCGGCGGCCGGCGGCTGGGACTGCTTGCGGTCGCCGTGCTCGCCGCGCTATGGGTGGGCGGCCCGCTTCGCGCGCAGCAGGGCGCGGCCCAGTGGCCCATGCCGGCGGGAGATTTCGCCAACACGAGATTCAGCGCGCTCCAGGACGTGACGGCCGAAAACGTGAGTCAGCTGAAGGTCAGCTTCACGTTCTCCACCGGTTTTCTGCGCGGGCATGAGGCGGCGCCCATCGTGACGTCGGACACGATGTACATCGTCACGCCGTACCCGAACGTTCTCTACGCGCTCGCGCTGGACGAGCCGGGCGCGCCAGTTCGCTGGAAGTACGAGCCGAAGCCGCGAGCCTCGTCGCAGGGGGTGGCCTGCTGCGATACCGTGAACCGCGGAGCGGCGTACGACTCGGGACGAATCTTCTTCAATACGCTGGACAACACGACAGTGGCCGTCGATGCGAAGGACGGCCACGAGTTGTGGCGCACCGGGCTCGGGGACATCCGTCGAGGCGAAACCATGACCATGGCTCCGGTCGTGGTGAAGGGAAAAGTGCTGGTCGGCAACAGCGGCGGCGAGTTCGGAGTGCGTGGCTGGATCACTGCGCTCGATGCCGCGACCGGCAAGATCGCCTGGCGTGCCTACAGCACGGGCCCGGACTCGGAAGTGCTCATCGGCCCCGATTTCAAGCCGTTCTACGCGCAGGATCGCGGCAAGGATCTTGGCGTTTCGACGTGGCCGCGTGATGCGTGGAAGCGGGGAGGGGGAACGGTCTGGGGATGGATCTCGTACGATCCGGAGCTGAATCTCATCTACCACGGTACTGCCAATCCCGGCCCCTGGAACCCCGAGCAGCGGCCCGGGGACAACAAGTGGACCGCCGGCGTGTTCGCACGGAATCCGGATACGGGCGCGGCGAAGTGGTTCTACCAGTTCAATCCGCACGATCTCTACGACTACGACGGCGTGAACGAGAACGTCCTCATGGATCTGGAGATCGACGGGAGGATGCGCAAGGTGTTCGCGCATCCCGACCGAAACGGCTACCTGTATGTGATCGATCGCGAAACAGGCGAGGTCCTCTCCGCGAAGCCGTTCGTTCACGTCAACACGATCTCCGGCATCGATATGAAGTCCGGGCGGCCGACGATGGTCGCAGAGAAGAAGCCAGTCGTCGGCAAGGTGGTGCGAAACATCTGCCCGCACGCTGCAGGCGGCAAGGATTGGCAGCCTTCGGCGTATTCGCCGACCACGCGTTATCTCTACATCCCGCACCAGAACATGTGTCAGGACCAGGAGGCGGTACCGGCGAACTACATCGCGGGCACGCCATATGTCGGCGCGAACGTGAAGATGCATGCCGGGCCGGGCGGCCATCGAGGCGTGTTCACGGCGTGGGATGTCGCTGCGGGCAAGGCGGCTTGGGAGATCAGGGAAAACTTTCCGGTGTGGAGCGGAGCTTTGGCGACCGCGGGCGGCGTTGTGTTCTACGGCACGATGGAGGGCTGGTTCAAGGCAGTCGACGCGCGCACGGGTCGCGAGCTCTGGAAGTACAAGGCAGGCTCGGGAATCGTGGGGCAGCCTGTCTCGTATCGTGGTCCGGATGGAAAGCAGTACATCGCGGTGCTTGCCGGAGTGGGCGGATGGGCGGGAGCTGTCGTTTCCGCGAACCTCGATACGCGGGACGTGAGCGCGGGAAACGGCTGGGGCGGAGTGATGGCAGATCTTCCTCAGCACACTCAACAGGGCGGGACGCTCTATGTCTTCGCGCTGCCTTGAGCTGCTTTTCCTGGTGAGCGCAGTCGTTCTGGCTGGCTGTCAGCGTGAGGAACGCAGATTCTCCGAGCCACCTGCGGCCTCCGTGGCCATCCGGTCGGTCGTGCAATCCGATATCCGGCCGGGCGGCGCACCGCCGCCGCCGTCGCCGGCATTCGCTTATGACTCGAATGCGCACGCCATTTCGCAGGGAAAGCAGCTGTACGAGTGGTTCAATTGCACGGGATGTCACGCGTTCGGGGGCGGAGCCATCGGTCCGCCGCTCATGGACGATCAGTGGATCTACGGTAGCGATCCGGAGAACATCTTCGCGACGATCGTCGAGGGGCGTCCCAACGGCATGCCCTCGTTCGGAGGGAAGATTCCCGAGCAGCAGGTCTGGCAGCTTGTTGCGTATGTGAGATCTCTTTCGGGACAGGTGCGGAAGGATGCCGATACGGCGCGCTCGGACCACCTCTTCACGCGGAAGAGCGAGTCGTCCATGGGGAACACGAGGCCCCGTCCCGCTTCTCCGCCGCCGCAGCCACCGCCATGAACCACTCAGCGATCAGCGTTGCCGGACCGCGCGCGCGGGAAATCGCCGAGCTTCTCGTCCTCTTCGTCGGCGTGAGCGCGGTGGTGTACGTGATTGTGGTGTGCGCTCTGATATGGGCGATTCGCCGGAAACGGGCGGCAACACGGTTCGAGGACGACGACGCGAGGAGGGCGGCGGACCGGAAGTCCCGGCACATCATCGGCGCAGCGACGGCGCTGAGCGTACTGATCCTGATCACGCTGGCGCTGGCGGATTTCTTCGTGCAACGCTCGCTGTCAGCACATCCGGTCGATGCGCTACGCGTGGTCGTGACCGGGCACCAGTACTGGTGGGAGATCGAGTACGACGATCCCGCCCCGTCCCAGCGGGTGCGGACGGCGAACGAGCTGCACATTCCGGTGGGCCGGCCAGTCGAGCTCGTGCTGACTTCACGCGATGTGATCCACAGCTTCTGGCTGCCAAGCATCACCGGGAAGAAGGATCTGATCCCGGGCCACACGACGTCTGAAGTGCTCGTGGCGGAGAAGCCCGGCGTGTTCACCGGCCAATGCGCCGAGTTCTGCGGACTGCAGCACGCGAAGATGCGCTTGGTGATGCACGCGGTTTCACCGGAGGAGTACGAAGCCTGGCGACAGCAACAGCTGCAGCCCGGCCGGCAACCCGCAACGGACGAAGAACGCCGCGGCCAGTCCGTGTTCACGAAGTCGAGTTGCATCCTTTGCCATTCGATACAGGGGACGGACGCTGCTGCGACGGTGGGACCGGATCTCACGCACATCGCGAGCAGGACCACGCTCGCTGCCGGCACGCTGCCCAACGACCAGAGCAACATGGCCACCTGGATCCTTTCACCTCACGCGATCAAACCCGGCGTGCAGATGCCGGCAACTCAACTTGCGCCCGCAGACCTGGCGGCCCTGACGCGCTACCTCGCCAGCCTGCAATGAATACCGCGGCGGATCTTGCCGAGCTGGAAAAGCGTTGGGCGGACCCACCCGGTTTCCTCGGCTGGATGAAGACCGTCGATCACAAGCGGATTGCACGCCGATACTTCGTGACCGCCCTCGTGTTCTTTGCGCTGGCCGGCCTCATGGCGGCGCTCATGCGGCTGCAACTCGCGCGCCCGGAAAATACGCTGGTCGGGCCCGATCTCTACAACCAGCTCTTCTCGATGCACGGCACGGTGATGATGTTCCTCTTCGCCGTGCCGATCCTGCAGGCGGTCGGCGTCTTTCTCGTGCCGCTGATGATCGGATCGCGGAACATCGCGTTCGGTCGCCTGAGCTCGTTCAGTTACTGGATCTTCCTTTTCGGCGGCATCATGATCTTCACCGCGTTCTTCCTGAACGTCGGCCCGGAGGCGGGGTGGTTCAGCTACGTGCCGCTGTCCGGCCCCCAGTTCAGTCCCGGAAAGCGCACGGATTTCTGGGCCCAGCTCGTCACCTTCACCGAGCTCGCCTCGCTCATCGTCGCCGTGCAGATCGTCGTCACGGCGTTCAAGCTGCGCGCACCCGGCATGTCTCTCAACCGCATCCCGCTTCTCGTTTGGGCGGAGGTCGTGACCTCCTTCATGGTGATCTTCGCCATGCCGTCCGTGATGCTGGGCAGCTCCTTCCTGATCTCGGATCGCCTCGTCAGCACTCAGTTCTTCAACCCGGCGGAGGGCGGGGACGCGCTGCTGTGGCAGCACCTGTTCTGGTTCTTCGGGCATCCGGAGGTGTACATCATCTTCGTGCCCGCGCTCGGCATCATTTCCGAGATCGTCTCGACGTTCGCCTCGAGACCGGCGTTCGGCTATCTCGCGCTCGTGCTGGCACTCGTCGTGACGGGATTTCTGGCGTTCGGGCTCTGGGTGCATCACATGTTCGCGACCGGCCTGCCGCCGCTCGGCATGAGCTTCTTCACGGCAGCGAGCATTCTCATCGCCATTCCGACGGGCCTGCAGATCTCGTGCTGGATCGCGACGCTCGCGACGGGCGGGCGGCTGCGCCTCGCGACACCGCTACTGTTCGTCGTGGGGTTCTTCTTCATCTTCGTCATCGGCGGCCTCACGGGGCTGATGCTCGCTTCGGTGTCGCTCGACTCCCAGCTGCACGACAGCTACTTCGTCGTGGCCCACCTGCATTACGTGCTCATAGGCGGAGCGTTGTTCCCGCTTTTCGGCGGCTTCTACTACTGGTTTCCGAAGCTCACTGGAAGGCTGCTGTCCGAGCGGGCTGGCAAGTGGAACTTCTGGCTATTCTTCACCGGTTTCAACGTTGCCTTCTTTCCGATGCACATCCTTGGCCTCAAGGGCATGACCCGGCGCGTCTACACGTATGGGGCGGATCGCGGCTGGGGCGATCTCAACCTCCTCGCCACGATCGGCGCCGTCACGATCGCGGCGAGCATGATCGTGTTCGCGATCAACGTCGTCGTCAGCCTTCGGCGTGGTCAGCGGGCCGGCGAAAACCCGTGGGGAGGAACGACTCTCGAATGGGCCACGAGCTCGCCGCCGCCATCGTACGGCTTCGCCCAGATTCCCTGCGTCGACAGTCGGCAGCCGCTGAAACACGGCAAGGAAGCGCTTGCCTGGGTCGTGGGGCTCCCGACGCTCGTTCGCACGTCGCTGGTCACCCGGCTGCACGACGCCGCGCCTGACCACATCACCGTCGATCCCGAGCCGTCCATCTGGCCGTTCTGGACTGCGGTGGCGGTGAGCGCGTTGTTCATCGGTTCGATTTTCACGCCGTGGGCTCTCGTCTGGGGTGCGATCCCGGTGACCGTCGCGTTGATCGGATGGTTCTGGCCGAAACACGAAGAAACGGAGAGGACGAACCGGATTGAAGTGAAGCCGGATGAGAGTCGCCCGGCGCGCTTTCTCGAGAGTGCGTCATGAACGATGAGGGCACGCCTTCCCGCCGGTTCCTCGACGTGTCGGGACTGCCGACGTATGCGTTCGGCCATCGCAGCCTCATGTGGTGGGGCACGATGGGCATCGTCCTGATCGAGTCCACGGTCTTTGCGATCGCGATCGTCGCGTACTTCTATCTGCGGGATCGTTCGTTCGCGTGGCCGCCGCACTCGGTTCCTCCGGTTCTGCTGTATGGAACCCTGAACACCGTCGTGCTGTTTCTGAGCACAATTCCCAATCACTGGACGAAGCATCAGGCGGATCACGAGAACCTTCGGGGTGTGCGAATCGGCCTCGTCGTCTGCCTGCTCTTCGCCGCCGCATTCATCGTCATCCGCTGGTTCGAATTCGGTGCGCTCCAGACCAGCTGGAACACGAGCGCCTACGGCTCCATCGTTTGGGCGCTGATGACGCTGCACACCGTGCATCTGGTTACGGACGTCATCGATACAGTCGTGCTCACCGTGCTCATGTTCACCGGCCCGCTCGCCGGGAAAAGATTCGTCGACGTGAGTGAAAACGCCGTCTACTGGTGGTTCGTCGTCGGATCGTGGCCATTCATTTACGCCACGGTGTATCTCGCGCCCCGGATGTCGCCATGACGGAATCTTCGAAGACTCCGACTGGCCGATACATGGGGCTCGTCTGGGCGGTGGTCCTCGCAGGTCCCGTGGCGTGGGCCGCGGGTCTGCTTGCGCTCTTCTGGCTGACACGTCCGGTTTGCGAAGGCTGGAGTCGCACGCCGATGGGATGGGTCGGATTCGCCTGCGCCGTGACGGCGGCTATCGGGTTGGTGCTTGCGGCTCGTTTCGGGCGGAGGCGCCACGTCGCGGACGTTCCGAGCCTGCGGTTTCTCGCCGACATCGCAATCTGGGGAAATGCGATCTTCCTGCTCGTTATCGTGTTGAGCTCTGCGCCGATCCTCTTCCTCTCGCCCTGCGGGGTGTGATGTGAGGCTGCGCCGAGCGTTGCCGGGATGCGTCGGGCTGCTGGGAGCTTTCCTCTCGAGCCATGTATCAGCTCACACGATCAGCACGCCGTCAGGCCCGGTGCTTGACCCGACCTCTGTACTTCAGGTCGCCGTGCCCGTCCTCGTGGCTGCGGCTCTCTACATCTGCGGCCTGCTTCGTCTTCGGGACAGACAACTTCATCTGCCGACGCGCTCGGCCTGGCGGATGGTGGCGTTCTTCTCCGGCCTGGCCACATTGGTCCTTGCGCTCCTGTCTCCACTTGATGTGTGGAGCGCCGAATCGTTCGCGTTTCACATGGTTCAGCATGAGGTGCTGATGCTGATCGCCGCGCCGCTGCTCGTTCTCGGAAGACCGCTGCCTGTGTTTCTTTGGGCGTTTCCCGCTCCGGCACGCGCCCGCATCGGACGATGGGCCCGCTCCGGGGCTGTGCGCTCGGCTTGGAACGCGCTTCTGAATCCGATCGCCGCGTGGGCCTTGCATGCAGTGGCTCTGTGGCTGTGGCATGCACCCAGTCTCTTCGATGCCGCGCTCAGGAACGCTCGCGTGCACGATCTGCAGCACATCACCTTCCTCGCCTCGGCTCTGATCTTCTGGGCAGCGCTGATGGAGGAACGAGCCCGCGAGCGACAGGGAGCAGCAGTGCTATACCTGTTCACGACCACCGTGCACACCGGGGTACTCGGAGCGCTGCTCACGTTTGCGACTCACCCGTGGTACTCGGCGTATCTCGAAGTTCCGTCGCGATGGGGCTTGTCGCCACTGGAGGATCAGCAGCTCGGCGGGCTCATCATGTGGGTGCCGGCGTCGCTCGTTTACGTGGGCGTGGGCCTCTTGTTACTGGCCCGATGGATCGAGTCTTCGTCAGGCAGCGGCGATGGCGCGGGCGCCATCGAGATGCAGGTAGGCCGGGTCGAACCCCGCGGCCGCGCGCAGCGCGGGGACGTCATGAATGACGAGATGCCGGCTCTGAAAAGTGACAAGCCCTGACCGGCGCAGCTCCATGAGCGTTCGGTTCACGTGCACGGAGGAGAGCGCGAGCGTATCCGCGAGCTCGGTCTGGGTGAGCGGCAGCTCGCATGCGTTTTCGCTCGTCAGGCCGACCACCTCCAGTCGCGTGAAGATCTCGCAGAACAGATGGCTGATCCGCTCGAACGACGTGCGGTTGCCGACGTTGATCAGCCACTCGCGCATGATCGACTGATGCGACAACGCGTTCCATGCCATCGCCTCGGCAAGCGCCGGCTGCCGCTCCAGCCGTCGCACGTTCTCCTCCGAAAGAATCGCCGCCTCGACCGGACACAACGCCGCGACGGAGTGATCCATCTGCGGCAGCACGAAGGTGCGCGGGTCGCACATATCCCCGGGAAGCAGGTAAGAGAGAATCTGCCGGCGGCCGTCGGGAAGCAGCTTGTGACGGCAGGCGAATCCGTCGAGGATGACGAAGATGCGATCGGCCGGGTCGCCCTGCTTGACCAGCGTGTCCCGCGAATCGAACCATCGAACCGTCGATGCCGCAGCCTCGAGAGCCTGTATGTCGGCGGGGCTCAGGGGCGTGAGACGTTCGAATCGGCGGACCAGGCGACCCGTCAGGCTGATCATCGGGCGCCCCGGTCCGGTGTGGCGGAGGTCATGGTCTGCTCTCCCCAGTCCCGTGCGAGGCGCGGCCCCCGAATCCGGGAAAGAGGTCTGTTTAGGCCAGAGCACGGCTTTCGGCATTAACACAGGTTAAGCATCGAGGGATTCAGGGACATCGCCCGCGACCCTGCTCAGGCTTCGTATTCGGCGCCGAGATGCGTGATCAGCGGCTCGCCGCGCAGATGACGAAGCGTGTTCTTCAGCTTCTTGAGCTGTATTGAAAGATCGTGCTCGGGATACACCGACGGAACGTGCATCGGGCTCTTGAAGTAGAACGAGAGCCACTCCTGGATTCCCGCGCGGCCGGCACGCTGCGCGAGGTCCAGGAAGAGGGCGAGATCCAGCACCAATGGCGCCGCGAGAATGCTGTCGCGGCAGAGGAAGTTGATCTTGAGCTGCATCGGATAGCCAAGCCAGCCGAAGAGGTCGATGTTGTCCCAGCCTTCCTTGTTGTCTCCGCGCGGCGGGTAATAGTTGATCGTCACGACGTGCGAGAGGTTGCCGTACAGCCCGGGATACAGATGCGGCTGGAGGATGCCGTCGAGCACGCCTTTCTTGCTGACTTCCTTGCACCGGAAGCTTCCAGGATCGTCGAGCACGGCGCCGTCGCGGTTGCCGAGAATGTTCGTCGAGTACCAGCCGCTCACGCCCAGCATCCGGGACTTCAGCCCCGGAGCGATGATCGTTTTCAGCAGCGTCTGGCCGGTTTTCAGATCTTTCCCGGCGATCGGGACGTGATGCTCGACGGCCAGCTGCGTTAGCGCCGGAATGTCCGCGCAGAGGCTTGGGGACGCGTTCGCGAAAGGAATGCCTTCGGTGATCGCGGCATACGCATAGAGCATGCTTGGCGAGATTGCGGGGTCGTTGCGGTCCAGTGCTTCTTCGAAAGCCTGCGGATCGGCGTGACATGCAGTGAGCTCGCTCAAGCACTCCGTGCTCCCGCACCAGATCATCACGCAGCGATCGACAGATTCGTCGCGGATGAAGCGACGAATGTCGCTCCTCAGTTCCTCCACCAGATCCCGCCGATGAGCGCTTTGCTTCACGTTCGTTCCGTCGAGGCGCTTCACGAACTCGCGGTCGAACACAGCGGGCCAGGGACGCAGCGCTTCGAGCTCGGGTCGCAACGCTTGCAGCAGCGCTGGTTCCAGCACTTCCGCCTTCGCGGCTGCTTCGAAGCCATTGTCAGGCAGAACATCCCACGCACCGAAAACGAGATCGTCGAGCGTGGCGAGCGGCACGAAGTCGCTGATGAGCGGAGAGCGGCCTTCGGAACGCGCGCCGAGGCGAATCGTGCCGAGTTGCGTGAGGGATCCAACTGGCTGTGCGAGACCTCTACGGACTGCGTGAACGCCAGCGACGAATGTCGTACTGACTGCGCCGAGTCCTACGAGCAGCACGCCGACGCGTCCCTTCGGAGGGCGGATGTGAATCGCGGGATGTCGCATGGCGTATCACCTCGTCAGGGATTGGTGAGTGCGTTCAGCTCCGACCGGCGGGACCACGTGTTGAAGGGCGATTCCTCCGCTGCCGGTTCCGCAACGTACATCTCGTCGGCAGGTCTCGCGGTGATGTGGAATCCCGCGGCTCGCAGCATTCCCTCGACACACGCGGCATTCGGCGCCCACCAGTTCGTCGGATCGTTCTCCAGCGCGTGCTCGATGAACGCCATGCGCGGCCAGCCACGGCGGTTCATCGCTCCGCGTCCGTCGAGCGTGAGATTCGGTCGAGCGCGGGCGATCGACGAGCCGGGGCACGTCATCGTCTGCAGGAACAATTGCCTTCTCGTCACTTCGCGCAGGATGTCGAGCGCCAGAAGGGGGTGTCGCAAGTGATACAGCACGCCGAAGAACCACACGATGTCGTACTGACGGCGGGCGCACGCCAGCGAGTAGATCGAGCCCTCGTGAAACTCGATCCGATCGGCGAGGCCGTAGCGATGCGCGGCCCAGCGGGCCTGCGAAAGAAAGCGACGATCGATGTCCAGCGAGGTCACGCGCGCTCCCCGCCGGGCAAGCTCGAAGCTGTAGAACCCGGCGTTGCAGCCGATGTCGAGCGCATCGAGGCCGGAAAGATCGGTGGGCACGTGCGCTTCGATCTGTCGCCACTTCATCAGTGGGAAGTCGCCGAGCGGATGAGTTGGCGCGGTCTGGGTGCCATCCGGCAGGTGCAGATTGTGGAACCAGGGGCCGAGGCGCCGGGCCTCGGTGCCAGGCGGGCTGTGCGTGACGAGTGTTGCGTGATCACGTTCCATGGCTTCAAAGAAGGACGGGGCCCGTGGTCCTTGTGACGGTGACATTGGGCGGGTTGAGGCGCGGGGGCGAGTGGAAGAAAGCGGAGACATAGGTCTCCAGCTCCTTCGCGCGATGCTCGGAGGTGTGCTCGCGCAAGACCCGTGTGTGCGCGAGAGCGCCGATGGATCGCGCGTCCGCATGATCCATGTCCTGAAGGATTTGCAGCACGTCGTCTGAGTCCTGGGCGACCAGGATTTCGGTCCCCGGCGTGAAGAAGCGTTCGAGCCCCGGCCAGTCATCGGAGACGATCGGCACCCCGCATGCGGCAGCCTCGAAGAGACGAACGCTGGGCGAGTACCCGCTCGCGATCATGTCCTGACGGGTCACGTTCAGCGTGAATCGCTGCGAGTTGTAGAAGCGGCAATGGTTGCTTGGCGCTACATGGTCGAGTCGCGTGACGTTCTTCGGCCAACGGATCGTTTCCGGGTACTGCGATCCAGCTGCGCAGAAGCGGCCCATTCCCCACTCGCGCGCGGGCTTCAGGAGCAGCTCATCGAGCTTGGGCTGGCGGTCCGCGCTGTACGTGCCGAGATACGCGAGGTCGAACTGGGGGACGAGCGGCAGAGGGAAATACTCTTCGGCATCCACGCTGCAGTAGAGAGGCCTGGCTTCGCGCGCTCCGAAACGCTCCTTCAAGGTCTCCAGGATCGGCCCCCCGGAGAACGACAGGTACAGATCGAATTCGGGAACGAGCGCGCGCGTCAGGTACTCGCACTCGTTGCGTTCCAGAGCCGACACGGTGACCGGAGTGTCGATGTCGTAGAAAGCCGTGATCGCGTTGGTGTGTGACAGCACCCAGGAGGCTACGCGAGAGCCTTCCGGAACATACGAACCGACGATCACGAGATCCGCGTCGATTCCAGAAGGCAGAAGTGAGGCGAGCTCCGAGACGCTGTCGTACAGGACGATCTCGCAGAGATTCGAGCGCCGCAAATCGCGATTCTCCATGTACCAGGATCGGCGCCGCTCGAAGAACGTGACCCGATGCCCCCGACGCTCGAGGCCCTTCACCAGCGATCGGTAAGTCGTCGCATGCCCATTGCCCCATGACGAGGTGATGGACAGGCCGAAGATGACGATGCGGAGAGGACGCCCGATGTTCATGCCGCTTCTCCTTGTGCCCGGAGTGTTTCGATGGCGGATTCGAGCTCGGCCGCGCGATGCGAGTAGGTGTGTTCGGCGAGCACGCGCTCGCGCGCGGCGGCGCCGATCCGGCGCGCTTCTCCATCGGTCAGGTCGCGCAGCAGCCGCGCGACGTCATCGCCATTTTCCGCAACCAGGACCTCCCGCTGAGGTTCGAGGAAACACTCGATACCCTTCCATGCATCAACAACGAGACAGGCGCCGGCGCCCGCGGCTTCGAAGACTCGCGTGGGAGGCGAGAACCCGGTGCTCGCCATGCTGCGTCGGTTGATGTTGATCACTGCGCGAGGCGTGCAGTTGAAGGCGTTGTGATCGCGGCTGTAGAGGTGCCCGATCCTGGAAACGTTGGGAGGTGCGCCCGAACTCTCGTCCCAGCCGCTGCCCGCCAGCAGGAAGCGCTCGTCCGGCAGCTGTCGCGCGGGCTTGAAGAAGAACTCGTGCACACGCTCTTCGCGATCCGGCAGCCTGTTGCCGAGGAAGCCGAGCAGGGCGTCGAAGCGCGGGTCTCGCGGCACGGGAAAGTGATCTCGCGGATCGAGGGCGTTGTAGATCGGTACGCAGTGCGCAGCGCCGAACGAGCGGTATTGATCGACGACCGGCTGCCCGCCGCCATACGTGAGCACGACGTCGTATCGCGGGACGAGTGCCCGGAACGGATCGCTCTCGTTCGATGCGAGCCGCTCCAGCGTCGCGGGCGCATCCACGTCCCAGAAGATCACGCGATTGCCGGGCCGCCTCAGCGCGAGCACTTCTCGCTCCAGCAACTCGTCGAACACGCCGACGCCACTCGCCTTGATCACGATGTCCGCGTGACGCGCTGAGTCGAGCGCGCGCAGCGCGTCCGACTCGCTCGTGGCCGGATACACGACCACTTTCGCCCAATCCGGATCGTCGATATCGCGATGGGCCTGGCGGCCGAACGCGTCAGGCTCGTAGAAGGTGATGCGATGTCCGCGCTCGGCGAGCGCGCGCACGATGCCTCGATAGTAGGTCGCCGCGCCATTCCAGTATGCCGAGACGAGGCTCGATCCGAAGAAAGCGATCTGCAGTGTTTCGGGCATTCAGGCGCTCCAGACGTCGGAAATGGCGGCCTGCGCAGCGCGCATTCGCGGCGCGGGGCGAGCGGTGTTCGTTCGGGCTTTGGGAGATTCGAGGGACTCGCAGATCGAAAGCAGCTCGGCAACGCGATGCGCGCACGTGTGCCGTTCGAGGATCGTCTGCAGCCCGAACTCGGCGATCGTCCTGGCCGCATCCGGGCTGGCTTGAAGAAGACGCAGGTGTTCCCGCATCTCGCGCCCGTTGCTGGCAACAAGGTAGTCACGCCCGGGCTGGAAGAGATTCTCGCAGTCGTTCCACGGCGCCGAGATCAGCGGGATCCCGCACGCGAGCGCTTCGAACATTCGGATGGTCGGAATTCCGGGCAGCATCCCGGCGTAGAACCGGCGCGGAATGTGAACCGTGAAGTTCGCGCGCGCGAACACTTCGGGAACCCGGAAGTTTGCGATCCACCCTCGGTAGTCGATCCGGGCTTGCTGAAGCCGCTGTATCGCACTTTCTGGGTATCGCACTCCGTGTATTCGCGCGCGCAGGCCCAGGTCCACGACGGGTTCGATCAGGAACTCCTCGATCTCGGCCGCGCGCTCGCCTTCGCCCCAGTTGCCGACCCATACGAGATCCGTATCCGGCTCCTGCGGAGCTCGGGAGGGTTTGAAGCGCCGGACGTCGGCGGCTTCATGCCAGGTCCATGCGCGCGCGGCCCAGCCGCGGTCCTCATAGATCTGGCGAAGAACTTCGCCGAAAGCGAGCACGCCATCGAAGTGGCGAAGATCGAAGCGCTGGATAGCGTCCGGCTCGCTCACTGCCCGGTGATGCGTATCGTGGAAGAGCAGCTTGAAGCGTCCGCCGCTCGCACGGCATTGGCCGATTCGGCTGACGAGATCCGGGTCGTTCCATTCGTGAACCAGAACGACGTCCGCGCCGTCGAGGGTCTGTTCGAGATCCAGATCCTCTGGATCGTAGAGCGAACTATGCAGCGTGGGGTACGCCTCGTGAAACGCCTCGATAGCCGACCATCCCTCCTGTTCTTTCAGGTTGCGCAGGCTCCATCCGTTCGCCGGCTCGAAGACGTCGACGCGATGGCCCTGCGCCTGGAGCTCGGTCACGAACCCGCGCAGGAAATGCGCGTTGCCGTGGTTCCAGTCCGAAATCAGTGAGTGATAGAAGAGTACGAAGCGCATCGGCTCCCCTCCATGGTGTTGTTCAGCGAGCGATACAGCGCTCGGTAGGAGGCTGCGAACTGTTGCGGGTTGTAGCGCTCCGCACGCAGGCGGGCTCGTTTCGCAAGCGTTGGCAGTACGCCGGGACGATGGGCAACAGCGTTCAGTACGTCTCGAAGATGGTCCGTTGAACCCGGGTCTACGTAGAGCGCGGAATTTCCCCAGACTTCCCGCTGACTCTCGATGTCGCCAAGGACGAGCGCGCAACCCGAGAGCGCGGCCTCGAGCGCCGTGAGGCCAAACGGCTCGTAACGTGCCGGCGCCGCGTAGATCGAGGCGAGTGCGAGCCATCGCGAGAGGAGGGCCGATGGCAGCTCGCCCACCTGCGTCACGCCGCTCAGGTTCTGTTTCTGCCCATCCGGGCCATCGCACGGACCGACGACGAACACGGGCCACGTCAACGAATGCGCGGTCTTGCAGAGAGTGCCGACATTCTTGGCGTCGTCCCACAGACGTCCGGCACTCAGGATCATCGGCTGTTTGCGACCCTGCCAGAACTTGTGCGCGCTCCGGGCATTCGGGATGACGCGCGAATGCCGAAACGGCCCGTAGTGATGCCACAGTGCCGAGAGCATCGCCCGCGATGGAGCGACGACGTGGTTCGCCGCCTGCAGGCTGGCTTCCACGCGATTCCTGTACTCCGTCCACTCCGGTCCAGGCTTGCCGCCGCGTACCGCTTTCCACCACGAGAAGACACACGAGTGCCCCGCCACGAGGACAGGTGCGTTCCACGGCAAGTCGCCATGTACGAGATGATTGAGATGGATCACGTCAGGTCGAACCTGACGCTCAAGCGAAAGAAGCCACCCGGCCGCTTCGGCGAGGCTATCCCAGGGAGAGGGCATCCACTCGAGCCTGAACCGGCTTTCGTACACATGAACATTCGGCAGTTGCGATACATCCTCGCGCTGTGAGCGACTGAGTGGCCGGCCGAGCGTGGCGAGCGCGATCTGCACGCCATGGGGGCGAAGCGCAGCGCAGAGCTCCGTGGCGTAAGTCCACACTCCGCCGAGCGTGTCGGCTGTCATGAGAATCTTCATCGCCGATAGATCTCGTCGAGAACGCGGTGGACGTCTTCAATGTGCGCGGCGGTCGGGTCGAAGGAGGGTGAGCCCGCCAGCTGCCGCGCCCATTCGCATATCGCAACACCACCCCAATCGGGGCCAGGTGATGCAAGCGTTCTGCACCGGGTACCTTCGCAGTGCTCGATGGTGAAGTCGAAAAAGGAGCCGTTCAGGTTGCGCAATCGAAGCGAGCCGTTGGTGCCGTAGAAGATGGCCTCGATCACCGCGTCACGACCGGCATGGAGGTGCCAGGAGCAGGCCATGCGGGCTTCGACGTCGTTCTCGAGATCCAGCTCCAGCGTTCCGTAGTTCTCCAGCTCCAGGGTGTCCGCGTCTAACCGCTTTCCGTTGCGGTACCGTCGGCTGGATAGGCCGCGCACTTCCGGGAAATCCAGCATCCATAAGGCGAGGTCGATGAGATGGATTCCGAGATCCATCACGCAACCGCCGCCGGCGCTCCGTCGGTCGAAGAACCATGGTTTGTCGGGCCCGTACGCATTGTGGAACGTGAGGTCCGCGGCGTAGACGCGGCCGATCAGTCCGCGCTGGATGTGCGATTTCATCTGTCGCACGCCCTCTACGTTCCGGTAGCAGAAATCGACGGCGAGCAGGCGATCGCGCTCATGTGCGCGTCGGATGATCTGCGTCACTTCGGCGGCCGTGCGCGCGAGCGGCTTCTGGCAGAACACGTGAATTCCGTGGTCGAGAGCAGCTAACACCTGCGCCGCGTGTTGCGAGTTCGGCGTGGCGATGACGATGCCGTCGAGGTCGCTCTTCAGAAGCTCCTCGAACGACATCACTCTTGCGTGCGGAGAAGCCGAGACGGCAACCGCCTCGTCTGCAGCCTGCCGGTGCACGTCCGCGATGCCGACGATCTCGCTGCATTCGGCGGCGATAACTGAGCGCAACCGATGAAGCCCGATCCAGCCGACCCCTACGAAGCCGAGGCGGGGAAGGGCGCCGACTCGCGGCAACTCCGACGCGACCGTGCTTGCGATTGGAGAGGCAGCCATCTCGCTCCTCACCTGCAATCGACGATTGCTTTCAGAAAGCCGGCCGGCCTTGCGGCGAGTGCCTCGAAACCCTCCCCAATGTCTGCGAGGGGAAACCGGTGCGTATATAAAGGTGTAGGGTCCAGCTGGCCCGCAGCGATAAGCTCAATCGCCTCGCGCATGCCGCGCAGATATTCGGCGGGATCGCGCTCATGCGCGTTCACGACATCGATGCCGAGCCAGTTCCATCGCTGCATATCGATGGAGCGCTGGGCGTCCTGGTGGTAACCGGCGATCACGAGCCGCGCTCTCACTCCGACCAGCTCACTTGCGAGATCCAGCGCTGCCTGGTCGCCGACGGCTTCGATGACGCGATCGAACCCATCCTTGTCGTTGAGCGAGTGAGCGGTCTTTGCCGCCGTCTGCGGATCGTCGGTTCCGATCGTGGCGGAAGCGCCCATTCGTTCGGCCATCTCGCGCGCGAACGGCCTGCGTGAGAGAGCGATCACCCTCGCTCCGGCGCGAACGCAAAGGGCAGTGAGCATCGCGCCCAGAAATCCGATGCCCACGATGGCGACCGTCTGGCCCGGCTGAATATCGCTGCGCCGGAAGATGTTCATCGCGCAGCCGAGCGGTTCCGCGGGCAGCGGCCCGTCGGAGAGCTGTTCCGGAATCCGTACGGCCTGCGAGGCCGGCGCGATGTCGTATCCGGAATACGCGCGTCCTGACACCAAGGCCACACGATCGCCGGCTCGAAAGTCGGTGACACTCTCGCCGATCGCATCGACAACACCCCAGCCCTCATGCCCCGGCGCGCCGGGCGCAAATGGATATCGGAACCACGGTCTCCCGTCCCAGACGGGAAGGTTCGAGGCACAAACGCCGCATCCTTCCAGGCGAACGCGGATCTCGGTTGCTTCGGGCGCGGGCACTCGAGTCTCGACGGTGCGAACCCGTCGGTCCCCGAGGAACTCGATCGCCCGACAATCCACGGCCGCGACGCTCATCGCATCGCTCCCACCAGGGCCGGCGCCGTTCCCGTCACCTGATGCCCGCGAGGCGTGCTCGCTTCAGGTCCTTCCGTCGAAAGCCAGGCCGTGAGTCGACGCAACCCTTCAGCGACGCCCACTCTCGCCTGCCATCCCGTGGCAGCCGAGAACGCGCTGGTGTTGCTCACGAAGTAGCGCTGATCTCCGGTCCTTGCAGCGGCTTGCCGTACGGCAGTTTTCGCGCGCTGCTGCTGTTCGATGAACCCGAGCAGCTCGAGCAGGCTGAGCGTGTTCAGCGAACCGCCGCCGATGTTGAACGCCCGCGCGGAGAGCTTCTCGATGTTCTGCATTCCCAGCAGAAACGCGTCCACCAGATCGTCAACGAAAAGGACATCGCGCACCTGCAGCCCGTCTCCGAAGACCGTGACAGGATTCCCGTCCCGCGCACAGATAAGGAAATGAGCGACCCACCCCTGATCCTCGTTCCCCTGCTGATGCGGCCCGTAAATGCAGCTCATGCGGAACACGAGAGCGCGTAAGCCGAAACTGCGCGCGTAATCCCGCACGTACTGGTCAGCCGCACCCTTCGAGCAGCCATAGGGGCTGTGAAAATCTAGCGGCCGCATCTCGTCGATGCCGAAGCGGCGCACGCCTCGCGAAATCGGAGTGCAGCGGCTGCTGCGATCCGCAAGCTCGATATCTTCGAGCGCGCCGTACACCTTGTTGGTCGATGTGAAGATCAGCGGAGGAGGTGAGGCCTGCCGTCGAATGGCTTCAAGCACGTTCAGCGTGCCGCGCGCGTTGATTTCGAAGTCCCGTACCGGATCGCGCAGACTCGTGGTTACAGCTACCTGCGCGGCGAGGTGATACACCTCTGCCGCCTGCGATACAGCGTCCTCGACCGCCGCAGCGTCCCGGATATCCCCGCGAATCAGCTCGACACGCTCCCCGTGCTGACGCGTCAGCCATTCAATGTTCTGCAGGACGCCGGGTCGCGACAGATCGTCGAACACAATGACGTCGCGCCGCCCCTCCTGCACCAGGCGATCCGCGAGATTGGTGCCGATGAAGCCGGCGCCGCCCGTGATGAGAGCCGCGTGACGCGTGCTCATGCCACGAGCCCTCGACCTCGCAGCTCGTCGACCGCGACTTCGCTTCGATCCTCGCTGCTGGTTTCCGCGAGCCAGCCGGAGAGCTCGGCGAGCCCGCTGTCGAAATCGATGTGAGGATGGAACCCGAGGATCGACGTCGCTCGCGAGATGTCGGCAAAGCAGTGTCGGATGTCTCCCGCGCGATACCGTCCCGACACCTGCGGAACGATCGACTCCCGACCGAGCACCTTTGCCAACCGGTTCGCGACTTCGAGGATGCTGTACGAGCGGCCGCTCCCGATATTCAGCGTGACATCGGCGGCGTCTTCGCATTCGAGCGCCAGCACGCACGCGCGCGCGAGATCCCGCACATGGATGAAGTCCCGCATCTGGCGCCCGTCTTCGAAGATCACCGGCGCGTTGCCGTTGAGATAACGCGACGCGAAGATGGCCAGCACGCCCGTGTAGGGATTCGAGAGAGCCTGGCGTTCGCCGTACACATTGAAGAACCGGAGCGCCACGGTCGGGATGCCGTACGCCCGCCCGAAGAGCAGGCATAGCGTTTCCTGGTCCAGCTTCGACAGTGCGTACACGGACTGAGGCGACGGCACCTTGCTCTCCGGCGTGGCGACGGGCTCAAGAGTTCGCCCCGTTTCGTCGAGCAGCTCCCACTGTCCGTTCTTCAGCCGATCCAGCGATCGCGGCTGCGGGCAAACGATCTCGCCGCTCCCAGTGCGATACAGGCCTTCGCCATAGACGCTCATGCTGGACGCAACGATCAGCTTCCGCACGCGATGCCGGAGCAATCCTTCCAGCAGCACGGCCGTGCCCCGGTTGTTGATGTCCGTGTATCGCTCGATCTGATACATGCTCTGGCCCACGCCGACTGCGGCGGCGAAGTGATAAACCGCGTCGACGCCTTCGAGCGCATGAGCCACGTCGCGTGGATTCCGCACATCGCCTCGGATCGTTTCCACCTCCGGCGACAGGTAAGCGGGGAACATCGGACGGCCCTGTCCATGCACCTGCTCATCGAGTGCATCGAGCGCGCGCACGCGATAACCCTGCTCCAGCAGCCGGTCCGCGACGTGGGAACCGATGAAGCCGGCACCGCCGGTGATGAGCACGAGGCTATCGCTGGACATTGGTCACCCGCCTTGCAGTTTCCTCGACCGGTGTAATCGAAAGGGGAGCCGCCACCGCGAGCGCCGCCGCGCCGTTGCCCTTCGCAAGGCGTGGTTTCCTCGCGCGGGATTCAGCTGCCAGCACGCGATCGAAGTACGCAATGGTCCGCTCCAGACCCTCGCGCAGTCCGATGCGCGGCTTCCAGCCGAGCTCCGTCTGGGCGAATCCGATGTCCGGACATCGCTGCACCGGATCGTCGCTAGGCAACGGCCGGAAGACCGTCCCAGCCGGCGATCCGGTGAGATCGAGCACCAGCTCCGCGAGCTCCAGAATCGTGAACTCCTCTGGGTTGCCCAGGTTTATGGGCGTGCGCAGCGGCCGCGGGTGGAGCATCAGGCGCACGAGGCCATCGATGAGATCATCGACATAGCAGAATGAACGCGTCTGCATGCCGTCGCCGTAAATGGTCAGCGGTTCGCCACGCAAGGCCTGCACGATGAAATTGGAAACGACGCGGCCATCCTCGACCTGCATCCTCGGTCCATACGTGTTGAAGATGCGCGCGACTTTCACATTCACGTCGTGAATGCGCTGATAGTCGAAGCAGAGGCTCTCGGCGCAGCGCTTCCCTTCGTCGTAGCAGGCGCGCATGCCCGTTGGGTTCACGTGCCCCCAGTACGCTTCCTTCTGTGGATGCACCGTCGGGTCACCGTAGACCTCGCTGGTGGACGCCTGCAGGAGCGGAGCACCGATCGAGCGCGCCAGCTCCAGCAAGTTGTACGCTCCGCGAACGCTGGTCATGGTGGTGCGAATCGGATCGGCCTGGTAATGGCAAGGGGAGGCGGGGCAGGCGAGATTGAACACGCCGCGCGCTTCGAAAAGAGCCAGCGGCTCGGCGATGTCGCAACGATGCACGACGAACGGCCATCCGTCCGCGAGGTGCTCGACGTTCGTTTGCGATCCGGTGACGAAATTGTCGAGACAGAACACTGAGTGTCCATCCGCGAGCAGTCGCTCGCACAGATGTGAGCCCAGGAACCCCGCGCCGCCTGCGACGACGAAAGGTGATTCGGACTTGAGTCGGGCAGGCATCGGTAGTCCTCTCTCAGGCTTGAGCCGGCGGCACAGCGGTGCGCGTAGAGGCACCCGGGGCACCCGGGCCGGGTAGCACTTCGGAGTTGCTGGCGTACGCGGGAAGGGCAGGGGCGCGATGGCCGGTCGAGCCCGGTACATAGCGCGCGACCATGCGGGCGCAGAACTCCGCGAATTCTTCCGGCTCGCGGGGCGCGCTCGTGTGATGTGGGAGCACGCCGTGCGACTCGGGCGTGAAGCAGAAGGTCACAGTGACATCGAACTCCTCGA